>Ga0114984_1000169_pt1 | contig 25850 bp, 23 predicted proteins | sample Shrwel1BS1Day1_FD_96987 | JGI IMG/M metagenome (GOLD analysis project Ga0114984, IMG submission 96987) | Subsurface microbial communities from deep shales in Ohio, USA - Utica-3 well 1 S-1-Day1 | ecosystem: Environmental > Aquatic > Deep subsurface > Shale gas/oil reservoir > Produced water/Flow...
CTAAGTCGGCCGTGAGATTGCTGAAAATTCATTCGGCATTTTTGTGCAGCGAACAGTCCGCACGACCATTACCAACGAAGTGCGACAGGCCTCGTTCGCTTTCCTTGGGTCTCGTCTGTTCCTCACAGCGCGCAATCATTCGGACGTATTCAAAGGCCCCATGAGCGCAGCAATGATAGGGCAAGGAAGCGCCTCTCCCGTGTCTTCGCACCTCTCCAGCATGTCTCTCAGAGCGCCTCGCATGCGCTGAAGGTCGCCAACCTTCTCATCGATCTGGTCAAGGCGCCGCCGTGTCACCGTCTGAATAGCCCGGCGATTCCGCCCATCCTCCAGATCCAAGAGCGACTTCACCTCGTCCAGCGAGAACCCAAGGCTCTGAGCGCGCTTGATGAAGCCGATCCGCTGGATCATCGAAGCGGGGTAGCGCCGGAAGCTGCCGGCGTTCTTCGGGATCGGCAACAGGCCGCGTCCCTGGTAGTAGCGGATTGTCTCCACGCCGACGCCAGCGACCTTCGCCAGCCTGCCAACCGTCATCCAATCACCCAAACCTTCGTTCATCGAGCGATCCACTGTCTATTCACGAGCAACACAGAATAACGCAGTACCGCGTAGTTGACCCTTGCCTCCATTTGATCCAAATCAATTTCCCGCAGCTCAGTTGGGAATAGGATCACAGGTGTCAATGGGTCAATAGGCCGCACATGCGCACACTTCTCAACCACCGCAGGATTCGCGCCATCGCGTGGATGGTGCTCGGGGTATGGCTGTTTGCGCTCGGGGCCGGGGTGGCCAATGCCTGCCTTCTGGAGTCTCCGCAGCAACATCGGCATGCTGTCGGGTATGAGCATGTCCCATCGTCCGGGCATGGAAATCATGAAGGCCTCAATGGTGAGCACGAAGAAGGTTCCCACGACCCGTCGAAGGCCCCGTGCCTGAAGCTCTGCGGCGACGTCAACCAGTCCGCCATTCAGAAAGCACCAACCTTCGCGTTCGACCTCGTCGGTTTGGCGCCTCCCGCCTATGGAGACCAGCTGCTGGCTCCGACGTTGGCTCTGCGAGCCATCCCATCGAGGGGTCACCAGCGACCACCTCCCAAGCGGCCGTCGTGGCTGCTGTTCGAGCGTCTCGCGCTGTAGCGCCTCCTTTGAGTTGCCGTGTCGGTCACACCCGGCGCACAACTCATAAGCCTTGACTCTGTACCCGACTACGGAGTTTTCATAGGGCTTTGTCCGCTTGCGGCGACATCGGTTTCGCCCCAATGGCAGGCACCCGCGGCTAAAGGAGAGAGAAATGAAATTCACGCATTCGATCGCGGCCATCGTTGGCGCCGCACTGGTCACCTTGTCTGCGTTCGCGCAGGACAACCATCAGGCCCATCACCCCGCAGGTGCGAGTCCGACCGCGGCCGAGACGCCAAGGGCGCCGACCACCGAGGGCATGGATGCGCAACTGAAGTCGATGCAGGCCATGCACGAACGGATGGTGGCTGCGAAGACGCCTGCGCAGCGCAAGGCGCTCATGGCCGAACACATGCAGGCCATGCGGGCTGGCATGGCGATGATGGGCGCAATGAAGGATGGAGCCGAGTCGGCGCCGACAGCTGAGCGGCAGCAAATGCTCGAAATGCGCATGGACATGTGCCAGTCCATGATGCAGATGATGATGGACCGGATGCCTGAGCCGGCGAAGTGAGGAGGACGACCATGACAACTTCTCACCGCACCGGTCCAAGGTTTTCGCGCTCGCGATGGTTCCTGGGCTTTCTGGTCTTCCTGGCCGTGAGCATCTACATGCTGCTGACGGAACACCGCGGGCACTACCTGGCCGCGCTGCCACTGGTCCTCCTGGCGACTTGCGTCATCGCTCATGTGCTGATGCATCGCCATGCCGTACCAGGCGACGGTAGCAAGGCGAATCCACCGTACCCGGGAGAGCGCAAATGAACCACGATGCGCCCGCTTATGGGCTTTGGCTGCTCGTCCTCGTGAACTCGGCGGTCTTCATCATGTTCGCCTTCAGCTTCTTCAAACCGCAGACCTCGCGCGACTGGAGAACCTTCGGGACATTCGCAGCGTTCATTGTTGCCTTGTTCGTCGAGATGTACGGCTTTCCGCTGACGCTGTACGTGCTGTCCGGCTGGCTTCAGACCAAGTATCCCAGTCTGGACTTGCTGTCGCACAACAGCGGCCATCTCTGGTCGACCCTGCTGGGCGAGAGCGGCGACCCTCACTTCAGCCCGCTTCATATCGCGAGCTACATCTTCATCGGGGGCGGCTTCTGGCTTCTGTCGAGCGCCTGGACGGTGCTCTACCACGCGCAACGGCACGCCCAACTTGCCGTGAGCGGCCCATACGCCAGGATTCGGCACCCGCAGTATGTGGCCTTCGTGGCGATCCTTTTCGGCTTTCTGCTGCAGTGGCCGACGCTGTTGACGCTGCTGATGTTCCCCTTCCTCGTCGTGATGTATTCGAGGCTGGCTGTCAACGAGGAGAAGGACATGCGCAAGCAGTTCGGCGCCGAGTTCGACGCCTATGCCGCGCGCACGCCGCGCTTCCTTCCCTCCCTCTCGGACACGCGCCAGCGAGGCTGACATGAAGAAGACCCGCTGGCGTCAGCGCATCAATCGACCGTACCTGGCTGCAGCCTACGGGCAAGGCGATGGCTGCGGCTCCCGCTCGGATGCGGACATGAGCGCCGCGCCCCGCCGGGCGTCGACACACGCAATGCTGATCGCCTGCGACCAGACCTAACGGAGAACCCATGGCAAAGAACAAGAAGGGCGCCAAAGGCGCCAAGCACAAGGCCGATGTGGACGGCACCGGCACTGCCCACGGCTCAGCGCGCGACGAGACAGCGACACGCTCGATCGGCCGCGAGGACTACGAAGCACAGTTGCACATGCTGCAGATCGAACTGGTGAAACTGCAGCGGCATTTCATCAAATGCAACGACCGTATCCTGATCCTCTTGGAGGGAAGGGACGGCGCAGGCAAGGACGGCAGCATCAAGCGGCTGGTCGAACACCTGAGTCCTCGGGAAACACGGGTCGTCGCGCTAGGAAAGCCCTCCGACCGGGATCGCACGGGCTGGTACTTCCAGCGCTACGTCCCGCACCTGCCAGTTGGCGAAGAGCTCGTGGTGTTCAACCGCAGTTGGTACAACCGTGCGGGCGTGGAACCGGTGATGGGCTTCTGTACCGCCGAGGAGCACGAGGAATTCATGAACTCAGTGCCCAAGTTCGAGGAGATGCTGGTCAACTCCGGCATCAAGCTGCTGAAGTATTACCTCGACATCGGCAAGAAGGAGCAGAGCCGCCGGCTCGGGGAACGCCGCCGTGATCCCCTCAAACAGTGGAAGTCGAGCCCGGTGGATGCCGTCGCGCTGAAGCACTGGGACGGCTATACACGGGCGCGCGACGAGATGTTCATGCGCACCCATACGGCCGCGGCGCCCTGGTCTGTCGTGCACGCCGACAACAAACGGTTGGCGAGGCTCAACCTGATCAGAGACATCCTCTCCCGGCTGCACTACGCCGGCAAGAAGCACAAGGTCATCGCTCCCGACCGGGAGATCGTCTTCGAGTTCTCGCAGGACTGCCTGGACTCGGGCCGACTCGCTCGTTGAGACCACGAACACAGCGAACAGGAAGAACAGCCATGAAGTCGATCAACGTTGAAGTCGGAGGGCTCGTATCGAGCCTGAGCGCGGAGGGAGTACGCCGCAAGCTGCTGCAGCTTCCCGGCGTCCATCATGCAGATGTCAACTATGTTGCGGGAAGCGCAACGGTCCATCTCGATGAGGGACAACTCAGTGTCGAGGATCTGCGCCAGCGCATCGCCGAATGCGGCTATCACTGCCGTGGCGAGCAGACGCCCAAGCACGTGTGCGCGCCCGCCGCTGGCGTCTCTGCCGACCCCAGCCATGCGGTGCACGGCCATCACGGCGCACCCGCACGTCAGGCGCAAGAGATGGGGCATGAGGGGCACCACGCGCATGCCCCCGCCACGGCCGCACGCGCGAAGGCTGCGGCCACGACGCCCGCCGCCCATGCTGCGCACCAGGCCCACGCAGGCGACCCTGCGATGGCCGACATGATGCACGACATGGGCCACGGGTCGGGCTCGATGCAGGACATGGCTCGGGACATGCGCAATCGCTTCTTCGTGGCCCTGGTCTTCGCCATTCCCGTGTTCTTCTATTCCCCGATGGGGAAGATGTTCGGCGACTTCCAGACGCCGTTCGGGCTGGACGACAAGCTCTTTCTTTTCTTCCTCGCAAGTGCCGCGATCATCTATCCAGGTTGGCCTTTCTACGTGGCGGCGTGGCGCGCACTGCGCAACGGCGTCGCCAACATGGCCACGTTGGTCGTGCTGTCGGTGGGCACCGGCTACCTGTTCAGCATCGGCGCGACCTTCTTCTACGAGGGTGAGGTGTTCTATGAAGCGGCATCGGTGCTGCTGGTCTTCATCCTGCTGGGGCACTGGCTGGAGATGCGCGCCCGCGCGGGCGCATCCGACGCGATTCGCGCGTTGATGGATCTCGCCCCACCCATGGCCACGGTCGTGCGCAACGGGGTGGAGACCAAGGTACCGACCGCCGAGGTTGCAGCCGGGGAACTGGTCGTGATCAAGCCCGGCGACAAGATCCCGGTGGATGGCGAGATCGTCGAGGGCGCGTCGCAAGTGGACGAGTCGATGCTGACGGGCGAGTCCATGCCGGTCAAGAAGGGCGTGGGCAGCACCGTCGTAGGCGCCAGCATCAACAAGAGCGGGAGCTTTCGCTACAAGGCCACGAAGGTCGGCGCGGACACGGCCTTGGCGCAGATTGTCAAGCTGGTCCAGGAGGCCCAGAACTCGAAGGCCCCCGGCCAGCTGCTGGCCGACCACGCATCCCAGTGGCTGGTGCTGGTGGCGATCGTGATTGGCCTGCTGACCTTCAGCGTCTGGTACTGGGTGATGGGACAGACATTACTGTTCGCACTCACCTTGACCATCACCGTGTTCGTGATCGCATGCCCTGATGCGCTGGGGCTGGCCACCCCGATGGCCATCATGGTCGGGACCGGGCTGGGCGCAATGAACGGCATTCTCTTCAAGAATGCGGCCGCATTGGAGAACGCCACCAAGTTGACGGTCGTGGTGTTCGACAAGACCGGCACCTTGACACTGGGGCAGCCCGATGTCGTCGAGATGGTGGCCGCGCCCGGTGTCGAGGAGACGCGGCTTCTGGCGACGGCCGCCGCGGTGGAGAAGTTCTCCGAGCACCCCCTCGCGCTCGCAGTGCTCAAGCGTGCGGGAGACATGCCGACGGAGGTCACCGAGAACTTCACCAACATCGATGGGCAAGGCGCACGGGCCACTATCGGGGGCGAGACGGTGCTCCTGGGCAACCGGCTGCTGATGCAGTCGGAACAGGTGGATCTGGCTCCCCTTGCCAGCGAGGCGGCGCGGCTGCAAGGCGGGGGGCGCACTGTGGTCCACGTCGCGCGCGGTGGCCGGCTGATCGGCCTCATCGCGATCGCCGATGCCGTGCGGCCGACCTCGCGCGAGACGATCGCCAAGCTGCAGGCACGCGGCGTGAAGGTCGCGATGCTGACCGGCGACAACCAGGCGACCGCCGAGCGCATCGGCAAGGAACTGGGCATCGACATCGTGCTTGCGGATGTGTTGCCCGGGCAGAAGGCCTCCAAGATCAAGGAACTGCAGCAGCAGGGTCACAAGGTCGGCATGGTCGGCGACGGCATCAACGACGCTCCGGCGCTGACGCAGGCCGACGTGGGCTTCGCGATTGGCGCGGGGACGGACGTTGCGATGGAAAGCGCCCAGGTGGTGTTGATGAAGAGTGACCCCTACGACGTGGTCGGGGCCATCGAACTGTCCCGGGCGACGCTGCGCAAGATGCACCAGAACCTCTGGTGGGCCGTGGCCTACAACGTGATCGCCTTCCCGCTGGCGGCCGGGGTGCTGTATCCGTTCACCTTGTCGCCCGAGGTCGCTGCATTGTCCATGTCGGGCAGTTCCGCGATCGTCGCGATCAATGCGCTGATGCTCAAGCGCACGCGCCTGCCGGGGATCAAGCGCGTGACGTCGCGTGCCAGTGTCCCAGCGGCCGCGTCAGCCTGAGCGGCGGGCCACCATGGTAGAGAGCCGCGCCATGCGATCACCGCGCGAATCCGGGCCCACCCGCCAGCAAGACCTCGGCGTCGCGCAGCTGGGTTGGCTCGCTGCGGCCGTATTCGTCGTCTCGGCCGGATATGGGGCACTGATGCCCTTGATCCCCGACTGGCTGCGGCCCTTGATGGGCGACGCGGATCCTGCGGCGCTTGCGCGCCATGTCGGCTACCTCAGCGGCATCTACACGGCGGGCATCCTGCTGGGTGCGCCCCTGTGGGGCATGCTGGCGGACAGGCTGGGGCGTGCCCGCGTGTTGCTGGTGGGCCTGATCGGCTACGTGGCCAGCCTGCTCCCGCTGCTGCGCCCCGAGTCCCTGGGCGTGGTCGGCATCTATGCGCTGCGCGGCGCGACGGGCTTTTTTGTGGCCGCGGTCGTGCCGGTGGTGCCGGCGCTCGTCGCGCAGTACACCCCAGAATCGATTCGCGCCAGGCGCTTTGCATGGCTGGGTGCGATGTCGCTGCTCGGGTTCCTGTTCGGCCCCGGCCTGAACGCCGCTGCAGAACGGCTTGTCGGCCTGGGCTTCTTGAGCGTGCTGGTACAGGGCTCATCGACCACGCTCGTGATCGCACTCTCGGCCGCGCTCGGCGCGCTGATGATGCTGGGCCTGGCCGCAACGCTTCCCGCACCTTCCTCCCTTGGAGAGGCGGACGCAGCCGATCACGACGGAGCACCCCGGAGCCGCTCCCTGGCGCTCTGGATTCTCAACGGTGTGGTCATGTTCGTGCTTGCCGGCTTTGAACTCGGCATCGTGCTGCAGGGCCAGCGCCACCCCGATCTCTCCTCCCGAGAGGTGTCGTTGATGTTCGCCGAGTGCAGTCTGGTGATGCTGGGCGTCAACGCGGTGCTGTTCTTCACCGGCCTGCTGGAGCGCGCCGACCCACGCCGCGTACTGGCCTGCGGCATGGTCCTGGGCATCGCCGGGCTCCTGATGCTGGCCCGCCATGGCAGCGAGATGTGGCTGTACGTCGGCGTGAGTTTCACGGCTGCGGGCACGGGTCTCGTGCTCCCCACCCTGGCCTACCTCGCTGCCGGCACCTCGGCGCGGCGGCTCGGTATCGCGATGGGAGGGCTCGCCGCGGCAGCCGGCCTCGGACAAACACTGGGATCGGCCGCCACCGGATGGCTATTCGGCGCTGTGATGCAGAGCACCTTTGCGTGGCTGTCGATTCCACTGGCCGCCACCCTCGCGCTGCTGCTCATTCCGCGGCATTGGTGGCCAGCCAACCCCGTCCTGGTGAGCGCTTCACCGTCCCGCACTTTTCTCACTTCCACGGAAACCGAACCATGAGACTGATCCTGATGTCCCTGCTCGCAGCGCTTGCCCTGTCGCTGAGCGGATGCGGCTACAACGACTTCCAGCGGCTGGACGAGCAGACCAAGTCCGCCTGGTCCGAGGTGCTGAACCAGTACCAGCGGCGCGCCGACCTGATCCCCAACATCGTCGCGACCGTCAAGGGCGAGACCAACTTCGAGCAGGAGACGCTGACCCGGGTGGTCGAGGCCCGCGCGAAGGCGACCTCGATCCAGGCCACGCCGGAACTCGTCAACAACCCCGAGGCGTTCCAGAAGTTCCAGGCGGCACAGGGCGAACTGTCCGGCGCGCTGAGCCGGCTGCTGGTGGTGAGCGAGAACTACCCGCAACTCAAGGCGAACCAGGCTTTTCAAGACCTGCGTGCCCAACTTGAGGGCACGGAGAACCGCATCACCGTGGCGCGTGGGCGCTACGTGAAGGCGGTGCAGGATTACAACGTGCTCACGCGCAGCTTCCCGACCAACATCACGGCCAAGCTGTTCAGCTACGTCGTCAAGCCCAATTTCTCGGTCGCCGACGAGAAGGCCATGGCGGCGCCGCCACAGGTCGATTTCGGCGCCTCGGCGCCGGCGGCGCGCCCCTGACATGAGAACGCCCAGAACAGCGGTGCTCTCTCCGGCGGCCCCTCTTCGGCTGGCCCACGCTCTGGCCTGGCTGCTGCTGAGCCTGTTCCTTTCGGTCGCGTCCGCGCAGGAGTTGGTCGCCGTTCCCCCGCTGCAGGCGCGCGTCACCGATCTCACGGGAACGCTCGCCGCCGATCGTGTCGCCGCGCTGGATGCGCAGCTTCGGGCCTTCGAGCAACGCAAGGGCGTGCAGATCGCCGTGCTGATGGTCCGCTCGACGCGGCCCGAACCCGTCGAGCAGTACGCCCTGCGGGTGGTAGAGCAATGGAAGCTCGGCCGTCGCAAGGTGGACGACGGCGCGTTGCTCCTGGTGGCCAAGGACGACCGCACCGTGCGCATCGAAGTCGGATACGGCATCGAGGGTGCGCTGAGCGACGTGGTATCGCGGCGCATCATCGACGAGGTGATCACGCCGCGCCTGCGCCAGGGCGATTTCGACGGCGGCATCGCCGCAGGCGCCGAACAGATCATGCGGGTGATCGATGGCGAGGCCCTGCCTGCGGCGGACCCACGGCGGCAGGGGCAGACCAACGACATAGGGCAGGCCTGGCCCTTCCTGTTCGTCGCGGCCCTGATGCTGGGCGGAGTGCTGCGCAACGCCCTCGGCCGCCTTCCAGGCTCCCTGGTCACGGCTGGCGTGCTGGGTGCCGCTGCGTGGCTGTTGGTGGGCACCTTCGCGGTGGCCGCGGTGGCTGGACTGGCGGGATTCCTCGTCACGCTGCTGGGCATCGGCATGGGTGGCCACGGCGGCCTGCACGGGCGCCACCGGGGAGGCGGCTGGCCGGGCGGAGGATTGGGCGGTGGTGGCGGTGGATTCCGCGGCGGCGGCGGCGGCTTCGGTGGCGGCGGCGCGTCAGGACGGTGGTGAGATGAACATGCAACGACTTCTTCGCCACCTTGCGACCACGGATCGCGCAGTCCGCCGCGCCTTCCCCCCGCGTGCCCTGGATGCGATCGAGCAGGCCATCCGCACGGGAGAGTTCCAGCATGGGGGCCAACTGCGCTTCGTGGTCGAGGGTGCGCTGGACGGATCGCCACTGTGGCGCAACCAATCGCCGGGCGAGCGGGCGCTGGACCTGTTCGCACGCCTGGGTGTGTGGGATACGGCGCACAACAGCGGCGTCCTGATCTACGTGCTGCTGGCCGACCGGGCCGTGGAGATCGTGGCCGATCGCGGCATCCATGCCTGTTGCGGTGCCGAAAGGTGGTCGGCTGTGTGCCAGCGCATGGAGGCCCAGTTTGCGCAGGGACGCTTCGAGGCCGGAGCCCTGGAAGGCATCGTGGCCGTCAGCCACCTGCTGGTGCAGCACTTTCCGCGGGGCGCGGACCACGGCAACGAGTTGCCGGATCGGCCGGTCCTTCTTTGAACGACAACATCCTTGGAGACCTACCATGCAACTTCAATTTCTGGGTGCCACCGGCACCGTGACCGGTTCCAAATACCTGCTGCGCCATGGCGACGCGACCATTCTGGTGGACTGCGGCCTGTTCCAGGGATTCAAGCAGCTGCGCCTGCGCAACTGGGAGCCGCTGCCGGTCGCGCCCAAGACCGTCGACGCGGTCGTGCTCACCCACGCCCACATCGACCACAGCGGCTACCTGCCACTGCTGGCGCGACAAGGCTTTCGCGGCCGGGTTTACTGCACGTCCGCGACGCACGAGCTGTGCAAGATCCTGCTCACCGACAGCGGCCATCTGCAGGAGGAAGAGGCGAAGTTCGCCAACCGGCACGGTTTCTCCAAACACCAGCCCGCGCTGCCGCTGTACACCCGTGAGGACGCCGAGCGCTGCCTGAAGCTGTTCGCGCCACGTCCGTTCTCTCAGGACTTCGAGGCGCTGCCCGGACTCACCGCGCGGTTGACGCCTTCCGGGCACATGCTCGGCTCGGCCTTCGTGCACCTCAACGACGGCCGGCGATCCGTGCTCTTCTCCGGCGACATCGGCCGGCCCAACGACCCGGTGCTGCGCCCGCCGGTGCAGGTCCCCGGCGCCGACTACCTGCTGGTGGAATCCACCTACGGCAACCGCAAGCATGAAGCGTCCGACGCACTGGCGCAGCTGGAGACTGTCATCAACAAGACGGCCGCCCGTGGAGGGGTCGTGGTCATCCCAGCGTTCGCTGTCGGCCGAGCGCAGAGCCTGATGTACGGCATCTACCAGCTCAAGAAGCAAGGGCGCATCCACCAGCACCTGCCCGTGTACCTGGACAGCCCGATGGCCATCGATGCCACACGGCTGTACCACGCCCATCGCGACGAGCACCGGCTCTCGCCCGAGGAATGCGAGGGCATGTGCCATGCCGCGAAGATCGTCAACAAGGTCGAGGAGTCCAAGGCGCTCAGCGCCGGTCGTGGACCGATGGTCATCATCTCCGCCAGTGGCATGGCCACGGGAGGACGCGTGGTGCACCACCTCAAGTCATTCGCGCCCGACCATCGCAACACCATCCTGTTCGCCGGCTACCAGGCGGGCGGCACCCGTGGCGCCGCGATCGTGCACGGCGCGTCCACCGTCCGCATCCATGGCCAGGACGTGCCGATCCGCGCCGAGGTGGCCTCGCTCGACAACCTTTCCGCCCACGCCGATGCCGACGAGATCCTCGCGTGGATGCGCGGCTTCACGCAAACACCGCGCCGAACCTTCGTGACCCACGGCGAGCCGGAGGCGGCCGATGCGCTGCGCGCGCGGATCGACCATGAACTGGGCTGGTCGGTTGCCGTGCCCGAGTACCTGCAGACGGTGGATCTGGTATGACGGCGCACCTGCACGAGACCGGCACCGGCACCGGCACCGGCACCGGAGAGGATGGCGTGAACACGCTGCAGGCGTGGCGCACCGGCATCGACACCCATCAGGAGCCGGTGGTCTACATGCGGCGCGACTGCCCTGTCTGCCGGTCGGAGGGTTTCACGACCCAGGCGCGCGTGCAGCTGACGGCCGGCCGCCGCAGCATCGTGGCGACGCTCAGCGTCGTCGATGGGGATTGGCTGGCCGAGAACGTCGCTGGCCTGTCCGAATCGGCATGGGCGTCGCTGGGGGCGCAGCCGGGCCAGCTGGTCACGGTGACCCATGCACCGCCGCTGGATTCGCTCAGCCATGTCCGAGCCAAGGTCTACGGCAATGCCCTGGGCGATGCCGAGTTCAGCGCCATCATCTCCGACGTCGCGGCGGGCCATTACTCTGACCTGCATCTGGCCACCTTCATCACCGCCTGCGCCGGCGATCGCCTGGACCTCGCGGAGACCGTCTCGCTCACGAAAGCCATGATTGGCGTCGGTGACCGCATCGATTGGGGGCGCCCGCTGGTGGTGGACAAGCATTGCGTCGGCGGCCTGCCCGGCAACCGCACGACCCTGCTCGTGGTGCCCATCGTGGCCGCCTGCGGCCTCACGATGCCCAAGACCTCCTCGCGCGCCATCACCTCGCCGGCCGGGACGGCCGACACAATGGAGGTGCTGGCGCCGGTGAACCTGGATGTGCGGAGCATGCGGCGCGTGGTCGAACGCACGGGCGGCTGCATCGTCTGGGGCGGCTCGGTACGGCTCAGCCCCGCCGACGACATCCTCATCCGCGTCGAGCGGCCGCTGGACCTGGACAGCGAGGGCCAGCTCGTCGCCTCGGTCCTGTCCAAGAAGGCCGCTGCGGGCTCGACCCATGTGCTGATCGACCTGCCCGTGGGTGCCACCGCCAAAGTGCGCAGCGCGCAGGCCGCGGCGGCGCTCGGTCGGCGCCTGCAGGAGGTGGGCAGCGCCATCGGCCTGCACGTGGCCTTGCGCGTCACCGATGGTGAGCAGCCGGTCGGCCGCGGGATCGGCCCGGCACTGGAGGCCCGCGACGTGCTGGCCGTCCTACAAGGGACGCCCGAGGCCCCGGCCGACCTGCGGGAGCGAGCGTTGCGGCTGGCGGCGGACATCCTCGAAATGGGCGGTGCAGCGCCCGCCGGCGGCGGCCTGACGCTCGCCACGCAGGTGCTGGCCGACGGCCGCGCCTGGGCCACGTTCCAGGCGATCTGCGCTGAGCAGGGCGGCCTGCGCAGCATCCCGGTGGCAACGCATCGGCACACCGTCGCATCGCCGTCCACGGGACGGGTCTCCCGAATCGACAACCGGCTGCTCGCGCGGGCGGCCAAGCTCGCCGGAGCACCGACCGCCGCTGCCGCCGGCATCGACGTGCATGCGCGCCTGGGCGACCAGGTCGAAGCGGGACAGCCGCTCTTCACGCTGCACGCCCAGGCGCCGGGCGAGCTGGCCTATGCGCTGCAGTTCGTCCGCTCGCGCCCACCGATCTTCCAGATTTCGGAGAACCTATGAAACCTCTCGTTTTTCACCTGCCGGGCGACGAAGACTTCGCCGATGGACTGATCCGGGCGTTGGGCGCGCAGCGGGCTGCCCTGCAACTGCACCGGTTCCCGGACGGCGAGTCGCTGGTGCGGCTGGACGCCGACGTCACCGGCCGCACCGTCGTGATCGTGGCCAGCCTGGCACAGCCGGACGCCAAGGCGCTGCCCTTGTTGTTCGCCGCGGACGCAGCGCGCGACCTCGGCGCCACCCGCGTGTTGCTGGCTGCCCCGTACCTGGCGTACCTGCGTCAGGACCGGCGCTTCAACACGGGCGAAGCCATCACGTCCCGCACGTTTGCTGCGCTGGTGTCGACGGTGTTCGACGGTATCGTCACCGTCGATCCCCATCTGCACCGCTACCGCTCGCTCGGCGAGGTCTACCGGGTGCCGACCCGTGTGGTCCAGTCCGCGCCCGCCATCGCGGCCTGGGTCGCAGCCCATGTGGACCGTCCCGTGTTGATCGGACCCGATGCGGAAAGCGAGCAATGGGTCCAGGAAGTCGCGCGCTTGGCTGGCGCGCCGTTCACGGTGTTGCAGAAGATCCGCCGGGGCGACAAGGACGTGGAGGTCAGCCTTCCCGACACCGCGGCCCTGGCAGACCGCCATCCCGTGCTCATCGATGACATCGTGTCCAGCGCGCGCACGATGATCCAGGCAATCGCCAGTGTGCGCAGCGTGGGATTGCCGCCACCGGTGTGCATCGGGGTGCACGCCCTGTTCGCCACCGACGCGTACCACGCACTTCTTGCGGCAGGGCCCCAGCGGGTGGTGACCTGCGACACCGTGCCGCATGTCTCCAACGGCATCAGCGTGGTGGCACCGCTGGCGACAGCGGTGCAGGAACTGATGGAAGCCGGCGCGCCATGAGCCGCTGCGCCACGCTCGTCATGACGCTCACGATCGAGGGGAGATGACTGCCCATGTGCTTTTCCGCACCCGCCAGTTTCACGGCCGCAGCGGTTCTGCTGGGCCTGGGGACCGTCACCATGCGCCGGGCCCGCTCACGGCGCGAACTGCCGTATGCCGCCATCCCGCTGCTGTTCGGGGTCCAGCAACTGCTCGAAGGCATGCTGTGGCTGACGTTCCCCGACCGCGCGCCCTTGCTGAACGTGGCGCTGACGCATCTCTACTCGTTCTTCTCGCACGTCCTGTGGCCGATCTACGTCCCGCTGGCTGCGCTGGCGCTGGAGAGCGTCCGTTGGCGCCGTCGGGTTCTGGTGGCCATTGCAGTCGCGGGCGCGCTCGTCGGTCTGTACCTGCTGGCGATGCTGGTGAAGCTGCCCATCACGGCCCGCGTGGTCGGCCAGCACATCCTCTACGACTCTCCGCACTTCTACGTGATGACCACGATGGCCCTGTATCTGATCGGCACCTGCGCAAGCCTGATGGTTTCTAGCCACCGGCGCGTGGCGGCTTTTGGGGTGGCCGCCTTTGTCTCCGCAATCGCCGCCTACATGTTCTATGCAACCTGGTTCATCTCGGTGTGGTGCTTCTTTGCCGCTGGGCTCAGCTTCATCGTGCTGTGGCGGTTCCGTGAGCCCCGAGCGAGGCTGGCCGTGCCATGACGAATCCTCCGGCCAGATTCAAGCCCGCACTGGCCTACGCGGACTGCGGCCCCACGCAGGGCCCGATGCGCCGCGCGGCGTTCTTCACGGTTCAGTTGCTCGACGGATTCGAGACCATGCGCGATGCGGTCGCCGGCCGGCTGCCGACGGTATTCGCGCAAGCGGGACTCGCGCAAGGCACCAAGATCGGGCACTTCATCGCCGCGTTCTGCATTCTGTCCCTGCACCGGGTAATCGAGGAGGGCTCATGACCGCACAGAACCGTCTGTCCGTTCTGTTCTCCGACATCGCACCGGCGGACCAGGCCGCGCTGCAGCAACGGCTTCCGACCCACTGGCACGCGCATTTCGTCCAGAACGAACGCCTGGTGGTATCCGATGTCGGCGATGAAGACACCGAGGTGCTGTGCGTCTTCGTGCGCACGCGCGTTGACGAATCGGTGCTCCGGTTGCGGCCGCGCGTGCGGCTCGTGGCAACGCGCTCCGCGGGCTTCGATCACATCGACCTGCAGGCTTGCCGCCGACGCGGCATTGCCGTGTGCCACGTGCCGGACTATGGGTCTGCCAGCGTCGCCGAACATGCCTTCGCGCTGCTGCTGGGCGTGGCTCGCCATCTGACACAAGCCCACGAGCGGGCGCGCCAAGGTTCGTTCGCTTACCGCGGCCTCACCGGCTTCGAGCTGGAAGGCAAGACGCTGGGCATCGTCGGGCTGGGCCGGATCGGGCGCCACGTGGCCCGTATCGCCCTGGGCTTCGGCATGGAAGTTCTCGCGTACGACCCGGCCCTCGCCCCATCGCTCGACATCACGGCAGCGCCCATCGCCGGCGTCCGCGTGGTGACGTGGGAGCAGATCCTGCAAAGCAGCGATGTTCTGAGCCTTCATGTTCCGGCCACGCAGGCCACGCACCACCTTCTCGATGGGCAGGCCTTCGCGCGCATGAAACCGGGCATGGTACTGATCAACACGGCACGGGGTGCGCTCATCGACGAGGCCGCCCTGCTGCACGCACTGGAGGCAGGTACCGTCGCCGCAGCAGGACTGGACGTGCTGGAACAGGAAGGGGATCTGTCTCCCGAAGTGCCCACGGGCTGCGGCGGACTGGGTTGCGATACCGGCTGGTCGGCATCCAGCCCACTGCTGACGCATCCGCGTGTGCTCGTGACACCGCATGTCGGGTTCAATACGTCGGAGGCGATCGCGCGCATCCTCGACGAGACCATCTCGAACATCGCAGCCTGGCATGCGGGCCGCCTGCGCAACAGGTTGGATGAGCCATGACGCGACCGAACCGCCCCGTTTCCACCGTGCGTCTTGCGGGCCGCCCAACGCAACGCTCGGCGCTGCGCCGGGCCACGCAGATCGCTATGGCCCTGAGCGGGCTCCTGCTCTGGGTGGCCTGGCACCGGGGCCTGATGCGCTGCGATACCCACCGGGCGGCCGACCGCTTCGCCGAAGTGCTGCAGCGATTGGGCACGACCTTCGTGAAGCTGGGCCAGCATCTCAGCCTACGGGCCGACATTCTGGCGCCCGATGCGCAAGAGGCTCTGGCCAGCCTGCAGGCCAATGTGGCGCCGTTTCCTCCCGAGCAGGCGGTCCAGGAGGTCGAGGCGGCGCTCGGCCGCCCATGGCAGCAGGTCTTCGCACGCTTCGACATGCACGCGCTCGCCGCGGCCTCGATCGCCCAGATTCATCGTGCAGCCCTGCCGGACGGAACGGAAGTGGTGGTGAAGATCCGCCGTCCTGGCGCGGCCGAGCAGGCCGAGACCGACATGCGCATCCTGCGCCGCATCGTCCTGGTCATGCAGGGGCTCGTGCCCTCGCTGCGTCGCTGGGGGCTGGCAGCCATCGTGGACGAGGTTGCGGCCAACTTCCGCTACGAGATGGATTTGTCGCGCGAGGCAGCTTCCGTGCGACGTTTCGCCGACGCCTGGCGCGGCTCTGCCGACATCGTGATCCCCGACGTGGTGGACGGCCTGTGCACGCAGACCGTCATGGTCCAGCAGTTCAGCCACGGAGCTCACCTGCACGGTCTGCCTTCGCCCACCGCGGTGGCGGCCGCGGGCAAACTCGTGGACAGCTACGTCGCCCAGATCTTCCGCGATGGCTTCTTCCACGGCGACCCCCATCCCGGCAACGTCTTCGTGATGGACGATGGCCGCATCTGCCTGCACGACTTCGGCATCGTGGGCCGGGTCGACGGCAACATGCGGCGGGCGCTGGTGGCGTTCGCCCTGGCCTTCGTCGAGCAGGATGCCGAATGGGTGGTCGATGCCTGGCTCGACCTGGGCCTGCTCGGCGACGGCACCGATCGGGCCGTGTTCGTGCCTGTCGTGCGTGCCCTGGTCGCAGACTGCGCACAGAGGCCGCTGAAGGACTGGTCGCTCTCAGGTGCTCTCGCGCAGCTCGTGGCGGCGGGCCGGACCCAGGAAGTCCGGCTGCCCAGGGACCTCCTCGTGCTCACGCGTACCCTGTTGTTGCTCGAAGGGACGGTGCGCCTGCTGGCACCCGAGTTTTCCATCATCGAAGCCATCTCTCGCCACACGACCACGGGCGTCTTCGACGAGCCCAAGTCTGCGGCATCGCAGCGTCTGCCCTATGAACTGGGGAACGCGGCCCACGCCCTGCCCTCCCTGCTGGCGCGGCGTCTGCACAGCGTCTTGCGGCAGGGTGACCTGCTGCAACTGTCGATCAAGCCGGATGCCAGGATGCTGAGCGGGATCGACCGCCTCGGCCGTCGCGTCGCGCTGGCGCTCGTGACGCTCGGCCTGTACATCGCATCGAGCTTGTTGATGCAGCACGGCGTGGGCCCGCGCTGGGGCGACATGCCGGTACTCGCGCTGCTGGGCTATGCGCTGGCGATCCGGTTCACGTTTTCCATCGCGCGCAGCCGCGGCTGAGGCGCCTCATCAAGCAAGGAGTCAGGCATGAACAAGGTCAGAGTGGCGGTGAACGGATACGGTGTGATCGGCAAGCGGGTGGCGGATGCGGTCGCACTCCAGGAGGACATGGCGCTAGCCGGCGTCGCGGATGTGGTGCATGACTATCGCCTGCAGGTGGCCGCGCAGCGCGCTTTCCCGATTTACGCGGCGACCGCTGAAGCCGCACAATCGATGCGTGCTGCGGGGCTTCCTGTCGCGGGCGATCTGGCCGACCTGCTCGCCAACGCGGACGTCGTGGTCGATTGCACACCCAAGAAAGTCGCCGCGGTCAACAAGAGGGCGTACGACGCTGCCGGTGTGAAGTCCATCTTCCATGGCGGCGAGTCCCACGCGTTGACCGGTCATTCGTTCGTCGCGCAGGAGAACTACGCAACAGCGATCGGCCGCACCTCCACCCGGGTGGTGTCCTGCAACACGACGTCGATCGTGCGCACCCTGGGGGCGCTTCGGACAGCGGGCCTGCTCAAGCGAGCCCGCGGGACGCTGATCCGCCGGGCTTCCGACCCGTGGGAAGCGCATGCGGAGGGCATCATCAACACGCTCGTGCCGGAGAAGACGATCCCCAGCCATCAGGGACCGGACGCGCGCACTGTGATCCCGGACCTGGACGTCGTCACGATCGCGGTCAAGGCGCCGCACAACAGCAGCCACCTGCACACCTGGTGGGCCGAACTGACGAGGCCGGCCACGCGCGACGAGGTGCTGGCGGCCTTTCGCGCTGCGCCACGGATCGCGTTCGTGCGATCCTCGGATGGTCTCGTGGCCCTCAACAGCACGGTGGAACTGATGGCCGATCTCGGCCGCCCGCGCGGCGACCTGTGGGAGGTCGCGTTGTGGGAGGACGTGCTTTCGGTCGATGGCGATCAGGCGTACTACACCTACCAGGTCTTCAACCAGGCGATCGTGATTCCCGAAACCATCGATGCCATTCGCGCCTTGAGCGGCATCGAGACCGATCCCCAGGTGTCGATGGCGCGCACCGATGCTTCGCTGGGACTGCAGCGTGATTTCATCCGCGACCGCGTCCAGGTTCGACGATGAGTGAATTCGATGATCCCGCGCTGGTCGGGCTCGGGCTGGCACTCGCTTCGGGACTTCTGATCGGCCTGGAACGGGGATGGCAGCAACGCGAGCGGCCCGAGGGACATCGCGTCGCGGGCGTTCGCACCTTTGCGCTGATCGGCCTGCTCGGCGGCCTTGGCGGGCTGCTGGCCCAGCGCTGGGGAGCCGGCATGCTCATCGCGCTGCTCGTACTCGTCGGGGTGTATCTGGTGGTGGGCTACCTGGTGACGGCGCATATGCATGCCGTGATGGGACTGACCACGTCCGTCGCCGCCCTTGCGACTTTCGCCATCGGGGCGCTGGCGACCAGTGGCGCTTGGCACGTTTCGGCGGTCGCCGCCGTGGTCGTGCTGGCGCTGCTGCGTTTCAAGCAGCTCTTGCACGCCGGCGTCGGCAAGCTGTCCGAGGCGGAGATCAGCAGCGGCACGCAGTTGCTGTTGATCAGCGTGGTCGTACTGCCCGTACTCCCTGATCGTGGCTTTGGCCCCTATGAGGCGTTGAATCCCTATCGCCTTTGGTGGGCCGTTGTCCTGCTGGCAGTGCTGTCGTTCGCTGGGTTCGTCCTGATGCGCTCGCTCGGCAGGAAACGAGGGCTGGTATTTACAGCGCTGCTCGGCGGGATCGTGTCGAGCACCGCCACCACGGCCACGTTGGCGCGCTGGGCCGGGCAGACGCCAGGCTGGCGTCCACTGGCAGCGGCGGGGGCGGCGCTCGCCTGCGCAGCCATGTTTGCGCGCATGGCGGCTCTCGTCGCCATCGCAGCCCCCGGCATCGGCTGGGACCCGGTGGTCATCTTCGTGGCCATGGCCGTGGCTGGCGGTGTTCTGGGGACGTTCCTGGCGGCGCGGTCGCCCGCCGACGACTTGCCCGAACTTCAGCTTGGCAACCCATTGCAGCTGCGCTCCGCGCTCCAGTTCGCAGCCTTCCTGGCCGCGGTGATGCTGGCAGGCCGCTTTCTTGCCGATCGCTTCGGGGATGCTGGCGTCATGCTGACCGCCGCTGCCTCGGGTCTGGTGGACGTCGATGCGATCACGCTCTCGATTGGCCGCCTGGTGACCGAGGGCGCCGTCACCGCCGTTTCGGCCACCCTGGCCTTGTTCATCGCCGCATCCGTCAATCAGGTCACCAAACTTGTCCTGTTGATGTCGCTGGCCGGTAGGGCGCTCGCATGGAGAGTGCTGCCGTCGTACGCGGCCATGGCTGCTGCTGGCTTTGCCGTCGCCCTGGGCTTGACCTGAAACAGCGATCAGCTATCGAAGGCCACCGATCGCGCCAGACTCTCCTGCGCTTCAAGAGCAGACAGCCTGCCCTTGAGCGCCGCCTGGATGACGCCGAAGGCGTCACCGCCCAGCGCCACCCGAAGCGGTGGCTTCTCGCTCGTGGCCGTGTCGAAGATCCGGTGCGCGATCTTCTGCGGATCGAGCGTGTACAACTCGTCACCCGCGTTCTCGAACATCGCGCGAATCTGTCCAGCAGGCGTGTCCTGATAGGCGGGGTTCGCCAGCGCGTACTGCAAATTGCGGCTGAAGCTCGTGCGTGCGCCGCCGGTTCAATGAGTGTGACGAAGACCCCAAACCCCTCCAGTTCCTGGCGAAGGCATTCGCTGAAGCCTTCCAGACCCCATTTCGCGGCGTGGTAAAGACTGCTGGTCGGCAGGGAGCCTTGGCCACTGGCGCTGGAGATTTGGATGATCCGACCGGCTCGCCGTGTGCGCATGGCGGGAATGAAGGCCCGCGTGACGTGCACCGGCGCCAGCAGGTTGAGGCTGATCTGCCCTTCGATGTCCGCGTCGGAAAACACTTCGGTGGCGCCGATGATGCCGCCGCCGGCGTTGTTGACCAGGACATCGACCGGGCGGCGGGCCTCGGCGCGCTGGACCACGGGTGCGATGTCCCCCTTCACGGTCACGTCGAGCCGTTCGACAACGAGCTGGTCACCGTAGCGTGCTGCCAGGTCGTCGAGCGTCTCGGGACGCCTGACGGTGGCCGTGAGGTCATCCCCCGAAGCCAGGATGATTTCGGCAAGATGGCGACCGATGCCGCTGGATGCGCCGGTGAAGAACCAATGTCTGGACATAAATGCACTAATGTCCATAGAATTTGAGTCATGAGCAGTTTGATCACCGCACCGGCCGTTTTGGCGCATCTTGAGCCTTTGGAGGGCTTGGTGCTACCCCTTCACCTGTCAGGCGAGCGGGGGCGCAATCGGGGGCAGGGTCTACCCCAAGTCGCAGCCAATGACGACCGTACTGCGGTTTTGGCCTGGCTCGCGCGCTACAGGGATTCCCCAGCCACGCTGGCCAGCTACCGCAAGGAGGCGGAAAGGCTGTTGCTCTGGTGCGTGCACCAGCACGGTAAGGCCCTGTCCGATCTGACCCATGAGGACTTCCTCGCATACGAGAGCTTCCTTGGAGACCCACAGCCGGCCGACCGCTGGGTCATGCAAGTCGCCCAGAAGGCACCCAGGTCCTCGCCCAACTGGCGTCCTTTCGCCAAGCCGCTGGACCGGCAGAGCCAGCGCCAAGCACTTTCGATTCTTAACGGCCTGTTCAACTGGCTGGTTCAGGCGGGGTACTTGGCGGGAAATCCCCTTGCCCTTAGGCGTCGCAAGACAGTCGTTGGGGCGACTAAGACGAGCCGCTTCCTGCCGCACGAACATTGGGCCCAAGTGCGTACAACGATTCAGATGCTTCCTACGGCAACACCGCGCTTAGCATCGCAGGCGGCTCGCTACCGCTGGCTGTTCTCATTGCTGTACATCGCAGGACTTCGGATTTCAGAGGTTTGCGATCACACCATGGGGGACTTTTACTGGCGAAGGGGCGCCGATGGCAAAGAGCGTTGGTGGCTTGCAGTGCGCGGCAAGGGAGAAAAAGATCGGAGCATTCCTGCCACGGATGAGTTGGTCTTGGAACTGATGAGATACCGCAGCGCGAACGGGTTACCGCCACTTCCGCGCGAGGGGGACCCGCTGCCTCTACTCTTGCCGCTGATTGGAGGGGCTAAACCTATGGGACGTAGTGCCGTCCACGAACTCATCAAGAACGTGTTTCGCGAGACCGCGACGCGCTTGCGCGCCCTCGGACCCGATCACGAGGCGACTGCGGCTCATGTGGAGAAAGCCTCTGCGCACTGGATGCGGCATACAGCAGGCACCCATCAGAGTGACAACATGGATTTGAAGGCTGTGCGCGACAACCTGGGCCATGCCAACATTGCCACTACAAGCATCTACATCCACACGGAAGACGATAAACGGCACGACCAGACCTCTAAAGAGCACAAGCTCGGGTGGATGCACCCGTGAGATTCACTCGCTTACATGAATGCGGATCATTTTTTTCATGTGGCGAATGAAAATGTCTCTGTGCGTAGCAGATGGCGCCCATGGTGATTCAATTTTCCACTAAACTGAATCATTAACGATGTTGACCCGTGGAACACCTTTCTGAAGTCCTCAAGATCCTGGATGGCGCCCTGAAGTCCAACCAAAGCATGGCTGCGAACTATGCGGGCCTTCTGGCAGACAAGCTCGAACGCAGTGGCAGCCGTCGCGAAGCGTCCGCCATCCGTGAGCGTTTAGCGCGTGTGCCCGCTGCGCTCATTTCAGCGCAGCGCGGCGCACAAGCCCCTGGGTCGTTGGGCGGACTTCCTGTGGATGGCGACAGTCGCTTGAACACGGTAGATGTCAGTCGTCCTTCCGTCGGCGAAGTCCAGTTGCTGCTGCCAAGTGGACTTCAAGCAAGACTGCAGGAATTTCTTTCGTCGGTTTTGCACCATGACAAGCTGCAGGCGGCCGGGGTTTCGCAGCCCCATCGTTTGGTGATGCATGGCCCTCCTGGTACTGGCAAAACCCAGACAGCCAGGTGGATCGCTGCCCAACTGCATCTGCCCCTTCTGACGGTACGTTGCGATACCTTGATCAGCAGTTTACTGGGGCAGACCAGCCGCAACCTTCGACGCGTATTCGACTACGCGCAGGAGGTTCCTTGCGTCCTTTTCCTTGATGAGTTCGACGCGCTAGCGACCGCACGCGGCAACGAGCGTGATGTGGGTGAGCTTCAGCGCGTGGTGATTGCCCTGTTGCAAAACATTGATGCGCTACCTGACGAGACCATTCTCTTGGCTGCGACCAATCACGATCAGCTCCTCGACTACGCCATCTGGAGACGCTTTACGTTCCGGCTCGCCATGCCGATGCCGGATCAGGAATTGCGAGAGCAGCTATGGGCTCAGTTCCTCGGAGCTTATGTACCTTCCCAGTTGAGCGTTGACCAACTGGCTCAGCGCTCGTCAGGACTTTCAGGCGCCGCCATTGAGCAAGTATGTTTGGATGCCAAGCGGGCGGCTATTCTTGCCGCTAAACCGCAGGTCGAGGAGACAGAGGTGTTTCGCCGGCTTGGATTGATGATGGCGATGATGGAAGGTCAGCGCCTGCATAGTTTGAAATCGGAGATCCAATGGCTGCGCCGTTGGCATCCCAGGTTCTTTTCTCAGAGGGTACTGGCCGCTGCTTACGGGGTGTCGCAGCGACAGATAAGAAATGCAATCGAGGAGGAGGATGGCCATGGCGACCAAGGAGATGAAAGCGCCACTTAGCGCGCAAAGTACCAATCCGTTTCATCGGATTCCCTTTCAAAATGCGGATCTTTCCGCACCAGAAAACGGCGGTGGCAGCCTCCGGGAACTGGTCCCCGTAACAGCAGAGTACCGCGAAGCGCTCGTGGGCACATTGGAAAATGCTGCCAGTGCGCTACGCCCGGAGATTGAGCGCTATCCGCACTCGCCAGGGGTGCTGATTCTCAAGTTGCGAGACACCGCGATCGCAAAATCCCACCGACCAAATACTCTGGCAGCAGAAGCTGGTCTCCAACCTGCCGGTGTCGGACGTATCGAGGAGATGCTGGTTGCTGCAAACGCAGCTAGCGTCCAGGCACTCGCCCGGGTTATCCGTACCCGCGAGACGCAGCAGATCAAGGCCAACCTCTCCGCGATTGAGAAAATTCACGCTTGGGACAAAACGCGCCGCATGGTGGGCACGGTTGCAGAATTGCGCGCTCGTGGTCGAGTGTTGCTGAGCCTATTTCGCTACCATGCAGCGGACGCTACGGCACGCAACGTGGATGCGTTGCGCGCCGTTCTGCTGCAACACAACATACATTCAGTGGAGATCCCACAGCGTTGGGGCCCTCCTGTCATGCGCGTTGACCTGGCTGCAATCGGTGATCAGGCGATGGAAGCGCTGAGCATGTTTCCGGGTCTGAGATCCATCTTTCCCGAACCGAGAATACATACCAGTGCGGCTGCCTTCGGCATTGGTCCTGGTCCGCTGCCGCAGCCGCCAGCCGGTGTCGAGCATCCTGTCGTGGGCGTCTTCGATACCGGGACTGCCGCCAGCGCGACGAGTCTGAGGCCGTGGATCGCTTCCACGACTTCGTACGTGCTCCCTCCGGACACAGACTATGTACATGGAACGGCTGTCGCGTCACTGGTAGCTGGCGCCAAGATCCTCAACGGGGACCATGCATGGCTTCCAACCACAAGGTGCCAAGTGCACGACACATGCGGATTGGAGGCGGCTGGAGGCAACACGACGGATCTGATAGTTCGCCTTGCGGAAGCGGTTCGCAATGCGCCTCATGTGAAGGTATGGAACCTCTCCCTGGGAGGTGCTCAGATTGGGGACCATGAGTTCAGCTACTTTGCGCAACAATTGGATGCGCTGAGCGATGAACATCAGGTCCTCTTCGTTGTCGCAGCTGGGAACTATACAGGCTTGCCTCGCCGAGGCTGGCCAGTCGCCGACCTGCATCTTGAGGACCGGCTGAGCAGTCCGGGCGACTCCGTGCGCGCCCTCACGGTCGGTGCCGTTGCGCATCTCGATTCGCCCGGTGCGATGGTGGCAGCAGGCCATCCTGCGCCTTACTCCCGTCGGGGCCCGGGGCCTGTATTTACACCCAAACCGGATTTAGTCCACGCTGGAGGTGGTGTGCATGAACAGTGGGACGTTGGACCGAGCAGCTTGCAAATGCTCCACCCTTTTGACGCGCTGTACGGCAGTTTCGGAACAAGCTTCGCCACGCCGATTGTGAGTTCGGTGGCCGGTCACGTGTGGCAAAGCCTCGATGGAAATCCCGACGTAGCAGTCGCTCCTCACATGGTGAAGGCACTGCTGATCCATGCTGCGCGCTTGGCTTCTCCAGACTATGGCGCTCTAGAAAGGCGCTACTATGGGTGCGGTATTCCGCAAGACGCGTTGTCCGCCCTTTATGACAGCGATGACTGCTTCACGATGATGTTTGAAGCGTTGGTGGTGCCTGGCTTCAAATGGCGCAAAACTCCTTATCCCATCCCCGCCTCGTTGATGCACAACGGAAAGCTCAGGGCCGAGGTGATCATCACTGCTGCCTACTCGCCACCGTTGGACCCCAATGCCGGGGCCGAGTACGTACGTGCCAATGTCAACGTGAGTTTTGGTGTGCTGGATGGCTCGCGGATTTCCGGAAAGGTTCCCATGGAGGGTGAAGCGGGGACCACTGGTTACGAAGCCGCTCAAATCGAGCACGGCGGCAAATGGTCTCCGGTCAAACTGCACCGCAAGAAATTCCCGCAAGGGGTGGCAGGTGATCAGTGGGCCATCCAACTAGACGCGTTACTGCGGGCTAACGAGCCACCTTTGGCCGAACCCTTGAATGTCGCCCTTGTCGTAAGCCTACGTTCACTCGACGCCAACCGCCAAGTTCATGCCGACGGGGTGCGTGCTCTGGTTCAATCCAATTGGGTCCGTCAGCATTTGCCTGTCAGAGTTCCCGTTCAGGTGTGACCAGTCGGCTGTGCATTGAGGGCATGGTGTATTCGGGCGGCTTTGTACCGCGATCACTCGCCAGGATCGAGCACTGAACGCGAAGCCCTAAAACGGTACGTCGTCCAGAGTTGGCTGCAGATGCTGCTGCAGGTATTCAAGCTTGACCAGCAGTTCGTCAAAGGTGATCACCTCCACATCCTTACAGGCGTTGCGGAACACCTCAAAGCAACGCAGTTCATTCTCTTCTACTGGCCGGCGTCCAGCGAGCACTATGCATCTGACGACATCTGCTCGGGAGGAACGCAAGGTCGGATTGTCAAAGGCGTGTTCCTTCCATCGCATGCGCAACTCGCTTTGCTGATGCAACACTTGCGTGATAGCGCCGCTCAGCTCCGAGTCTGGTCCAAATACATTCGGTGGCCTATAGGCTCGGGAACGCATCAAGGGAGCATCTGGAGTTTTGATTTCCACAATGGCGAGCGCCAGGCCTTGCTCTCTGAATAGAAAGTCACCAATCTGTGCTCCCGTTCCCGCAAGCGTAGATCCTTGGGCGTGAAACTGGGTGTGAGACAGCTCGACGGGCCGAGCGAAAGCCAGGCTCAGGACAAACTTGTGTTTCTCAAAGAAGCGTTGCCACTGTGCGTCCTTGAGGCTCTTGTTGAGCATTTCCCGGTACTGCCCAATCATGGCGGTCAGCGTAGCTCTTTCGATTTCCGCGTGCAGTCTCAGTAACTCAGAAGGCGCCTCGGCAGCCAGCACATCGACCTGCTTTTGTACGGATTGAATGCTAGCGCGCCGCTCCGCGCGCTCGCGATACGCGGTCTGAACTGCGTTCTCTCTTCGTACCTGCACCAATGGCGGTGCTTTGCGCTCAATCCGCTGGAACCTGTCAGGGGCGATCTCTGCGAGCACCTGGTCATGTACCAAGCTGTGCTTGGAATGCTGAATGAGTTGCCGTCCCCTAGTTTTAGTCCGGTTGAAGGCCCTGCGCAGGCTATCCACTTTGTTCTGGTCGATGAACACCGTCCGTCC
>Ga0114984_1000171_pt1 | contig 25635 bp, 11 predicted proteins | sample Shrwel1BS1Day1_FD_96987 | JGI IMG/M metagenome (GOLD analysis project Ga0114984, IMG submission 96987) | Subsurface microbial communities from deep shales in Ohio, USA - Utica-3 well 1 S-1-Day1 | ecosystem: Environmental > Aquatic > Deep subsurface > Shale gas/oil reservoir > Produced water/Flow...
ATCCACAGTAACACCCAGCAGTCGGTTGACTTCATCGAGCACCGAATTGAGGGTGTAGCAAAGAATGGTGCTTCGAATACCGATGTAGGCATCCGGTTCGGAAGCGTCTTTGTATTCAGCAATACGCAAACGCTTCAGAAACTTTAGTAATTCCTCGCGCTCACTCTCCTTGTCCAGTGGCTGCTTGGCGATCATTGCAAAGGTGTGGCTTAACTTTTCCATGTCAATAAACGCCACGCCCTCGTCGCTCACTTTGCCTTCCCTCAGAAGTTCTTCGAAAAGGTAGCGCGCCGTAATGAGCATTATTTTCTCATTGCGTCTGAGCGTTTGCTGGTAATGATGCTGCTCCGTATCGTCGTTATAGACGCCGGGAATTTCAGCCCCTGGTGGGTAACAGACCACATAACGCTCACTCGAATGATGAACCAGCGTGAAACCTAAAACCCCGAGGTAATCGCGAACGAGTGCTTCAAGCCGAAGGTATAGATCGTAGTCCTCACCCTCGACCTGACTTTGGCGTCTGTAGATCGCTTGATGGTTCAAAAGCCGATTGACGATGCGTCGGAAGTCGGCCAAATCGGCATTTGCCTGCTTTAATTCCTTTTCTATGTACTCAATCATGCCGCGCCTCAAACTCCTTTAGCTCGGGTCCAACGTATTCAATCTCGTAATCATCGGCAATCAGGTAGGGATTTTCGTAAGTCTGACCAACTGGGTGCACCATAAAGTCGTTCTTCTCATTGGCAATGCTGCCTACTACCGGACCGTTTAGCACAAAAAGCAACGAGTCCACATCGCCAATTAACACATCGCTGGCCTGGAGTTTTCGCCCATTCGCTAACTCTTTGATCGCGCTTTCCCGAATCCTGGTGGTATTCACTGCGAATAGTCTCTCGAGCGCATTCAGGATGTATCGCTGTCGCTTCTGTTCAGCGGTTTCCTCGACGGGCTCCGTGACTGTATCGTCAATCACCTGCTTTTCGCGCTGAATTGGAAGGCTGACCTTACTTGGGTTAATAAGCCCCATTCGTACATGCCCAAGATCATTAAGGCTGCCGTCGAGGACGCTGTTGAAGTCTTCTTCGGCCATGGTCTTGAGTTCGCTGACTACTTTGAAGATCGACTCGTGTTCGTGCTCTCCGTAGGAAATGGTGGTCAAGTGGTCTATGAGCAACTGCATTCGGCGCATGAAAGAGTTAGCTTGGTGTCGAAGTTCAGGAACCTTAAGTTCGCAGGCTTTATTGAGACAGGTGTCAATCGTGTCCAAAGCCCATAAAAGGATTGATGCTGGGTTCCCAGGCAGGCGCTCTCTGTATGTCTCATTGCGAAGGGCTCGTTCGATGAGCGCCTTCTTATCATTTGGTAGGGCATGGAGCCTGTCGATGATGCGGAGGATCTCACTCTTATACCGTTCGATCGAGTCGGTCTTAATTCGGGTTCGCAGCTCAGGGACGAGACGGTTACGGACATAGCCCATGATGTCGTCTCCGGCTTGCTTAGCTTCTTCGAGGTCTTTATTGACGACTTTAATGAGGTAGCGCTTTTTCTCGTCCAACTCTTCAATCAGGCTGTTGAGGTCAATGACTACCTTGCTTGAGCTATGGACAGCGAACAACAGATCCTGAGGATTTGGTTTGTCCGTTAGCACGGAATTATAGAAATTATTGAGTAGAGAAAGGGTGGTTCGAGTGTTCTTTGTTTGCGGCAGCAGCTCCTCAAAATCTCGAACAAAGGGAGCACAGAAACGCCTACCTGTGGGAGATAGCTGATAGGACTTCCGCATAGTCACCGAATCCATATAGTCGGTAATCCATCCGCACTCCATCAGTCTTCTCAAGATTTTTCCGGCCCGATCCTGAACAGACAGGTTGTCATCTGTCTCATCAGAAGCATCCATATCCGGATCGCTCTCAAGTATCGCCGTACGGCTTATCGCACCTTGAAAAATGGTCAGGACGTCTTCTCGGTTAAGGTGCACGTTGTAGTCAGCATCCCAGCTGTATAGCCGGGAATACAATTCACGAAGGCACGAAACCACGACTTCGCGATAGCGCCCCACCAATGGGCGGAAGAAGTTGGCATTTTCGTCAACGAAAAAAGACTCGACCCTATTATCGAGGTTGGGTGGCTCTGGTGCAGCCTTCATGATTCCGTCCTTGTTTTCGGCAGAGAGGTGAGTGGCTAAAGGCTTAGCCACTCACTTAAAACACCAATTAAAATGCGAGTTTAACGCAAGTCTGCTTCATACTTGTCGACTATGAAAGCTGCTCGATCAATTTTTTTACATCCTCTGCGCTCAGCCCCTTCTCGAACATCGCTTTCTTCAACTCGTCTTCGGGCCTTGGGCCATCCTCGTAACACCGGGTATCCAGGTTAAACCATTGTCCGTTGGCTACCTGGATATCGGAAACTCTTCGGTCACTTGGTTTTCGTTGGCTGGCCCGTTTTTCAATGGCTTCCCTGAAGGCTGATTTGCCATTGCTTTCACCGTGGTTGATGAAAACAACGGTCTCTCTCATTAATGAGGTGTAGCCTTCCAAGTTGAAAATGTAGTCAAGAAGCTTTATTTGATCCCCGTGTGCTGAATAGTAATGGGACATCTCAACTACCTCGGCTCCATTCCGGTCACTCTCAGGATCCAGCGCACTGGAAACAAATCTTTTGCCTGCTGAGCCTGCCGACATGAAACCGGTGGTGAGCAATGTGTTTTTCGGATTTTGGCCGAGTTCCTCCAAATGTCGCTTAGCTGGTCCGTGGTCGCACATACCCGCACTGGCAATGATGACATCGGCCCAATCCCGAGCCCGATCGGCATCTTGTCCACCTCCCGATACCGGCTCGATTTCGAGGCCCGGAAGAGTGACTGTTCGTCCCGATCCCAACTCTATGAACACTTTGGATAGCTGCTCGCCACTCATGCCAATCCGCTCTGGAAGCTCATTGTTCAAATATTGGTACTTTCCTGAGGACACTCGAGCGCCCAAATACTGACCAAAGACCTTGCAGAGCTTTGTTGCCAGGGAACTGTGCAATGCCACCCTCAGTGGGCGACCCTGGTCAAACATTGGCTCATCTTCGGAAGCCTCTTGCTCAGCCAGCCAGATGAAGTCCGCGATAACTTCCTGCGCCCTGTGAAACGAAAAACTTGGGATAAAAACTTTTCCGCATTTAGCAAAAACGGTGCGTTTAACAGCATCTGAAAGAGCAGCCAATCTGTTCTGAGCGACCTTGAACTCTGGATTTCGCACTGTAGCGCCATAAGTGGACTCGACGACCAAGTAGTCCGCATTAGGGAAGGGCTCAAATCCGTCTTTCATCAGGGGAAGGTAGCAATTGGTTTTATCCTGGCATCCAATATCGCCGCTGAAACAAATACTCTTCAGGAACGGTTTACCGCTTTCATCGTTTTCGCTGGTCTGCCAAGCGATCGAAATCATGGCAGCCCCTAGTACGTGACTGCTGCGCATGAAATTGACGCTGAGTCCATCAGCTAGTCGCAGCATCTTTCTCCACGAAAAGTCGTTTTGGTCGATGGCATGCCACTTAATTTGATCCACGTGGTGCTGCTTATAGTCGTTCTGCTGTCGGGCGGAATCGGCAAGAAGGAGCTTTGCGATATCTCGTGTGGCTGCCGTGCAATACACGTGGCCACGAAACCCCTCTTTGACCAAGCGAGGCAATAGGCCGCAGTGGTCGATATGGGCGTGGGTCAGCAGGACATACTTGATCTCAGAAGGGCAGAAAGGGAATTTCTCGTAATTTTTGAATTGTGTGTCGTGGGCCCCTTGGTGCATCCCGCAGTCCACTAACAGTTGGGTGCCTGAAGCTTCATGTTTGAGCCAAGAACAAGAACCAGTTACACCATCAATAGCACCAACAAATTTGACCTTCATAGTATTTTCCTCAACACGATTGGTTTGATCAAAACGGGCTTTAATGCCCGATGATCAGAATCAATCAGTGCAATGCACTACCAACCGCTGTGAGGAAAATTTCTATCTTTTTCGGAAAAAACTTAGTAACTCACTGAACTCATGGGCTTCTGCCAGCTTCCGATCTACTTCGCTTTTGAGGGTGAGCAACTCGGCGCTGCCGGAAGATAGCTGAGAGGACAGCTTTTGGGCGGCGTCCCAGTCTCCGTTTAAATAGGCGAGCAGAAACGAATCTGTAGGTTCTAACGAGGCAGCCTGAACGAGGAGGGCGTGAAGAAGGGTGGTGTTTTCCCCAAGAGCGACCTGGGGGAGGACCTGAAATGGGTTAGGGATGGGTTCGTCTCGCAAATTTCGTTCGGTATCCGCAAGGAACGCGACCATCTGCTCTGACGCCCCGGATTGAAGGGCTTGGCCCACGACCGATTCCCGATTGGTCAACAAACTCTTAACAACATTGGCGCACTCATTGCGGTATTGGTCATCCTCAAAGATTCGTTTGACGTCTTTCGGATTGGGGAACACCGCATTCAAAACCAGAGCATTGTGAAGGGTGACGCCCTGGCCACTCTCCAAATAGACAGCAGGCCGATGGACCTTTTGCTCTTTTCGTACGGCGATCAGTCCATTGCGGACGAAAGACGTGGCCTTGTCTTTAAGTAAGTGGCTTTCTTTCGCCACATCAACGCCAAAGAGTTTGCGAATTGCCTCCGGGACGGTGAGCCCCTCAGTATCCACAGGCATACTCTTCAAGAATGTCCATTGTTGATGTGGCAACTGCTTCACGTGCTGTTAAATTCAATGATGCAATGCGCTTGGCATTTTCGAACCAGTCTGCACTGCCCACGCAATATTGATCGTAAGCATCGGCAAACTGCTCAAGAACGCCGATGCAGTAACCAGCCCTGAGCGCTTCGGAAAGGGATGTCCTGTAAGCCGCCAAGTAGCCTGTTTTCTCGTGCGACGAAAATACGTCCACCGCCTCCTGGCATGATTTGACCAGCAGACTGGCATCCTTGTATTCGAATGGCCCTTCCTTGGCGAAAAGGGATTGGGAAGCGGCCAAGATGGATAACCCCAGAATTATGGATCTTAAATTCACATTTCGTCCTTACACTTGTTTTTCGGCTGACGGGTCTAGAGTTGGGGGCTCTGGTTCTGAACTGTTGTCTGCGTGTCTATCGTCTTTTCGGCCAGAGAATTGTTTGCCTGCCACATAAGTTTGAAAAGACAGCGGAGGTAAGGGCGTAGCACCGTAAATCGCGATAATGAAGGTGCAAAAAATCCCATAAAGCAGCAGATCATCCGCTCCCCCGGCTAAATGCTCATTTGCCAATTCGGGTTCCGCGAGTGCAATAGAGGCGAAAATTCCCACTACCGAAAGCAGGAGCAATGTAATAAAGGTAATCGTGAAGGCGAATCTTTTCAGAAGGGGCCAAAGTGTGGTCTGGCTTTGTTTCCCGCGATGGAAGTAACGCCACGTGGCCAAGGCAAGCAGCGCCAGACCGATCAAGTCAGCCATAGCAAGATCATCTTGCCCGTAGCTGTATTCAAAAGTCGCTGAAACCAGAAGCACGTAGCTTGATACAGCGACTACGGCATTGAAGATGAAGAATATGCCAAGCGAAATTAAACGTGTCAGATGCCCGAAAGCGAGGCTTAAAGTGTTTAATGATTGCAGCATCGGTAGGATCGGTATTTGTTGAATGGTCTCACGTGCCTGACTAGGTTAGTTAACTAACTAGAGCGCGAAACCTCAAGAATACTGGAAGAAACCATTCCAAGTCACTAACAACTAAATAAATGTTAGCTTAACGGGGCATTTTGGGTGAGGATCAGCACATCAAGGGAAGCCAACCTCCCAGCGGAAGTTGGTTGCCTCGATCCAAAACCTTGGTTGGGTGGCAGGGGGTATAAAGCTATTACCCACCTGTTTTCGCGAAATTTTTAGGACTACCATCTTTGATGGATGACTGAACTAAAATCAAGGAAAGATCTATGCTCGTTAAGTCCATTGTCGGTGAGATGGTCCGTGAAAAATGCAAACTGTACCAGGACCACCCTGACACCGTAGCTGGGCACATCGCGCACGAGCGGGCTGTAACCAACGACTATCGTGGAAGAGTTCTATATGAGCTACTTCAAAACGCAGTGGATCGTGCTGAAGCCAATATTTGGATAATCGTCGACCCTGCCTCACGGTCACTCACGGTGGCTAATGATGGAAAATCCTTTGGAGCCCGCGCAAGGCAAAACGAGCCTCGCTCAGATCTAAAGGCTCTTTGCTCAATTGACACCAGCAACAAAAAGCCAGGCGAAGCGATCGGAAACAAAGGGGTTGGTTTCAAGTCGGTCTGGGAATTTTGCCGTTCTGTCTCGATAAGAACTAAAGGTGAAGCCGATACAGGAACCTGGGCAATACGATTACGCTGGCCACTCGAAGCCAAACACCTTAATCAGTGGGAAGATATTGAGTCCGCTAAGCTGATCAGAAGTACTCTAGAAAACTCTACCTTGGAGAAAAAATTCTACGGTCGGGCCCCATCATTCTACTTTCCCGAATTTATTTCTAATCCTGCGTGGAAAGAGGAGGGGGCCGTAACAGCCATTGAACTTGAGGACATTGAACCAGAGGCCTTCGACATGCTTCTCTCTGGCCCCCTTCAAGAGTTGAAATCCGCACCACTCGACTTCGTCTGTGATATCCGTACTGACGGGGCTCCATTAAACCTTACTGTAAGGTCCGAATCCGAGGAAATTAACAAACACCTCTTTACCTCGACCGACAATTGGATTCGAGTCGACGTGGATACAAGTCCGCGCTCGCACGACTTAAAAGAAGCTATGGTTAGCCTGGGCTTCGAACTTGACCGTGATCCGAGACTGGTTCTTGCTTTCCCTCTTCCGACGGAGGATCAATCAGTACCGTCTGGGAAATTTCATGGATACCTTCCCACCGAGGTTGAGACCGGAAGTCCGCTTCATATTCAAGGTGACTTTTACCTCTCGGAATCCAGAAAGCAGATAGACTTCCAGAATAACCGTTATAACCGCCTACTACTTGATGCCGCCGTTGATGCGTTGATTGCCGCTATTCTATACGAAAGCAGGGTCGCCAAACTTCCATATATTTTCAAGGTGCTTCGTGGAAGAGGGATCCTCGCTCATGCCCTCTCTGAGCGCCTAACAGGAAATGGGCAGGAACTTTCTAAGTTAATTTGTGCCGCGACATCGAACACCGTAGCCCCGCGAAAGAGTTACTTTGACGAACTCTTTCAGTTAGTCGGTGAGTACATTCCTCCAAAAGCTAACGGACATTTTTTTAAGTGGGATGACCACTACCTCCACTCAGTAGATCCGTATTTGGCTTCTTTTTCTACAGAAGGCCTGAAAATTGTTCCAACTATACTTGATAAAGATAGCTCTCAAGATGATCCCATTGTCACCGGAACATGCTCCTTACCAGGTCCATCATCGGCAACCAGGTCAAGCACTGGGCTTTTTTGTAGGGGCAGAGTGGCTGGCAACTTAAAGGGAGGCTCTATTGATCTACCGGGTATTGTTGTTACAGATTGGCGCTTTCCCGGGTCTGCGAACGTCGCAGAGATATTAAAGAAGCGTGGTGTTTGGGCCGAATATGACGCTACCTCAATCCTCCGTGCAATTGTAAGAGGTCAGCTTGATACCCCTTCTGACGCCTCGAAGCGTCGTTTTCTAGAAGCAGCTCGCGACATTTATGCTCCAGATCCGGATGAAGGTTCACTGAGGCATACAAATTGGCGATTCCTTGGGAAGGATGAAGTCTTTCCCTCCCAGAGATTGCTAGTTCCGGTTTTACCCTCGGGCTCCTGGGCTCCTGTGAGCGACTCCTTCATAACCAGCTACTTTTCGACGCTACCAGAGTGTCTGGATTTGGAACGGGTAAGCCAAATTGATGAGACGGCCTGCGAAGAAATTCTTGGCTCTAATTACCTTAGTATTCTGAAATATTGGGGGGTATGGGATGTGGTTCCACTCGTCTCGAGGGGGGCGATCGGCCAGTGGCAGATACCTGTGATAGACCACAATCCCGAATCCGGAACAAAAGCTTTGACACTATTCGCCGAATCGTACGACGTATGGATGGGTAGCGACTACCAAAGAACAGGAGTCAGTGAAGCGTTGGACGATAAGGCCAATCAACCTTGGCTAGAGGTTTCTGCGGGCGCAGTAGGGCTTGTTGAGCCTTCCCAGGCCTATCTTGGCGTCGTGCAGGGTAATGTCCGTGGCTTTCCAGTAATCGATTCTGACGCAGTTTCTCTCCTAGAAAAATCTTTTTTAGACAAGCTAGGGGTGCGCTCCGTCGATCAAACGTTTGATCTGGAGAAGCTAATTGGAACGTTGGAGAACATCGCTCACGGGTGCAGAAACGACCCGCATATATCTGGGGCAATAAGGTCTGTCTACCGCCAACTGATAAAACAGATCAATAGGGTGCTTCTTAAGTCGGAGCATAGAGTATCGGCTGATTTATTGGACAGAATTCCATTGTTCTACGAGGAGAGTAAATCTCGCCGACGAGGCATTGCAGGCCAATCTGACAGGGTTTGGTACATACCAGAGGCCTTCAGAAAAACCAGAACTAAAATAGGAGATGGCGAGCATTATTTTTGGCTTGCCAACGGAGATTTAGGAACTCTTGCATCTAGGCTTGATCGAGTTCACCAGGTCTCGCTGAAAAGCCCAATCACAGTCGGTTCAGAATTCGTTGAAAGTGATTCCATCCGCCGCTTGCTTGAGAATGAATACCTGCCGAATTTTCTTGCCTTTGCCTGTTATGGGGATTTGCCCGGCCTGGCAGAAGTTGATGAGTCGACGCTCCAGAAGCGCTGGCAAACGCTCGTTGTTTGGGAAGGTGAGTACGCTCAACAAGATGAAAGGCTAGGAACTGACCAAGTAGAGCTGCGATCAACATCGACCCTTCTCTCCGAAGCCCAATTGTTGTGGGAGCCGTTAAGGCCCGATTCCAAAAGAAATTTGACTCTTTATGTTTCGCGCTCCGCCGACCACACTTCCCGTCAATTCAGACACCGGATAAGTGAATGGTTTGCCGAAGAGGTATTCCGTCGTCCCCAATTAGCTGTCCACTTCAAACAAATTATCGATTCAGCTGAATCCCTCGACGTTTTTGAACTCTCTGAGAATGCCGTTGCCGACGCCCGGGCGGTCATTGAACAGTGGCTACCCGAGAAAAAACTCGAATCTCTGGTCAGCAAACTGGCAGAAGTCACGGGCGTCGAACTCTCAAAAGCCAATTGGCGGGATCAAACACTTCTGAAAAACTGCGGAATCGGCTTTGATCATATTAAGAAGATGCTACCAGGTGAATTTCGCGCTCATCTAAGTCCTTTGAACCCGGAATCTGTAAATCAGATCCGGCTGCTGGACTTTGTAAGTCATCATCTGAAGCATTTGGCCGCTACAGAAGCGTTTGGCGATTTTGATGAATCACAGTGGATATCCCTAATCCAAGAAGACCCAGTAAGATTTAGATACGATTTTGATCCTCTACAATGGATCCTGACGAAGCTTGGGATAACCGAAGAGGAATTCAACGGCTTGATAGGCTGCCTAGATGGCGAACTTCGAAAATCAGAACGGGAAGCAGAGGAATTGGGTCTGAAGCCTCAGATAGCACCGATCTCGGAACTGGACCGTACCGAGATAAAACCCCTGGCACGGTCTCGGCAATACCCTGATCGCATTTTCGAGGTGTCGTCGGAAGAGGAGCGGATAACGGCACAACTCAACAAATCCAGAAGTGGGAAACTTGCTGAGAAAGTGCGCACAATTCATGCGGCAAAAAGGGCGTCAGCAATGGGCCTGCATGAGCAGAAAAAGTTGTTGGATATGGTTAGCGATGAATACGCACGCCTTTCAGAATCTAATTCTAAACTGCTGGAAGGTATTAGCTTCCCTCAATTACCTTGCACGGAAGAAGAGTGGCAGACCATCCTACACCTTGCTAACCGTTGGGATGGGTTGGGCTATGACTACTTGGATTTTGACCAATACGATGGTCAGCTTCGACTCTTGCTCGTTGAAATGAAGTCGTCACGCCAGGATCAGCCCTCGATTCATCTATCTGAAAATGAAAGGCTCTGCCTCTTGAAGTACACAGATGAACAATTCAGGACGACATACCCCAGAGTATCTTGGAAGCTCCTTTTACAGACTGGCAAGGGGATGGTCGATGCGACCGACTTTGTAACTGAGGTGGTTCGTGAACATGCGGAAGCGTTTGATAACGTTCCAACTGCGATGACCCCGGAAGGTTGGATAATTCGTGTAGCAAACCTTAATGACGCTGACAGCGCCTGAAGATAACAGACGCCAGGGCTTTCTTCCGCAACGCTCAGGTGTAGAGGTCATTGAGAGGAAACCGTTGGACAAAAGACTTGGGGAAGTTCAAACCGGTTTTACACTGTTGCCAGGCCACCGACCAGCAACCCAGTGTTGGGACGTTTGCAAGTCCTTTATGCGTGGACATGCATTTTCTACGCGAACGACATCAAATTCGTGGCTGGCTTGAATTGGTGTATACGCCCTGATGACCAGTTGACCAATCCAATACGCCTTACTTTGCCATGCTATCTTCACTCTATGAGCAGCAGAATTCGTCCGATGGAGGCTTTGCTTTGCCAGACACGTCGTTGATGTCCCTAAGTTCCGAGGAAAAGCGGATGGAAGCGGCAGAGGCCGCTTTGAATGAGATGGAGCGGATCGCTGCTCACATGCGCGCGATAATCGTCCGAATGCCGCCTCATGATCTCCTTGGCTACATCTATGGTCAGCGTTTAACCGCAATTGGAAGCAAGGACCATGAGAGAGCGGAGGGCGACCCGACGGAGGGTCAAAAGAATGCAATAAACGAATCCCAGTTTCTGCTCGAATATGTTCATGCTGTCCTGGCGTCGGATGAGCCCCCGGATGATGCTAAGTTTGATGAGGCTCAGTGCATTGAGCTGTATGAATTGAGCCGCATTCTGAAAGAGCAGGCGATGATATATGCGATCAGCTCATCTGCGGATACAGGTAATCAAGAGTTTGGGCCAAGTACTGCGGAATTGGAATTTCGAGCAAAATCATCATGGATTGCTCTACGCGGTAATCGTTACCAGGTCCTAGAGAATGAATTCTATCGCTACGTTCTAGCTCCTCATGACGATGTCTTAACGGAGGTTTATGGTGTTGGGGCGGCGGAAATTGCGAAAGGTTTCCAAGATATTGCGAATGCAACGCGTACCGGCCAAGCAGATGCAATGTTGGAGATGCGCCAGCAACACGAAGCCGCCGCACAATATGCCAAAGAAAAAGGAAAGCCCCTCGAGGAGGTTATGGAGCGTTGGGTCGCCGAAAATAGCGAAAAAGCGGTGGCCGCGCGCCTTGCTATGGAAGATATGCTACGTGGTGGGATCGCAAACGTAAGTCGACATACTAATCTTCCGAAAGATCTTATGACGGACTTAGCCTACGAGAGGGGAGAAGATAACGATTTTTTTGCGGAAGGTAAGTTTTCAGGCACACCATTTAGAACTCTTCCAGCGCGCAAAAAGCCCTTAGTTAAACTTGGGTCGGAATACTTTTCTGTAGATCCATGTTTTATCAGGGACGCAGGCTACCGCGCATTACTTTTCAAGTTACTCGCGCGGAAGCCAGAATACAAACAGTGCTTTAAAGAACGACAAAAAATAATGAGCGAGGGAGCATTCCCTGACATTTTGGCGGACCAGCTTCCTGGTGCGACTATTTACAAAGAAGTGTATTACAAAGATCCGGTTTCAAAGCATTGGGTAGAAAACGACACTCTGATTCTCATTGATGATGTCATGTACCTTGTAGAAGCGAAGGCAGGAGCAGCTGCCACCATCGCTTCACCTGCTCTTGACTTTAAACGTCACGCCCAGTCTCTTAAGGATCTCGTACTTAAGGCCTACAAGCAATGTGAGCGATTCTTTGATTATTTGAATTCAGCAGATCAGGTGCCGATTTACAGCTTTACTGACGGGAACTATCGGGAAATCGGTAGCATTAGTCGCTTGGATTACCGAGTGATGATTCCAGTAGGGCTGACAGTGGAATCATTCTCACCTTTCTCTGCATATTGCAAGGACCTACCAGAGATAGAACCTCTTCTGGGGAAACACGGTTTCGTCTCGATGTCTATTGATGATTTGTTCGTGCTGAAACGCATATTGCGTACAGCTGGGGAGTTCTCTCACTACATGGAAGTTCGACAGGCAGTCGCTGCGATCAAGTATGCGCATCTCTTTGACGAATTTGACCATCTCGGGGCGTACGTAACGCGAAATCGATTCGACAAAGACATCGCTGAGCAACTCCGAGAAAGCGACGCAAAGTTGATCATCTGGGATCGTATGAGTTCCGTGATTGATCAATACTTCGAGGGACAGAACTGGCAAGCCAATGAAGTCCCAGCACAATATTTCCCGAACGAATTAATTAAGCTTTTAGAGGCCATTAACACCAGTCGCAAACCCCGTTGGCTTAAGGTTGATAATCTGATACGAGATTACGGTGAACAAGGACGTGACGATCTCGCTAAACGACTTTCAGAAGTTCGCAAGACGCTGGGAGAACATCCGGAGCGATATTTTGCATTTACTGACGGCGATCAGATGTTATTTGTCTGGATGCAAGACTCAAAGTTCACCCCCGACTGGCAAAAAATTAAAAAGCAAGCAGCTGCCTCGGCCCTTTACGCAAAAACATCGACGGCTGTAGGAATATATGTAGAGGTGGGTAATGCTGCTAACTATGAGAAAGTCCAATATTTCGAAATTGACCCACCCAAAGTGCGGACCATGGATAATGCACATATTTTCGCTGCTGCGGAACGGATCGGTCGACGGATGAGTACGGCAGGCGCACTCCAGGCTAATTACGGGTCCGAGCAGGTGTTCACTGGGAAAATTGGCCGTAATGAGCGATGCCCCTGTGGTAGTGGTTTGAAGTATAAAAGGTGCCATGGTCGTTGAATCTTGACCAACCTTGAGCCCATTCTTTGTGGCGGCTGCTCACTGACTACTCTACCTTGACTTTGGCAAGTTTGCCGGTCAAGTTCCGGTTATTCTCGTTAGACATAGCGTAATTACATAATTCGTTTTTTAAAAAACATCTTGCAAGGATTTAAGGATGGGTGAAGCACGTCGCAGGGGCTCGAGAAGAGAAAGAAAGGAATCAGCGATAGCTCGCAAAAAAGCTTTGCTAATAGAAGCAATGGGGGGCAGAGATCCCGAATCGGACAAGGCACTGAGGGCAGGCTTAGATCTGCTCAAAGAGCGGTTATCAGACAAAGCTTGGGCCGAACGACGAGCCAAAATTATATCTTTCTTGAATGACATCCCGACGAGGCTCGATTTGGCGAGCGCGAAATCCATACGGGTGAGGGACGACGAAATCGGTTGGTATATCTTTCTCGCTGAACAAGCGCTAGATGGCCCACTTTGTCTAGACGTGAATCAAGCAGCTAGAAATCTTCCGTTCATATCAAGCCTTGGTAAAAAGGCCTACCGCAGAAAGATCAAAGGTCTCGACGTAAAACTTGAAGAACTTCTTGGAAAATTTAAGTCACAGCCAGATGGGCTTATCTTTGAGCTATTAACCGCCTTTTCCTACGCAGCAGAAGGGTGGGATGTAGAGTTCCTTCCAGAAGCACCAGGCCAAAAGATGCCTGACCTAATGGTGAAGAAGGAAGGGCGTGAAATTTTTGTTGAGTGCAAACGTCAGTCGAGACGTTCCGATTATGCAGAAAATGAGCGAAATGAATTCCTGCGTCGATGGGATACTGCTCGAGAAGTGGTGCTAAAAAATCAACAAAAACTTTGGTTTAAGTGCGACATACACACGGAAGTAAATTTATTACCAGACGATTTTCTCAAAGAGGTATTTGAGAAAGAACTTCCTCTAGACAGCAACGAAGCGGTTATTTTTGATGGCCCGGAAGCCACTATTGCAGCGCGTCAGATCGACTGGTATTCCGTCAAGAGGCACTTTTCTCAAAATAGAGTTAAGCAAAACTCTCCAACGCTCAATCAAGTGCTTGGCGGGGACTTGGCATTGCCCTCCGATAATGTGACCGTTCAAATTTTCGCTCGAACCAGCCAAATCGCAGATTGCGATGCGAACATTCTCGGTTGTTATATTGAAGATGTCGACTGGGCTTGTGGAATCTCTAGAAATGTAGATGCGGAAGCGGCGATTGAAAAAAAAGCTCGAGACATCAAGAACCTCCTGGCCGCCGCAGTAAGACAAGTCCCGACGGACAAAGAATCAATCATTCATATCGCTGTGGAAACCTTGGAAGGCAACAGAGTTGAGCAGAGGAGAACAGAGAAAGTAATGGAATCGATCCCAGGATTCACCACAGAAAAAATGGTCTCATGCGTTCGACTTCATAGCTTTCGGCCAAACGCCTCAACTGACCAGCTTTGGGACTTTGAGGAAACCGTGCAAACATTTAACCGAAGCTGGGCATCCCTGGAAGGAATCCCAGAGGCTGTTGTGTTACCAAAAGGATCTGATCTCCGTGATGGGAACCACTGGGATTAGTTTTTTTTGCTAATAATCCCTCACAACCATTTGAAGCTCGAGAATAGGGCAGGTCGGAGAACGATTCAATAATGGATAAAGTGACATACGATTTACCAGAACAGGAGTTATTAACATCAACATCCTACAAGTTGCCAATTCTGCTGAAGGTAGCCGTCACCATCTTCTGCGTAGCGCTGGTTATTTCGTGTGTGTGGTTCACTTGGCTCTATATACAGCAACCTAAAACTTTTGCTCCACCCAGTGAGTTCGGTGTCCCAACAATTTTCACCATGTCGGTCGTAGGACTGCTTTTAGCTTGGGTGCCTTGGGCAAAACTTGGCTTAAGAGTTACCAAAATTGGTGGAGTAGAGTTTGAGCAAGTTCTGAATACCCAAGCATCTGAGCACGCCGAAGAACTCAGTTTTCTTGCTGAACAGATTGAAGCCCTTGAGGATCGTGTTCGCCAAAGCGATGAACTTGCCGAGATTCACGAATTACTTCAAGGCAACGAGCTACGCGCTTTACTTCTTCGCTTCCTTGAGCATTTTTCACCAACAGCGTTTTCACCAAGGCGAATTCGCGCCTGGGGTGCCAAGCAACCCGGATTTGAAGCACTCAAACGATATGACTTTCAGAACATACGAGTAACACTTCAGAAAATGCAAACGGAAAACCTTGTCTCTACCGCTATAAGCAAACAGGGAAGCACTTTATACAGGCTGGCTCGGCCGTCAAAGGAATAGTAAAACAGGGGATTTTGATGCATATAGCGAAGCTTGAAATTCAAAATTTTCGGGGTCAGGGTCGAAATAAGGAATAGCGTCAATGTCGATAGCGAAAATTGGGCCTGAAAAATATCTGTTTCAAGACTATGTCTGTATTGACATGGCACTCCGGTTCATGGCCGAAGATGGCGCTTGTTTTTATGTGGAACCTGAGGGGGGTGAGGATTGCAAATTAGCTTTTAAGAAACATAGTAGCCCTTGGAAAGAAATCGAAATTCAAGTGAAAGGTTCAATGGAGCCGGTCACATTAAATACGGTCTCCGAGTGCTTGCTCCATTTTCCCGCGCTGGCATCGTCGGAGATGCTAGTTGAACGACTATTAAACGACGATAAGCACTTTGTCGTGCTTTATATGTCAGGCCGTTCTGACGATCAGTCGAGTGTTTATCTAAAGGATGGCTCATGGTCCGGCGAGATCCATAGCGAAAAGTCCGTCAAAGCAAGGGACGTTGATAGGCTTATTCAAGCGATGGAGCGAGTTCAAGAAACGTCTAAGACGGACACCCCTCTGGGCAAGGCCCGATATGCGCATTCTAACCGCTTTCTATCCTCTGTGGATAAGAAAGCAATGAAGGCAGCATTACGTAGGCTGATTATAATCGAGAGAGTTTCACACGAAAGCCTCGATTACCAGTGTAAAAAAGCTCTAGTCGAGAACTTTTACGTACCCTTTGACTCAACCCTTAGTTTAGTCAGAGACCTTCTTGATGAAGTTAGACTAGGGAAAAATAGTCAGAAGGACATCATTCCGAACGTAAAGCAGATTATTGAACGATACTCTTGGAGGTTTAATGTACCCGTTGATTATCTTCAACGTGGGTTCGAGTCTCTTTGGTGTCAACAAATAGAGCAGGATTATGTTCTTCTTCTATCAGGTCTTCCAAGAACCGGGAAAACCTATGCTGGTCGAAAAATAGCAGGGGAAATGATCCAGAAGGGTTTCACTGTTAATGAGCTAGATGAAATTGAAAAGGCAGAGCGCGTACTGCTGCAACCCGGTAAAAGCCAAGAATTAGTTCTCCTAGACGATCCTTTAGGCGGGGTTGCCGAGAAAATCGACGCTCAAAAGGTCATACAGCAATTATCGCAACTGATACCTAAACTTTCTGCTGGTCGCAGACTAATCGTAACGCAAGCGGAGGATAGGCTGCTGGATGCCGCTGGCGAAGAAGATCTTGCTGACGTTCTAACTGGAGATAAACAGTGGATCCGCATCGACTCTGGCCCAAAGGATTTTCTAATGCGCGTTTGGGATTCGGAAGCGAATAGCTACCAGCTTAACAAGGAGCATTATGAATTCGTCAAAATCGGCATCGACAATGGTGTTATCGATTTGGAGCCTGGAAGATTAAAACATCTTGCGATGAACATAAGTTCATTGGTAGATGATCTTACACTTGAAAAAGTCCATGAAATAGCACATCAAAGCGCTAAAAATTTCGGCAATTCATTAATCAACGAATCAGATGAAAAACTTCTAAACTCCATCGCAATTGGTTCTTCTCCACACGACCCAGTTACCTTTCGAGAGTTAGCTTACATGTTGGGGGAGGGTGGTGACCCACTTCCCAGCCTGTCCAGTCACATCTCTGTTATATCGTTAGGAAACTTTAAACAAATTGAAACTAAAGACTTAGAATATAAGTGTAATCCTTTACTTTCATCCGAGTATCAGAAAGTTTTAGAAAAACTTGAACTCCGAAAAGTAATTGAAATTTCCGGCAAACCTGCCGATATAGTGGTAACGCATCCTTTTTATCGAACTGCATTAGAAACAACAGTTCACGATAAAACCTTTGGAAGCAGAGAAAGGTTGGTATCGATCACGAAGAGGGGGCTGTTCTGTGCGCAGTCCACTACGACTAGGTCGGTCGCCAAAAATCTTTCTTGGATTTTTTCCGTCTGTGCAAAAAAAAGTGAAACCAAGCAGAGCTTGATTGCGCTTGCCATTGAAGGTTTGGACTCTCGTTTCCCAAATACTCGGGACTATTGTTTTGGATTCCTCGTTCGTCAAGAACGCTTTTTATTAAACAGTGGAAAGCAAAGCCTCGTTGAGCTTTCACGAAAAGTGACTGGCTTTAACATTGAGACTGTTTCTTGGCACCGAGGAGCTGCAAGAATCGAAGATGAGCAGCCATTTAATATAAAATCATTAATACCACCAGATGAGGCGGATGTCGCAAATACAATTGCTCAACTCAACTCTGAAACTAAACTAGTTGCAGACAATGAATTGATTGCTGACAGCCTTTTTTATTTTAGGGCTTACCCCGAAAAGCTCTCACACCAAGCTATGTTTCACATTTTAAGCAACGATGAATCTGTTATCCGTTCCGAAGGAATTTTCATATGGCTATCAGTGGATCGACATTTTGATGAGGAAATTTTAAGAAGAATTCTCTCAGAGGTCCATCCCGCCATCTCAGTTTCTGTTCTCCGAGGCCTCGTTGCCTCATGGTCTCACCTAGAAGTCGAAAGACGCAATTCAATTTTATCTGGGCTGAAATCGATGATAAGTTCATCGGTGAACGCATCAGCCGTTGTCGATGAGTTGGTGAATTTCCCGAAGATATGTATTGATGAAAAACGTTCGAGCTGGGATATTTTTTCGACTTTAATGTTAATAGTAATTCATCAAATTCCAAGTGGACATTTTATAAATGATGCTCGACTATATAATGCGATGCTGGAATCGATCTCATATACACAACCAAGCCTTTGCGAAGATCTCGCGTTCGGTTGGTACAAGAGGTTTATAAAAGAATGTGTTGATCGAGGCGACATACCAAGTGATTACGAATTTGGTCTATTGGACTATATTTTTTCCGTCGATAACTTTGATTCCAGTAAGCGGCTTCAATTAGTTCAAGACCACCTCAATCTTCCTGGCACGGGAGTGAAAATAAAAACGATATCAGAGTTAGTTCAGAGCTGGAAGAAGCTCAACGAAGTAGAAAAGGAACTTGTTCTGAACGCACTTAACTCTCTGAGCCTAGATCAGAAGTGGCTACATGCGGCCGCGCTGGTACAAGATTCTATACCTGAGGAAATAGCAAAGACAGTTTTTGGAACACATCTACCAGACTTTGGAGATCCCCTAGAGCTAATCGACTCCATGGACGAAAAGCTTTTATCTCGAATTCTTCATGTATATTGTGGCAGCCCTCAGCCATTGTGGTACCTTGGCACACATCACCGAGGAAAAAAGGTCTGGCAACCAGTTTTGGAAATACTTGCTTCCAAAGGAGGCCAAGAATCGTTCAAGCTGATCTGGGACGATTTTCTAAGTTTTTCTAGTGATGCAGTAATGGAAAACATTCTTAGAAAAATGAATGACCGAGATTTGCGTAAGGCTTTTGAGATTTTCATTGGCTATTTTGTAGAGCATAACTCTGAATTTAGACCTCTCTGCTGGAAAGTATTTTTCGATCGCGCCCAAAAGGGTAAATTCTTAAACCAATGGCTAAATGAATGGTTTAAATACTCTCCAAAAATAGTTGAGAGTGTACGTCAACTTCGTTTTTTCATCGATCTTAAAATACTCAATGACAATGTAGACTCATTCCGAACAGAATACTTTTATGTCGTTATCGTTCCAGAAATGTTGAAGAATGTGGATATTATTTTGCAAGAAAAATTAAATTTGATTAGCTTAATGGTTAATCAGCAGCCGCCGTTGTTTTTAGATACCTGTGATAATTTGAAAGAAATTTTTAGTTCACATGATCCTGGCAATTCGAAGATTATCAAATTGCTAAAAGATAGAAGAGTCGACATTATTAATGGAAACACGGTTCCCTCTACCAAATCTTGGAGTATGGATTACCAATTTTCTGATTGGTTATGAAATGAGCCGCGTTTCAATTCATCAATATTTCAGGAATTAATCGGCCAACAACTTTCACACAGAACGACTAATAATTTGTGAATGGTCATCGGTCTCGTAAGGCGATTAGATTGGGCGGCTCTAACGCGGTTCTCAAAATCCCGTCCTTACTCCCGGTAGTTGTGTGGTGAGTAAGCGATCCCTTTGGGCAAATTACACAACGAATGACTGTACATGGAAGCTTCCTGCTTCCATGCTTGGCATAAAGGCGGCAAAGAAGGCTGATCGCGTCCAACGGTTCGTGGGGGGGATCATCAGCCAGCGTAGTAGAACCTGTCTATCGCAGAACGTTGGGAGCCGGACCTTATTTAGGTTTCCTAGATGTGTGAGAAATGCCGGGTTGAACGCAAAATTGTGCTCTAGAACAAGGAATTACCTAGATTTCCTCTAAGTTGAATCATTTCGCCGTTAAGTTTAATCACCACTGGCCCATGACATCGAACAAACGACAGATACTTTATTTAACATAATATACATTATGCGCAGTTTTCATATAACTTCGGTCCCTGATTCGAATCATTAGACCTCTAGACTAGACGACCACACAAAGTTCCAAGATTCTAATAAACTGAATCAATTTCTCCCCGATGGCTTTACCCGGGGGTGAATGATTATGATTAAAGTGACCACACCCCCTGATCAGAAACAAAAAATAAGCCTGCGAACCGATAGGCGGATCTATATGACAGTTCTGCATAACTCAAATTTTGCTTACGACTCAACTCCTTCATCAATAGTTTGGTCTACCCGAGATTCATCGCGTGAAAGCGTCAAATGTTCTGTTAGAAGCGCATCCAACTCCTGAATTGCCTTGTGCTTATTCGTCCACCAGTCGGTGGACCACACTCTAAACAGCGTCCAACCAAGCCCTTCCAAAACACCTTGACGAATCTTGTCACGTTCACGGGCATAGGCCGAGCTGTGATACATCGCACCGTCACATTCGATGCCCGCCAAGTAGAGACCAGGTTTGTCTGGGTGAACAATACCCATGTCGATGCGGTAGGCAGAGACACCAATTTGAGGATGCACTGTCCAGCCTTTTTCCTGCAACGCTCTGGCCACAGCCACCTCGAAAGGAGATTCGAAGTCGCCCATGGAACCATGTATAGCCGCTCCCAAGGCAGAGGCTCCACGTTCGGCATATTCCAAGAAGTGTTTGAGGTCGGCAACGGCACGAGCCTGGGTGCGAGCCAGATCAATACGCTCCGGCGGCATAGTGGAGAACACTACCATCTCGGAGCGAGCGCGGGTCATGGCTACGTTCAGTCTGCGCTCTCCACCCGTGCGGTTGAGCGGGCCAAAATTCATGGTGACATGACCAGCTTCATCCGGCCCATAAGTGATGCTAAACAGAACGACATCTCGTTCATCACCCTGTACGGTCTCCAAGTTCTTCACGAAAACAGGTTCCAACTCGTCCTCGGAGAATGCCCACTCAATGCTTGGATCTTCCGCTCTGGCTGTGTCCAAAAGATCCTCAATCAGGCTTTGCTGCTCCGTATTAAACGTGACGACCCCTATGGACTGGTTACGGACAGCAGGATCATCTGATGTCAGGCGGCGGACAATCTCCGCCACGATCGCCTTGGCCTCCCCTTGGTTATGGCGAGCCTTGCCGCGCGCGTAGAAACCCTCCGGCTTCACCAATGACACGCCCTTGTCCGGATGCACTGGCGCCGGGAATGTAACCAAGGAGCTGTCATAATACCGGCTATTAGAGAAGGCGATGAGGCTTTCCCGACGAGAACGATAATGGAGGTTCAGCAGTCGTTGAGGGATACTGGCTCCGATTAATTCATCTAGAATACTTTCTAGATCCCCTTCGCCATCGATCTCACCGTCAGGATCATCATCCGAACGTCCGAAGAAATTGGTTGGCGGCATCTGTTTTGGATCTCCGGCCACAATCACCTGTTTACCTCGTGCCAGAGAGCCTACTGCGTCCCACACGGTGATTTGGGAGGCTTCATCGAAAATAACCACATCGAATTGGGCTTGACCAGCGGAAAGAAACTGGGCGATCGACAGGGGTGACATCATCAAGCAAGGTGCGAGCGTTGTGATTACATCCGGAATGGTTTCCATCATTTCCCGCACTGGCTTATGACGCATCTTCTTCTGAAGCTCATGGGCCAACACACCCCAGGACGAGTTTTTCCTGGTGGTTTCCTGGTCCGGGATCTCTCCTGCCAGATTGGCAGCAATATACTGCGCCGTTAGATTGCTGAACTGGGTATCCAACTCCCGGAAATTTTGAATGGCTGCTTCGTGCTCTGGCGAGGAAAAGGTGCGTAGTACTTCATCTTCACCGATTACCGCCGAGGACCACCAACTGCAATAGGCTGCCTCAAAGACTTCTTCGACTTGGTCTGCAGATACAGAACCATTTTCTATGGCTTCCACCAGAGGACCGAGCTGAAAATCCAATGCTTCGGAGCGACGGCGCACCCAGGCGCACCAGTCTCTCAAGGCTACATGATTATCCACAATCTCCTGGCATTGTCTGCAGAGAGAATCAAGGGCTGGCAGATCTTCTGGCAATCGCTTATCTAGCGATGCACCGATCAGCCCCTCAAAATTTTCCTTCTCGGTATTGAATGACTCAAATGCAGCCTTGAAGTCATTGATGGTTCGCCCAACTTGAGCATCTGGTGCCAGCAAATCATTAGCATCATAGAGCAGAGTTCGGATCTTTCCGCGCAACTTGGCGAGCGATTCCGCATCATCCGCTAGCTTGCCGACTGCAACGCGAGCACGTGAACCAAGCGTTTTCAGAGCGGCCATCGCGTTAGGGTCTGAATCGTAGGATTTCCACTCCCGTAGCCCCCTCAGCTGGCCGTCCAAGCGGTCAATATTTCCACCGGTTTCGCTCAATTGCTTCAGGACAGGAATATCATTTGTTGGATCCGGATTACCCTGTGCCCCACCCTCACGCATTTGCTTGACTACTTTGCGTTTTGCAAGCCAGCTCTTGGGCCACCACGAGTCGTTGGCTTGCTTCCAGGCTTGTTCTAACAGAAGAGCGTTCAGTTTTTGCCAGGCCAAAGGCGAATAGACGCAACTCAGCTTTGATTGCGCCTCAATATAGGCTTTTAGTTGAGTAACAGCTTCTTCTAGCGCATCCAATCGATCCCCTGCATCCGGCTCAAGCGCAAATGATGCTTGCTGACGGTATGCATCCAGCAACACTTGGCCACACTCTGCGGTGGCCGCCAGCTTCGGTAAGGTCACTATCCCTAAGCTGATTCCCAAGCCTTTCTCAAGAGCTAGTAATTTCTCTGCCAACTGCGTCCCGCTTGTCTTCAAACGACGGGCCGCTGATATGACCTCCTCTTCCCACTGAGGCCGCCACTCAAAATTGCTGATAACTCCCAAAGGGTGGTCAACCAGATTACCGACTGCCCTTGCCTGAACAGAAAGCAACTGAGCCATTTCACGCAGCTTCGCAAGTTGGCTCTCATCGTGATAGGCCATATTCGGCCAACTCAGTTTTACCTTAGCGGCTAGATCAGCATCACGAACCTTCACACCAATTGCATAGTGTGCTGTCAAGCCGTTGCGATGGCGTTGGTGTAAGGCATTCACCACCCGGTTTAGGCGATCGCGCAATGATTTAAGCCGTTCTCCCTCGGCTTTCCAGTCACGGACAGTGGACTGGGAAACACTGCTCCAAGATGTCCGTAGCTGATCCAGCACATCTGCTTTTCTTGCTTTGTTGGAGTGGAGCTCCAGACAAAACTGTCCCAGACCAATATCTTTTAGACGCCGGTGAACAACTTCGAGCGCTGCGGTCTTTTCAGACACGAACAGCACTTTCTTACCCTTACCCAGCATGTGCGCAATCAAGTTGCCGATAGTTTGGCTCTTGCCGGTACCGGGCGGGCCAATAATCACAAAATCCTTGCCTCGATCTGCCGTAGCGATAGCCGCCATCTGAGAGGAGTCTGCCGGCAAAGGGGTCAGAAGATCTGCGGGAGTGTATTCACGATCAATGTCTTTCGGGTCAACAAAGCGAATGTCGCTCTCGTATGCCTCACGAGGCGTGTCCAGCAGATGGCGCACTACCGGGCTCTCTTTAAGCGCCTCAGAGCGATCCACAAGATCTTTCCACATCAGATACTTGGCGAAGGAAAAATGGCCAAGCACCACGTCCTCCACCACCTCAAAGCCTGGCACATCCTTGATGGCATGGCGCACCCGGTTCCAGATACCAGCAACATCTACACCGCTATCATCTTCCGGCAAAGCACCGTTAAGACCACGAATTTCGATACCGAAATCCTTCTTCAGCAACTCCAGTAAGGTGGTGTTAAAGCGGGGTTCATCGTCATTGGCCACCATCTTCACACCACTACGAACAGACTTTCGTTCCAGAGATACAGGTAACAAAATGAGCGGTGCACGATAGCGACGATTGTCTTTGTCCTTGGGTTTCCAAGACAAAAAACCCACGGCCAGGAACAGAGTATTGGAGCCACCCTCCTTCAGTGATGTTTGCGCTTTGCGGTAAATCTCCACCGCGCGCTTATCCAAATCTTCTTGGCTCAGCTCCACCAACACTTGTTTCTTGGTCAGCGCATCACGGGCATATACTTCTTTTAGCTCTTCACCAGTACGCTGCCGGTGAATATCCGAATCCTGATCCTGAGTTTTTAGTTGTGGAAAAGGCGCAATGGAAATTCGAGCTCCCGTTGCCAGAACATCCTCCAACGCACCCGGATCATCGCACACCAGCGTCAAATTGCTCTTACTGGGCTTCTGGTTCAGCAGAGGGTTGCGCGCAGACAGATCTAGAAGCTTGCGCTGCCAACGCTCCAAGCGACCGTCCGGCGTATCGTCTGGCAAATCCGCTTCCACATGCACATTTGCTGAGGGCAAATCTTGCGGAGCCTCCTCCAACCCAGGCTCGATGGCCTCCACCAAATCCGCAGATTCGCGCCCTCCTGCAACCTGTGTCTTAAGGCCAATCGGATTAATGCGATGTGCCCGAGCCCGGCGAATATCAATGGCAGCAACAAATTCGCTGTCCTTGTCCAGTGCTACCTGCTTATTCCCGTCCTTCACCGCCTGGGAGAATGGCGGTGCGGGGTGACTGGTCAGGAAGGTGGATTCAATTAGGATCAGCTCTTTCAGGGGAATGCGCTGACGCAGGGTTTCCGCTTCATCGACCACCACACTGGAAAGGTCTTCCTTATCCAGCCATAGACCGACCAGTGCATGCCCCCGAGTAAGAATCACTAACGGGTTCAGTTGGGCCTGTTCCAGTGCGGCCGCAAACAACAAAGTGGTATCCAAGCAAGTCGCCACTTTTGCGCTTTCAATTTGGCTGGGCAAGCGAATCTTCTGGCCATTGCTCTCGAAGCTGGCCGGCGGCAGTGCATACCCCACCTGCATTTTCGCGATGGCAGAATAAATAGCCGATGCCATCAACCACACTTGCTCTCTGCTTCCGGATTCATAGCCGTTGATACTGCCGGACTTGCCTGCCTTACGAAGAATCTGACTGGCCTGTCCCAACAAGCGGTCCACTATAGGATCGTTCGGCGTGCAAAAAGCGGCCAACAATTCGGGGATGTAGGTCGCACCGCCCCACTCGTTATGAGCCAACAAATCCACCGGAATCGCACATTCGGCCAAGCACTGTTCGCCCTGGCAGACTCGAATCGTCACCATCCCTCGCATCGATTCCGTTAGACCGAGCAGGAAACCTCCATCCAACTCCAAATCACGATCCCTGATGGCAAGCAGACCACCCGCTGCTAGCCGATCCAGCGTCCAGCTCTTGGACTTCACAAAGGTCGGGGACGCCTCCAAACTCACCGTCAGGTCTGAAAGGTCTTGCTCGTCATCCAGATTCTCGACCTGAAGTTCGCGCATTACGGCGAATGCACTCTGGTGACAGGCGAAGTTGATCTTTTCCACCAAGGTGGCGTGGATTTTTATTTTTGACGTTTCCTGGTCAGACATACCTTTCCCTAATATATTCCTAACGGTTACAACGCAGCCCTATACACATAAACCGATTCCTCGCTTCAGAAGCAGTGGCCCTCTGACTCCCGTAGACTTCAAAAAACAGTACCTTATGCGGTAGTCAGATGTCTAAGAAATCGGGGGCTTGCTACTGATTACAGGAAATCCTCGTTGTTAATGTATTCGTAATAGGTTCAGAATCCTAATGTGAGTTTCTAAACTTGACCACAGATCAGGGTGGGTAGTAACCGTCAGCTGGCAAGCCCCTTTCCAGGCGTTAGTACTCAAGTCCAAGCTAAGGTGGTTTCAGTACATATGTCCATACACATCGGAACGGGTGCGCGAAATGAAAGCTTCAGACCTGCTGGTAAAGGCTCTCGAAAACGAAGGTGTTGAGTATATCTTCGCGGTTCCGGGAGAAGAAAACCTCGACCTCCTGAATTCACTGAAAGATTCCAGCATCCGCCTG
>Ga0114984_1000172_pt1 | contig 25527 bp, 18 predicted proteins | sample Shrwel1BS1Day1_FD_96987 | JGI IMG/M metagenome (GOLD analysis project Ga0114984, IMG submission 96987) | Subsurface microbial communities from deep shales in Ohio, USA - Utica-3 well 1 S-1-Day1 | ecosystem: Environmental > Aquatic > Deep subsurface > Shale gas/oil reservoir > Produced water/Flow...
CTCCCACACCACCCGCCCGATGCGGGAAGGGGAGCAGGACGTGGTAAACTACCACTTCGTCAGCTGCGATGAGTTCGAAGCGATGATCGCCCGGGGGGATTTCCTGGAGCATGCCGACGTCTTCGGCAACTACTATGGTACCTCCCAGGTCTGGGTCCGTGAGACCCTGGCCCGGGGCGAGGACGTCATTCTCGAAATCGACTGGCAGGGGGCCGAGCAGGTGCGCCGGCTCATTCCCGAATGCGTCAGTATCTTCATTGTCCCTCCCTCCGCCGAGGTGCTGCGGGAGCGCCTGACCGGGCGCGGTACCGACGCACCGGACGTCGTCGAACGCCGGCTCAGGGAAGCGACCGAAGAGTGCTCCCATGCCCTGGAGTTCGACTACCTGGTGGTGAACGACGATTTCCAGGTGGCACTGGCGGATCTGTTGGCGATTGTCCGCAGCCAGCGCCTGCGCATGCAGGTCCAGCAGGTCCGGCACAGGGATCTGCTGGCAGGGCTGTCTGGCAAGGCCTGATACGCGGTTTTCCTGTATACAAATTGAGCCGGTAGCAGTAAACTACGCGGTCTGCTGAAACAGTCATTTTTATTTGTCGGGGAAGTTATGGCACGAGTTACCGTTGAAGATTGTCTGGAAAACGTTGATAACCGCTTCCAGTTGGTGATGCTGGCTACCAAGCGTGCCCGCCAGATTGCGACCAAGGGCTTTGAGCCGATGGTTCCGGAAGAGAACGATAAGCCGACGGTCATCGCGCTGCGCGAAATTGCCGAGGGCAAGGTGACCCGAGATCTTCTGAAAGAAGAAGAAGACGAGGATTGATCACTGCGCAGGATATTTACCTATGCGCAAGTGAGAACCATTGAAATCTGTCCCCGCGGTTTTATAGTGTGTCTATAGAACGTTGCTGGAAGGACCAGGAAGGACCCGGATGCGTGCATTCGGGTTTTTTTGTCCCTGAAATTCGAAAAGTGTGGAGGCGCGGTGTCGGCAGAGCCTACGGTTGAAGGTCTTGCCCAGGAGCTCAGTACCTACCTGGATACCAATCGCATCAATCAGGTGCGACGGGCCTACTATTACGCCGAACAGGCTCACGAAGGGCAGATGCGCAAGAGCGGGGACCGCTACATTACCCATCCGCTGGCGGTTGCCCGTATCCTCGCCGAACTGAAGCTGGACCATCAGAGCCTGATGGCGGCCATGCTCCACGATGTCATTGAAGACACCGGTATTCCCAAGGACGCCCTGGCCGAGCAGTTTGGCGAGGACGTGGCGGAGCTGGTGGATGGCGTCAGCAAACTGACCCAGATCGAATTCCGCTCCCGGGCCGAAGCCCAGGCGGAGAACTTCCAGAAAATGACCCTGGCCATGGCCAGGGATATCCGCGTGATTCTGGTGAAGCTGGCGGACCGGCTGCACAACATGCGCACCCTCGGGCCAATGCCCTACGAAAAGCGCCAGCGCATAGCCACCGAAACCCTCGATATCTATGCCCCGATTGCCAATCGCCTGGGCATGCACTCCATCTGCACCGAGCTTGAGGATCTGGGCTTCTCGTCCCTGTATCCGATGCGGGCCAAATATATCTCCAAGGCGGTGAACAAGCTGCGGGGCAGCCACCGGGAAATCATCGAGGAGATTCGCGGCAGGCTGCAGGAAAAGCTGGAAGAAAGGGGATTGCCGGGTCGGATTCTCGGGCGCGAGAAGCACCTGAACAGCATCTACAACAAGATGAAGTTCAAGCACAAATCCTTCCATGAAATCATGGATGTGTACGCTTTCCGCATCATTACTGACACCGAGGACGACTGTTATCGCATCCTCGGGGCAGTGCACAGCCTGTACAAGCCGCTGCCGGGTCGTTTCAAGGACTACATTGCCATGCCCAAGGCCAATGGCTACCAGTCTCTGCACACCACCCTGTTCGGCATGCATGTGAACATCGAGATCCAGATCCGCACCGAGGAGATGGAGCACATCGCCAACAACGGTATTGCGGCTCACTGGATGTACAAGAACGAACCGTCCAATGTCACCAGCGTCAACCAGGCCAGGGTAGACCGCTGGGTGAAAGGATTGATGGAAATGCGTGAACGTGCCGATGATTCCCTGGAATTCATCGAGCACGTGAAGGTGGATCTGTTCCCCGACGAAATCTACGTGTTCACCCCCAAAGGCCGGATCATGGAGCTGCCCAGCGGTGCCACACCGGTGGACTTTGCCTATGCCATCCATACCGACATCGGCAACGCGGCAGTGGCCTGCCGGATCAACCGCAATCTTGGTTCCCTGAGCCAACCGCTGCAAAGTGGGCAGACGGTTGAGATCATCACTGCGCCGGGGGCGCGGCCGAATCCCGCCTGGCTCAGCTTCGTGGTCACCGGTAAGGCCCGCAGCAGTATCCGCCATGTCCTCAAGACCCAGAAGCGGGCGGAATCCCTGGAGCTTGGTCGCACCCTGTTGAAGAAGTCACTCAAGGGTTTTGGCACCAAACTCGCCGACATCAGCGACGGCCAGAAGCAGGCAGTGGTCAATCACAACCAGGTGAACAGTTTTGATGATCTGATCAGTGACATCGGCCTCGGTAACCGTATGGCCTACCTGGTGGCGCGACAGCTGGTCAACGGAGCCGAAGGTGCAGAGAGTGCCACAGTTGAAGCCGGGCGGCCGGCGGATCGAAGCCCGGTCACCATTCGCGGTACCGAAGGGCTGCTGGTGAAGTTCGCCAGCTGCTGCAAGCCGATTCCGGGAGATCCGGTGGTTGGTGTCATGGACTCCGGCAACGGCATGGTGATTCACTCCGACACCTGTTCCCGCCTGCCGGAAGACGACGAGGGCAGGGCGCGCCTCACCCACCTCAAGTGGGCCAAGGATATTACCGATGAGTTCTCGGTTGAGCTCCGGGTGGAGCTGGAACGCCAACGGGGTGTTATCGCGGAGCTGGCCAATGCGGTGGCCATGGCTGACGGCAACATCGAACGCATCAGCGTGGAAGACCAGAATGCCAAGTTCGGAATCGTCAGCCTGGTGGTGCATGTCAATGGCCGCCGCCACCTGGCACGGGTGATGCGCCGTATTCGCAACATCCGCGCAGTGACGCATATCAACCGTGTTCGTCACTAGGATCTCGACCAAAGGCCGGTTGACAGTTGCGGCCATGAGCGGCGAGCATTGGCGTTTTGGAAGAGAGGAATTCTGAGATCATGACCAACAAATCCGTAATCCAGACCGAAAATGCTCCCCAGGCGATCGGCACCTATTCTCAGGCGGTCAAGGCCGGGGACACAGTCTACCTTTCCGGTCAGATTCCGCTGGATCCGGCAACCATGGAAGTGGTTCCGGGGGATTTCTCCGCCAAGACCCGTCAGGTCTTCGAGAACCTCAAGGCCGTCTGTGAAGCGGCCGGTGGTGAACTCAAGGATATCGTCAAGCTCAATATCTACATGACGGATCTGGCCAATTTCGCCACCGTCAACGAGATCATGGCGACTTACTTCCAGGAGCCGTATCCGGCCCGTGCCGCCGTTGGCGTAGCGGCACTGCCGAAGGGTGTCCCGGTCGAGATGGAAGCGGTGATGGTACTCAGCTGAGGCTGTCGATCATCTCCCGGTACCCCGCCCGAAAGTCGGGGTACCGGAAGGTAAACCCGCTCTCCAACAACCGCCTGTTACTGCATCGCTTGCTCCCGGCCCTGCCTCCCTTGCGGGCATCTGCCTGAGGTGGTTTGCAGGCAATCTGCTGCCGGACCCAGTCGACCACTTCATCCAGCCTCACCGGCTCGCAATCACTGGCGATGTATACCGGTTCCAGTGTCTCTCCCGCCAGGGCCCGATCCACCAGATGAACGACTACCCGTGCCGCATCCACTTCGTGGATCCGGTTGCTGAACGGCGCTGGCGACTGGGGATTCATACGCCCCTTCATGACTTCCTCGAGGAAGCGCTGACGGCTGGGCCCGTAGATGCCGCTGAAGCGCACTATGGTCGCCGGGTGGAGGCTCTCGAGTGCGGTTTGTTCGCCGGCGATGATCTGCTGGCCGCTGAATCGTGCCGGTGTGGTCTTGCTGGTTTCATCCACCCAGCCGTCATCATCCTGGGCGTACACGCTGGTGCTGCTGACAAAGATCAGCCGCTTCAGCGGATGATTCCCGATTGCTTCAAGCAGGTTGGCCAGCCCGGTGACATAGGCGTTCCGATAGCCTTCCTCGTCGTAGCTGGAGGGGGTGAGACAATATATGACCACGTCCAGCCGGGCGGGAAGGGCGCCCGCCAGTGTTTCCGGGCGAGTCAGGTCGGCACTGATCCCGGTAACTCCTTCGGGCACCTTGCCTGCGTTCCGGCGCAGGCCGAACACCTCGGCATTCTCGAGCAAGGCGCTGGCAATACTGCCGCCGAGTTTCCCGCAGCCGGCGATCAGTATCCGCGGCAGATGCCCGTTTTCAGTGATTGCCATAGACAATTTCAATCCTTATGCTTGACCTCATAAATAAGTGAAACTTCGACCCGTACCTATCTGACCGGAGCTCACCATGACTCTTACCGAGTTACGATACGTCGTTACCCTCGCCCGCGAAAGGCATTTTGGCCGGGCTGCCGAACGATGTCATGTCAGTCAGCCGACGCTCAGTGTGGCCGTGAAGAAGCTCGAGGACGAGCTGGGTATTCCCCTGTTTGAACGGAGCAAAAGCAGTATCCGGGTGACAGAAACCGGTCAGCGCATCATCGAGCAGGCCCAGCGGGTCCTGGACCAGGTGAATGTCATCAAAGACATGGCCCAGGACGGCAAAAACCAACTGAGTTCACCGCTGAAGGTCGGTGCCATCTACACCATCGGCCCCTACCTGTTCCCGCATCTGTTACCGGAGTTGCGCCGGGCGGCACCGGACATGCCGCTGTATATCGAGGAGAACTACACAGCCAACCTGCGCCAGAAGCTGCGGCAGTCGGAGCTGGATGCGATCATCATTGCGCTGCCGTTCGAAGAGCCGGAAGTGCTGACCCTGCCGCTATATGACGAGCCCTTTGTGGTGCTGCTCCCGGCCGGCCACCCGCTGGCCAAGAAGGAGCAGCTCACCGCCGAGGAGCTGGCAAAGGAACAGCTGTTGCTGTTGGGCCCGGGGCACTGCTTCCGGGACCAGGTGCTGGAATCCTGCCCGCCCATGGTGGAGGCTATTACCAAGCGGGTGGACAACGGGTCGCCCTCGCTGGTGACTGAGGGCAGCTCCCTGGAAACCATTCGCCACATGGTGGCCTCGGGGCTCGGGGTTACCGTGTTGCCCCTCTCCGCAGCGACGGCCATGCAGTATCATGAGGACATACTCGCTGTCCGGCCGTTTGCCCCTCCGGTGCCATTCCGGACCGTGGCTTTGGCCTGGCGGGTAACCTTCCCGAGGCCCAAGGCCATTGATGTGCTGTCCCTGGCGGCCAGTCAGTGCCGGGTGGTGGAGAAAGCAAAAACGGATAACCCGGCCGTCGCCGAATCCGCCTGAGCCCCACATGACGGCACTGGACGACATTCCCGTCACTCAGCTAAAGGGCGTTGGAAGCGCCCTGGCGGAGAAGCTCGCCAAGCTGGGCATAGAATCGCTGCAGGACCTGCTGTTTCACCTGCCTCACCGCTATGAAGATCGTACCCGGGTGGTCCCCATGGGCAACCTCCGTATCGGCGATGTGGCCGTGGTGGAAGGGGAAGTGATGAAGGCGGATCTGGTCATGGGCCGGCGCCGAAGTCTTCAGGTCACGCTCAGGGATAGTAGTGGCTTCCTGGTCATGCGTTTTTTCCACTTCAACGCCGCTCAGAAGAACCAGCTGGCCGAGGGTGCCCGGGTACGCTGTTTCGGGGAAGTCAGGCCGGGCCGGGCCGGCTACGAGTTCTATCATCCGGAATATCAGGTGAACCCACCGCCCATGCCACCGGAAGGCCAGGCAACCCTGACCCCGGTATATCCCCTTACCGAGGGCATCCAGCAGCCAAGGGTGAGAAACCTCTGTCAGCAGGCATTGACCTACCTGGACCGGTTTCCCATTCGGGACTGGCTGCCAGCAGGGCTCCTGGCGGATTACCAGCTGCCGGGCATCACCGAGGCGGTGAGGCTGGTCCATGCACCACCGGCGAACGCGCCTGTCCATCTGCTGATGGAGGGCAAGCATCCGGCCCAGCAACGCCTGGTGATGGAAGAATTGCTGGCGCACCAGCTCAGTCTTTTGCAGGTGCGCGAACAGATCCAGACGCGGGAGGCATTGCCGCTTCTGCCAACCGGGGATCTTGCCGCACGCTTTCTCGACAGCCTCCCGTTTGCCCTGACCGGGGCCCAGAAGCATGTCGTCAGTGACATTCGCCAGGACCTGAGTCAGCCCATCCCGATGCTCAGATTGGTCCAGGGTGACGTCGGTTCCGGTAAGACCGTGGTGGCGGCCCTGGCGGCCTTGCAGGCAATCGGTGCCGGCGCGCAGGTGGCGTTGATGGCGCCCACTGAGATACTGGCCGAGCAGCATTACCAGAATTTCCGTGGCTGGCTGGAGCCCTTGGGTATCCGGTTGGCCTGGCTCTCCGGGAAGGTCAAGGGCAAGGCGAGGCAGGAAGCGCTTGATGCCGTAAGCTCCGGCGATGCTCCCGTGGTGATTGGCACCCATGCGCTGTTCCAGGAAGACGTCCGGTTTGACCGGTTGGCACTGGTGATTGTCGATGAGCAGCATCGGTTCGGCGTTCACCAGCGTCTGGCGTTGCGGGAAAAGGGCGTCGGCGGTTCCCTCGCACCCCATCAGCTGATCATGACCGCGACGCCCATTCCCCGTACCCTGGCCATGAGTGCCTATGCGGACCTTGATACCTCGGTGATTGACGAGTTGCCACCGGGGCGCAAACCTATTGAAACTGTTGTGATTTCCGATAGCCGGCGCGATGATGTGATTGAGCGGGTGCGCAGCGCCTGCCGGGATGGCCGCCAAGCCTACTGGGTCTGCACGCTGATTGAGGAATCCGAAGCGCTGCAATGCCAGGCGGCGGAAGTGACGGCGCAGGAACTTTCCGAGCGGCTGCCGGGATTGCAGGTCGGCCTGGTCCACGGCCGGCTGAAAGCCCGGGAGAAAGCCGAGGTGATGGAGCGCTTCAAGGCCGGTGAGCTGGATCTGCTGGTGGCCACCACGGTGATTGAAGTGGGGGTGGATGTGCCCAATGCCTCGCTCATCATCATCGAGAATCCGGAACGTCTCGGCCTGGCCCAGCTGCACCAGTTACGGGGTCGGGTCGGGCGTGGTGAGCAGGCCAGTTTCTGTGTGTTGCTCTACCATCCGCCCCTGTCGTCCAATGGCAAGGCAAGGCTGCAGGCGCTGCGGGACAGTCAGGATGGCTTCGTGATCGCAGAGAAAGATCTTGAGATCCGTGGCCCCGGGGAGGTCCTGGGAACACGACAAACGGGCATGATGCAATTCCGGCTCGCCGACTTTGAAAGGGACAAGGGCTGGATTGAGCCGGTCAGGGAAATGGCTCCGTCGCTGATGAAGCACGCTGACGTTGTCAATGGATTGATTCGCCGCTGGCTCGGCGAACGCATCCGGTATGGCGACGTCTGAACCAGGGAGATCTTTATGGAACTACCCCTCGCGGTGCGGCAGGCTCTCGGAGATTCTGCCCAACGCGTGTCACTGACGACTGTCCGCCAGGCCGATTCACGATCGGCACTGCGGATGCTGTTGCTCAGTGACGAACAGGGCAGCCTGCAGGTCATCTGTCGCAAGCATGATCTGATCGACCTCGAGCAGCTTAACCAGCAGCTAGGCCGTGACTTCCGGCTTATGGAGCTTCCGGAGCAGCGGCGCATCAGGGAGCGGACCGGGCTTTCCGATCTGCCTGCGCTGCCGTCCCTGACCGAGCTTCCGACGGTCGTGGATTTCCGGGTCCGTGACCTGGAGACTGTTGTACTGGAGCTGGCCGGCGATAACCTGGCCATTGTGATGGCGGCCAGTGACTTCCGGCCCCTGGCGGAAGCAGCCTGGCATTGTTCGTTTGCGGTAGATCCTGCCCTGATTTCCGCGCCCGGAAAAAAATCCACCGGTGGCGCGGAGCAGTTCCACTCCAGCATCAAAAAGTTTACTGCCCTGAGAATCCAGCAGCGTCTGGAGGACACTCTCGAGTTGCCCCCGATGCCGGAAACGGCCCAGCGTATCGTGCACCTGCGGGTAGACCCCAATGCCGTGATGGGGGACCTGGTGGATGTTGTCGAGAGCGACCCCAGCCTGGCGGCCCAGGTGGTCAGCTGGGCATCCTCCTCGTTCTATGGTGCGGCCGGCCATGTCCGGTCAGTCCATGATGCGGTCTCTCGGGTGCTGGGCTTTGACCTGGTCATGAACCTGGCTATGGGCCTGTCCATGGGGCGGGGGCTCAAGCAGTCCACCGATGGCTCCGAGAATTACACCGGCTATTGGCGGCGGGCACTCTGGCAGGCACAGTCAGCCGGCGTCCTGGCCAGCATGATGCCCCGTGGCACACGCCCCACCTTTGGCCTGGCCTATCTGGCCGGCCTGCTTCACAACTTCGGAGAGCTGGCGCTGGCCCAGATTTTCCCACCCCACCACCGACTGGTTTCCCGGGCCCAGGAAGTAAATCCCCACTTTGATCCTTCGGTCATCGAGTATTACCTGCTGGGCATCAGCCGGAATGATGTCGCGGCCCGGTTGATGGAGAGCTGGGGGATGCCGGAGGAGGTGATCCTGGCGATCCGGCACCAGAACGATCCCCTCTACCAGGGGCCACACCAGGTTTACCCGAAACTGCTCTGGCTCTGCCAACAGCAGCTGGCAGCATTGGGGGTTACCGGCAGAGCCGCCGAGGAGATTCCCGAGGCTTTCTACGACGAGCTGGGCCTGCAACCGGATCGTGTTATCAAACAGTTCCAGGAGCTGTTGAAGGGTAAAGACAGCATCCTTGCCGTTACCGGGAATTCTGATACACCGCCGCCCGGCCTTTGACCACAAAAAAAGCCGGCCCAATGGCCGGCAAGCTCACCCGCTTTTTGCAGAGTCGTCCTAACTTATCAGGAGAAAACAACGTAGGGCGTTACCGCCGCAGATTCTGGCACCACCCTGTCTTTAACTTAGATCAGGAAGACAAAAAGAAAAGTCAACAGATCGGAAGGGGAAGGAGTGAGTCTTGCGTCAGTTTAATGGGTTTTCAGAACCTATTGATTTGCTTTACTAAACTTTCGGGTTATCCACTTCCTGCGTTACAAACTGTTACAAAAATGAGGTCGGACCAGTTGAAGGTTTGACTGACTAGTCGAACTGGTGGTGACGAATTGCGGTTGCCGCCCGGCGGATTTCGTCGGCATGGGTCTCTTCGACTTCGAAGCGCTCTTTATCCATTTTTTCGACGAACCGGGTTTCGGTTGCCTGCCGGGCCCGATGCGTGGGCATGTGTTCCAGTTTCTCGTGGACGGTCCGGAAAACCCGGAATGGGGCCTCCTCCAGCAAATGCGGAGCCACGTGGTCCAGCAGGCCCTTGATACGCAGGCAGGCCTCGGAGTACTCGATTTGGTCCTCCTCAACGGCCATGGCGATCACCCGGATACTGCCGATCATGTCCTCACGGCGTTTTGCCTGGAACGCCTCGGCTTTCTGCTGGCGTTTGCGTCCCTCGGCGAGCAGCTGTGTCTGCTTGCGGATAAACCAGAGCAAACAGGCTATTGCAACCAGGCCGGCAATTATCAGACTCCACTGCAGCCAGAGGGGCATGACATCTCCTTTCTCGATCAGGCGGAATGGCGTTGCTTTCCGGAACGCCAGACTCTGACAGTTACTGACTGGCCATTCAATACGGAAGTTCCGGACAACTGGTCTATCTGGTTGTCCTCGAGCACATCATTGATCGATGCGCCGGCATGGGAGTTTGCCACCGAGAGCCCGGTGCCCTGACGATCATGGCCCCAGCCATGGGGTATGGACGCCACCCCCGGCATAATGTCTGGGGTAATCTCCACGGGCAGCACGATGGTCTGATCGGCGCCCTGGACCTCGGCAGATTCCCCGGCCTGAAGGTCAAGGCGTGCGGCATCATCCGGATGCAGCATCAGTGTGCAACGATCCTTGCCTTTGACGAGTCGGCGACTGTTGTGCATCCAGGAGTTGTTGCTGCGCACGTGCCGGCGACCGATCAGGCAAAGCTGATTATCCGGCTCAGACACCAGATGCTTGTGAAGGCGGCCGAGATCCTGCAGGTAGCGCCGGGGCGCAAGGTGGATGAGTCCGTCCCGGGTGAACAGCCGATCCGGCAGGGATGGCTGGAGCGGACCGAGATCCACTCCATGGGGATTGTCCCTGAGTGCCGAAAGGGAGAGGCCCTTGGGCAGTGCATTCCACTGCCGGTTAACCGGACTCAGCCGCGCCAGACCCCGCAGCGGGTGTCGCTCGGGCAGAATGTCCATCACCAGATCAACGGCAGGCTGGAGGAGCTTCCTGGCCGGACCGGTATCGGCGCCATAGGGACCGGAGCGCAGCAGCAGATCCAGGATCGGGTCCGGGCCGATCTGCTTGAACGCGCGCCAGCCCAGTTCCGATCGCAGGGGCAAGCGGCCGCCTTTGCGCTGCTGCTCCAGACGGTGGGCCAGTTCCAGGAGAATCTGCCAGTCGTGCTTCGCATCTTCCCGGGGCTCGAACAGGGCCTCGCTGTATTTGGCGTAATTGCGCACCGCAAACATGCTGAAGATCAGGTCGTAATGACTGCGCTCCAGCGCGGCAGTGGGCGGCAGGATGACATCGGCATGGCGGGTGGTTTCGTTCAGGTAATAGTCCACCGAGACCATGAAATCCAGCTTCTCGAACGCCTGCTCGAGCCGTCGACCATTGGGGCTGGACAGCACCGGATTGCCGGCCACCGTCACAAAGGCCCGGATCTGGCCGTCGCCCGGCGTCAGGATTTCGTCCGCCATGGTACTGGCGGGATATTCACCGGCAAATTCGGGAAGGTCGCGGACCCGGCTGCGGCGCTTGTCGAAATGCCCGTTCTGGCCGCTCATGGCTCCCAGCGCCACCAGATCTATAGCCGGTTGGGTGAACAGTACCCCACCCACCGTGTCCAGCTTGCCGGTCAGGATGTTCAGGCAATAGGCGAGCCACGTGGCGAGGCCACCGAAGGCCTGGGTGCTGGTGCCCATCCTCGAATACAGGGCGGCCTTGCGGGTAGAGGCGAGTTGGCGGGCCAGGTCACGGATCGTCTCGGCTTCGATGCCCGTGTGGCCGCTCACTGCTTCCGGTGTGTAGGGAACTGCAGCCAGCTGCAGCAACTCCAGATCCTTGACCAGGCGCTCCGCAGGGCCCGGATCCACCAGATTCTCCTCGAACAGGGTATTCACCATGGCCATCAGCAGCAGGGCATCGTTGCCCGGCCGGATGAAGTGGAATTCATCGGCCAGCTTCGCGGTTTCCGTGCGCCGGGGGTCGATCACCACCAGTTTGCCACCGCGCCGTTTCAGGGCTTTCAGCCGACCCCGGACATCCGGCACCGTCATCAGGCTGCCATTGGAGGCCATGGGATTGGCGCCGATACAGATGAACAGATCAGTATTGTCGATGTCCGGAATGGGAAACAGGATCTGGTGCCCGAACATTTCCAGGCTGGCCAGCATGTGCGGCAGCTGGTCATTGGACGTGGCGGAAAAACGGTTCTGGCTGCCTATGGCACGCAGGAACGGCATGGTCGCAACCAGCGACCCATGATTGTGGACATTGGGATTGCCCAGGTAGACCCCGATGCTGTTGCGGCCGTGTTCCTTCCGGGTCTGGTGCAGTCGCCGGGCGACCAGGTCGAAAGCCTCATCCCACCCGATCTTCTGCCAGCCGCTCGCGGTCTTGCGCATGGGCTGGCGCAGCCGCTCCGGGTCCTCATGGAGATCCTGCAAGGCAACGGCTTTCGGGCAGATATGGCCCTTGCTCAGGGGATCGTTCTCATCGCCCTTGATGGAAGCAATGTGGCCATCCTTCACCTCAATGGCCACGCCGCACATGGCCTCGCAAAGGTGACAGGTGCGGTAATGAGTGCCGTTGTCCATGGAATCTCCCGGGAATTGTTTTTATGGCAGCAGGTTTCGTTGTGCAACCAGATTATCAGGTTTGGCGGGGGAGGGGAAAAGTCAGGAGGGGACAAGGAAATAAAAAAGGCCAGTCCGAAGACTGGCCCAAGGCGGAGACATCTCAGGTTATTGCTTGGCCGGGATCTCCTTGATCGGGTTGGAGATGAAGTTCAGATATACGCCTTGCTCGGGGATTTGAAGTGGAATCTTCACTGCCCCCGACGATTCTGTCGTGCCACTCAGGAGCTCCTCACAAGCTGTGGTATCTCCGGTTAGCAGGCCACCGAGGCAGCTCGCAAAGTCTATAGTTCCGCCCAGGATGGCGTTGTCTGTTGTGACCAGAACGTCCAGCTCGGGAACATTCGTATTACGTTGCTCGATCTGCATGCGGCCGTCATCAAAGAAAGTTATTGGGCCTTTGAGTTCCAAGGAGAACGGATAGCTGTATAGGTTGTGCCTCAGGGCACCCTCCAAAGGCACGGTCAGGTCCGGTGCATCCAACGTAAGATCCGCAGTGGCCATGAAAGTGGGACGGCCGTCCGGCCCTTCAGTGATTACACCTTCAACCAATCCGAGTGGATTGTCCTCGGTCGGCTCACCATAAGTCATGCGTAGAATCTGCGGTCCAGTCCGCTGCTCACCGAGACCATCAAGGAAGACGCTGGCATTGGTGGTCATCAACAACGTGGGATAGAGGAGTACTCGAACGCCAGCCGGTTGGCCTTCTGAATCCAATACTGGGCCAACTACCTCGGTGTCCAGGCCATAAGTCTGATAAATAAACTTGTTCTCCTCGCAATCCTCACCAGCGTCACAGCCGACTTGCGCACCAGCTCCCTCAACTCCCAAAACCGTGGCGGTCTGGTTAACGACCGTTAGTTTTGCGGCATTCGCAGAAGGCTTGAAGCCACCGTTTCCATCCGTCTCATGATCGAATGGTTCGAGGCATTCCTTGCCGCCGGGAGTTCCGCAGTCCACCACATAATTGGAGTTAGTGTCGCGGACGGGCAGATTTCTTAACGGCGTAAATACACTCTGAACAGATTCGGTGCCGGTGAAATAGATCGAGAGGTTTGGTCCACCGGGACCCGCGCCCTGGCCCATCAGCAAATCTGTATCCAGGGGCAGTCCCTTGCTGGAGCATATGAGGTCCCCGGTTGCGCAGTCGCCACCCGGAGCAGACGTCATCGTATAACGATAAGTTGCGCCTACTTCCCAGTTGGAATCGGGGAAGAATCTCAGCCTTTGATTGCCAAGCTCCAAACGTCCCGGCACTGCATCTTCAGTTCCAACATCTCCGGGCGCTGAGGGATCGGCAATTTTTTCGACAATGAAGGTTGAGCTACTGATGGTAGTCAGATCCATGGATTGGGAAAATTTGACTACTATCGGCCGATCCTTTGGCAGTGTGGTCACCGGCAACTGATCGCGTTCCAATTCTGAGGAATACTCGGCGGGCGCATCATCTACGCAGATACCATGACTTCCGTTGACCAGGTCAACTCCCTCGGTGACGCATGGGAAGCCGGGGTAGGTTGTCAGGGCAAACGGCGAGGTGAATGCTGTGGTTCCATTTTCATTTTCAATGGCGGGCAGAGCAAATTTCAGGGACTGGCTGGTAGCCGGATTGCCTGCAATATCGGTAAGACCACCACTGATATCCAGAGAATAATCCACTCCGTGCTCGAGACCGTCGACCGGGTTGATGACGACTGCTGTGCCGTCAACAAAGGCTTCAAGCGTGCCGTCGGTAAGAGTTAGCGGGGTGCCGCCTTCATCCAGCGTCAAGCCGGCTTCAAGTGTGTCGGGATCGATGGGTTCGTTGAAGTTCAGGATGATCGGATCCCCCGGGCGCTGCATCTGGTCACGATCACCCGGAATGGCCGAATCCGGGCCCGGCATCCAGCTGACCAGCGTCGGGCTAGTGGTATCCGGTTCCCACAGACCTTCGGCATCCAGCGCCGAGTCGGTATCCGTGGCTGCCTCAATGCGGAAGGCAATGGTGGAGTCCGTGTATTCCTGGCCAAGCAGATTGGGCTCAACGACACCGATGGCATCAATGGTCAGCACGCCATCCTCAACCAGGGCAATCCCACTGAGTTCCACGCCCAGCAGGTTCTGGGAGAGGAACGCGTTCGGCTGCGCCTCCTCGGTGTTCATGGCTACGTCCATGAACAGCTTTACATGGCGCGGAGCGTTGAGGTCATCGGTGTAGGGGTTCGGCAGCAGGTAACCACTGGCATCAGAGAGCATGGTGACCTTGATGTTGCCGGTTTGCTGAATGTCGCCGGTTTCCGGATTGATGATCGGTACCCGGCCATTGATCTTGACGTCCAGGCTGCTGCTGTTCAGCACGCTGCTTCTTGGAACCCGGAGCGGCAGCGGCTCGTCTGCCTCGAAAGCGGGAGCATAGGCAAGCTCGGCAAAGAGTCCGCCGGTTTGTTGTGACGGCCCCGCAGTACCCTGAAGCACAGAATTCAGAGTAACACCGTTGATAATCTGGCCGTTGAGTATGGAAACCTGAGGCTTCTGGCCTTCGAGCAGGCCCGAGCCGATAACTTCCTGGAACAGAACCACGGTTGGTCCGGTCTCGCGTGCCGTGAAACTCTTTTCGAAATCCAGCCTGGCGTCGGGATTCGTCAGGCTGGGCAGTCCGGAGATCTTAACCGTGTAGCTGGCACCGGAAGCGAGTTCGTCGGCTTTTGTGCCGCACCGGGCCGGATCCTCGGTCAGGCAGGGATCGATCGTAATCCGGCGCTGGTCAACGATGACGCTGGCCGGTACCGGGTTACCACTGCTGTCTTCCAGCCGAATAGTGCCTCCCATTACCTTCCACTGCGGATGGATCGGTTGCGTCAGTACCAACCGGAAACTGGAGAAATCCATCGGCCGAAATTCGCCCTCGGGCGAAGGAATCATCCGGGCAACGTCAAATTCCGAGGCCAGGTTGTCCAGCCCGGCAATGCCGGTGAACCCGCCCCGAGTATCGAACTGGATGCCTTCCGGCCCCTCGGCGTTCGGAGTGCCAATGGGCGTTGAGTTGGCGGTGGCGAGGGGTTCTGCGAAGGTGACGGAATACTCGGTACCAGTGGTGAGGTCAGCGACAGGCTCAAGTTTCAGGCTGCGACCGCCATCCACCTTTTTAACCTCGTAGTCGATGTTATTGGTGCCGTCAGTCACCACGATCTTGTTCCGGATATCCGCTTCTTCCTCGCTGATGGCATGGGAGAACCGGACGACAATGTCGGATGTTGGGCTGATACCGGTCTGGCCATCGGCCGGGTAGGAGTAAATCACTGACCCCGCCGGGACTTCCGCTTTCATCGTCTGTTCCTCACCCCCACAGGCGGCCAGCAAAATGGCGGGGACGAGTGCCAGTGTCTTGTTGTACTTCATGGCTGATCCTCTCCTCAGAACTTCAGGGTGATGGAGCCGCTGACCACGTGGACATCGCCATCGGCGGTCACGTCGGTCTCGTTGCCGTCGTAATCCACCAGGGTGAAATCACGCTCCTGCAGCTGCTGGTACTGGTAGCCCAGGTCCAGCCGGACCGGGTAGGCCAGCAGGCGGGTGCGGTCGTAGGTGGCGCTGATGCCGAGGCCGATCACGATCTTGTCGGTGTCGATGTAGTTGATCTCGGGATTGCGGGTGGATTTGAGGGGGGATTCCTCGTAGGCGACCCCGCCGCGCAGGGCGAAGTTCTTGTTGAGCTGGTACTCGCCGCCGATACGCGGAATCAGGATGTCGTCAAACTCGATCCGGCTGGCCGCTGGCACCGAACCCTGGTCCTTGATGCTGTCGTCGGCGAATTCCTCTTCCAGCTCGGACCAGTTCTGTTGCTCGATGCTGCCGCCGACGCGCCAGTTCTCGCCCTGGTACTGGGTGCCGATGCCGTAGGTTTCCGGCTGGAAGGAATCAATGGTGGACACCGCAAGGCTCAGGCCCGGCTCCGGAATCGTCTGGGTGACGACGATGTTGGAATCAATCGTGGTCGAGGCAGAGGACTTGGTCCGGTAGATAAGCGCGGATTCCCAGCCATCCAGGAAACAGTCGCTCTCCGGGCAGAAGGTGCTGCCCAGGTCGATATTTGTGCCCAGAATCGTCTTCATCGCCGGCTCGGCGTTGACCGAGAGCCGCTCCCGGCTGGTCTCGCCACCCAGGGTAGAGACGGCATCCAGGTTGGCAGTCGCATCCAGGGTCACCCGAACCGATGCCCCGGCGGAGATCCCACGCCAGATTGGTGTGGCGCCGCCGATATTCAGGAACAGCGGCTCCTTGCCGTACTGCAGGAACTGGCCCGTTTCGGTGGTTTCAGAGCTGAACGCCAGCATTTCCTTGCCGTACTTCTCCACGCCGGCAATGAAACCGAGATAGATCGGATGATCAAAGCGGGTCAGGGAGCCCAGATTCGTCTTCATGCCGATCAGCACATGCTGGCTCGGGGAATTGGAGAGTACATCGCCGTCCGCGTTGGGATTGGCGGAACGAAGCTCCTGTTCCGCATGCAGGATGCCCGCCGTCAGTTCACCGCGGGTGTCCTTGGTTAGGTACGCCGGGTTGTAGTAGGTGGCGGACACCTGGTCGTTGAACATGGAGAGGGACTGGGCGGTGGCAACGTCAACCGGCATTACACCGTAGGTAGTGCCGAGGTTGCCCATGCTGGCAGTGGCGGACAGTGAAACACCTGCGGAAACCGCAGCAACTGCAAGGGACATGGCCCGTACTGAAAACCGGGGGGTGGTTACCATTGATACACTCCGTTATCTCGTTGTTTTTGTCCGTGCGCCGGTGCTTCCTGAAGGTGGCGCCACGTTGGTTCAGGGTTGCAGTGTATGTGGCTTGTCTTTTCGGGACTTTGGCTTTTTTGACACAGATCATTGTCTGTAGAACCACGTATATGCTTGGAGGGCGTAAAATTGCCGCCACTACAAGCTCTTACCAGTGTTTGGTCGATTGTTAAATCTTCAATTGTCACGGAATGTAAGGGGGCCGTGACGCGATGTCGAAAAATTTTACGACTTACTCCGAAGAGGCTTTTCTCTCCACTCGTAACCAGCTGGCAAATATGGGTTTTTCCTTTTTGGCTCGCCTCTTGCTCATATCTGAAGAGAAAGTGGCTGTGCAGTTCTTGGTGGTGGAGGAGTTGATCCCTCGATCAGGACTGCATGTGGTAAAACGGAGGGAAGTAACATGAAATTCAAAGGAAGGTTCTTGCCATCACTGCTTGCTGCGGGGTGCCTTGCGGGTGCCGGCGCGGCTCAGGCAGGGATGATTACGTATGACACCTGGACGAGTAATGAGAACGGATCTGGTAACTACATCTTCACGGTGAACGACAACGACGAGGGTTATTTCAACTACAATCTGACTGTTGATCCGTGGAACGCAGAAGCGTTGGGCCTGTTTGTCGATTTCGGCAGCGAGACCACTGGGGGCGGTAGTGCGATGCTGACTGGAGCTGATGTCGCTTTGGTCGGGCAGGACACTTCGAGCGACAGTTGTGGCGCAGGTTGTAACCTTGAGGGCTTGTCTTTCCCTGCATCATTTGATGGGCTATGGGGGCTGGTGTTCCGCCTTGGTGAACAGGGCTTTGACGGTATCCAGACCTTCTCCTGGCAGACGTCAGACTTCGGCTTGGGGCTTGATGACTTCGGGCTTGTTGCTATCCGGGCTCAGCAGTTCTGCTCTGAAGGAACTCTGGCTGTTGATGACGACAGCTGTGTGGATGGTAGCGACAAGTCCTACAGTTCCGATAAGCCCCCGGTATCTGTGCCGGAGCCTGGTACCCTGGGTCTTCTCGGGCTGGGCCTCCTCGCCTTGGCCATTCGCCGGAAGAAGGCTTCCTGAAGCCGTGTAAAACATTAATGATAGTGAAAAGCCGCTGGATGAGAATTCAGCGGCTTTTTTTGTTCTGTCAATAAATTTTACAAGGCTTTATTCTCGTCAGTCGCTCCGGTAATAGTCAATCGAAAATAAACGGATACTCAACGTTAAAGGTCGTGTCTGAGGCGATGTCAGTAAGAGTGAACACGATTTTCAGGCTGTTTTTCGGTTTGGTTGAATCCAGCGAGAAACCTGCGAATGCTTCCTCTCCTTCCGTGAGAATCCCCGGCGTCGGATTGTTCTGGCTGGTTTCTTCGGGTACATAAGAAAACAAAAGTTCAGAACCTGAATATAAGTCTGCTGAATCGAGGTTGAACTCGAGATCGGATATGTTCGTGATAAATGCTACGAGTTCACTTCCTGCCCCGAGATTCTCATCACCAATGAAATACAGATCGCCGGTAGCCCCTCGGATGTTAAAAGCCTCACTGAAATCGCTCATCACTGTTACCATTTGCGTATCAACCGCAATTGTTCCAGGGACCCGTGCAGTGATTGTAAATGTGCCAGAGGTACTGCTCATTCCTCTCGTTTCGGTTGTGCCATCGACCGTGCCTGCAACGGCCGGCGTGAACGTTACAGCGTCCTGAGTTGAGGAGAAGTGAACCTCCGTTTGGTCGGCCACAACTTGAGTTTCTCGCTCGTTGGCAAAGACCTTCGCAGTAATCGTTGTCTCCATGCCGATCAGAACAAATCTTGGGCTCAGACTGAGTTCGAGGTCGCGGGGCTTGTTCGGCGCCGGGTTAATCGTCAGCGCAATTTGCGGAGATAGATCGGCCATTGTCGCGGAAACAAAGACATCCCCGTCGTCCAGGGCCGAGACTGCGCCGCTTTGGGGTGGGGTGTTGCTCACCGTTGCCAGGCTCGTATTATCGGTAGCCCAGGTCACGCGGTCAGTCACATCCTCCGGGACACCTGTGCCAAAGGTTCCGGTAGCCTGTAATGGAACGAGGGCTCCCTCATCCACGATTCCATCCTGCTCGTTTTGGGGGAGGCGAATCTCAAGGTTTGTCAGCGGTGGTCCTACAATTACCGAAACAGCTGCTGAGAGGTTTTCATAGGTAGCAACAACTCGCGTTGTACCTTTCTCTTTTGTTTGAACGAATGCTTCGCTTCCCTGAACAACGACCTCAAGAATAGTGCTTTTTTCGGATCGCCAAGAAACCTGATCTGAAATATCCACACTGTCTCCGCCATAGTTTGCGAATGCCTTTATTTGCAGGGTCTCATCGACGTCCATTTCTAATTGGCTGGGCGATATCGAGAGAGTCAGAGTCTCCGAGTTTGGGGAGTCGCTTCCACCCCCTCCGCCGCACGCGGTAACAAGGAAAGAAAGAAAGAAAACAATTAACAAGCCTTTAAAGGTGCCGAGTACGCTCCTCATGATGCCTCTCCATAGGTCTTTGACGACTTCATCTGTTCCCTCGGGGAATTACGATCAACGATCCAATTTCCTGGCTCTGGGGACTGGTTCTTGTCAGGCTCGACAGCGTGCCGAGTGAGCCTTGGCCGGTAATTCCTGCGTGTCGTCGGCCTTAAGTCGGCGATGTGCTCCGGTCACTTTTAAATTAGCCGATAAAGGTAGGTATTGCACAAATTTCGGTGAAATTGTCCGCGGGGAAGATGAAGCACTTAGGTTGTTCCTAACCTTCCAGTCCGAACTACCTCGGCTGCTTCCCAGAGTATCGCAAGAGCGGGCATCCAGTTCCCTGGAGGCCAACTGACGCCTATCTGCAGGCACACGCTTGCCAGTCACTTCGTTATGAGCGGTGGCCAGATACTGACACTGCAGAACGTCCTGGGACATTCAGATCTGAAGCTGACAATGCGATATGCGCACTTGGCGCCGGATCAACTGAATGAGGTCACAGAGAAAGCGCCTTTGGCCTGAATGGGTACTTTATGCGGCAGTTTTATCGAGCTCGCGCTTGTAGTGCCGTGTCTGGAAGGGAAGCAGGGCTTTCATAAACGGGCGTAGATCGTAATCCAGCCCCCAGGATCGAGCCAGGCTATCGACCCGTTCCCGAGACACACGTTCAGGCAGGCTCGCTTTGGCCTCAGAGGCAACGGCCTGCAGTTCCTTTTTCTGCGCGGCACTCAGGCAGTTGAACCTGGACAAGCGGTCAACCACGTAACCAGCCAGGCGTCGCTCTTCCAGGGGTAGCCCCGAAAGCGTAGGGACATAACCCTGGTGCCAGACCTCAAGGGCTGCTTTTACAACCTCTTGGTCTGTCACACGGTCGAGTCCTTTGTGTGCGACGTTGAGTAAGGAATTCATGAAATTTCCAGGCTGATCACTTTGTATACGCTTCTATAGTTTGAGCATTATTTCATGGCAATCAAAGCCATTCTATGGATCAGTATTGACTACTTATCATTGTGGTAAAAGGAGCGTGGCTTAACGAAACATGTGCGCCGATGATTTTTGAGATATCCCGTCATTGACAGTTATGCCGCCTGCGTGCCTGAAAACACCGTTATTTTTCTCGACCTGGTATCTATATTGGAGGTTTCTCAGTCGCTCCGAATACCGAGACTTGATTAGAGCATCTTTTGGATGCAAGTGTATCGACTGAATGTGACCATCACAGTAGGTTTTTGTGGCGATAGGGAATAGCAAACTCGATGAAATCCAGTCTACTATTTGTAGCCCGGCGTGATTTTCGCTGTGACCAAATAAGGGCATTTCCAGAATCCTGTCGTATCTGTCACCATTCAGCTTGAATTTTTGAGTGAAGACGGATTGGGATACATTCTGATTCTGTGCGGGGGTGCGTGAGTCCGCAATTATGATTCCACTCCCTTCTCGTTCCTCAAGGTAAGATTGGAATGCTTCACAAATTTTTTGTATCGATGCTGAGTAAACTTTCTTTCCGTCGAAGGGTCCACCAGGCGGCTTTACATAGATCCTAGAGACGATGCGGCAGTTGAGTCGTTCTAGTAGGTTGAGAGTTTTGTCTAGCCACCCAAATGCTCTACGTCGAGTGTTTCTACCTTTTTTGCGAATATCCGAACGCAGATCAGACCCTTTAATTTCGTATAAAATGAGCTGAAGGTCATGTTGGAGAGACCCTGCGTGCTTCGGATTGAATGTGCGCTTTAGGTGTAAATACTCTCTCGTTAATTCGGCAATATTTTCCTCAGGTACGAATAAGCCGGTAATTACTATGCACGGCTGGACGTTGCTTGTTCTGGATGGGAGTTCGCCGGGGCACCCGGCTTCATCGACGTAGCAGATGTAGTGCATGATTTTTCTTGGTCTAGAAACAACTAAGGCCGCAGTTAAGCGGCCTTAGGACTTGTCGCCCAAGCTGTGCTTGGTATCGACTGATACTAATGTATCTTGGATAAAAGTATACCTCTCAAGTAACGCTTGTCAACAAAATGTGTTGACATTTGGTTGACACCTAGAGGTTTTCCGAAAAGACGAGCACTCATAAGTGCTTGAAAAATGGTGGGCCCAGCTGGACTCGAACCAGCGACCAAGGGATTATGAGTCCCCTGCTCTAACCAACTGAGCTATAGGCCCGTACAGACTTGCTTTCTGGAGAGATGTTTCCGGATGGGGAAACAGAGCGGGCGCCATTATACCGGTGAGGTGTGGCGCCCGCTACTGTTGTGGAGCTTAACCGTTACCCTGGTCGTCAATAAAGCCGCGCAGGTGATCGGAGCGTGACGGGTGGCGCAGTTTGCGCAGGGCCTTCGCCTCGATCTGACGGATCCGCTCGCGGGTGACGTCAAACTGTTTGCCGACTTCTTCCAGCGTGTGGTCGGTGTTCATCTCGATACCGAAGCGCATGCGCAGTACCTTGGACTCCCGGGCGGTGAGGCCGGCCAGTACGGAGCGGGTGGCTTCACGCAGACCTTCTGCGGTGGCGGAGTCCACTGGGGAGAGGGCCTGGATGTCCTCGATGAAGTCGCCCAGATGGCTGTCTTCGTCGTCACCGATCGGGGTTTCCATCGAGATCGGTTCCTTGGCAATTTTCAGGACCTTGCGGATCTTGTCTTCCGGCATGTCCATGCGCTCGCCCAGCTCTTCCGGCGTCGGCTCACGGCCCATCTCCTGCAGCATCTGCCGCGAGATACGGTTGAGCTTGTTGATGGTCTCGATCATGTGCACCGGAATCCGGATGGTGCGGGCCTGGTCCGCGATAGAGCGGGTGATGGCCTGCCGGATCCACCAGGTGGCGTAAGTAGAGAACTTGTAGCCACGACGGTATTCAAACTTGTCCACTGCCTTCATCAGGCCGATGTTGCCTTCCTGGATGAGGTCCAGGAACTGCAGGCCACGATTGGTGTACTTTTTGGCGATGGAGATAACCAGACGCAGGTTGGCCTCGACCATTTCCTTCTTGGCGCGGCGAGCCTTGGCTTCACCGATGGAAACGCGGCGGTTGATTTCCTTGATGTCGGCTACGTCCAGGTCCACTTCGGTCTGGACGTTATGGATGCGCTTTTGCAGCCGAACGATTTCGTCCAGGCGCTCGCCGATGGCGGCAGCGTATGGCTTCTTGCTCTTGGCGATTTTGTCCGCCCAGTCCAGGTTGACCTCGTTGCCGGGGAAGGACTTGATGAAGTCCTTGCGCGGCATTTTGCAGTCGCGCACACAGATCTGCATGATGGCGCGCTCGTTCTCACGCACCAGATCGTTGGTGGAGCGAACAACGTTGACCAGCTCCTCGAAAGCCTTGTTGGCCAGCTTGAATGGCGCGAAAACCTGCCCGAGCTCGTTCAGGGCGTCCTGGGTTTTCTTGTCGGAACGGCCATACTTCTCCAGCGCCTTGTTGGCGGCGTCCAGTTTCTCTCTCAGCAGCTCGAAACGCAGGCGGGTCTCTTCCGGATCCGGGCCGTTATCGTTGTCATCATCGCTGGAGCTGTCGTCGTCATCGGAATCGTCGGAATCCGTGTCTTCGGTGCTGGTTTCCTCCGGTGCCGCGGGCTCCTCGCCCATGAACGGCTCGGCGTCATCCGGATCCAGAAAGCCGGTAACGATGTCGCTGATGCGGCCTTCGTTCTCGATGATGCGGTCGTAGGCCTGAATGACTGTGCCGGCGGTGCCGGGGAAGTGGGCCACGGCGGCCATGACATCCCGGATACCTTCTTCGATGCGCTTGGCAATAACGATCTCGCCTTCGCGGGTCAGCAGTTCCACGGTGCCCATTTCACGCATGTACATGCGGACGGGATCGGTGGTGCGGCCGGCGTCGGTTTCCACGGCGGCGAGTGCGGCGGCGGCTTCGGCTGCGGCGGCTTCGTCGGCGGTGGAATCACCTTCGGTCATCAACAGGGTATCGGCGTCGGGAGTCTCCTCGCACACCTGGATACCCATGTCGTTAATCATGCGGATGATGTCTTCGACCTGATCGGGGTCGGCGATGTCTTCCGGGAGGTGGTCGTTTACCTCGGCGTAAGTCAGGTAACCTTGTTCCTTGCCTCGTGCAATGAGGTCTTTCAAACGTGATTTTTGCGAATTGCCTGACATAGACACCCTGTGAACTCGCTTTTTAAAGGAAAAAAGTTAAACAGCCATTATAGCTGTCGCATGGTTGCTCTGCCACCGACTGTTTAGATTGTGGCCAAGCGGTTAAGTTTCAAGTGCGGTTATCCCTGAGTTCCGCCGCTCAGCTCCCGAAGCTCGTTGCGTTCCTCGGCAGAGAGGTCGGCAAAATTCCTCAGCAGTGTTGCCAGCCGTTGCTGGCGCGAGGTTTCCTCGCTCGGGCTGATCAGCTCGCGGGCCGAGGCCAGCGTGCTTTCCCGAGAGGGGATGTGCTCGATACCATCAAACAGGTGGTAGAACCGGTCCCTGGCCTGTGGATCCAGTGCCAGCGCACCTATCAGCTTGCGGCGATCCCGGATCCCGCTGTCCAGGATCCAGGCAGCCAGGCCCATCGCCTGGGGAAACTGCCGCGATTGCCGGGCCAGTTCGCTGACCTCGGTCGCCAGTTCCGGCGCTTGTACCAGCGCCAGGCAGAGCGTGCTGTCCTTGTTGAGTCTGACGTCCACCCGCTGTTCTGTCGTCCGGTCCCGGTACTCGCCGTTTCGCCATTTGTCCCGCGGCCGGGGCTGGCGGTTCTGCCATTGGTTACGGCCTCCGCATAAGCGCAGCATTTCCTGCCACATGGCATCCCGGAGGGTGCTGCGGGGCATTTTGTTCAGCAACGGTTCAACCCGTGCGCGCAGCTCCCCGCGATGTTCCGGTAACTGCAGGTCCAGCCCTTCGCCCTGCCGGTCAAACAGATAGCGGGACAGTGGCGTGGCGCCTTCAATCCGTTTCTGGAACGCTTCCGTGCCTTCCTTGCGGATCAGCGTGTCCGGATCCTCGCCCTCCGGAAGCATCAGGAACTGCAGATGCAGTCCATCTGCCAACAGTTCCAGGGCATTCTCCATGGCCCGGTCTGCGGCCCGGAAGCCGGCGTTATCACCGTCAAAGCAGAACACCACATGCCGCACCTGCTTCAGCAGTGCCTGCAGGCTGTCCTGGTTGGTGGCGGTGCCAAGTGTGGCAACCGCGTAATCGATGCCGTACTGGGCCAGGGCGATGACGTCCATGTAGCCTTCCACCACCAGGAGCTTGTCCAGTTGGCGTATGGCCTGGCGGGCCTCGAACAGCCCGTAGATCTCCCGGCTCTTGTGAAAAACATCCGACTCCGGGGAGTTGATGTACTTGGCTTTGTCATCCCCCAGGGTCCGCCCTCCAAAAGCCACGGTCCGGCCCCGGGTATTGCGGATCGGGAACATCACCCGGTTGCGGAACAGGTCTCTCGGGCGCCCGTACCGGTCCGATACTGTGCCGGTCTCGATCAAGGGGCCTTTCAGGTCCTGTGCCGCCGCGTCGTAGAGCGCTGTCCCGGTACCGGGGGCGTAGCCCAGTTGGTAGCGTTCGATGATCACGTCGTCCAGCCCGCGCTGCCTGAGGTAGTCCAGGGCATAGTTGCCGGCGGGGCTACCCAGGGCATTGCGGTAGAACTGGCTGGCGAAGTCGAGCGCGTCGGTCAGGGTCCGGGCCTGCTGCATTTCCTGGCGCGCAGCCCGGTCGTAGGGCACTTCCAGCCCGGCCCGCCTGGCGAGTTCTTCCACCGCCTCGGTAAAGCCCAGGCCTTCGAATTCCCGCACAAAACTGATGGCATCGCCATGGGCGCCACAGCCGAAGCAGTGATAGAAGCCCTTGTCCGGTCGCACGTTGAAGGATGGTGTTTTTTCATCGTGGAAGGGACAGCGGGCCTTGTAGTTGGCGCCGGCTTTCCTGAGGGTGATCCGGGACCCGATCAGTTCCGCAAGGTCAATGCGGTCCAGCAGGTCTTCAACGAAGCGTTGAGGGATCAGTCCACTCATGGAAACTCCAGGTCTGCCGGCTCGTCAGTGCCGGTACTTCAGGTGTTGGCCATAGCCAAAAATGCCGCCGAAACCAGGCCTCGGCGGCATTTTCAATCGCTCTGTGCAGCCTGTTGCTGACAGGCAATCAGTGCTTTGCAGTCAAGCGGCGTCTGGCTGTAGCTTAGTACAGACGCTCGAACTTGCGCTGTTCCCGCTGAAGCTTCTTGAGATGACGCTTAACGGCAGCGGCTGCTTTGCGCTTGCGAACAGC
>Ga0114984_1000173_pt1 | contig 25508 bp, 25 predicted proteins | sample Shrwel1BS1Day1_FD_96987 | JGI IMG/M metagenome (GOLD analysis project Ga0114984, IMG submission 96987) | Subsurface microbial communities from deep shales in Ohio, USA - Utica-3 well 1 S-1-Day1 | ecosystem: Environmental > Aquatic > Deep subsurface > Shale gas/oil reservoir > Produced water/Flow...
GCTTGAGGATATCAAGGCGACATCAACTCACTTATTAATAATGACTCTCATCGTCGGGCAGGATGGGGGCCTGGCAGAAAGAATTGAATGCGTGTTCGGGGTGTTTATGAAACGTTCGGGTTAGTTATGCCTCAGTCCGAATAAATTTTTCATAGCACTCCGAGCAAAGCCAAGTGCGACCTTCTATGGTATAGCCTTCACCTGACTCAGGATCATCTGCTTCATGCAATGACCACCAACATATTTCGCAATGGTCGTGATTCCAACCATCCTCAACGAGTTTTGTGTATTCAGGACGATAGCTTTGGCCGACGTACTCTGACGTTTTACCTTTGGATACGAGGGCGGCTCTTGGCAGCCACTTTCGCTTTACCCATACCTGCGCCCGAGCCCATTCTATTTCCTCGTCAATATCGGAAATTTTCCACTCATCGCCGTGTATGGATACGTACTCTTCCATGTCTTCACCGAGCATAACGCCTCGCATCACCGGCAGTAAAAAGCAGAGCGACGAAGGAGCGGCGCTTTTTGCTGTCCGAGTGTATGCGATTGTTAGATTATATCTTATTGTAACGCTATGACTTGTTAAAACGCCCGGCTCTTAATCCGTTAGCAACAGCCATTAACTCACTGGCCTCATGTACCAGTACAGCCATTGCAATAGAAATAAAACCGCCTACACCAGCCGGAATCAAGATAGCGAGAACAATAATCGAAAAGAGTATATTTTGTTTACTGACATATCTCGCCTTTTGACCAATTTGCATGGCTTCTTCAATCTTGCTCAGGTCATCGGCCATCAACGCAATATCTGCCGCTTCAATAGCGGCATCGCTACCGGCGGCACCCATTGCCATTCCGCAGGTTGCCGTTGCCAGGGCAGGTGCATCATTAACACCATCACCCACCATCAGGGTAGGGCCATCTTTCATTAAGCCTTGAACGGCTGTGACTTTATCTTCAGGTTTCAGTCCGGCACGGAAATCATCAATACCGAGTTCACTGGCAATGCGATGTGCAGTTCGCTGATTGTCTCCGGTCAGCATAATAGTGCGTATCCCCAGATTATGTAGTCGCTTGATAACCTCAGCTGCGTTTTCACGAATGGTATCCTGAATAGCAATAATTCCCGTGATCTGCCGGTTATTTCCCAACACGACCACTGTTTTACCTTCAGACTGGAGTTCATTGATAGTTACTTCGTGTTCGGCGAGTTCTATCCGCATAGTTAAAAATAATTTTGGATTACCCAGATACCAGGTGTCGCTATCAACCGTTCCTTTTACACCAGAACCAAATATCGCTTCAGTATCGTGGGCACTGGCAATTTCTATCTGTTGTTGTTTCGCATATTTGACAATGGCCTGAGCTAGTGGATGACTGGAATATTGTTCCAGTCCAGAAGCGAAACCGATTACATTATTTTCACTACCTTGCAAGGCAATCACATCGGTCACATTCGGTTTACCATGCGTCAGGGTACCCGTTTTATCCATGGCAATAATTTTTATGGTGCCCAGGTGCTCAAGATGTGCACCACCTTTAATCAAAATACCACGCCTGGCCGAACCGCTGATGCCGGATGCCATGGCAATAGGCAGGGAAATCACCAATGCACAGGGAGCCGCTGCCACCAGAAGAATGACCGCTTTCTCAATCCAGTAGGCAGCATCAAGCTGTATCAAAAGAGGCGCCAAAACCATCATAATGCTGATGAGCAGAATAACCGGACTATAGCGACGGCCAAAACGCTCCATCCATGCCTGCGCGCGCCCCTTTTGTTCCTGTGCATTCTCCACAAGATCAATGACACGCGACAGCGTATTGTCCGCAAAAGTGCTGGTTGCTTTAACGGTTATCGTAGCCTGACCATTAATGGTTGCAGGAAAGACCTTGTCCCCCGGTTTTTTATTCACGGGAATCGATTCGCCGGTAACTAGCGCCTCATCCAGACTTGTTGCTCCCTTGAGGATGATGCCATCGGTAGGAACAGACTCACCAGGTAAAACGACAAACTCATCATCCTTATTCATCTCTTCTGCGGGAATAAGGTGTTCTTTGCCATCGCGAATGACTCTTGCCTGTTTGGGGGCAAGATCCAAAAGTGAGCGAATAGCGTTTCGAGTTCGATTGAATGTGTATTCTTCAATACCTTCTGCAATACCATAAAGAACAACCAGTGCCGCAGCCTCATCCCACATACCAAGATACATTGCGCCAATGGTGGCCCCTATCATTAATATCGGGATGCCAATTTCAAATTCCGAGATAACATCTTCTATACCCTCTTTTACCCAGAGATAGCCACCGAAGCCAATTGCAACGATATAAACCCAAGTTGAGATATCAACACTAATAACTTCTATGTATTCGAGAATAAAAGCCAGTAGTGCCAAGTTGCCAGCAATCAGAGGATTACGTAATGGGGGGTAATTTAACCAGGAGTTTGTTGGTGATTCATTTATCTCTGACATGAATATCCTATTAATCTAACGCTTGCAGCATGCGCGCCCACGGAATGTAGCCGAAGGCGCAATGTAGTGGGCGTCGCCGTGCCTGCACTTGTTCGGCGTCGTATGCGGAGTGGATAACGATACGTCCGCGCTTACAGGATGCTCAACTGTCATTTTCCAATCCTCTAAGCTCTCGGGCAGTGCGCAGACCTTCCTCCGTGAGCTTTACGCCAAAATAATGGGGGAACCGCCCAGACTCAGACGATTGCCCCTTCGTGTGACCTGCCTTTCGCCACGTAGGATCAATCAACTTCCTATCCTCCATCGCGTACGCTGTGCTCATGGGAACATCATTTAACTCACCTTCCTCAAGATCTGCATTTTTAAGAAGATGTCGCATAGTCTCAGTAAGTCTCTGCATACATATACCTCTTGATGATCAGACCTTCACATGAATCCCGAACGGAACCTTTGACGCTGAACAGCTAATTCAACGACAAATGACACCTACCTCACTTGCGTATACTTCCCTGATACTTCCCTGACGCCTGGCACGCTTCCGCTAAAATTTCCTTTTTTATCAAAAGGCTATAGATACTCCAAGTTAGTAAGCTTGGAGATAGACGTCAGTCATTCCATTTCTGCCAAAAGCGCCCATTCGCTTATTCAAAACCGCTACCGGTAAACTATTTCATACTTTCCATAGAGTTGTAAGAGAGCACGACTGAAATTCTCGGCATTTTGCGACGGTTGCCTTATATCTCCGCTTTCCGCGTGACAGCCAGCAAAATTCCACGCACAATACTGTATAAATGAACAGCATGGAGGCTAAGTGCATGATTTTGGATGTGCCACCTAAATTACCAGACGTCCCTACCCGTTTCATGGACCGGCTTCGTGCGCTGATCCGAAGCCGGAATATGGCTTATAAAACCGAGCAAACTTACTGTCATTGGATCAAGCGTTTTATCCGCTTTCACGGCATGCAGCATCCTTCCGCCTGCTCTGCAAAGGAAGTAGAGCAGTTTCTGCCACATTTGGCAGTTCAGCGTAATAGTAGTATCAGTACTCAGCGAACAGCACTGAACGCCATTGTCTTTCTGTTCCGCGAGTTTCTGGAGCAACCGCTGGAAGAACTGTCATTTGAGCTTGCTCGAAAACCCCGCCGCCTACCTACGGTGCTCACTCATGATGAAGTCCGGGCCATCATTGGTAACTTGCGGGATGAATCTCAATTGGTAGCGCGCTTGATGTATGGTTCAGGACTTCGAATCAACGAAGCCCTGAGGCTTCGGATAAAAGATGTGGATTTTGGGATGCAGCAAATCATCGTGCGCAGTGGCAAGGGCAACAAGGACAGAGTAACCCTATTGCCAGACTCGCTGATCGAACCACTTGGTCTGCAAGTGGGAATCTGTCTGGCCCTGCACAGGAAAGACCTGGCGCAAGGTCATGGCGAGGTTTATATGCCCGCGGCCCTGGATCGAAAGTACCCCAGCGCGGGCCGGGAACCGGCATGGCAGTATCTGTTTCCGGCCGCAAAACTATCCGTAGACCCGCGCAGTGGCGTTCTTCGTCGGCACCACCTTCTGGATCGCAGTATACAGCGGGCCATCAGTTCCGCCATTCGAAAAGCGGGAATTTACAAACAGGCAAACAGCCACGCTCTGCGCCACAGCTTTGCAACCCGACTGCTGGAAGCCGGCTACGATATTCGCACCATTCAGAAGCTTCTGGGCCATGCCGACGTTCGTACCACGGAAATCTACACTCACGTTGTCCGCAAAGGTGGCTTTGGCGTTCGCAGTCCCGTCGATGAGGGGTTCTGACTCTTCCAGTTGCTGGCTGGAATTCGTTTCATCTGAGTATGGCTGATGAGCCGGAAGGGCCGCGGCGGAAAGCCGGATTCCGCCGTGATTAAGATTATTGCATGTCGTTGAATGCAGCGTCGGTTCTCGCTGCCAGGATAAAGTCGTTCTTGTGCAGGCCGCCGATTTCATGGCTCCACCAGCTCACCGCAACTTTTCCGTACTCCAGAACAATCACAGGGTGGTGGTCTTCCTCTTCGGCGAGTTCGCCAATCTTGTTGGTGAACTCCAAAGCTTCCACAAAGTTTTTAAGCTTGTAGACCTTGTGAAGCTGTTCTTCACCGTCAATGTCCAGGATTTCCCAGTCCGGAACATCTTTGTGTAGCTGCTGCTTTTCTTCCTCGGTCGCCTTGGGTGCGTTCGGGCTGCAGGCTTCACAGCTGTGTTCTTTCAGGTCACTCATTTCAACCTCCATGGTTGATGGCTGTACTACAAGCGTGGGTCGGGCCCTTCGCTTTATCAACCCTTCTCTTGAAATCCGGCCGCTTTCAGGATACTGTATATTTAAACAGTATGTTGAGAGTTTTTGATCATGAGCGAGCTTCTTAACACGTTGATGCGGGATGCCCGCGTCTGGCAGGGGCACCGCCACATCCAGACTACGCAGCCGGCGGAGCCAACCGGGTATCAGGTTCTGGATAACCAGCTTGGCGGCCTGGGATGGCCCCGGGGCGCCCTGAGCGAATGCCTTCTGGATGCGCCCGGTATTGGTGAGCTGCATTTGCTGCTGCCGCTCATGCAACGGGTATGCGAAGAAGGCAAAAGTGTATTCTGGCTGAACCCGCCGCACACGCCTTATGCCCCTGCCCTGGCTCGGGAAGGCGTGAATCTGGACCAGGTAGTGCTGATCCATACCGAAGAGGAGGGCGACTTCCTGTGGACAATGGAGAACTGCCTGCGTTCACCGGTCACGGGCCTGGTGATGGCCTGGCCGGGAAAGCTGGCCTCCCGGGAAGTCCGGCGCCTGCAACTGGCGGCCGAAGCCGGTAGCAATGTGTGTGTTCTGTTCCGGGAACGGCGCTACGCCGAACAGAATTCTCCGGCTGCCCTGCGCCTGGAGCTTGAGCCGGGCGAGCAGCAGGGTCTCAAGGTGAATGTGCTCAAACGCCGGGGCAGCTGGCCCGGGCAACGCTGTTCACTGGCGATGGCCCAGCGGGCTGACCTCTCATCCCGTGAAACCACCCGGACTATCCGGGGCCCCTGGTCGGGTTCAATCGGGTAATAACGCTCCATGCTCTGGCTGTATCTGCATTTCCCGCAACTGGTGCTGGACCATATTCGCCGCAGCCGTGAAGATCAGGGCGCTCTGGTGGTGGTTGAAGGCTCTGGCCAGAAGGTGGTTCAGGCCTGCTCTGAAGCCAGGGAACAAGGCATTCGTAGCGGCATGCGCCTGAAAACAGCCATCAGTCTGGCCCCGGATCTGGGCATGGTGCGTGCCGATGAAACCCGGGAAGCCAGAATCCTGGAAGATCAGGCCCGCTGGCTGTACCGCTATGCCGCCCATATTGTGCTGGTGCCACCGGATGGCCTGTTGGCCGAAATTGGCAGCCTGCAGAAGCTGTATGGCGGGTTGCTCGCCGTCTGGCAAACCGTGGAACAGGGGTTGAATGAGCGCCAGTTGAATGCCTCGATCGGTATTGGCCATACTCCCCTGGCCGCCCGTTTGATTGCCCGTGCCGGCAAAGGAGAATGCACGGCGGATAAAGGCCACATTCTGCGGACCCTGAGCCAGATGCCCCTGCTGGCAGCGGAATTCAACGAGAAGGCCTGTACCCGGCTACGGCGGCTGGGGCTGAACACTCTGGGGGAGGTGTTTGATTTACCATCCGGGGAACTGGCACGGCGTCTGTCTCCGGAACTGTTGGCTTACATCCAGAAAATCCAGGGCACCCGGCCGGATCCCCGCACGCCCTGGCAGCCGCCCCACTCGTTCCGGCAACAGGCGGATTTTGTGCAGGAAATCGAGCATGCACATGGGCTGCTGTTTCCGCTCCAGCGCATGCTCGCCGAACTGGAAGACGATCTGTGCTGGCGCCAGCAGGATACCGACAGCCTGCGGCTGGTTCTGAGGCACCGGCATGCAGAGCCAACCCGGCTACAGATCCGCATGTCCGGGCCGGAGCACCGGGCCGGTAATTTTCTCAACCTGATTCACCTGCGGCTTGAACAGCACTCGCTGAGCGCACCCGTTATTTCAATGGTACTGTTGGTAAAACGGTTCCTGTCCCGGGAAGCACCCTCCGGGCAGGATCTTCTGGGTGAAACCCGGGATCTGAATGAAGCCTGGCATACCCTGATCAGCCGGTTGCAGGCGCGTCTTGGTGATCAGGCCCTCAGGCAGCTTTCCCCCCAGGCCGATCATCGCCCCGAACGGGCCTGGTCTGCCGCGGAAGTCCTGCGTAAAACCGGAACACCGTTAATGCCCGCTGCTGAGCTGCCAAGGCGCCCTCTCTGGCTGTCAAAAAGCCCGCAACCGCTGACCGAGGCGCCAGTTGCCTGGTTTTCCGGGCCCGAGCGCATCAGCGGCGGCTGGTGGGATGGCCAGCGTGTACATCGGGATTATTACATTGCCCAACTGAACAGCGGCCAACTGGCCTGGGTCTTCCGGGATGCCAGGGAAGGCTGGTTTGTGCATGGGTGGTTTGGCTGATGTCCGGGCAGCAGTATGCTGAGCTGTTCTGCTTCAGTAATTTCACCTTCCTGACCGGCGCCTCCCACCCTCACGAATTGGCGGAACGGGCGGCAGAGCTGGGTTACACCGCCCTGGCCATCACCGATGCCTGCTCCGTGGCTGGCATCCCCCGGGCCTGGGCGGCGCTGGCAGACAGCCCGGTCAAACTCATTACCGGTAGCTGGTTTGAGCTGTCGGATGCGCCAGCCGGCACAACCCCGCCCCGCTTTATCCTTCTGGCTCGCACCCGTAAAGGTTATGGCCAGCTCTGCCAGTTGATCACCACTGGTCGGCGCCGGGCCGAGAAAGGCCAGTACCAGCTGTTCTATCGGGATATCGAAACCCACACCCTGGATGACTGTCTGTGCCTGTGGCTACCACCCTTACCTACCGAGGCGGACCCCAGTCAGGCACTGGTCTGCGGCGAGTGGCTGACCCGGCTGTTTGATCCAAGGCTCTGGATCGCCGCCGCCCGCACCCTGGAGTCTGGTGAGGAACAGCGGCTTGCCCGAGTACACTGGCTGGCTGAACAGCTACGTATTCCTGTGGCTGCTATAGGCGAGGTGCATATGCACAGCCGGGAGCGCCAGCCGTTGCAGGATGTGCTAACGGCCCTGCGCAACCACACCAACCTGGAGAATGCCGGTCACAGCCTGTTCCAGAATGGCGAGCGATACCTGCGGCCTCTGGCCGTTTTGCAACGGCTGTTTCCGGCGGCCTGGCTGAATGAAACCCTGGCCATTGCCAGCCAGTGTACCTTCGAGCCCGGCAGCCTGCGCTATGAATACCCACCAGATCTGGTGCCGGAAGACGAGACCCCGGCCAGCTACCTGAAACGGCTGACCCGCAAAGGTGAGCGCCGGCGTTACCCGGAGGGCACACCGCTGCAGGTACAGAGCCTGATCCGCAAGGAGCTGGGTCTGATCTCGGAGATGAAGTACGAGCATTACTTCCTTACCATCCACGATATCGTGGACTTCGCCCGCAGCCGTGGGATTCTCTGCCAGGGCAGGGGTTCGGCCGCAAACTCCGCGGTCTGCTATTGCCTGGGAATCACCGAGGTAAACCCGGCGCGAGTCGAGCTTCTGTTCGAGCGGTTTATTTCCAAAGACCGGAACGAGCCACCCGACATTGATGTGGATTTCGAGCACGAACGGCGCGAAGAGGTCATCCAGTATATCTACCGGCGTTATACCCGCGAGCGCGCCGCCCTGGCTGCCACCGTAATCCGGTACCGGCCCAGGAGCGCGATTCGCGATGTTGGCAAGGCTTTGGGGTTTGATCCCGCTCTGGTGGAACAGTTGCTGGAAGGCATCGACTGGCGGGACAAGGCCACCAACTGGCGCCAGCAGATTCTGGACAAGAAAATTACCCGCAACCCGCAGGTGGCCGACCAGTTCTTCACCCTGGTCAATACACTGCTGGGCTTCCCCCGGCACCTGTCCCAGCACGTGGGCGGTTTCGTAATCAGCGCCGGGCCGCTGGCCGAGCTGGTGCCGGTGGAAAACGCCGCCATGGCAGACCGCACCGTGATCCAGTGGGACAAAGACGACCTGGAAAGCCTCGGTCTGATGAAAGTGGACATACTGGCCCTCGGTATGCTCTCGGCCATCCGCAAGGCGCTGGGGTTGATCAGTGAACAAACAGGTGAACCTTTCACTATTCAGGACATCCCCCAGGAAGACCCGGCCACCTACGCCATGCTCCAGAAGGGCGACAGCATCGGCGTATTCCAGGTGGAATCCCGCGCCCAGATCAACATGCTGCCGAGGCTGAAGCCGGAGACTTACTATGACCTGGTCATCGAAGTCGCCATCGTCCGCCCCGGCCCCATTCAGGGCGACATGGTCCACCCCTACCTGCGCCGCAAACACGGCCTGGAACCGGTGGACTACCCCAACGACGCCATCCGCCGGGTACTGGAACGCACCCTGGGTGTGCCCATCTTCCAGGAACAGGTGATCAAACTCGCCATGGTCGCCGCCGGCTTCTCCGCCGGCGAAGCCGACCAGTTGCGCCGCGCCATGGCTGCCTGGAAATCCCACGGCGACCTGACCCCGTTCCGGGAGAAACTGGTCACCGGTATGCTGGAGCGCGGTCACGATGCCTGCTTTGCCGAACGGCTGTACCAGCAGATCTGCGGCTTTGGCGGCTATGGCTTTCCTGAGTCCCACGCCGCCAGCTTTGCTCTGCTTGTCTACGTCTCGGCCTGGATCAAGCGGCATTATCCAGCAGCTTTTTACTGCGCCCTGCTTAACAGCCAGCCCATGGGGTTCTACTCTCCTTCACAACTGGTGCAGGACGCCCGCCGGCACAATGTCACCGTACTCCCGCCGGATGTGAATGCCAGCCAGTGGGCCAATACCCTGGAAGGTGAGGAACGCCACCTGCGCCTGGGCCTGAGAATCATCCGGGGCCTCTCCGCCAGCGGCGCCGACCGCATCCACCAGAACCGCCCGGCCAACGGCTACCGCTCAGCCGCAGAACTTCGCCGCCGGGCCGGCCTCAACCAGCGAGACATGGAACTCCTCGCCGGCGCCAACGCCATGCCCGGCTTCACCGCCAACCGCCACCAGGCCTACTGGCAACTGCTCGACCACGAACAGCCCACCGAACTGTTCGCTGAAGAAGACCCGGACGACTACCAACCGGAGCACTGCAACCAACTCCCAGAACCCACCGAAGGCCAGAACGTCGTAGCCGACTACGCCAGCCAGGGCCTGACCCTCCAACGCCACCCCCTGGCCCTGCTCCGGCAGCAAGGCCACCTCCGCTTCTGCCTCACTTCCGAGCAACTAAAAACCACCAAAGCCGGCATCCCCGTCCAGGTCGCCGGCCTCGTCACCGGCCGCCAACGCCCCGGCTCCGCCTCCGGCGTCACCTTCGTCACCCTCGAAGACGAAACCGGCAACGTAAACGTCGTGGTGTGGCTGGAAACCGCACGTCGGCAACGAAAGCCGTTACTGACTGCCCGATTATTACATGTGAAAGGCGTACTGGAGAGAGAGGGCGATATTGTGCATGTGATGGCGGGGAAACTGTCGGACCTGAGCCATCTGATTAACTCGTTACCGGTCAGTTCGAGAGATTTTCATTAACTCGCTCATTAGAGAGCGATAACTCCGAGGATTACAGAGTGGATGTGGGGCCTCCTTTCGGGAATGTCGGAGGCCATGGATGGCCGGAGTCAAGCGCACATGGATGTGCTCGTAGCGGTTCCTGAAAGGAGGCCCCACATCCGCTCAAACTCCAGAATTATCAGTCTTATAAAACAAGAAAACCCCGCCCAAAGGCGAGGTTTTCTCAAAGCAGCGGAGAGAGATCAGCTCAACAACTTGATCATCACACCCGCAGCCACCGCAGAGCCGATAACACCAGCCACGTTCGGGCCCATCGCGTGCATCAGCAGGAAGTTCTGCGGATTGGCCTCCAGACCAACCTTGTTGGACACCCGCGCTGCCATCGGCACCGCAGATACCCCCGCAGAACCAATCAGCGGATTGATCTGCTCCTTGGTCAGCTTATTCATCAACTTCGCCATCAGCACACCACAAGCAGTGCCGATACCGAACGCGATAATACCCAGCGCCAGAATACCCAGCGTCTGGGCGTCCAGGAACTTGTCCGCCATCAGTTTGGAGCCCACAGACAGCCCAAGGAAAATGGTCATGATGTTGATCAGCGCATTCTGGGCGGTGTCGTTCAAACGCTCGACCACGCCACACTCACGCATCAGGTTGCCGAAGGTGAACATACCCAGCAGCGGCGCAGCATCCGGCAGGAAAAGAACCACGGCGATCAATACCACCAGCGGGAAAATGATCTTCTCTTTCTTGCTCACCGGGCGGAGCTGGGTCATCTTGATGGCCCGCTCTTTTTCACTGGTCAGCGCTTTCATGATCGGCGGTTGGATCATCGGCACCATGGCCATATAGGCATAGGCCGAGACCGCAATGGCACCCAGCAGATGTGGTGCCAGAACACTGGATACATAGATGGAGGTCGGGCCGTCTGCACCACCGATAATACCGATGGCGGCGGCTTCCAGGATGTTGAAATCCAGAACCCCGGTCCAGTCCAGCAATGCCGCACCCAGCACCGTACCGAAGATACCGAACTGGGCGGCGGCGCCGAGCAACATGGTTTTCGGGTTCGCCAGCAACGGACCGAAGTCGGTCATCGCGCCCACGCCCATGAAAATAATCAGCGGCCCCACGGTACTACCGATAACAACCAGATAGAAGTTATACAGCATACCGTTGGCGTAACCAAAGTCCTGAGCCAGACCGTTGGCCATGGCCATCTGTGCGGTGGTCGCTTCCTTATAGGCATGCTTGAACGTGTCCAGAAGCTCCGGCGTAACCGCCTGACCGGCCTGATAGGATACATCCAGTGCACCCGCCAGCGCCGCCAGTACTTCCGGCTGGGCATAGTGAATCGCGTTCTCGGCCGCAGTCAGGGCAAGCCCTGCCTCCGGAATGTTCGCCAGAATGCCACCGAACCCGATCGGCACCAGTAACAACGGCTCAAAACCCTTGCGGATCGCAAGGTACAGAAGAAGCAGGCCGACAGCGATCATCACCGCCTGGCCCGGCGTCATGTTGAACAGGCCACTACCTGTCCAGAGTGTCATTAATTTTTCCATGGAATGCTGGCCCTTATGCGATTGTCAGCATTTCATCATCAGGGGATACGGCGTCACCGACCTTGATGAAGACTTCGCCGATAGTACCGGCCTTGGGTGCACGAACTTCGGTTTCCATCTTCATGGCTTCGAGGATGATCAGCACATCGCCCTCTTCCACGGTGTCACCCGGAGAAACCAGAACCTTGAAGATGTTGCCGCCCAGCGGTGCCACCAGAGGCTCACCTTCGCCGGCAGCAGGGGCTGGTGCGGAGGACGCAGCCGGTGCGGAAGCAGCACCAGCCTCACCCTGGATCCGGGTGATCTCACCGCCTTCGGAAACAGCAACCACAAACTTCTTGCCGCTCACTTCCACGGTGTAGGTTTCGGGGCCTTCGGCCTTCCTGGCCGGAGCAGCGCTTTCGGCGGTGGGAACCGGCTCGAATGCATCCGGGTTGCCACGGTTTTCCAGGAACTTCAGGCCGATCTGCGGAAACAGTGCGTAGGTCAGCACGTCGTCTACAGTGTTTTCCGCCAGCTTGATGCCCTTCTCGTCAGCCAGCCTCTTCAGCTCGTCGGTCAGCTTGTCCATCTCCGGCTCAAGCAGGTCGGCAGGACGACAGGTGATGGCTTTCTTACCATCCAGAACACGCTCCTGCAATTCCTTGTTCATCGGCGCCGGTGCCGCACCGTACTCGCCTTTGAGGATTGCAGAGGTTTCCTTGGAGATGGACTTGTAACGCTCGCCGGTCAGAACGTTCAGTACCGCCTGGGTACCCACGATCTGGGAAGTCGGCGTCACCAGCGGGATGTAACCCAGGTCTTCGCGCACCTTCGGAATCTCTTCCAGAACCTGATCGAACTTATCGCTCGCATTCTGCTCCCGAAGCTGGTTTTCCATGTTGGTCAGCATACCACCCGGTACCTGGGCAATCAGGATGCGGGAATCGGTACCCCGGAGGCTGCCCTCGAACTTCGCATACTTCTTGCGCACTTCGCGGAAATAAGAAGCGATTTCTTCGAGCAGGTTCAGGTCCAGGCCGGTGTCACGCTCCGTGCCTTCCAGGATCGCAACCATGGCTTCGGTGGGCGAGTGACCATAGGTCATGCTCATGGAGGAGATGGCGGTATCCACGTTATCGATACCGGCTTCCGCTGCCTTGACGGCGGTTGCGGTAGACATGCCGGTAGTCGCGTGACACTGCATGTGGATCGGGATGTCCAGCTCTTTCTTCAGGCGGCTGACCAGGTCAAAAGCCACGTACGGCTTGAGAATACCGGCCATGTCCTTGATGGCAATGGAATCGGCACCCATGGAAGCGATTTCCCTGGCCAGGTCAACCCACATCTCGATGGTGTGCACCGGGCTGGTGGTATAGGAAATGGTGCCCTGGGCGTGCTTGCCGGTCTTGCGGACCGCCTTGATGGCGGTTTCCAGGTTGCGGGGATCGTTCATCGCATCGAAGATACGGAATACATCCACGCCGTTCTCGGCGGCGCGGTCAACAAACCGCTCTACCACGTCATCCGCATAATGGCGGTAACCCAACAGGTTCTGACCACGCAGCAACATTTGCTGCGGCGTGTTGGGCATGGCTTTTTTCAGCTCGCGGATGCGATCCCAGGGATCTTCGCCCAGGTAACGGATGCAGGAGTCAAAGGTAGCTCCACCCCAGGATTCCAGAGACCAGAAACCGACTTTATCGAGTTTCTCGGCAATGGGCAGCATGTCATCCAGCCGCATACGGGTGGCAAGCAGGGACTGGTGGGCGTCACGCAGAATTACGTCCGTAATCCCCAGCGGTTTCTTTGTGTCAGTCATCGTGTCAGCCTTCTGTTAAAAGGTTCTAATCGTTTACCGGGTCACTTCTTGTGGCGCGACCGGTATTGTGCAATCGCCTTCTTGATGGCCTCGGCAGTGTCAGGGTCAACCGACGTGGGCGCCTTAGGCTTGGCACGTGGCGTTCTGGCCGGGGTTGCCGGCTCTGGCGGCGCAAACCGCAGGATAATCCTGGACATCAGGCCGGTCGCGAGCACCAGAACGATCAGGAACACGAACACGAACCCCATGCCTGCGATCATCAGATCAACGGCTTGTGACATCAGCTCATTCATATCGAACAGCTACCTGTATTGGTTTGTGTGATTTCCCCGCCTTGCCCGGTCCGACCACTTAGACCAAGGTCTTACAGCCTTATCGGGACAAATCGGGAGGCAAAATCCTGCGTAATTTACCGTTTTCGCCTGCCGTGAGCAACCTGAACGAGATTTTCCATAGGGGCTTTCCGAGGCTCGCGGCCTGAATTGACAATCTTATGAACCCCGGAGCCGCTCCGGATTCAGGCATATCGGACTCGTATTTTCCGCCCCTTGATCCGCCCCTGCCCGAGGCGGTCCAAAGCCCTGGCCGCATGCTCCCGGTCGATCGCAACATAGCACTGGAAATCAAACACATCGATCTTGCCCACAGCGTTGCCGGGAATGCCCGCCTCACCGGTCAGCGCGCCAAGGACATCGCCGGGGCGCACCTTGTCCTTGCGGCCACCGGCAATACAGAGCGTCCGCATGGCCGGGGCCACAGGCCGGAGCGGCACCGCCAGCAGGGCTTCGATATCGCCCCACTCCACCGATCGCTTCCGGGCGGCTTCGAGCTGGCTGATCTTGTGGCCTTTGGCCGGTGTGCAGAGTGTGACCGCCAGGCCCTGTTCACCCGCCCGGCCTGTCCGGCCCACACGATGGGTATGAACTTCGGGATCCCTTGCCGGCTCGGCGTTGATCACCAGGGGCAGGGATTTGATATCCAGCCCCCGGGCAGCCACGTCGGTGGCCACCAACACCGAGCAGCTCTGGTTGCCGAAACGCACCAGCACGCTATCCCGCTCCCTTTGCTCCAGATCCCCGTGTAGCGCTAAAGCGGAAAAACCGCTGTCCCGCAGACTGCCGGCGAGATCATCGCACTGCTGTTTGGTGGTGCAGAAGACGATGCAGGAAGCAGGCTGGCGCTCAGACAGTACCGCCATAACCGCTTCGGCGGTGGCACCGGAAGGAATCTCATAGAAAAGTTCGCGGATATCCGGGTTCTCCCCGGACGACTCCGCCCTCACATCCACGGGCTCACGCTGGTAACGGCTGCTGAGTTTGCGGATGGCCTCCGGCCAGGTCGCGGAAAACATCAGGGTCTGGCGTATGGCCGGCGTGTGGGAAAGGATGTCCTCCATCGCTTCCTGAAAGCCCATGTCCAGCATCCGGTCGGCCTCATCCAGGACAACTGCCCTGGCCTTGTCCAGCTTCAACGTACCCTTGCGCAGATGGTCCTGGATGCGCCCCGGCGTACCCACAACGATATGCGCCCCGTGGCTCAGGGAGCCGATCTGCGGGCCGATGGCAACCCCGCCACACAGGGTAAGCACCTTGATGTTCTCCCGGGCCCGGGCCAGCTCCCGCAGGGATTTCGCCACCTGGTCTGCCAGCTCCCGGGTCGGGCACAAGACCACCGCCTGCACGGCAAACAGCCGGAGCCGGAGACACTCGATCAATCCGATTCCGAAGGCCGCCGTTTTCCCGCTGCCAGTCCGGGCCATGGCAATAACATCCTTACCCGCGAGGCAATGGGGCAACGCCCGGGCCTGGATCTCGGTGGGTTGTTCGAAGCCGAGCTGCTCAAGATTGGCAACCATGGCCGGTGACAGACCAAATTCTTTGAAGGAAGACATACAAGAAAATCCCGGGGACAACCGATGCAGGTTATGGAGGCGAAAACGAGCGCGTATACTACACCATCAGGATACCCGATTTGGCAAATAATGAACGGAGCTACCGATGGCATCCCTACAGGATCAATTATTGAAAGCCGGCCTGGCCGACGAGAAAAAAGCCAAGGCCATCCGCAGTGAAAAGCGCAAGCAACGCAAACAGCAGCCCAAGGGGGCGATACAGGTCAACGAGGCGGAAATCCGCGCCCGCCAGGCCCGGGAAGAAAAGGCCGAACGGGACCGCCAGCTGAACCTGCAGCGTCAGAAAGAAGCGGAGAAAAAAGCCATACAGGCCCAGATCCGCCAGATGGTGGAAACCAATCGTCTGGACCGCAGCCGGGGCGAAACCTCCTACCAGTTCGTGGATGGCAAGAAGATCAAGAAAATACTGGTGGACGACACCATGGTAGACCAGCTCTCCCGTGGCCGCCTGGCGGTGGTTCGCCTGGGTGAAAACTACGACGTGGTACCGGAAAAGGTCGCCCGCAAGATCATGGAGCGGGACGAAAGCGCCGTCGTGGTCCTGCATGACCGCAAGCAGGACGACCAGGGCGAGGACGATCCCTATGCCGGTTACGAGATCCCTGATGACCTGATGTGGTAGGTACAAGGAATAACTTCCCGCCCAAATCCGGACTCGTCAGCGATAATCCGCGGAGAGCCTGCTAACCTTTCAGGTAAACACACCGAATACCTTATGGAGCCTGATATGGCTGTGCGGGACAGACGGATCTCCAGCGAGGAAAACTCCGGGCCAGGTTCTGGAGCCCCCGGCCTGCAATCCGCCACATCTGCGACAGAATATTGCACGGCGCCCACCTTTCCCGGCAGTTGCCTGAAGCGATACAGCATCACCCACCAGGGACACGAACTGGCCCGGGGCATTGCCATTGGCACTGGCGTGGGCACTGGCACTGCCTGCAAAGCGACTTCGCTGCAGGAAGCCAGTGCTTGCCCCGATCATTGTGTGCTGGTCTGCGCGGACACCGGGCCTGATTGGTTACCGGTTCTGGAGCGGTCCACTGCCGTCGTAACCGAGCATGGCACCCGTACCTCCCACACGGCGATCGCATGCCGCGAGCTGGGGATTCCGGCCGTCGTGGATGCTGGCGAGATCATTACGCGCCTCAGGGATGGTGATCCTGTTACCGTTTCCTGTGCCGAAGGCAAAGAAGGTTTCGTCTACGAGGGCTTTGCGGATGTTCAGGTTACGGAGATAAACCCCAACACAATTCCCGTCACCCGCACGCGGATTATGCTCAATCTGGCTAATCCTGCAGCCGCCCTGCGCTGGCAATGCCTGCCTGCCGACGGTATCGGCCTGGCGCGGATGGAGTTCCTCATCCGAAATCTCATCGGAGTCCACCCGATGGCCCTGCTCTACCCGGAACGGGTGACAGGCAGGGAAGAGCGTCGACGGATCTCGGAGCTTACTGCGGGCTGGAAGGACCCCGGCACCTATTTCACAGAAACCCTGGCCCAGGGCATAGCCCGACTGGCCGCCTCCCAATACCCGAAACCGGTCACCGTCCGCACCAGCGATTTCAAGACCAGCGAACAGATGAAACTGATCGGAGGCCGGGACTTCGAACCACTGGAGGCCAATCCGATGCTGGGCTGGCGCGGGGCGAGCCGTTATTACAATGCCGGGTTTCGTGAAGCCTTTGCTCTCGAGTGCAAAGCGATCCGGATAGCGAGGGATGAGACCGGAATGGACAACGTGCGTATCATGATCCCGTTCTGCCGGACACCGGAGGAAGCGGACAAGGTGCTGGAGGAGCTGTCCGCAAACGGGCTGGTCCGCGGTGAGCAAGGCCTTACCGTCTACATGACCGCCGAGGTGCCCGCCAACATCGAGCTTGCGGACGAATTCAGCGAACGGTTTGACGGTTTCTCTGTGGGCACTAATGACCTCACCCAACTCACCTTCGGTGTGGACCGGAACTCGGAACGCCTTTCAGAGCTGTTCAATGATCACCACGAAGCCATCAAACGGATGATCGCCCGCCTGATCGAAACCGCCCATCGCCACGGCCGTGAAGTGGGCCTGTGCGGGCAGGCTCCCAGTGACCACCCGGAGTTTGCGGCGTTTCTGGTCAACTGCGGTATCGACTTTCTTTCGGTGAGTCCGGACAGCTTCCTGCGGGTGAAGGAACAGGTTGCACGAGCCGAATCAGCGGGAGCACCGTCATGACCAGCAGGGCGAAACCTTCCGAGGGCCAGGGCAGCGTCACCGCAGTTCGGGGCAACGTGGTGGACGTACAATTCAGCTCCGCCCTGCCCTCCCGCAATGCCGAACTGCGGACCGGCAAGGACTGGCACGTGGTGCTGGAGGTACAGACTCACCTCAATACCACCACTGTGCGCTGCATCGCCATGAACTCCACCCGGCGACTGGCCCGGGGCGAGCCGGTCCGACAGACCGGATCAGGGCTCAAGGTGCCGGTCGGTCCCTCTCTGCTGGGCCGCATGATCAACGTGTTCGGCAAACCAGTGGATGGTGGCCCGGCCATCGAGACCGCCGAGTACTGGCCCATCCATCGCCCGATGCTGCCACTCGCCGAGCGCACCACCAGTACCGAGATCTTTGAAACCGGGATCAAGGCCATCGATCTGCTCGCGCCCATGGAGCGCGGTGGTAAATCCGGCATGTTCGGGGGCGCGGGCGTCGGCAAGACGGTGCTGATCAACGAGATGATCAACAACATGGCCGAGCAGTATGAGGGCGTCAGCCTGTTCTGCGGCATTGGTGAGCGCATGCGCGAGGCCGAGGATATGTACAGCTCCATGCAGGAATCCGGTGTGCTGGAGAAAGCCGTGTTGGTCTATGGCCAGATGAACGAACCGCCCGGTGCCCGGTTCCGGGTCGGCCATGCGGCACTGACCATTGCGGAGCACTTCCGGGATGTGCAGAAGCGGGATGTTCTGCTGCTGATCGACAATGTATTCCGTTTCGTGCAGTCCGGTACCGAGGTTTCCGGCCTGATGGGAAGGATTCCGTCCCGGGTGGGCTATCAACCGACCCTGGCCACCGAGCTGGCAGCGTTGGAAGAGCGGATCTGCAGCTCGCGCAACGGCAGCATTACCTCGGTGCAGGCGGTCTATGTGCCGGCGGATGACCTGACCGACCCCTCCGCCACTCATATTTTCTCCCACCTGACCGCCTCCATCGTCCTGTCCCGGAAGCGGGCCAGTCAGGGTTTGTATCCCGCTGTGGATCCGCTGAAAACAGATTCGAAGATGCTGACCCCGACGATAGTCGGCCATCGCCATTACCGGGTCGCGCAGGGAGTGCGAAGCACCCTGGCGGAATACGACGATCTCAAGGACATCATCTCCATGCTCGGAATGGAGGAACTCTCCCGTGAAGACCGGGCCACAGTGAGCAAAGCGCGACGGCTGGAACGTTTCCTGACCCAGCCGTTTTTCACCACCGGGCAGTTCACCGGCAAAGGCGGCCGCCTGGTGCCCCTGGAAAAAACCATCGCCGGCTGCGAACGGATACTGGCCGGCGAGTTTGAACAGGTCAGCGAAAAGGCCCTGTACATGATTGGTGACATCGACGAAGTGGACATCCCGGAGGCCAGTCGTGAGTCCTGATCAGCTATCGACACCCGACTCCATGCATCTTCGCCTGTTGCTGCCGACAGAAGTACTGCTGGAGCAGTCCGTTTCGAAAATCATTGCCGAGGCGGAAAACGGCGAGTTCTGCCTGTTGCCCAGGCATATTGATTTCGTGGCGGCACTGGTGCCAGGCGTTCTTTCCTTCTATACCAGCGAAGGAGAGGAACACTTTGCCGCGGTGGACCGGGGTATCCTGGTGAAGTGCGGGCACGATGTCTTTATCTCCACGCCCCAGGGTGTCACCGGAAGCGATATTACGGAGCTTCAGGTACTGATCGAGGAACGTTTCCTGGAGCTTGACGAGCACGAGCGAAAAGCCCGCAGCGCGCTTGCCCGACTCGAAGCCGGTGCCCTGCGGCGATTTCTTGATCTGAGGGAGCAGTTCCATGACTGACAAACCCAACCGGCCCGGGTCTGACAACGACCCCGGGGACCTGGGCAGCACCGTCGGCCACCGGGCGAGGCGCAAGCAGAAAGCCAGGGGAGAGGGCAGCCGCCCCGCCTGGTTCGGATTGGGCATGTTCGGACTGGTGGGCTGGTCTGTGGCGATTCCTACCCTGATTGGCATCGCAATCGGCGCCTGGGCCGACCGGCGCTGGCCCGGTGAGGTGTCCTGGACACTGACCCTGCTGATTATCGGGGTGGCACTGGGCTGTCTGAATGCCTGGTACTGGGTCAAACAGGAGAGCGAGGATGATTGAAAGAGAATCCCTTACCGCACTTATGCTGGGCTATGGCGCCAGCTTTGCACTCGGTTGCCTGTTGGGCAGCGCTTTTCTCTGGGGGCTCTGGCTGACCGTCCGCCGCCTGGCTACGGCCGACCATCCGGCCTTGCTGATGCTCACAAGCCTGTTGCTTCGGCTTGGTATCACCCTCGCAGGATTCCTGTTGATTGCCCGAGTGGCCGGTTGGGAGCATCTCCTGGTGGCAGCGGTTGGCTTCACCCTGCCAAGGCTCCTTATGAAGCACCGGATTCAGGGTGACCCGGCCGGGGAGGATCCGCAGGCATGACCATCACGCCGGACAACATTATCTATTGGCAATGGGGCGATTTTGCCCTGAACGCGACAATCGTTTTTACCTGGCTGGTGATGGCGCTGCTCACCCTGGGTTCCTGGCTGATCACCCGCAACCTGTCGAAAGGGCCGAAGCTGTCACGCTGGCAAAACCTTCTGGAAGTGGTAGTGATCGGCATCCAGGATCAGATTGCTCAGGCCAGCCAACAGCGGCCGGGGCCCTACCTGCCGTTCGTGGGTACCCTGTTCCTGTTCATCGCCATGGCTAACCTGCTCAATGTGGTTCCCGGTTACATGGCGCCTACGGGGTCTCTATCCACCACCACGGCCCTGGCCATCTGTGTGTTCGTTGCGGTGCCGCTTTTCGGCATTGCCAGCGAAGGCATCGGAACCTATCTGAAGAACTACCTCAAGCCGACGCCGCTGATGCTGCCGTTCAATGTGATCGGAGAACTTTCCCGCACCATCGCCCTGGCGGTTCGCCTCTACGGTAACATCATGAGCGGAACGGTGATCGTAGGCATTCTCCTGAGCTTGACGCCCTACCTCTTTCCCATCGTCATGCAGCTGTTGGGGCTGATCACCGGCATGATCCAGGCCTACATCTTTGCCATACTCGCCATGGTCTACATCGCCTCGGCCACCACCGCCCATGAACAGAGGCAGCCAGATGAATCTCGAACACCACCGTCCAAACATTAAGGAGTGACACCCATGGACAGCATATCCCTGATCGGCATGGCATCCGTCATCATTGCCGGCCTCACCATCGCCATCGGCTCCGTCGGGCCGGCACTGGGGGAAGGCCGAGCCGTGGCCCAGGCCCTGGCCTCGATTGCCCAGCAGCCCGATGAAGCGGCCACCATCACCCGAACCCTGTTCGTGGGTCTGGCCATGATCGAATCCACGGCCATCTACTGCTTTGTGGTAGCCATGATCCTGATCTTCGCCAACCCGTTCTGGGACCATGTAACGGCAGCTGCCGGAGGCTGATCCATGGAAATCAACTGGATCACGGTATCGGCCCAGGTTGTCAATTTCCTGATTCTGGTATGGCTGCTCAAGCGCTTTCTCTACCAGCCGATCATCGGCGCCATGGACCGGCGTGAGCAAAAAATCCGCAACCGCATGGACGAGGCTGACAGCCGGGAACAGCAGGCGATGAAGGAGAAAGAACGCTACCAACAGAAGCTTGCGAGCTTTGAGAAAGAGCGTGAGGAACTGCTGGAAGAGGCGCGCCAGGAAGCCCGGCAGACACGAATCGAGATGCTGGATCAGGCGCGAGAGGAAACCGCCCGTGCTCGCAACCACTGGATGCGTGAGGTGAGCGAAGAAAAGACGGCTTTTATCGACGGAATGCGGCATCAGTCCCTGGACGTGATTGAATCCGTTATCCGGAAGGCCCTGCAGGACCTTGCCGACGAACGCCTGGAGGAGCGGATTACCCATACCTTCATCCGGAAACTCCATTCACTGGACGAAACAACCCGCGAAGCCTTGGGGCATTCGGCCGGGCCCACCACGATCGGCAGCTCGTTCGAGCTCGACCCGGCCCTGAAGAGTACCCTGACCCGGGCGATCCACGAACAGATCGGCGCCGATCTGACGGTACGCTATGCCCGGGCGCCGGAGCTGATCTGTGGCATCGAACTGACCTGCGAGGGCCAGCGGATCAGCTGGAACCTGTCGGACTACCTTGAAGAGCTGATAACGAGTATCGAGAAGGCTTTCGAGCCCCTCAGTACTGACGAGCCGGGAGCCTGATTCCATGCTGACACAGATGCTCGATGACACCATGGCAACCATCCGGAGCGTCGCCGAAGCCAACCGGTTCTCCCTGCACAGCCAGGAAACCGGAACCGTCCTGCAGGTGGGCGGCGGCATTGCCCGGGTACGCGGCCTGACCAGTGTTTCCTCGGAGGAACTGGTTCAGTTCCCCGATGGCGTTCTCGGAGTAGCCATCAACCTGGAGCCGGACGAAGTTGGCATAATGCTGCTCGGCGATAGCGAGAAGCTCAACGCAGGCACACGGGTGACCGCAACCGGTCGGGAAACCGACACCCCGGTGGGCGACGGTTTGCTGGGCCGGGTGGTTGACGCCACGGGTCGGGTGCTGGATAGAGGCAAGCCACTGGAGTTCCATGAACGCCGCCCCATTGAACGGCCGGCGCCGGAAATCATTGAGCGGGCTCCGGTCACCACCCCGCTGGAGACCGGCATCAAATCCATAGACGCCCTCATTCCCATTGGCCGCGGTCAACGGGAGCTGATCCTGGGTGACCGCCAGACCGGCAAGACCTCCATTGCCATCGACACCATCATAAACCAGCGTGGCAAAGGCGTGCTCTGCATTTACTGTGCCGTTGGCCAGAGGGCGACCTCGGTTGCCAAGGTGGTGGAAACCCTCCGCCAGCACCGGGCCATGGAGTACACGACAGTGGTGGTAGCCTCGGACGACAACCCCCCCGGCCTTCGCTATATCACCCCCTACGCCGCGACCACCATGGCGGAATATTTCATGGAACAGGGCCAGGATGCGCTGATCGTCTACGATGACCTGACTCGCCACGCCCGGGCCTACCGGGAACTGTCGCTGCTGCTGCGCAGACCACCTGGCCGGGAAGCCTACCCTGGCGATATCTTCTACATCCATTCCCGGCTGCTGGAGCGCAGCACGCACTTGCGCAGCGAGTTCGGTGGCGGCTCGCTGACCGCTTTGCCTGTGATTGAAACCCAGGCCCAGGATATTTCCGCCTACATTCCCACCAACCTTATTTCCATTACCGACGGTCAGGTCTACCTGTCACCAACCCTGTTCCAGAAAGGTCTCTTACCCGCCATCGACGTGGGCAGATCCGTTTCACGGGTTGGCGGGAAAACCCAGCACCCCTCGCTGCGCAGTGTGGCCAGCGACCTGCGCCTCGCCTATTCCCAGTTCGAGGAACTGGAAACGTTTGCCCGCTTTTCCACGCGCCTCGACAAGGACACCCGCGCAACCATCGAGCGTGGCCGGCGCGTTCGGGAAGTATTGAAACAAAGCGAGCACCGCCCCCTGCGAGCTTGCGAACAGGCGGTCATTCTCTTTGCCGTAAACGCCGGCCTGCTAGATAACCTGCCGGCGGATCAAGTGTCGGAAGCAGAGCAGGTAATTCAGCAGCACCTGCTGAATTCCTTGCCGGAGATGTGTGCCCAGATAGACAGCGGCAAGAAACTGGACGACGAGCAGTGGCAGCGGATCACCGAGGCCATCGAAGCGGCACTGGCAGAATTTACACCCTCAGAGACGGACCAGGCCTGACATGGAATCTCTCGAACGCCTACAAAAACAGCTGGACAGCCTTGATGATCTCCGCAGCATCGTCAAGACCATGAAAGCGCTTTCCGCAGCCAACATTCACCAGTATGAACGGGCGGTCAGGGCGCTGACGGGCTATTACCGCACGGTGGAAATGGGCCTGCATGTGGTTCTGAAGGACTTTAATCCCTCAAGCTTTGCCGGTGTTTCGCCCTCCGGCGACCATCGCCTGGGCGCTGTCATTTTCGGCTCGGACCATGGACTGTGCGGCCGTTTCAACGAGGATATTGTTGAGTATTCTCTGGAACGCATGGAAAGCATTCCGGCGGATAAAGACAGTCGAAGAATACTGGCCGTAGGTGCCCGGACAGCGGCCAGCCTGGAACATGCCGGTCAGACAATCGAGGAGGAGTTTCCGGTACCGGGCTCGGCAAACCAGATTACCGGGATGGTTGGCCAGATTCTTCTGAAGCTTGATGAATGGCGGGAACAGGGCGAAGTGCACTACGTGTACCTGTTTTATAACCGCCCCTCCGGCATGCAGAATTATCACCCGACCGGCGTCGAACTGCTACCGCTGAATCTGAGACGATTTCACCGGCTGGAAGAAGAGCCCTGGCCGTCCCGGAGCCTGCCCACCTACACCATGGACCGGCAGGCGCTTTTCAGCCGCCTGCTGGACCAGTACCTTTTCGTGGTTATTTTCCGGGCCTGTGCGGAATCCCAGGCCAGCGAACATGGCGGACGCCTGGCCGCCATGCAGGCGGCCCAACGCAATCTGGAGGAAAAACTCGGTGACGTAACGATGGACTACAGACGCGCCAGGCAAACGGTCATCACCTCGGAACTGCTGGACCTTGTGGCCGGATTCGAGGCTATTGAAACCGATTCCGGGCGGTCACGTTAGCTGCTACTCATCCCGGTTCCAGTAAACCCGGACCAGGTTGGATTCCTTGGTGTACTGGATTTCCAGCTTACCCTCGTAGGCCCGCTCAATGGCTTCGCCCGTGCCCCGGGGCAGGTGGAGATCGGTGAACTTGATCACCAATTCCCCTTCCGGACCATCCTCTACGCCCATCAGTCGCTTCATGGGATGATCCGCCTTTTCTTCCTCGACCTTGTTATAGACAAGTTTAAGAATTTCATCCCGATGCTTTCCGAGGAACGCACCAGAGAGAGTGAGAATACCTGCCGGCATGTCATCACGGATGCGCTCACAGGCAGGACACATCATCTCGTGGGCCTCCCCGACCGGTTCAGCCGACCACTGCCAGCGCCCCTTGTGAAAAACAGCACTGCACTCGGGGCACACAGTGGGCTCCCTGGGCTTGCTCCGGGCCATATACGGGTCGTGAATCTCCTCCTTGATCAGCCTGTCCCCACGACCGCGTTCGGCTACATCACCATCTTTTCCGCTCATACATTTTCTCCTTTCCCTGTTGATCCGTAGTACCGGTTTCAGTGCAGCCTGTGCCGCTCGAAAATCTCCCGGACTTCCCGCTCGGTTTCTTCGGGCACAATGACCTTCACGACCTTGGCGTCTTCATCGATGTAGACGTTGTCCCTGGGGATGCCGGTTGCAATCAGGTCATCCCAGGTGTTCTTGGCCTGGTCGTGTTCGTCGTAGGAGCCGTTGAGGGTTTTATTCATTGTTGGGTCTCCGTGCCAAATTATTTGCTTGCACCATGAAGAATAGGCAGCAGGTCGCTAATTGTGCAAATAGTGTTCGGGCAGAAATTGACGGAGGGCAATACATAGCAAAACGCCTCAGCCTGTGGGGTGCACAAACTGAAGCGTCTCGACTTCAATATGGCGCGGCTGGGAGGATTATTCGGGCCTGCGGCCCTCACCCCTTCGGGGCCGTCGTCGCTTCGCTCCGACGTTCCTCAACCCACTTCGTGTGCTTCGGTCGAACCTCTTTCGGTTCAAATCCTCCCAGCTATACAAAGCAAAACGCCTCAGCCTGTGGGGTACACAAACTGAGGCGTCTCGACTTCAATATGGCGCGGCTGGGAGGATTATTCGGGCCTGCGGCCTCACCCCTTCGGGGCCGCCGTCGCGTTGCTCCGGCGTTCCTCAACCCACTTCGTGGGTTTCGGTCGAACCTCTTTCGGTTCAAATCCTCCCAGCTATACAAAGCAAAACGCCTCAGCCTGTGGGGTACACAAACTGAGGCGTCTCGACTTCAATATGGCGCGGCTGGGA
>Ga0114984_1000174_pt1 | contig 25490 bp, 36 predicted proteins | sample Shrwel1BS1Day1_FD_96987 | JGI IMG/M metagenome (GOLD analysis project Ga0114984, IMG submission 96987) | Subsurface microbial communities from deep shales in Ohio, USA - Utica-3 well 1 S-1-Day1 | ecosystem: Environmental > Aquatic > Deep subsurface > Shale gas/oil reservoir > Produced water/Flow...
TGATGGCCCGGGCAATCGGAGGTGGAATTATGCTTAGAATCAAAAGTTATAAAGATGTTCAGATAATTAAACACGCATTGCAGCATTATATAAAAAGAGATGGAGCTTCAGATAAGGATATAAGACAGGAAAAGAAAGTCTTGGATCAAACAAAAGAAGAAGTAGAGTGGATGAAAGAGAGGTATGGTATAAATGACTGAGAAAATGAGCGCTGAAGAATACAGAAAAAATAAAAATTTATCAGAATATGATGAGCAAATTAAGTTGGCTGAATACTTAGATATGAAAGGTTATTGTTGGTGTCATGTACCAAACGGAGGAAATAGAAATCCAATTACAGGTAAGAAACTAAAGATGCAGGGAGTTAAGCCAGGAGTGCCAGATGTGCTGATATTTGATGATCCAACTTCCGAATATACAATGAATTTTAGTGGCATAGCAATTGAATTAAAAAGAAGTGATGGCAACCCGTCAGATGTGAGAGATGCTCAAAAAGAATGGTTAGAAGCTTTAGAATGGAGAAATTGGCAGACTAAAGTAGCTTTTGGTGCTGATGATGCAATAGAATGGTTAGAGAATTTATAATCTAGGGCTTAATGTGCTGGCCCGGTCGAAGGAGTTGAGATTATGTTTGATTTATCAAGACTTAAAGTAAAGATAGTTAATGATCATAATATTATTTATGCAGTCGATTGGAGTGGGAAAAGGTATTGGATTGGGATGTTGAGTGCTGGCCCGGGGATCGGTGTAAAAAAATGAGAAAAATTAAATTCAGGGGGAAAAGAAAAGATAATGGGGAATGGATTTATGGATACTATGTTTATACAAATGAACTTCATAGAATAATTTATGAAGATAGAGAGGGATTTTATGTTGAAAAAGAAGTAATTCCTCAAACGGTAGGTCAATACACAGGCGACAAAGATATAAGCAGAAAAGAAATTTACGAAGGTGATATACTTCATTGTCTTGATGATGGGGCTGAATTTTATTCAGAGGTATTTTTTGAAGAAAGTACATTTTTAGTTTGCGATAATAATGGAGTTAAAGCACCAGTAGTTATATATACAAAAAATTGGCCTGCAGCTTGTGAAAAAGAAGGAAATAAATTTGATAATCCGGAGCTGATTCAAAATGTTGGAGGAAGCAAAAAAGATATGTGAATATCAAGGAATTAAAACTCATATTCAAGTACCGGTTATTTGCCCTCACTGTAATCGGAGGACGATGATATTGGATAGCGTTAAGAATAAAGGTACTTGTATTAGATGTGGAAGAGAAAAACCTATTAATGAGCTTCTGAGGGAAGAAGAAGCAGATTGGTTAGAAAAACATAAAGGAACAGATATAAAAATGAGGACCAACAGGGGTGATTGTGGGTGAATATTGAAATTATTAAAATATCAGCTAATACTACTGGCTTTATGGTTGGTAGAAAAGAATGCATGGCTATTGACTCCTGGAATGTAACTTTTTATTTTGAAAAGCATTCTAATGAATTAATTACAAAGATTGAGCCAATAACAATTAAAATTAAAGAAATCCCGGATAGTACTGAAGAATTAGAAAAAATAATATTTAATGAGTTTGCTAAACTATTTCAACAAAAAGGGTGATTGGATGCAGGATTATTATTCAAAAGTAATTAAGGAGCTGCTTAACTACAAAGAATATAAACAAAGATGTGCTGTAATTAGAATAGAATTAGATGAATTAATTGAGTCAAATAGAGGGGTAAGTTATGAAGGAACAAATGTTAAAGGCAGCAATGATTTTAGATCAACTACAGAAAATGCAGTAATTAATCGAGATGAAAGCGAACTCAAAGAAGAATTAAGAAGCAAGGAATGTATGATAGCCAAAATTGAAGAAGCTCTAAAGGCGCTAGACACAATAGAAAGATTTGTAGTGGAAAAAAAGTATATGACAGGAAGATTCGAGAAAGATGTGAACATATATACTCACCCAAAATTTGAGTGGGGAAGGAATAAATATTATGATTTTAAGGACCAGACAATAGAGAAAATAGCAAGAATTCTTGGATATGCAAAAAAATAAACAGTTAGTAAACAATTAGTAAACATTTAATGCTTTAAAAGATGATATATTAATATCATGGAAAGTATAAGGTTTTTTCAATAACTTTCCTCCTTTATTGTTTTGCCCGGCTTGTTACCAGACGAGCTGGGTTTTTCTATGCCAAAAACTAATAATTACAGAAATCGTTGTGGGCGTCTGTTGGATACCTCTTTTATAATATACTGCTGCCGGCCAGCCCAGCCGGTTTATATTACATATTTGCCAGAGGTGATTTGATGCCAGCCATTATTAGAGGCGACAAGACATGCAGCAAGTGTGAAAGTAAATACTTCTCCAAAAACGCTACTAAAGATATGAATAAGCATAATCTTTGCTTTGATTGCATACTTGCTTATCATAGATATATTTTTGCTGATGATAATGACATAATTAGCCTGGAGGATTGGAAAGATGGCAAAGGAATGGGCTAAAAGTTTTTATAAGAGTAAAGAATGGCAAGAATGCAGAGAGGCTTATATCACAGAAGTGAATGGACTGTGCGAGAGATGCCTGGAGAATGACAAGGTCAATCCAGGCAAAATAGTTCATCACATTGAATACTTAACTCCTGACAATATTAATGATCCAGAAATTACTCTTAGCTTCGACAACTTAGAATACCTATGCTTAGACTGCCATAATGAGGAACATGGAGTAGGGGCGAGTGCGGAGGTAGTTAGACAAGGATTAATGTTTAACAGTCATGGAGAACTGATTAAGGAGGGATAAATAATGAGTAAATTTTTAAGCGATCAAAATAAAAATAGGTTAGAACTTCTATTTACTTATTTAGATTTATTATCAAATACAGAAGTTGAATCAGAAGCAGACAGAAAGAGAAGAGTTTGTGATGAGATTGAAAAAATTTTAGACATTGAAGAAAAGCCTGAAAGTTATTTAATAAAAGTTAGAGCCAGTGGTTGCCCTGAAGAAATAGCAAACGTTTTGGAAGAAAACATGTAGCCCCCCTATTTTTCTCGGGGGTGGTGGCTGCTTGGGGACCGAGAGGGGATACACAATTAATACATATCAAGCTCACGAGGGGGGTGTGGTATAAAATGTCAAATACAGCAGCTAAAAATAACGAGTTTTTAGAAAAAGATAGGCGAGTTAAAGAAGAAAAAGAAAGATTAAGAGCAATTTTAGAAGATTTAGATATAGATAGCCAGAGAATGGATATAGCAAAGTCATTAATTGCAAATGCAGCATTTATGGCCATAACTCTCCAGGACTTGCAGGATGAAATCAATGCTAATGGAGTTGTATCAAAGTATCAGAATGGAGAAAACCAATGGGGTACTAAACAATCTCCAGAAGCAAGCACCTATATTTCATTAGTTAATAGACATAATGCTGTTATGAAGCAATTGCTTGACTTGTTGCCAAAAGAAGAAGTTACTAATCCCGAAAATATTATAGAAAAGTTTGAAGCATCGAGGCCTGATTAAAGATGATAGTTAGATGCTCAGGAACTAAAAACGATGGCAGCAGATGCAGCAGAGAAAAAGAATTTAATGATAATCCACCAAATGAGTGGAGATGTTGGCAGCACCCTAAAAAAACAAAAGAAAAAACTAAGAAAAACAACAGTAATTATATAAGATATCCTTTGAGTTATAATCCAATCATTGAATATAATAATAAAATTCAATCTGGCGAAATAATAGCCTGCAAAAAAGTTAAAAAAGTTTATAAAAAACTTGTAGCTGATGTTCATGACGATCAAAGCCAGTGGGAGTATAGTGCCGGCCACGCTAATCATGCAATTGAGTTTATAGAAAATTTTTGCAAACAATCAAAAGGTAAATGGGGAGGCCAGGCGCTTAAATTAGAACTCTGGCAGAAGGCTTTTATAGCAGCTATTTTTGGGTTTATTCATAAAACTAACAGAACAAGAAAATATAGAGAAGTATTATTAGTCGTTGCCAGAAAGAATGGAAAATCAACTCTTTCATCGGCGATTTCTTTATATCTTCAAGTTGCCGATAATGAACCAGGGGCCGAAATATATGCGGTTGCTACAAAAGAAAAACAGGCCAAAATAGTATGGTCAGAAGCTAAGAAAATGGTTAAAAAATCACCATTCTTACTGAAAAGCATTAAACCTTTGGTTAAAGAATTAAAGGGCCGACATAATGATTCAACTTTTGTGCCTCTCGGGTCTGACAGCGATAGATTAGACGGGCTCAATGTGCATGGAGCCTCTCTTGATGAGATACACGCATGGAAAGACAAGAACCTTTACGATGTTATCAAAGACGGTACATCAGCAAGAGAACAACCTTTAATATTTATGATCACAACTGCTGGGACTGTTAGAGAGCAAGTTTACGACCTAAAGTATGATGAAGCAGAAATGATTATTAATGGATTTGATGATCCAGAAGGTTATAAAGACGAAAGATTTTTACCAATTATTTATGAGTTAGACAAAAGGTCCGAATGGACTGACAGAAAAAACTGGAGAAAAGCTAATCCAGGGCTTGGTACTATTAAGAAAACCGACAACTTAGAAACTAAGGTTCATAAAGCACAAAATAATCCTTTATTAGTTAAAAACTTATTAACTAAAGATTTTAATATCAGAGAAACATCTTCTGAAGCATGGTTAAACTTTGAAGAATTGAATAATACAGCAAACTTTGATGTTGGGGAGCTAAATCCCCGTTATGGCATCGGAGGAACTGACTTATCCAGCACTACTGATTTAACTGCAAGTAGTGTTCTTTTTATGCTTCCAGATGATCCGACAATATATTGTTTATCTATGTATTGGCTGCCAGAAGATTTATTAGAGCAGCGTTCCAGAGAAGATAAAATTCCTTATGACCAGTGGGTTAAACAAGGTTATATGAGAACCACTCCAGGCAACAAAGTGCATCCGAAATTTGTTACTCGGTGGTATTTAGAGGTCCAAAATGAATTAGATATTTATATTCCCTGGATTGGTTATGACTCCTGGAGTGCTAATTACTGGGTTGAGGAAATGCAAGGTCATTTTGGTAAAGAAGCAATGATTCCAGTTATCCAGGGTAAAAAAACATTATCAGGACCAATGAAACAACTGGGGGCTGATTTAAAAGCTCATAAAATTAATTATGACAACAATCCAATAACTAAATGGTGTTTGAGTAATACCTCAGTTGATATAGATAAAAATCTTAATATACAACCCGCAAAGCAGCGTAATCAAAGAAAAAGAATTGATGGTACAGCTGCAATGCTTAATGCTTATGTGATACTCCAAGACAAAATGCAAGAGTATGAAAACATGATTTAGGAGGTGATTATTTGGGGTTATTTGACAAGATATTCGGAGGCGGGAAAACTAATAAAACCACTCAGGCTTTTAAGTTAATCAGTTCATCTAATAATTATTTTTCTCCCTGGTCTGGTGATGTTTGGCAGAACGATATTGTCAGAGCTTGCATAAGGCCGAAATCAGACGCTATCGGAAAGTTAAATCCTAAACATATTGAAGGCTCAGGCGACAGTATAAAAGTAAATGATAGGCCACAAATTCGAGAAGTTTTACAAAACCCAAACTCTTACATGAGTATGCAGGATTTTCTTTCTAAAATGGTTATTCAAAGAGAACTTAACCATAATGCTTTTGCTTATATAGATAGGGAAGATGCAAAAATAAAAGCTATTTATCCAATTCCAGTGAGTAGATCAGAGTTAGTTGAGGACAATTCAAATGATTTATATATGAAACTTTGGTTTAAAACTGGCAAATATGTAGTTGTTCCTTATGAAGATGTTATTCATCTTAGAAAAGATTTTAATGAACATGATATTTTCGGAGACGGCCATTATCAAGCCTTGCAAAATTTAATGGATGTAATAACAAACACAGACAATTCAGTTATAAATGCGATTAAAAATGGAGCGGTTATTCGCTGGTTACTAAAGTTTAAGTCTAAACTTAGACCAGAAGATAAAAAAGTGGAACTTGAAGAGTTTGTCAATAATTATTTGTCAGTCGAGAATGAAGTTGGAGCTGCAGCAACAGATCCGTCTTATGATGCAGAACAAGTTGAGCCCAATGATTATGTTCCCAATGCAGCACAAATGGATCGCTCAATAAAACGGCTATATGCTTATTTTGGTGTAAACGAAAGCATTGTAATGAATAACTATGATGAAGACGAATGGAACTCTTTTTATGAGTCAGAAATAGAACCAATTGCGATTCAATTATCTAATGCTTTTACAAATGTGTTTTTTACCAAAAGAGAGCGAGGATATGGCAATAGAATAATTTTTGAAGCTTCAAACTTGCAGTATGCAAGCATGAAAACAAAGCTGAATCTGCTGAATATGGTTGATAGAGGAGCGCTAACTCCTAATGAATGGCGCAAAGTAATGAATTTAGGTCCAATCAAAGGCGGAGATGAGCCAGTCAGGCGATTAGATACAGCACCAGTAGAAGGGGGTGAATTTGTAGATGAAGACACCGAAGAAGATGAAGAATAAAAAAGAAAAAAGAAACCGTTCTACTGATATTGAATTAAGAGAGTTAGAAGAAGGGCAAAGCAGAACTATTGGTGGTTATGCCCTTAAATATAACCAGCGATCAGAAATATTAACTGACTATTGGGGTGATGAATTTGTAGAAGAATTTGCTCAAGGTGCTTTTGATGCAAGCTTACAAGATAGAAGCCAAAAAGCTCTCTGGAATCATAAGTCAGAACTCCCGCTAGGAAGTGTTAAAAGTGGAACATTAAGGTTTAATTCTGATTCTAATGGTTTAAACTACGACATTGATTTGCCAAACAACTCATGGGGAGATGATGCTTTAGAAAGCATTAAAAGAGGCGATGTTGACGGCAGCTCATTCGCATTTACAGTCATTGATGATAAATGGTCAGAAATAGAGATTGAAGGCAGAACTATTCTTAAAAGAACTGTTTTAGAAGCTGAAATACATGAAGTTAGCCCATCCACCTTTCCGGCTTATTCTAGTAGTGAAATTAAGTTGAGAAGCTTAAAAAATTATAAAAATGAAAAAAAAAGCAGAAAAAGGCTAATACTTTTAACAAAAATTTAAGGAGATGATTAAATAATGAATAGATTAAAAGAAATTGAAAAAAGACTGAAAGAGATTAGAAGCAAGCTAAATGATAAAGAAGCGGACATTGATATTGAAGCTTTAGAAAATGAAATCAGGGAACTTCAAGATGAAAAAGCAGAATTAAGAGAAATGGAAAAGCGTCAAAAAATTGCTGAAAGTATTAAGGCTGGAGAAACAGAAGTAAGAAGCGTTGAATCAGCTCAGGAAGAAAAACCAAAAGTTGATGAAGCAGAAAAAAGAGGTAAAGACTTAAAAGAGAAAAGATCTGTTACAATAGGATCTTCTAATGTCTTACTAGAAAAACACCAATCAGACGCCATTAATCCAACCTTTAACGAAGTATCTAGCTTAATTGACAGAGTTGCAGTTAAAAATTTACCTGGTGGAGAAAGCTACTCAGAATCATATGTCAAAAATTATGGCGAAGGTGGATATACTGACGAAAGTGGAGCTCCTACCACAGCTGAAACTGAGTTTGGCTATGCTGATATAAATAAGACAAAAATTACAGCTTATGCTGAAGATACAGAAGAAATACTTAAACTTCCTGCTGCCGATTATGACGAAGAAGTAATGAAAGGTATAACAAAAGCTATCAGAAAGAAAATCACTAAAGAAATTCTTATTGGCGATGGAACAACAGGTCACTTTGTCGGGATTTTTGATGATGGAGCAACTGCTATTGATGCAACTACTGACAAGTCAATTGCCTCTATTGATGAAAATACTCTTGATGAAATCATTTATAGCTATGGTGGGGATGAAGATGTTGAAGATGCCGCTGTATTAATACTTAACAAAAAAGACTTAAAAGAATTTGCTACATTAAGACATACCGATGGAACAAAAGTGTATGATGTAAAAAATAACGGCAACACAGGGACTATTGACAGCGTTCCTTATATCATTAACTCTGCTTGTAATGCTATCTCCGATGATGCAGTAACAGCAGGCGAATATTCCATGGCTTATGGAGTCTTGTCTCATTATAAAATGACAGTATTCTCTGACGTTGATGTTAAAAGATCTAGCGATTATAAATTTAAGGAAGGTATGTTAGCTCATAGAGGAGTTGTATTCTCTGGAGGTAATGTCGTTTCTAAAAATGGATTCTTAAGAGTCAAAAAAGGATAAATAATTATTAGGGCTGGCTTATGCTAGCCCTTTTCTATAAGGAGGTATAAATAAATGAGTTATGTAGCATTGAATCATAAACTTGACAGAAAAGTAAAAAATGATGCTGGCACAAGTGAAAAACTAAGAGCTATTGCAGAATTAGATATTGGCGCAGTTGAAGCTCAAGATATTGCTGGAGTTTTAGGCTCTACATCCTTAACTTCTCAAACTCAGACTATTACATCTGGGATTACTGATCCTAATGTTCCTAGAAACTTAAAAATTAAAGCTAATGCAGCAAATGTGGCTGGGGATATTGTAATTAACGGAACTGACATTGATGATAATGCAATCAGCGAAACAATTGCTCTTAATGGCGATACAGAAGTGCAAGGCAATAAAGCTTTCAAAACTGTCATAAGTATTGAGTTGCCGGTTGAAACAAATGCTGGAACTGATGAGGTCCAGGTGGGAGTAGCCAACAAATTAGGATTACCTTATAAGCTTGAAAGAAACACCGTATTAAAAGCTTATAGAGATAATGTTTTAGAAGCTACCGCTCCAACTGTTGCTGTCGATTCTGCCAACATTGAAAACAATACAGTGCTATTAGATAGCGCAATGAACGGCACTGATGTAAATGTGTATCTAATAGTATAGGGGGCGATTAAATGGCTCTCTTGGATGATGTAAAGACTTCATTAAGAATTACAGCCAATGATTATGATGCAGAAATAACCGGAGTAATCGAAGCAGCCAAAAGCGATTTAGACACTAAAGGTTTATTAAAAATAGAAGAGACAGATGATTTAACTGTTTATGCAATTACTTTATACTGCAAAGGAAACTTTGGCTATGACAACCCAGAAGCTGAAAGATTTTTAGAAGTTTATGAGTCAATTGCAAATAAATTATCTCAACTCAGAGAATATAACAGTTACAAAATTACTATCAATGCTTCTGAACAATGTACTGTTGTTTTTGATGGAGAAGAAAAAGAAACTGCCAGCTCTGGGACAGTTATTTTTTATAGCAGGCCAAAAAATCAAGTAGAATATAAAATTGCTGATGGCGAAGCTCAATATATTGATATCACTGGCGACATAACGATAAGTGGGTGATTGAATGAGATATAACAAAATTATTCATCTTATTTCAACTACAATTACTCAAGACGAGTGGGGAAATGAGATTGAAACTCGAACCGAAAGAAAAGTCTTTGCAAATGAAAATTCTATTGGATCATCTGAATATTATAATGCAGCTAGCCAGGGATTAAGACCAGAAGTTAAATTTGAAATTCGCTCAGTTGAATATGATGGCGAGAAAGAAATTAAATTTGATGGAACAATTTATAATATTATCCGCAGCCAAAAGATGGGCGCAAGAACTATTCTCACTTGCGAGAGGGTGAATGGCGATGTCTAAAACAGTTAGCATTGACCAGCTCGCAGATGAAATAGTTAACTCAGTCCAGGATTATACTGAACCTGTTAAAGATGCAATTGAAAAAGAAACTCGTTCAACTGCTCGTAAAATGAAAAGAGAAATTAAAAGTAATTCTCCTAAAGAAACGGGTGAATATGCTAACGGCTGGAGCTATTCTACAAGCAAAAAGTACGGGAAAATTGTTATTACAGTATATAACAAAGATAAACCGCAGCTAACTCATTTACTTGAGAATGGACATGCAATTGATGGTGGAACTGGTAGAGTCGAAGGAATACCGCATATCGGACCGGCTGAGAAGAAATATATTGCTGAGTACCAAAGAAATATTAACAAAATACTAGAGAATGGAGGTTGATTGAATGATTTATCAAGAATTACTGGCTGAACTCAAAACTTTATACCCAACAGCTTATCGAAAGTTTAAAGAACCTCAATCTCCTCCATTTATTCTAATTGTTTATCGGTATAACAATGATTTTATGGCGGATAATATTAATTATGTTGGAGTTGAATATTTTAATGTTGAACTATATACAAAAAAGTGGAATCCGCCAGTTGAAAAAGAAATCGAAAATTTATTTAAAAGTTTAGGGATTGCTTATCAGAAATCACAAGAATTTTTAGACGATGAAGATTTGTATCAGACAGTTTATGAAATATCAATAATATAAAGGAGTGAAATTTATGTCAAATAAAGGTACATGGGGATTAAGAAATCTCCACATAGCTTTTAAAGGAGAAGCGCAGGCTGAAAAAATTGAAGTTACTGCAGCACCTTCGACAGACGGAGAAATAGAAATTCAAGTTACAGCAGGAACTTTGCTTGGAGCAGATTCTCCTCATTCTGTAGTAGTTCCGTTAGCAAGCGAAACTCATACTACAGTGAGCAAAGTTGCATCTGCAATTGTCAATGTTTTAAACAATGATGATATCATTAGTCCAGTTTTTGATGCTAGAAACGATAAAGGTGTTATATACCTTAAAACTAAAGTAGTGCAAGAAAATGATTCTACTTTAGAAATTGCATTCACTGACACTGGAACAACTGGAGCTACAATGGGTAGTTCTGCAGCTGTCACTGCTGGAACAACTGGATACGGTGAAGTAAAACAAATTCCAGGAGTTATTAACTTTGCTGCAGATCCAGAAGGTGACACAGCTGAATTGTTCGGAGATGATACTAAGCAACTTGAAGAAGAAACTAATAACGGATATACAGGCTCTATTGAAGCTGGCTTTATCCCTAGAGAGATTCAAGCTGAAATGCTCGGGAAAACAGTCTTTTCAAATGGAATGATTGTCGAGTCTGCAGATGATGAGCCAAAAGAATTTGCTTTAATGGCTCAAATAAATGGAAATGAAGAAGACATGAGATTTGTTTTTTGGAGAACTAAAGCTTCTAGACCTTCAAAAGATAACAACACTAATGAGGACTCAGTTACATTTGATACAGAAACCCTTAACTTAACAATGTTTGTAGAAGAAACAGCGCGTAGAGTTATGGGAGAAATATTCGAAAATGATTCTGGGTATGTTAACTTCTTTGATTCCGTTCCTTCAACTACTGATGTGTAGGTGATAATTAATGCTGCAAGAAAAGATTAATATATGGGATCACACTTTGGGACTGAGGTTTTCCGCCTTAGTCCCAAAACTTTACAGAGATAATTTTGATAAAAACTTTTTAGAAGAAGTAGGGAAAGCGGTCGCCAAAGTTGGCGGCATTCAAGAAAAATATAAAAATTATGAAACTGGAGATTTTAGAGAAATTAAAAAAGAGCAGGATGAAATCAAAAAAATATCTGATGAGCTGCTAGAATTTGTTTATTGTCTCAACAAAGCAGATAATGACATTTTTAAATTTCCTACTTATGATGAGTGGCTTAATCAATTTGATAAACCGAACTTACTTAATCTCAACTGGCTTGTGGATCTAGTTATAAGATTAGAAGAAAATTTCAGTGGTAAAGAATTTGAAGATAATAAAAACGAAAAAAAGAGTAAAAAAAAACTGAAAGAAACATAGATAGATTAGATTTATATATATTATCTATTGCTAAAAGATTGAATTATTCTATCGATGAATTAAATTATATACATTTATTAGATTTTTTAAGATTACAAAGAATTTATTTTGGCGAAGATATTGAAGAAGAAAAGAAAATATCTGAACCCCAAGGAACTCCGCAAAGTTTTCAAAATCATTTCGGGAGGTGATTAAGTGGCTCAGAAAAAAGGTATAACTGTAGAAATTGGAGCATCGACAAAAGGCCTTGACAAGGCTCTTAAAGATATTCGTTCTCAATCAAGAAAAATAGGAAGAGAATTATACCAGGTTAATCGAGCATTAAAATTCAATCCAGACTCAGTTGAACTCTGGGCTCAAAAACAGGATATTCTTACAGAAAGAGTTGAGCAAACTAAAGAAAAACTTGATGTATTAAAACAAGCTGAAAAAGACATGCAGAAACAATATAAGTCTGGAGATGTTGGAGAAAAGGAATACCGGGAATATCGCAGAGAGCTGATTAAAACTGAAGATCAGCTTGAAAGTTTTACAGATGAACTCGAGAAAACCCAAAGAAAAGCGAATGAATTTAGCAGAAAGATGCAAAAAGCTGCGGACGGCATGGAAAAGTTCGGGAATAGAATGAAAGGAATCGGTGATAACCTTAATACTCATGTCACTTTACCTATTACAGCTGCCTTTTTTGCGCTTACAGAAGGAACAAGAGATTTTAGAAAAGAAGTTTCGACTCTTGAAAATAACGCTCGAACTGCAAATGTAAGTATTGATGAAATGCACGGATATATGTCAGATCTTAACGCCGTTACTGGCGAATTAGATTCTAACGTTGAGGGATTATCCAGTTTGTTAGCTGCAGGTTTCAGAGATGAACAATTATCAAGTGTTATTGATGATATAGCTGGTGCTGTTATACAGTTCCCAGACACATTGAAGTTTGAAAATTTATCTGAATCAATCCAGGAAACTATTGGATCGGGACAGTCAGTTGGTCAATTTGATGAAATGCTGTCAAGATTAGGTATTAATTTAGATGATTTTAATGAAGGGCTGCAGACTGCAAAAGAAAACGGCAAAGCAACTGATTATGTAATGCAGACTCTTGCCAATACCGGACTATCAGATGTATATGAGCAGTATAAAGATAATAATGAAGCACTTGTAGAAAGTGCAGAAGCTAATTATGATTTAGAGCAATCTTTAGCTGAATTAGGTGCAGAACTAGAACCAATAATGACTCAAATAAAGGAAAATGTCATAGATGTAGTAGATGCTTTCAATGACTTATCAGAAGAAGAGCAAGACATGGTTATTTTTGGTGCAGGAGTGGCGGCTGCTTTAGGACCAGTATTAAGCATTACCGGAAACTTATCTCTTACATTGAGCTCTTTAACAAATGTAATTAACGGAGCCGGCGGATTAACTGCAGCTTTAAATCCTTATATGATCGGCGGAGCTGTTATAGTAGGCTTTGGCCTTCTTGCAAAAAGAATTTACGAGGGAAACAAGCAGCTTAAATTTATGGAGCGAAATGTTAAATCGCTAAACGAAGCCGAACTTAAAAGAAGAAAAGACCTACTTGAATCTGACATCCAAAAAGAAGAACGGAGATTAGAGGCTCGCAGAAATGGGGCAAGCGAAGATTCCATAATAGGTGAAAAATATTCTATAAGCGAATCACAAAACAGATTGAATAATCTAAAAAAAGATTTAGATGAGACTGAAAAGGCTTTGCAAGAAATTGAAGAAACTAACAATGAATTAGAAGAAGTAGATTTATCTGGTGGCGGTGGCGGAGGTTCAACATCTGATCAAAGCGATTACAAAAATTACATTGATGAATTAAGAGCTGAAATAGAATCATATAATTTTGAGCAAGAAGTAGAAAATATGTCTAATGACTCAGAAAAAGCCTGGGCTAAATTAGAAAATAAAATGTATGGTGAATTTGAAAGAATTGATAATCTCAAAGATGCAACAGCTGAACAAAAAGAAAAATTAAAAGAAATGGTTGAGCAATTCTACAATAACCAGTATAAAGATTATCTTGAAGAAGTTAACGAACAGGAAGAAGAGGAAGCAGAGCGCCGCAAAGAGGCTGCTATTGAAAGGGAAGAACAATTGCAAAATGAGCTTGAGCTTCTCAAAAAAGATGGTAAAGAAAGAGAACTTGCTCAATTAGAGCAGCAGTATGAAGCTGAAAAAGAATTGATGCAGGAAAAAGGCCAGGATACAGCCACTCTCACAAAAATTTATCGAGAAAAAAGATTAGATATTATTGAAAAATATAATAAAAAAGAACTTCAACTTGAAAGAGAGAAAATGGAAAACCGCTTTGAAATGGGTAAAATATCTGAAACTCAATATCGAAAATATTTAAGAGAGCGTCTAAAACAATATGAAAAAGACACTGATGAATGGCGGCGAATTAGAGAAAAAATAAATGAAACATTAAAAGCAGAAAGCGATCCTAATGACTTTTCAACTAATCTTGCCAATCTCGGAAGAATGGGAAGAAATGCAGCTACTGGCTATACTGGAGAAAGCGATTCAAAAGAAGGAGCCAAATCTATCAACTGGATGACTGATGCTTTTGTTGATTTAGGACTAGAAATCGAAGAAGCTAACCAGAAATTTGTTGATTGGAAAGATGATTTAATAACTGGCTTATCAGATGCAATAGCTAGAGGCGAAGACTTAGGAGATGTATTCGACAATATAGCTGATCAAATTGCTTCAATGGTATTACAAAAAGCTGTTGTTGGCCCTATAGTTAATTATGCTTTAGGCGGTTTAAATCTTCCAACCTTCCATGAAGGAGGTTTTGTTAGCCCAGCTAATGCTATTGCAAAAATGCAGAGGTATCACGAAGGTGGAGGAATCGGCCTTAAAAGTAATGAAGTGCCTGCAATTTTAGAAAATGGCGAATATGTGCTAAATAAAGACCAGGTAAAAGGATTACAAAATGGTGGTGGTTCAGCGCCAATAAATATATTCGACATTACTGCCATTGATACTCAATCATTTGCTGAATATGTTAGTAGAAATCCGGATGCAATTATCAATGTTGTAGGCCGAGATATTATGAGAAATGGAACTCTTAGACAAGCTATTAAAAAATCTTAAGGAGGTGAGCTTTTGGAAAAATTTGATTACAAGTACAAAAAAGCATGGGTTGTTGATATTAACACCAATACTCTTATCACCAAAATGGAAGGCGGTAGAGAACAGAGGCGCCCCAAAGGTTTGCCTTTCAGAGTGTTCAAACTAGAATTTGACAAAACAAGCAATTATAACAATGATGCAGAAGAAATAGCAAACTTTTTCTATGCCAGAAAGGGCGAATATGAACCTTTTCTCTGGGATTATAAAGACTCAGAAGGAAACATAATTGAGTCTGACATAAAAGTTAGATTCAACCAGTCTAAATTAAGCGATGAAGTATATGACAATAAAGCTCACTCATTTTCAATTGAATTAAAGGAGCTGGTTTAAATGCCCCGAACTCTCAGCCCTGATGTAATTGCAGAAAAAGATAAAGATTATAACTGGCCGATAGAACTATATCAAATAAAATTAGATGAAGAAACTTTGTACTACGCTATGTTCCCTGAGAATATAGCGTTTTTTGATGAGCAGGGGAATGAACAAACCTATTATGCAGCAAGTATCAGTAGAAGCAAAATCAAAAAGAATAACAAGACAGCTCCAGATAGTGTGACAGTCACCTTTGATAATGTCAATAAAAACTTTTCGGCCTATATTGCTAATACTCAATTCGAGGGTAGAAAAGTAACGATCTGGAAAGTATTTCGAAATCACTTAGACAAATTTGAAAACAAAATAGAAATGTTCACTGACTCAGTTATCGATTCAATTTCAACTGATGAATATAATTTAACTGCTGAGCTTGTGTCTAATCTTGATGCTTTAGAAGTCGAATTACCTCGCAGAAGTTACGGGGTTAATTGCAGATGGCCTGGTGGATTTGGTGGAGAAGGTTGCGGTTACAATATCCCAACTTTAAATGGGACCATTGACAGCATATCTAATAACAGAATATATGATAGTGCAATGAATCAGCCGGCTGATCGCTGGAAACATGGAATTATAAAGGTTGGAAATGAAAGCAGAAAAATAATTTATTCTGCAAGTGGTTTTGTAGATGTTGAATATCCTTTTCAAAATGCTCAGGCGGGCGACAGTTATCATTTAGAAGCCGGCTGTGATTTAACCTATAACGGTGGTCATGGGTGTAAATACTGGAATAACACTCAGTTTTATGGCGGTTTCTTAGACATTCCGAAAATTAGAAATGTGAGGCGTGTTGACTGATGGATTTAGAAAAGTATTTAGGTAAAGAATATAAGTTTAACGGCCGAGGGGAAGAAGGTTATGACTGTTTAGGACTGGTTGTCGATGTTTTAGCAGATAATAATATTAATCTCCCAGATAACGATGGAGAAATTTTGCCACCTGACTGGATGAAAGAAAATCCAAATAGACTGCCCGAAGGATTAAGTTTATATTGTGATCAGATAAATAAAAAAAATAAGCAGCCCTTAGATGTTGTTGTTTTTGAAGTCGGAGGAATGCCAAGACATGCAGGTATTTTGATTGACAATTATAGATTTATACACATATTTGATAATTCGAAAGCAAGAATAAGTAAATTTTCAAAGTGGAGAAAAAAATTGCATAGTATATGGAGAGTGAGGTGAGGAAATGGGAGTAGGAGCATTAGTTGGATTAGCAGCAGGAGCTGCAGCAGCTAGTACAGCGGCAAGTGTTACAGTAGCAGCCGGAGCAATGATTGGATTTAGTGTAGGTAATTCTTATGACAACTATAAAGAAGCCAAAGAATTTCAAGAAAGCATGAATCAATCAAAAAATTCTCCAACATATTCATTTGGCCCGATTAGTAATACTAAGTCTCATCAGATACCAGTCCCGGTAGTTTATGGCCGGAATCTTGTAGCAGGAAACATAATTAACCAAAAGATTCGCGGCGAAAATGATAATTTAATGGATCTGCAAGTTGGAATTTCGGAAGGCCCGATTGAATCAATTTCAGAAATTAAAGCTGATGATAAATCTATTAGTGCAGAAACTAGATTAGGATATAGAAAGCAATCTTCATGGTCGAAAAATGAGCGCTCTCAAACATTTCCTTATCTTGCTCATTATTCAACAACTTTAGATGCTGAAAAACTAGAGACATCAGGCACTCCAACTATGACCGCGATTGTAAAAGGGCGGCATGTAAGAGTTTGGACCGGCAGCCGATGGATAACAAAATACAGTAATAACCCTGCCTGGTGTGTTTTAGATTTTATAAGTAACAAAAGATTTGGTTTTGGTGTCGCTGATGCTTTTATAGATTTAGAAACTTTCAAAGAGGCTGCAGAATATGCTGATCAATATGTGGACGGGGAAAAGCGCTTTGAGTTAGATTTTGTTATTGATGCTAAAAGTTCAGCATTGGATATTCTTAATGAGATGCTTTCTACTTTTAGAGCATTTCTTATCTGGTCCGATGGAAAATTAAAATTAAAGATTGATAAACCAGATGTAGCAACTCAAAGCTTTATATTTTCTGATGATGAAGAAACAGATAATATAATCGAAGGAAGCTTCGGAAGACGTGGTTCCTCCAGGAAAGAAAGGTTAAGAGAGGTTGTAGTTGAATATACAGATCCAGCTGAAAACTTCGAAACTATTGGAGCTAGGTTCATAGATAACAGCGTGCCGGGCGAATCTATGAAAACCATAACTCTTAATGGGATTAACAGATTTTCACAAGCGGGAAGAGAAGCAAGATATTATCAGAAAAAATCAAAACTATGTACTCAAATAATTAGTTTTGGAGCTGGAATTAATTCAATTGAAGCAGAAGTTGGAGATAAGGTATTAGTTACTCACGAAAGACCTGGTTGGGTAGATAAACCTTTCAGAATTACAGAAATATCAGAAGACAATGAAGAGAATATGTCGATTACTGCAATCGAATATAATGAAGCAATATACACTGATGATGGAATAGTGCAGCAAGAAAACTACGGCTCAGAATTGGAAAACCCTCTGGAAGCTCCTAGAGAAGTATCTGATCTAAAAGTATCAGAATATGGATACACAACTGTAGATGGAAATCTAATGTCAAATCTGATTGTCGAGTTCAGCACTCCAGACGATGAAAGATTTGCTAAAGCAATAATAGATATATCCGAAAACGGTGGGCCTTATAGAATCAGAGGAGAAACAGAAGGCGGCAGTTTCGAAATTGAAAATCTTAAAGTCAATGTGTCTTATCAAGTTAGAGTTAGAACTGTATCAAAATATAGGAACATAACCAGTGACGGTATTATTTCAAGGGATATTATCATATCTGGAAAAGATAACAAGCCTGCAGCACCTGAGACTTTGCAAGTCGCTCAAAAAGGTGCAAAATTAATATTAAAATGGCAGGAAGTAAATGAACCCGATGTCTTAGGTTATGAAATCAGAAAAGGAACAGACTGGGACAACGGTGAAGTTCTCGGAACAAAGCTTACTGGAGATAGATGGACTTCTGAAAATGAAATTGACGGAACTCATATGTATATGATTAAGACGATTGATAGAGTAAGGCAGTATTCAAGCGGCTTTACTTCTGCAATTTTTGAAGTTTCAGGGACTGGCCAGGAGCTTAACATAATTATCGAAAGAAATGAACTTGATTATATAGATAATGCAACACTAGATAATATAGATAATATTAACGGCAAGATATCATTTTTCCACATGTATAATTTAGAAGATTTAGCGGGCTACAATCTTGACGATTGGCCTGACATTCCTGCTTTTGCAGACGGTTTGCCTGATTATGATTTTAACGCTGAATATAAAACAGAAATTATCGATACAGTCAGAGTTGGCCGGACAGATATAAGACTCAAAAAAGACTGGTTTTTTCAGGACTTAGGATTAAGTTTATTGAGTTTTCCTAATCGCGGACTTGATGATTTTCCTAATAATAGTTTGGACAATCCACCTGCTATTTATGAAACCGAAACATATGTTAGATTTTCTGATGATAATGCGGAATGGTCAGACTGGCAAAAATACATGACCGGAGAATACAAATTTAGATACTGCCAGTTTAAATTTACTTTTCAGCTGGAGACAGAAACTGCTGAATTTGAGCTCAATGAAATTAAACAGTTTTTTGATGTTCCTGACTTAGAGCTAGAAATTGATAATTTGTCAGTACCAGTAGGCGGAACAACAATTAATTACAGCGATTACGGAGTAGAATATTATGAAATTCCTAGAGGGTATAATTATTACTTGCTGCAGGATGGATCAACAATGAAATATGCTGATTTTCAAAATAAAACTATAGATAGTGTAGATGTAGTAATCAAAGACATTAATAATAATGATGTTGGGGGAACTGCAGAAAAGATTATAATCGAAGGATATTAAAGGAGTGATGACATGTCTCAAGATTTTGATATAAGAACGACAAATAAAGATGGGCTTGATGCTAATGGGCCCGGTCTTAAACAAGTTTTATATGGAAACTTTTTAGCTTTTGTTACTCAATTTGCAGGAGAAACGGCGCCAACCGACACTTATCAGGGAATGCCCTGGTTAGACATTTCGGAAGGTTGGACAAATGCAAAAATGAAGTTTTGGAATGGTTCAGAGTGGGTGCTGCAGAATGAATATAATCCTTACATTAAGGATTTAAGAGTTTCGAGAGGAACAAAAAACACTCTCTGGGAACGCTTGGAAGTCGCTCTTAATGAAGATGGGACTATCAAATCTGATCTTGCTGAAAATATGACTGAATGGATTGACAGCACATTAACGGCAACTTATGTAAGCGCTGATACTTTTACAGTGCCTGGTGATTATACAGATACATTCGTCACCAACAGAAAAGTTAAAGCGACTTTAGACGCAAGCTCAGTTTATTCAGCCGTAGAATCAGCAAGTTATAGCTCAGTTAATGATGAAACAACTGTAGTGCTGTTTGATACAGTGATAGATGCGACAATCCAAAAAGTCGAATATGGGCTTGTGAAAGCTGGCCCGGAAGGCTCAAACCCAGAAAACAATATAATTGATGATGTGACAGGCGATATATACGAGTTTAAAATGATAGATGGATCGTTAGCAATGGAGGTTAGATAATATGAGAGGATTTCCGAAAGTACTTAATTCAAGACAAGATTATGAAAATATAGTCAGCGACTTTGGCTACACTGAAAAAGTCAAAAGAGCATACCAGGGACTGCTTAATACAGCTGAAAAGTATAAGTTCGACAAAGAACTTGCAGCAGAAAGTGAACGTACTGGCCCGGCCCCCGAGTACAAGGTTATGACTCAGGAAGAAGAGGGAACAGAAAAGATAGTGCAGTTTAAACTTGTTGATAATCCCAATGGAAAAATATTTCGATTAGGTTTCACAATTGAAGAAGTCCAAGAGGTGATTGATCAATGCTAACTTTCGTAGGAGCTGATTCACCTTCATTTTTCAACTTCAAAGGACACATTGAAAAGAGTGCAGCTGATGAAATTACAGTGCCGCCTTTAGCATTGAGAATAGATCGCCAGAATCTCAAAAAAGAGACTGATACTATTTTGACTGAAGCTGATAGCGACGGCAGTTTTGTAAGTTTTGCGCTTGGAGAAAACTATTATATATATGCACTACAGCCATCAAGTGAAGCTGAGCCAGACTTTGTTATTTCAATAAATTCAACTTATCCAGACGGATATAATGAAAACAACTCAAGAAAAATTGGAGGCTTTCACTATGGGCGTATCAGAGATATATCACAAAGATATAATGATACAGCAAATATAGACGTTAATATACTTCCGAATTCAGTTTGGACACTTAATTATCGTCCTTATTGCGACCCTACTGGAATGGTCAAGGTATCAAACTTTTGGGCTGATATATATCTAGCAAGCGAAGGTACAGGAACATGGCCTGATACTGAATTAGTAAGTGAGTATAATGCGCTTCCTGTCAGCGGTACAGAAGATTATAACTGGTATGATTTTGCTAGAGGATTTTCTAATGTTAATAAGCGGATGCTTGACTATCAAGAATGGATACAAGCAGCTTATGGGAGTCCAGAAGGTCACGATGGGGATAACAATGCTGCCTGGTCCGCTACAAGCAACAGCGATAGAACAGAGACAGGAACTGTGGAGCAAGCAGTATCATGTTATAACCTTGTAGATTGTGTTGGTAACCTTTGGGAGACACTTAATACTTTTGGGGCTTCTTCTTCAGGCTCTTGGAATGATTCACTACGCACTGGTAAAGATAGCAGTTTCCAGTTAGGAGAAATATATAGTTCAATAAGGATGGCAATCGCTGGCGGGTATCGGAGCCACGGCTCCTACTGTGGGTCGCGCACGCTCTACTTGAACATTGAGCCTTCCCTCGTGGACCCTAATATTGGCTCCCGCGGCGCCTGTGATCATCTGTCAGTCTGATAATCTGAAAATGGTTTTGGGTTAGACTTTGAATTTGAAGGAGTGGTGATTTGGCAGACACAGAAGACTTAATAATATTTCAAAAGCATTATGATTTTATGTGTTATTTCTTTCCGGTGATAGATAATTTTCCAAAACGCGAAAAGTTTACTCTATGCACTAGGTTGAAAAATAGAGTTTATAAAATACTTGATCTTATTATAGATGCTAATGAAACACAGGGTAGCAATATAAGATTTTTAAATAGAATAGATATGGAACTGAAAAAATTAAAAATACAAGTAAGGTTTGCGAAAGATCGGAAACATCTATCACCTAGAAAACAAGAAATTGTAATTAAAAAAATAGACGAAATCGGGCGGCTCCTGGGTGGCTGGATTAAGTCTTGTAAAAAATAAATTTTAGGGCTAAGGGCGCTGGTCGCTGGCGGGAATCGGAACAACGGCTCCAACTGTGGGTCGCGCACGCTCAACTTGAACAATGAGCCTTCCAACGTGAACACTAATATTGGCTCCCGCGGCGCCTGTGCTCATCTAAAAATTTATCAGACAGTATGGGGTCAAGGCCTCTGCTGCAGTGTTCAAAAAGATGAACAGGCCTTTAGTCCTTCCTGAGATACATTTTGAGGTCCCTCCAGGAAAAAATATGAATTACTAATTAGATAGCAAGTAGCGAAATATCGAAAGCTGTCACGATTAGTTATGAGCCCGCTCTCATTTGGGCGGGCTTGAATATTTCACCTAATATATAGAAAGTGGTGATTATTTATTCCTAAGACAGTCAAAAATTTGTTTGAGAAAATTATTGATTATCACAATTTAGAAAAAGCAACTAAAAAAGCTCAAAAGAGAAAAAGATACAAACCAGAAGTATTAAAGTTTAATTATAATTTAGAGAGAAATTTAATTGAAATACAAAATGAATTAATGTGGAAAACATATGAGCAGGGGAAATACAGGCAGTTTTATGTTTATGAGCCTAAAAAGCGATTGATAATGGCTTTACCTTTCAAAGATAGAGTGGTCCAGTGGAGCATATATCGAAATCTTTATCCGATATTTGACAAGACATTTTATAGGTACAGCGGTGCTTGTCGCAGAGGGAAAGGGACTCATTTTACTGCATATGAATTACAGGACAAGTTAAGGATAATGGACCGCAAGCCAGGGGAAACATATTTCTTGAAAGCTGACGTATCAAAATATTTTTACAGGATAGTCCATAAAAGGTTATTTCAATTAATTAAAAGGAAAATTAGCTGCAGAGATACATTAGAATTAATCTGGCAGATAATCAAAAGTGAAGATGGTGAATTTGGTATCCAGTTAGGAGACCACTTCTTTGAAAACGAAAAAGTCAAGGGAATTGGAACACCAATTGGTAACTTAATGAGCCAACTTTTTGCAAATATTTACCTTGATTTTCTTGATAAATTTGTAAAGCACACCTTGAAAGTAAAATACTATGTCCGGTATATGGATGACTTCGTTCTTTTAGGAAAAGACAAAAAGAAGCTTCATACTATTAGGCAGGAAATAGAAATTTTTCTTGAAGATTATCTCCAGCTGCAGCTTAACAATAAAACTACTGTTGGAAATGTTAATGAGGGGATAGATTTTTGCGGATATGTTTTATATCCGAGTTATAGCAAATTGAGGAAAAGCACCAAAAAGAAAATGAAAAAACGATTTAAATATCTTAATAAAAAATATTTTGAAGGGAAGGTGGATATCGAGGATATTAATGCCAGTGTTAATTCCTACTTGGGAATAATTAAGCACTGCGACAGTTATAATTTGAAAATGTCAGTGATAAGTAAATTAGATGATCATATACTGGAGCAACTTGATTTAGGCGACCGGTTAGAATTAAAAAGTTGATGTGATACACAGATAAACAAAAACTTTTGCCCCATAGGTGGGGCTGTTTTGAGGTGGAAAATTTGAATGCGAAGTGGAGACCGTTTATTGATGAAGTGATTTATTATTGGAACAAATTTTTTGAGCATACAGCAATTAAAGGTTTTTTGGCAGCAGGGGGAACTGTAATTACTATGATATTCGGTGATATGAATGCAGCAATGCAGGGCTTTTTGATACTGTTGGCAGCTGATTATATAACAGGTTTAACAAAAGCTGCCAAAAGAGGTCAATTATCAAGCTGGATGTCAAGAAAAGGTTGGGGGAAATTAGCAACTTACTCAATTGTGATTTCTTTGGGACATTTAATTACTCAAATAGGAATGACAGGCATGAGAGATTTTGTTCTCCTTTGGGCCGGAGCTACTGAAGCAATATCTATACTTGAAAACTGTGACGAACTTGGAGTTGTAATTCCTGATTTTATGCGAGAAAAATTATTAAATACCAAAGAAAATAAATTTGGAGAGGAGATTAAAAAATGAAAGTTGTAGATATAAGAGATAAATTACCAACTCATAGTTCAAAAAGATACCAAACTCGACCACTTTCAGCAATATATTATATAGCAGTACATCATAGTCTTACAGATAACATCCCAGGTGGTGAAGATGTAAATGCTTTTGCTAGATACCATGTCAATCATCTTGACTGGCCGGGAATTGGTTATCATTATGTAATAGATGCTGACGGTACTGTCTATAAAACTAATGCTGCAAAAACTAAAAGTTATCATGTAGGAAAACATAATCAATCAGCTTTAGGTGTTTGTTTGGTTGGAGATTTTAGGGATTATGAGCCAACAGATGAGCAGTATCAAGCGCTCAAAGAGTTGCTCAAAGAATTAAAATCTGCTTATAACATTACTGCTGAAAATATCAAAGGTCACAGCGAATTTGAAGGTTACGGCTGGAAAAAATGTCCTGAGATAGATATGGATAAGTTGCGAAAAGAGGTGGGATGATGAAAGAGCAGTTTGAAGACGCCGTTTCGGAAGTTGATTTCAAAGAAGACTCAAATAATAACGGAATCCCAGACTGGGCTGAATTTACAGCTACTTATCTGATTGCAGCTATTTGTGTAAGTATGGCTGTTGCCGGATATATAAGAGATGATTTGGACCAATCAACCATCACATATCTGCTGAGTTTTGGAGTTGTATTAACTGGTGGCCGCGATGCTATTAAAGCTTTTATAAAGAGAAAGGTTGGGTAAAATGAAATTAAAAAAATGGCATCTGTATGCGATTGGAATTGTAATTGTTTTGATAGTGCTTTTCATTTTTGGGTGGAAAGCTGCAACTATTTTAGGTATCGGAGCTGCAGCTGGTGGATACAAAACCGCGAGCAAACAGGTCCAAAAGCAAGCTGATCAGGAAAAAGAAGTAGTCAATGAAGCAGAAAAAGATATTGATAATAGAAAAGAGAAAGACCAGAATTTGCAGCAGGAAGTTGAAAACAGGAAAGAAAAAGCTGATCAGCTAAATAAAAATCAAAAAGACAGGCAGGAAAGAGCGGAGGATTTAGAGTCACGATTAAATGAACATCAAAAGGAGTGATCACTATTAGAAAAAAATTAGTCTACATTATAATAGTAATGATTTTGCTACTGCCAATAGCGGTTAATGTCAATGCTCAGGAGTTAGATCCGCCTGAAGAATATGATCAGCTCCTGGAAGATTATCGTGATATGTACGATATCGCCCAAAAGTACAAAAAACTTTATGAAGAAGCTGAGCGTGATGTTACCGAATATAAAAAGTTATACAATCAGGCAGAGGCAGATGTTGAGGAATACAGGCAATTATATAAATCAGCTGAGGAGAGCAATCGAAAATTAATAGACTCTAATAACAGATTACAGGATTTAATTGATACTCAAAAGCAAATGATTGACGATATATTAAATAAAAAGAACATTGGAATAATAACAGGGGTCAATGTGGTCCCTGCTAATATAGAAAATAGTGGGATAATTTTTGGATTCGATTTTCAATTTTAATATAAGTTATTTAACCTCCAGACAAATTGCCTGGAGGTCTTTTTACTTTTATAGAGAACTATATAAAGAGAAAATCCTGCACAAATCCTGCACCCAACCAGTTAATATATATTAATATACTGATTTTGGAAAAGAAAGAAAAGCCCTATATTCCTTGCTATATCGTACATTAGTTAATATTCGTTATTAAACGTTATTTGTATTCGTATAACATGGGATTGGCGTCATGACTTCTGTCATAAAGCTTGCAGGTTAACCAATCACGGATATGAAAAAGCAAGCTTTACGCCAGTTCCTGGCGGAATCAGGCACGAGCGCAAAA
>Ga0114984_1000176_pt1 | contig 25266 bp, 25 predicted proteins | sample Shrwel1BS1Day1_FD_96987 | JGI IMG/M metagenome (GOLD analysis project Ga0114984, IMG submission 96987) | Subsurface microbial communities from deep shales in Ohio, USA - Utica-3 well 1 S-1-Day1 | ecosystem: Environmental > Aquatic > Deep subsurface > Shale gas/oil reservoir > Produced water/Flow...
CGGGTCTGCTTGCGCTTGCCGGCGTACTCGGCGTCGGAGAAAGTCATCTGCTTCATCGGGCTACTCGGCGGGTAGGATCGGGGTATTTTGCCAAATCAGGAAGTCTTCTTCAGAGTGTCCCTAGGGCGACTAAGGCGGTCGTGAAAAAATCAGGAAAAATCGTGGAGGCTCCACCCAGCGCAGCGGCCGGGTGGAAACCGTCTATTTTTCTTGGTTTTGAGGGGGGCAAGAACCCCTGCTTTTACATGGGACAGAACATCTTCGATCCGGGTGTAAGTCCGGCGCTGGAGATGAGCCAGGCGTAATCATAACGCTGTAGAGAAGAATGGCCAGATTTGGCAGGCGCTAAATGACTATGTCACGAGCGAGGAGGGCATATCACTAACCTGCATCCAGAACACAAGACGCTAGAGAAGGAAATCTATCGATTGACCTTAAAGTTTGGGAAGTGGTTTTCGAAGTGAAACATAAAGGCTTCCTTGCAGCGTCGTTGTTAAAAAATGGGTTTATAAATAAGGGGCAGTGAGACGCAAATTTGATCCCAGCTGCCTCAAGCTGAAAAGTGTAATTAATATGCGCTAACTGCCTTTCTATACTTGGTCATTGCGTAATCGTTTTGATCAGATCCTTCTGTTACTTTTTTTAGAGCTTCAGAGCATGTGGCTGCCAGTTTCGACGATGAAGCGCTGTTTTCTTTTAAAAGGTCGTGCCAATCTAAATATGCGTATATTGGTACGTCTGAATGATTGGATTTAATTTCAAAGGTGTTTGCTTTGCAGGGTAAACCAGATCTCCGCAAGCTCTTTAGGATTGTGTGACTGACAATCATTTCAACTGTCGAGTAGTGATTGATCATGCAGAAGGCATTCAGGTAGCTATAGAGCAATCCTGTTGGGCTAGCGCCGTCGTTGTGGCAAGGGGATCTGAAAGCAGGATCTACCGCTAGGCGCGATACCTCGCATGAAGATCGGCCTTTACCCTCATAATCTGGGGGAAGCGCATCTGAAAAAACGGTACGGAGCATCCACTTCGACCACCAAGGGTGGATACGAAGATATGCAACCGCATGCGATTCTTTCTCCACGCAGAGATGCACAACGCCATCGTCGAAGACATCCATCTCTATCTGAGATTCAGGAGTGCCGACCCATCCCAGTTCGCGGCAGAAAACCTTGGCTCGTAGCTGGAAGGCTGAACGCAGTAGTGCGGGCGATGGTCTGCAGGTGATACGGAAACCAGAATGCTGTACGTCGAAGTGGAACGAGCTATTTAGCGAACGACTACACTTAATGGACATGAGTGACCCTTTAGGTTCCAGGAGGAAGCCTTAGGGTCATCTGCATAAATTGAAAATATCACCTATCCGGTCGGCTAGTTGAGCTTCTGCTTGTAATTTGTTAACGGTTAGGCGTAAAGCTAAAAATAGTAGAGTGAGGTCCTCATGCTCAAAGGATATGGCATGATCCGCATCCCGGATCTGTATTACAGACAACTCATTGAAGTGATCAATGATTGCATTTTGTACAGGGGTGTAGAATCGATTGAAAAAGCTTTAAGTTGGACGATGGAAATTACGGATTGCACAGGAATAGTTTATTGTGAAGTCGGTTCGTCGAATAGCGAGTTAAAGAGATTTGTGAATTGCTCTTATAGTGAGGATTGGGTTAAGGAATACTTTGGTCATGGTTTTCATCAGGTTGATCCAGTAATTAGCAAGGCGCAAAGTCGCTACGGATTACACTCCTGGCCTGGACAAACTGGCGAAATACCAATGGAGCAGAAAATTTTTCTTGAGGCAGCTCAAGATTATGGGTTAACAAGTGGGCTTGTATGTAGCGCGGCGCGCTCTGGAGAAGAGGATGAGAGATCATCTATCTGTTCGATGGCTATTAAGGATGATGGTAAAGAAACGCAGTTGAGTCAATTTGTTCTAGAAAATATCGTTCCGGCTTTACAGGTTGCTGCTGGAGAGATATTTGATGAGCCAGCGGAAGATTGTCCGTTATCACTGCGTGAGGTGGAGGTGCTTCGCTGGGTTGCTGCAGGGAAAACATCTTGGGAGGCTGGTGCTGTATTGAATATATCGGAAGCCACTATAAAATTTCATCTAAGTAACGTTTATCGTAAGTTAAATATAACGACTAGAGCGCAAGCAATTAGTCATGCGATACAAATGGGCTGGTTATGAGTATTTTGCTTGCGCCGATTGACTGTGCTAGCATCGGGGGCAAAGCTTTAGGTGTCTCGATGCTTAATCACATAAAGACTATGTTTCGATTTACTAAGCCCCAGCTAGGCAGGATTGCGCTTGGTTGGGGCTTTGTTTTGGGGTGTTAACTTTCAAAAAGTAAGTGGAATAGTCTTTATGAGACCAGATATCATTAATAGAATTGCTTCGGCGAAGAATGAAGAAGAGCTTCAGGGGATTAAGGTTGAGCTCTTGGGGAAAAATGGTTTTCTGCGTAGCGAGCTTGCTAAGCTGGGAAGTCTGCCTGTCGACGAGCGAAAAGCTAAAGGGCTTGAGCTGAATCGCGACAAAAAAAATATTGAAGAGAAAATTAAGCTCCGACAAGAGCAACTTGCATCTGTCGCGTTAGCAAAGGTTCTAGAGGTCGACCGCATTGATGTAACACTTCCCGGTACGCGGGCTGGGACAGGTGGACTTCATATACTTACGCAGACTATAAGCAGGCTTGTTGAAATATTTAAAGGTCAAGGCTATGAGCTTGTGACAGGGCCGGAACTTGAAACCGATGAGTTAAATTTTACTTCGCTGAACTTTCCTCCTGATCACCCAGCGAGGGATGCACAAGATACCTTTTGGACGACGGATGGCCGGCTATTGCGGACTCATACTAGTCCAATGCAGGTACGCTACATGCTTTCTCATCGTCCGCCATTTAAAGTTGTCGCTCCAGGCAAAGTATTTCGGAATGAGGCAACGGATATCACACATGAGGCCCAGTTCCATCAGTTGGAGGCTTTGGTTGTAGATCAGCGGATTACGATGGGTGATATGCGCGGTGCGATCGCATCCATGGCCAAGGAGCTATTCGGTGATGGAATAAAGACACGCTTGCAGCCGTCATATTTTCCTTTCGTTGAGCCGGGCGCTGAATTTGCCATCTGGTGGGAAAATCCACGCACAGGTCAGAGTGAATGGCTTGAACTCGGCGGTTGCGGGATGGTGCATCCTAACGTACTGCGGTCTGTTGGGTACACAGATGTCACCGGATTCGCTTTTGGGTTTGGTGTAGAGCGTTTGGCGATCATAACTCACGGTATACCGGACATACGTTATTTTCATCACAACGATATGCGTTTCCTTCGTCAGTTTACAGGGGGCGTCGTATGAAAATACTATATTCGTGGCTGTCGGACTGGTTAACTGAACTGCCAGAGATCGACGCGCTAAGTGAGATACTAACCAGTATTGGGCTTTCGGTTGAACGCGTCGAGAAAGTACCAGGCTGTGCTGTCACTGTGCGCTGCGTCGAGGTGGTTGAGACGGATGTCGATACTCAAAGAGCAGATACAGTTCATCTTACTATAAGCGATGGTTCCGTACCGCCGTTCATCGTTACCGAGCAGGGGTTTTTTAATGTTGGAGATAGGTTGGCCTATGATTTTTCGAGGTTTGGAGAGGCCGGTCGACAAAGAAGAATCTGTAAGTTTTCAGACCTTTGGAGTAACTTGCCAGATGAATTAATCCGGATAGGTGTAGATGTATCGATTGGATCGTCGTTAAAAGAAATATGGGTTGATGACTACCTAATAGAACTGGAACTGACCCCTAATCGTGCTGACGCGCTGTGTGTCTTGGGTGTCGCTAGAGACTTATCGGCGAAGCTAGGCAGTGAGGCGTCTTTCCAGCAGTGTCTAGAGAATTACAAGGCGGGCAACGCCAAGCTTCCAGAACTACTGTCGCTAGTTCCGATACATACTTCCCATTGCTCTGGCTGCATCGCAGCGACGGTACCGAAGATTGTGGTCGGACCATCAAAACTCTCGATGCAGAGAAGGCTGATGCTTTGTGGGTTCACGCCCATAAATAATGTTGTCGATGCCTCGAATCTAGTTATGTTAGAACTAGGGCAGCCTTCTCACTGCTATGATGCGTCTGGCGTCTCTGCTTTGACAATTCGCAACGCTACCAGCGGTGAACGGTTGGTAGTGCTTGGTGGAGATGAAATAACGCTGTCACCAGATGACATAGTAGTATCAACTTCTATGTGTGAGCGGCCGCTTTCATTGGCCGGGGTTATTGGCGGTGAAAAGACTAAGATTAATGTGGAAACGACCTCTGTTATTTTAGAGGTCGCGACATTTGACCCATCAACAATAAGGCGCATTGCGCGACGACACAAGATGGGGACTGATGCCAGCTATCGTTTTGAGCGTGGGGTCGATCCCAGCATTAAGCAAATAGCGCTGGCCCGTCTTGTTGCTTTGTTATCGAATGGCAGAGATGTTCCTATCAAGGTTTGGGGAGGCGGATCAACGGCAGAGTTCCTACGCGAGCCTATTCAGTTCCGACCTTCGCAGGTCGAATTCCTTGCTGGTTTCGATGTAAGTCTAAATACTCAAGCGCGATTATTAACCGCTCTAGGTTGCAATGTAGAGTCCACTTCTGAAACCTGGTTCGTCACGCCACCTTCGTGGCGATATGACTTGGAAATCGAAGCTGATCTTATTGAAGAGGTTTTGCGACTTGTTGGGTATGACAATATCCCTGAGACTCGGGCTTCTGTAGATTATGTGCCGGTTCAGAATGATTTGTTGCACGAAGGCTTAAAGCGCGCGCTCGCTGTTTTAGGGTTCCAAGAAGTTATAAACTATGTCTTTATTGCTCCCGATACTTTAGACCAAATGGGTGAGCAAGGGCCGTATGTAACGCTCGAGAGTGCTCTAAATACCCGTACTTCGTTGCGAACGACTTTGTTGCCGGGATTGATTGAGGTGGCGAAGCGGAATAAGGCTGAATCTAGCCTGGCGATATTCGAAGTTGGAAATGTTTTTGTTGGTGATAAAGAGGAGGAGCGCCTCGCCTTGCTCATTAGAGGGGGCTGGCTCGGTTCAACTTGGGGAGGGTATCATCAAGCCGATTTTTCTATTTTAAAAGGAGTTATAGAAACTCTCGCTACGCTCCAAGGGGTGAGAGCCGAGGTGGTGGCCTCAGTGAACGCTATTCCTGTGCTTCACCCTGGCGTTTCTGGTGAGATTCGATGGGGAGGTAATTGCATTGGCTGCATTGGACGTTTGCATCCTAAAATCGAAGGGCAGTATAAGACAGGCCCTCTTTATATCGCTGAGCTTCGTTTGCCACTACCCAAGCAGCAGTCTCTGTATCGGGAGTTTAGCCGCCAGCCAGCCATTGAAAGAGACCTAGCTATAATAACTCCAGCGAATGTGCCGTTTGCGGAGGTTGAGCGCCTTGTTCGCGATGCTTCTGGAGAAGACCTAGATCAGATCTTGCTATTTGATCGGTATGAAGGTGAGCAAATAGAATCTGGCAAGATTAGTCTTGGCTTGCGCTTGGTCTTCAGGCGACAAGACAGATCTATGCGTGATGATAGCGTTGATATTTTGGTTAACTCTATCGTTGCTGCGCTTTCGGCGTCAGGCCTTGAGCTTCGCTAGAACTGTAACCAATCGGTCGGGCCAGAGCACCTCTCTGAGGTCGACTCTGGCCATTTTGTTTCGGTTATATGCCAATTGGCAGGTTACTGGCGAGACTTGTGAAACGGACTCAGTGTTATTATTTTCAAATGACGTGCACCATTTTCATCCGTTATTTGCATTCGGGATGCGGACGGATCCACATCTGAGAGCCAATCAGTTTTTCACGGATGCGAAACGTTGGTTCGCCTCAAGGCACAAGCGTCAGTTCGTAGTAGTCACTGCAGACGGACAAGATGATGATCTGCGCTACTTATTAGGCCGCGCCGGCGCTAAGCAACTAGGCAGATCAGAGCGAATGCAGCTTTTGCAGAACCCATCATCGCTTACTCAACAGGGGGAACAACTGACTCTCTCTAATTTTGATGAGTTCTTAGCTGTTTGCGCTTCGGCGTTCGAATATAAACCGGAATATCTCGATGCCTTGTTCAAGGAGCGGTCACGCGTTATGAGTTCACTAGTGGCTGGTAGGCTTATCTATAAAGACAACACTCCTGTCGGTGCAGGGATTGCCATCAAAACAGGTTCTGCTATTACGCTAGACTGGATAGGAACAAGTCCGCTTTACCGAGGGCAGGGGATTGCATTGAACTGTGTTCGGAGTCTTTGTAGTGATGTTCTTTTCAGGGGGGCTAGCCCTATTGTTCTGAGTTCGACGCTGGCTGGAAGAGGTGTTTATGAAAAAGTTGGTTTTTCTGAGTTTGGGGATGTTCGCTTGCACCTTGTTTCTATAAGTACAGGTGCTTAAACTTGCGGGTCGGTTGAGGTCGGGCTTTGAGGTGAAAGTTTTTTAGGCTTTAGTTGGCTAAACCATAGCGAATGATAAAGGCCTTTAAGTGCTAATAGCTTGTTATGCTTTCCGCACTCAACGATACAGCCTTTCTCCATGACATAAATGATATCTGCATCAACGATAGTTGATAGGCGGTGTGCAATTGTCACTCTGGTGGTAACTTCGCTGAGATTCTCATTTAGAGAGCGAAGGACCTCCGCCTCGCTGACATTGTCCAATGAAGCGGTTGCTTCATCCAAGATTAATAGCCATGGTTTTTTAATCAAAGCCCGTGCAAGACCAACTCGTTGGCGTTCGCCACCTGATAGTAAGCAGCCCTGCTCGCCGATTGGTGTGTCTATCCCCAGGGGAAGCGAGGATACTAAATCTTTAAGGCCTGCTTGCTTGATAGCTTCAGCAATTTGCTCCCTTGAAGCCCCAGGTAATCCCAGCGCTATATTATCCGAGAGAGACATGTTAAATAGAGATATATCCTGAGTTACAATACCGATGCCGTTTCTGAGGGCGATAATGTCCAGGTCTCGTATATTCTGTCTATTAAGCTGAATGACTCCGTCCGTAGGATCGTGCGCTCTTACAAGCAATTTTGCAACGGTAGACTTTCCACTTCCGCTCGGGCCGACTATTGCGATGTGTTGACCTGCTGAGATGGACATGGTCAGGTTTTTTAGCAAGACTTTATCTTTTGTGTATTGAAAATTCACATTCAAAAATTGTATGCGGTTGAATGGAAAATCAGGCTTAATTGCTTCTTTTTTATTTTCTACTTGCTGTATTTCTTCGAAATAACTGTGCATTTGGTCAATGTCGGCCAAAGATTGTCTCATTTCTTTGTAAACAAAACCAAGTAGATTTAGTGGGGCAAATAATTGTGCGGTGAATACCGTCAGCATTATAAGTTCACCAGTTGACATGGTTTCTTGATTTACATCATGTGCTCCAAGCGCTAAAAGCGTGGTAATCGTTATGGCAATAATAATTGCCTGTAGCGAGGTTACTATTGCTAGGCTGCGACGATCGTTTACTCGTGCTTCTACCCATTCTTCTAACGTCGCATCGACCCTATTAATGGCCCAAGAAACTAGGTTGAAAAGGCTTATAGTTCGATGGTTTAGTATGCTCTCCGTAATATTTGCCCCTGCTTTTGAATTGTGCTTGTTTACGTTTTTGATATATTTTGAGCGCCATTCGTTTCCTTTATATGAGATTGAAAAGTAGATGCAGACCCCGGTCATCGCAATGATTGAGTATATGGGAGATAAAAGTGTGGCTGTCACTAAAAGAATGAGAGCAATTTCTAGTAGTGTCGGTATTCCACTAAATATAAGGTATCGAAGGGCAAAGCTAACGCCATTGGCGCCTCTATCGATATCTCTGGCAATTGCTCCTGGTGAGCGTGTGGAGTGAAATTCCTCGCCTAACCCAAGGATGTAACGGAAAACCTTTTTGCTGGTGTCTCGTGCAATATTTTCACTGGTTTTTGTAAATAATAAGTCACGAATCTCAGCGAATATCGGTGCGGAGGCGCGGAGAGCTCCATAGATTCCTATCAGGAGAATGACTAATTTGAAATCTGCTGGGTGAGAGTTGAGCGCATCGATAATCTCTTTCAGGCTCACAGCTATGAAAATGTTGGCAGACTTTTCTAGAAGCACGATTGAGGCTGCGATCACCAATAGTTTTGGTGATCGAGCCAATTCAGAGAGAAGCAGAAGTAAAATCTTAAAGGGATGCTTGCGGGCTTTTCTAGGCATATAGAATAGTGCTGCGCAGAGATTATCTAGATGCGTTGTTTATCTGCACTCCTGGGCACAAGAGGTCGATATGATAGCCAGTTACCGCATCCCCAATTGCGACGTGAATACCTTCTATTCCTTCGTTGATCTGAGAGTTAACTCTATAGTCAATTTCATCAGAAATCGATTGGTTTACACCTACCGCAAATTCCGTTAATTGGCTGCCTCGCTCCCCGCCGATCTTGCGCACAAAATCCACGCACTCCCGATTTTCAATTTTAAAGGAGACGATCTCATTGTTATCTGCAACCAAGTTGACTGTCTTCGCAGCAGCGATTTCCTTTAAAAAATTGCTCACATCGTCTCTTGAGCCTTGGTAGGGGTCTTTTCCTGTTGGGCGAAGAACTGAAAGTGCACCTGCAATTTGGAGTTCGCCTGATATATGGAAGGGGCATGGTTCGTTTTTCTTGATGTGAGCAAAATGCACTTCGAAAAATTCGGCCACAGAAGCCACGTAGGGGCTATTAATGTCTTTCCTGAGCGCGAAAGGCTTCGTCGTGCCGTCAAGCGTGACTGTACAATCAGCCCCATTACCGGATAACTGAATGTCCTGAGTCGTCTCAAGAAAAGAAATTACACCCTTCTGCTTGGCAAGAGCTGCTTTGAAATTACTTTTGCGCATGAGGTCGAGGCTGTAAATAGCACTTTCGATGCTGTCATCAAAAACATGAGCCGCACAGAATATCATTTTTGTATTAGGGTTTTGCGATGCTAGTACAAATGTTCGCCTTGCAGCATCGTCGGAGAAAGAGATCGATACGACTGTATCAGGAAAGGCCTCCATTGTGCGTATGTCTGCGCCGCTTATTCCTCGCTCAGATACTGCTCGTAAGAACTCTGAATTATCTCCTACGACAACAATGTCATCAGTATCGAATAGGCAACGAAGTTGTCCGAGATTGCTCATCTCCAGTCTCCGGATTAGACTTTTGGGGTACCGGGGGGGGGGGAGCCCCCCCGAGTACTTTCACACTTCAGGCGCCCAGACGAGAGGCGGATAGCTGAAGCCGGCTTCACTGGTCATATCGGGTTTTTGCTCGTTCATGGCGAATACTCCATTGACTTTAGTGAGGGCGGGAAGAATTTCGCCGCCACCATCAGACTCGCTTAGATAGATCTTGCAAGCAACTAACTGAACGGTTAGTGTCCGGTTGCTATCATGGTGTAATTTTTACAGTTGTATGTCTTGTTAACTGTTTCTTATCGCTGCATGCAATGTCAGCATTCCCTTACATCCTTATGTTTTTGATTTTTCGTCATTAACAGTTGATTGGTGCCGTAATTAGTCTCTGTCCATTGTCTAGTGGGTGGTCTGTCCCGAGCTGAGTGGACACTGACTTAAGGTGGATAATGCCCACCGCAAGGAGTGTTCATGACCCAGACCAGACGACGTTTTCCCGAATCCTTCAAACGCGAGGCGGTAGATCAGGTGCTTGCCGGTACTGCGCGTACGACTACCAGGCCTTGCTTCGGCACCATCGCATCATGGCCCAGCCATTCACGTCCGGGGAACTGCTGGGACAACGCCGCGATGGGGAGCTTTTTCCGTTCGCTGAAGGCCGAGCGGGTGTACCTGACGCGCTACGCCAGCTACCAGGAGGCAAAAACCGACCTGTTCGACTACATCCGCTTTTTACAATCACCGCCGACGCCACTCGACGTTGGGCTATCTCAGTCCGATGGAATTTGAGCGGCAAAATGCGAGCAGTAGCTCTTAACTACCTGTCCACCAGTTCCGGGGCAGACCAAATCATCCTTGCCCTCCCGTAGGCAGAGGACAAATCTATGAACACCATTGCTACCTAACCCAGAAACAACAAGGGCCGCAGTCGCGGCCCTACCGTGCAGCTTTAAGCTTACTGCAGCCAGCTCTCAACAGTCTCGGCGCCATACTGTTCTTTCCAAGCTTTCAGTACCTTGTGGTTGCCGCCTTTAGTTTCTACAACTTCACCGTTATTTGGGTTCTTGTAACGCTTCAGAACACGCTCACGACGAGCACCTTTCACCGGCGCTGCGGCGGTCTTGGCGGCATTCGGATCGAGGAGGGCGATAACGTTGCGCAGGGAGTAGTTGTAGTCGGCCAGCAGGGCGCGCAGTTTGGTTTCAAACTCGATTTCACGCTTGAGTTTCTCGTCGCCTTTCAGGGCTTCGAGGCGCTTTTGCTGCTCGGCGATTTGGGCTTCCAGAGCTTTGTATTCGGCAATGATTGACATTGATATTTCCCTAGTTTTTGGGGTGTGTCGAAGAGATATTAAGTAGCTACAGGGTATTAGAAACGACAGGTCGAAAGAAGCTTACATTGTGCCTGAATCGAACGCACAAATACGATAAAGCGCGCCGACTTTCCTAGTCTCTCGATGACTGTTTTTGGCCCAGGCTGTGTAAAAACGTGTCCAGCGACTTTGCTATGCTGCCGGCGGGCTTCATAGGTGGGTAACGTGTCCGACTACAAACACATGAGCGCTAAACTGAAGTCCTACCTGGAGGGTGGATCTGTGTAGCAGGCAAACCAGGGAAATGCTTGCTGCAGAGTATTAGTGGATATCTGAACGTTCCGAGGATGGATAGATGACTGCATTGACGAGTGAACGCGTATTGGAAATGGCAATGAGCAACCCGATCAGCCTGGAGCTGGCCCGGCGCCTGACCGAGCTGGATATTCCGGAGTGCATGTTGACCGCGGGTTGCCTTTTCCAGGCGGTGTGGAATCAGCGCGTCGGGCGTCCAGCAGGCTGAGGAGTGAAAGATTACGACGTCATTTACTTCGATCAAGACTTGTCTTGGGAAGCGGAAGATCGGGTTATCGATCAGGTGCAACAAGCATGTGGTGACCTGAATGCGAATATCGAAGTACGCAACCAGGCTCGGGTTCACCTCTGGTATCAGCAGAAGTTCGGACGGAGCTATCCTCAGCTTCAGTCAGTGACCGATGGCGTCGACCGATATCTCGTCACGGCGACCTGTCTCGGCATGGAGATTGCGACGGGCAGGTTGCACGCCTCATATGGTCTTGCCAAGCTGGAGGCTGGACTGCTGCGCATCAATCCCCTAAACCACCAGCCAGACCTATTCCTCCAGAAGGCTCTAAGCTACCAGGAACGCTGGCCGTGGTTGAGGCGAGTAGAGGGGTGAGCATAGCCCACGCCCTTGCTATGCTGCCGGCGGGTTTCATAGCAGGGGCATTCCATGAAGCGTTTCATCCAGGGCGAATGTCGAGGCCAAAGCACGCTACTTCCCGAGAGCCTGGATGACTACGTGGCGGACATCAACCCGGTGCGGGTGGTCGATGTTTTCGTCGATGAACGACCTTGGCCAGCTGGGTTTCGAGGGTATCGTCCCGGCTGAAACAGGTCGGCCCGCTTACGATCCTGCTGACCTCCTGAAGATCTACATCTACGGCTATCGTAATCGCATCCAGTCCAGCCCCCGTCTCGAACGTGAGGCTCAGCGCAACCTTGAGTTGATGTGGCTGACCGGGCGTTTGATGCCGGACTTCAAGACCATCGCTAACTTCCGCAAAGATAACGGCAAGGCAATCCGCCGCGTCTGTCGGCAGTTCGTGGTGCTGTGCCAGCAGCTTGGCCTGTTCTCTGAAGCACTTGTGGCCATCGATGGCAGCAAGTTCAAGGCGGTCAACAACCGCGACCGCAACTTCACCAGCGCCAAGCTTCAGCGGCGAATGGAGGAGATCGAGTCCAGCATCAATCGCTACCTGAGCGCACTGGATACCGCTGATCGTCAGGAACCTGCCGTGGCGCAGGTCAAAGCCGAACTCCTCCACGAAAAGATCGCGACCTTGAAAACCAAGATGCAGGAGCTCAAGGAAATCGAGGTTCAGCTCAACGAAACACCGGATAAGCAGATCTCCCTGAGCACCCGTTCGGCACGTTGAAGTCTTGGATGGGCGCCACCCGCTTCCTCACCAAGACTCTCGACCGAGTGAGTACCGAGATGAGCCTGCATGTGCTCGCCTACAATCTCAAACGCGTGTTGAACGTGCTGGGCAGCGGTGCCCTGATGGCAACGATGAAGGCCTGAGGCCTGTTTTACCATTCTTGCCGCCCTCCAGCAGTTGCACCGAAGCCGAAAGTGCCATAGCAACCAGAATCACCGACTGCGCCTGATTGAGCCCCCGAGGGCCTCCTGGACACTGAAAAAATCACTCAGCAGCTGATTGCCATCGCTTGCTGCGTTTTTACACCGTCTGGGCCGCTCTCGGCCTGTTCTAGGGCGCCTGCGTTATGGGTGCGGCCCAAAAAATTGACGACATGTGACCGTTAGCGCGAGCCGGTAGGCCGGCTCGCGAACATCCGCTTTACAGCTCCAAGGAAAGGGGGGCGGCCGACTGGCTGCAGCACCTGAGTGAGCATATGTGCTGGTGGACACGGCTGAGGAAGCCCACTTCGAAGGCCCTTCGTTCGATCGCGCATGGCAGTAAGTCGCGCTCGGCGATCATTACTGCCCAGAGCCAGCCGCTGCGGGCGTTGTCGAGCCAGGTCTGGGCCAGCTTCACGCCCTGATTGAACGCCTCCCTGCAGTCGGCAGCCCAGATGATCTCGACACCTGGATGGCCATCCTGAGGTGGCAGGCATGTCATAACACCCTTGCTCATCTGGCACCTCCTCGAACCTCGGAGAGGGCTCGGCGATAGAGCACGACCATCTCATCAAGCAGGTCCAGGGCTGAGTAAGCTGCAATTCGAACTCGCAGATCTGCCGGTTGCAAACCGTCGGGTTCAGCCAGTTGATCCAGCAGATTGCCGAGCATTACGCCGCGTAGTTCAGCCGCAGCTTCAGTGGGTAGAGGAGAGCGTTCAGATTCATGCAGCGGGCTTCGCTGCAGCGGAAAAGGTACAACGGAGGATTCGAGCTCAGCCATGGCACACCTCCAGATCAGAGGTGGACAGAAAGAATAGCAGCCCAAGGCGGAGCTCTCGGGTAAAAAAGGGGTAGCGCATTTTCCTTATGCTCCTTGGTTCGATTAAGGAGCCGCCACCAATCGTTGCTACACAATATGGAGGCGGACCGCACGGGGGTAGCAAACCGGGAACCAAGGGAACCGGCCAGGCAAAAGCCTGCCCCGTACGGCCCGCCATAGAGACGCGGTAACGCAGTGCCGAGGCACTGGCTACGCGCTATGGAGCTGCCGCATCTTGGTATCCCAGGTTGCTACACCCGGTCGTGGGATTGACCACGACGGGCGCACTCTAGCCCGAGGGTTTCAGGATGGCAACCAACTGTGGCGTAGTTCTAATTTACTATTGCTTGAGACTTCTGAGCTTCTTGCGTAAAGGAGAGTTGGCTCTGAGGTCAGAATCTTTGATACTGGCACTCGGCCTGTACTGAGCAGAGGGTAGTTTTGATGGCAAGGAAGCGCAGAGGAGGAGTCAAACCGAAGGCATCAGGAGGTCTTATCATCGGCGCCATTCTGCTAGGTTTGCTCGCCTCCATTCCAAAGCAGGCCTGGATGGTGATGATTGGAGTAGCGATTATCGGCTTTGGTGTATGGCTTATTGTAAGGTTCGCTGATAAACCCTCGGTTCCCTCCCCCACCAAGCCGCGGCACGCGGTAAAGTCTGTGAAGGCCGCACGGTCAGACTCTATCGGGGACCTCCCGTCCCGCGGTTTGACATTTTCTCTAGACGAGGTGGAGGTGGTTCCTTCGGAGCCGAGCTCTTCTACTCGCACTATGGGCGTTGCTTCGTATCAGGCCCCAGTGCCACTCCCTGACAAGGCAGACAGCTCTGGGCTCTTCACCGTAATGCTTGAGGTGACTCAACAGCCGTCTCATCGCATCCCGACCGCGCCTGCTGATTTGGCCGCTACGCACGCACGCTGGGTATCTCAGGGCGAATTCATCGAGGTAGCTGGAGAGAAAATCTCAGGCGGGATGGTTTATGTCGGCGAAGATCGGAACAGCCGCTATGGTTCCTCGGAACCGAGCCTGATCAACCCCAAACTTAAGGTGGCGCGAAGCGTTGTGGATATCGCTGAGCGCCTCACGTCCTATTGGCCGAGTTACGACAGCATTTCCCCTGAGGCGCGTCGCGCTTATCTTCAATGGCTGTCCAGCGGCCGCAAGGCTCCGAATGCCAACATCGGCTATGTCTTTTTATTCTTCTATGGTCTGGAGCGCAGGGCCTTTGTCGACGCAAAGAAGGATCAAACTGCGGTGGCCGAGATTCCTTCCATCATTGCTGAAGTTGAAAGGCTGCTCTCCATTTACGGTGGCAACCATTCCTTCAACAATTATGCGAGTCGCTTCGTGGATTTCCTCCGTCAGGGCACGGTGCCTGCTCGACGCTATCTGGCAACACCGCCAGCACCTTTGCCTTATGGCTATGAAATGCCTATCGAGTTGCGTATCGGTTTGGGGCAGTTGGCCGTCGATAAGCAGCCGCTACCGGCAAACTGGGCATTGGCCTGGGTGCTATCCGATCACAGTATCGGAAAGCGGACCCCTGTAACTCGCTGTGAGGATGCATTTGCCCGTTTGTTTCACATGCGCTACGAAGAGCGGTACGGTGCAGGAATAGTCCTCCCGCAGAACAAGACTCGGTTGAAGTTCCAGTACAACACCGCCTCTGCCGGGCTACCTTCCCAGGACCTGGGTGGTCTATCCGGGCTTCCGGATGTCACTGCCACTTCCGTTGCGCGGAAGAAACTGCAGCAACTGGTCGACGAATGTACGGTGCAGTTGGAGCCATACAGCCGCTATCTGGGGCGTAATCCCGGTGCGACAGATGCACTTGAGGGGCTCCTGCAGCTACCTATTAGCCTTTGGCCTGCGAGTGCCCGGCTGGAGCTTGATGAGTTGAAGCAACGCATCGGCGACGGCATGGTGGTCATGAGTTTTAGCGAGTTGGCGGGGCGGTTGAAAAGCGCAGGGGCCTTGTCGCGAGACAAAGTCCTCACGCTAGCTCGGGCTTTGGAGTCATTGCACATTGGTATGGAGCCGGATGTGCTGGCTGGCAGCAGAACGCCCAAGTCCGAGGACCACGTGGCGCTTTTCGCGACCACCGTTGAAGATGGTGATCTACGGTCTTCTCCGGCGTATAGCGCAGCGTCTGTGACGTTGGATTTAGCTTGCGCTGTGGCAGCCGCCGATGGTGACACTTCGCCGAAGGAAATCATGCTGCTATCCCAGCATGTCGACTCTTGGAGTCACTTGAGCGGTGCACATCGAAAGAGGCTGAAAGCCCATCTGCGTCTGCAGCTCAGCCAGCCTCCTACTTTGCAGAGTCTTAAGAAGAAGTTGGAGCCGCTGGCCGAATCGGCGAAGAAGGCAGTGGCATCGTTCCTAGCCCACTTGGCACAAGTGGATGGAGAGGTAAGCCCTGCAGAGGTGAAGCTGCTTGAGCGCGTCTATAAGGTTTTACAGTTAGATCCTCAATCGTTGTACAGCGACCTTCATATTGCTGCTAATGGCAGCCCTGTTGGCTCATCGCAGGTTGTCCCGGCTATTTCAATCGCGACCAAGTCCAGTGGTCCGGGCGGCTTTACTTTAGATCATGAGCGGATTGCCCAACTGCAGCGTGAAACCGAACAGGTTTCAGCGCTGTTGGCTCAAGTCTTTGTCGATGAGTCTGTTGAGCCGGATACTTCTCTGGAGGAGGCAGGCGAAGACTCCTCTGGCGTGTGCGGATTGGATGCCGACCTGTCCGCCTTCTTGCGCGTGCTTGTATCTCGTAATGAATGGACGCGAGACGAGCTTGAGGCGGTGGCGAGCGATATGGACCTCATGCTTGATGGGGCTCTCGAGCACATCAATGACATGGCCTTCGAACACTTCGATATGCCCGTTACCGAAGGTGAAGATCCTTTCGAAATCAACCCAGACATCATGGAAAAACTACCTCTATGAGCAGCATCAGAGCCAAGGATCGCGATGCGGTCATTCAATCCCTGCGAGCTGGCGTTGTTCCGCGGGCAGGTCAACACTTGATTCAGGTCGGGCGTGCCGGTGAGCTTGAAGCGCTCATTCGTGACGTTGAGCGTCTGGCCGAGAGCGGCTCTGCTTTTCGAGTGGTGATCGGTGAGTACGGTGCAGGGAAAACGTTCTTCCTGAACCTGGTGCGCTCTATTGCAATGGAACGCAAGCTCGTCACTATGCATGCTGACTTGAATCCGGATCGCCGTCTGCATGCAACCGGCGGACAAGCTCGTTCGCTTTATGCCGAGCTTGCGAAGAACATGGCTACTCGTACTAAGCCAGATGGCGGAGCCTTGCAGGGAATCGTCGAGAAGTTCATCTCCCAAGCTAAGACTGAGGCGAAGGCGTCCGGTAGAGATATTGAGGTAGTGATTCGTGATCATCTCGCCCAATTGACGGAGATGGTCAATGGCTACGATTTTGCCGAGGTGATCGCCGCTTACTACAAGGGCTTTGAAGAAGGCAACGAGCAGCTCAAGGCCGATGCGATTCGTTGGTTGCGTGGCGAGTTCACCACCAAAACCGATGCGAGATCTGCGCTGGGTGTGCGAACCATTGTCGACGATGCATCCGTCTACGATCAGCTCAAGCTGCTGGCTCGGTTCGTCCGATTGGCTGGTTTTAGTGGTCTGATGGTGTGCCTTGATGAGTTGGTCAATCTATACAAACTCTCGAATACTCAGGCTCGCAACGCCAACTATGAGCAGATCCTACGCATCCTCAACGACTCATTGCAGGGCTCTGCTGAAGGGTTAGGCTTTGTGCTGGGGGGGACGCCCGAGTTTTTGATGGATACCCGCCGTGGCCTATACAGCTATCCGGCCCTGCAGTCGCGTCTGGCTGAGAATAACTTCGCCAAGTCTGGGTTGGTGGATCTTTCCGGGCCGGTTATCCGGCTCGTCAGCCTGACACCCGAAGACTTTTACGTGCTGCTTCAAAAATTACGTCACGTTTATGCCGGGGGTGACAGTCAACGGTATTTGCTACCTGACGAGGCGTTGCCGCTGTTCATGGGGCACTGTAATCAGCGATTGGGAGAGGCATACTTTCGAACACCGAGAACGACTATCACAGCATTTATTAACCTCCTAGCGGTGCTGGAGCAGAACCCTGGTGCTGACTGGCGAAGCCTTCTCGGAGCTGTAGAAATTGCGCCGGATAGAGGCGGGGAAGCCGATACCCAAGTGGATGCTGATGATGAGCTTGCCACCTTCCAGCTCTGAGTCCGCTGGATTCATACTGCTTGAACCCAGAATCCAACGCTGGATTTGGTCTGAGGGCTGGACTTCCCTGAGAGATGCTCAGGAACGCGCTATTCCAGCCCTTCTCGGAGCTGATCAGGATGTAATCATCGCGGCCGCGACGGCCGCGGGGAAAACCGAAGCTGCTTTTCTGCCCATTCTAACTAACCTCCTGCAGGATCAGGACTCGCCCGGCGCAGTGCTGTATATCAGTCCGCTTAAGGCATTGATCAACGATCAATGGGATCGGCTGGAAAGGCTTTGCGATGAACTAGAGCTGCCTGTTATCGCTTGGCATGGAGACATATCTGCAAGCCGTAAACATCGGTTCCTAAAGTCTCCACAAGGTATTCTGCTGATCACTCCAGAGTCACTTGAGGCGTTATTCGTTAATAGGGGAACCAGCCTGGCGGGGCTATTTGCTAATCTGCGTTACCTAATAGTGGATGAGTTGCATGCCTTCATTGGTAGTGAACGAGGTAAGCAGCTGCAGTCGCTCATGCATCGCGTTGAGTTGGTCATCGATCGTCCTCTGCCCAGAGTAGGCCTTTCCGCGACACTAGGAGACATGACGCTAGCTGCGGGCTTCCTGCGACCCAGCGCGCCCCAGTATGTATCGGTGATTGAGTCGAAGGGGTCTAGCCAGGTACTGAAGGTTCAAATTAGAGGGTATGAGGAGACTCATCAGGACGTGTCTGGGGTGCCTGAGGGAGAAGAGGTATTTTCTGCAGATCATGCGATTGCAGAGCACCTCTTTCAGGTATTGCGGGGTAGTAACAACCTGATCTTTCCCAACAGCCGCTCTCAAGTGGAGTGGTTCGCTGATAACCTCCGGCGGCGTTGTGAGCAGGATGGCGTTCCTAACGAGTTCTGGCCGCATCACGGGAGCTTGGCCAAAGACATCCGTGAGGAAACCGAGAAAGCCCTGAAAGCAGGTGACCGCCCTGCTACTGCAGTTTGCACGACGACACTGGAACTTGGGGTGGATATTGGCAGCATCAAAACGGTAGCGCAGATTGGGCCACCGCCATCGGTTGCTAGCCTCCGTCAGCGTTTAGGACGATCTGGGCGACGCCCCGGTGAAGCGGCCATTCTCCGAAGCTATTGCAAGGAGCGGCAGTTAAAGGCTGGCTCGCCATTATCAGATCGATTGCGCCAGGGCCTGGTACAGAGCATCGCTATGATCAGGCTGCTGATGCAGGGTTGGTTTGAGCCACCTCGCGTTCAGGGCGTACATATGTCGACGCTTGTACAACAATGCCTCTCGGTGATCGCCCAGCGAGGAGGGGCAACGGCAGCAGAGCTATGGCGAGTGCTGGTTCGAAATGGCCCATTCAATGGGGTGGAGCAAGATGGCTTCCTCAGTTTGCTGCGGGCCCTAGGCGATCACGATTTAATTACTCAGGAGGCCTCGGGTCTCCTGCTGCCCGGTGTGCTAGGGGAGCGCCTAGTCAACCACTACGATTTTTATAGCGCTTTCGTAAGCAACGAGGAATTTCGGCTGGTTTGTGATGGCAAGCCGCTTGGAGCATTACCGGTATCCAGGCCTCTGACCATTGGCCAGCGCATCATCTTTGCGGGGCGTCGTTGGCGCGTCATGGACGTAGATAACGAGGCCAAGGTTATTGTTGTGAGGTCTGACCCTGGTGGCGCTCCACCGTCCTTCGATGGTCTTGGAGCTCGTGTACATGACCGTGTCAGGCAAGAGATGAAAGCAGTTCTACTTGAGACGGAGGCCTATCCATATCTCGATGTCCAAGCTCAAAAGCTATTGGCAGAGGCTCGTAGCTCATTTACAGAGCTTGGTTTAGCGAACTCGAGCATGGTCGAGAGTGCTGACAAGACGTACCTTTTCACCTGGCAAGGGGATTGGACGAATGATGCCTTAGCCATTTTGCTGACCCATCTAGGGCTTCCGAGTGAAAATACCGGCTTGGTCATTGAGATCCTAGGGGAGCGGATTGCACTTGAAGCGAAGCTGCAAGAGATAGCAGGCTGGTCTATTGATGATGCAAGCGTTTTGAGCAGCGTACAGAACATGGCCCAGGAAAAATGGGACTGGGCGCTTCCGCCTACGTTGCTCATGCTTTCGTACTCTACAATGCACTTGGACTTCGAGGGAGCTAAGACTCTTGCAAAGTCGCTGTCGGCTTGATGGGCACCGCGAAGTGTTTGCCCTTGATATTAGGGTTGGTCTTTGGCAAACCCAAGGGGGAAGATTCAGGTAGCATACCGATTCGGCGTGATGTCCACGTCGTCTCATGACCCTCTTAGTTAGAAGCAGCCGCTGACGGTAATGATGACGGTGTTGGCCAGTAATGTTCACGCAAAATTCTTTTGACCACTTGGGTTTAGGCGGCTTGTTGATGATCGAGTGGGAATGATGCCCCTCCGCGCCTAGCTCGTGTGACGAAACCCCGGCCATGCTGCCGGGGTTTTGTTTTTCGGGGGTATATGGCGCGTTTTCTGTCGTCCGCCGAGCGCTTTGGCTAGGGTTAGGCTTTTACCTGGCAAAAAGGAAGCGCTCATGTCCGTCAACTCGCCATCTGCCTCGTGCTCGCGCACTTTCCTGGCCGCTCTGCTGCTGGCCGTGGCTCCCTGCAGCTTGGCTCAGGATGTGATTGAGCTTTTCGGCGAACACCCTTACACCGGTCGAGTCGACTTCAAGGTGGCGCCTCCCTCCGGCAAACCGAACAGCCACTACGGGAAGGGAAGCGTCTTGCTGAAGCGCAGTGCGCCGGGTAAGGCGAGCCTGCAGCTGCGGGGCAAGGTTCCGGACAGCACCACGCAGACCGAGCTCACTATTCCCGGCATTTATGACGATGCCGGTTGGCGCAGCGAGCCGGGTGACGTGCAGGTGAGCATCAGTGCCGACGGGCGTGTCAGCGGTGGCGGTATCAGCGACGGGCGTACCTTCCTCTTTTCGGGCACGTTCAGCCCGACTGACGTACGGCTGGAGGTGCGTGTCACGGCGGCGCGCGAGGAGGGCGGTGTGCCTGCTGGCACCACCCTGACTTTCGATTATCAGGTCAGGCGCGAGTCTCTTGCGGTGCAGGGCGTTCAGGAGGCAGAGGGAGGCTGCCGTCTGGTCATGCGGCCGATTGCCAATTTCGGTGGCGGCATGACCATGGCTCAGGTGCCTGAGTGCGATTGAAAGGAGAACGCTGCCGGGGTGGATGGCGGGCCGTGAATGGCTTGAGTAGCGCCGTGGGCAGTCAGCTCTGTAGCAATGACAGCGTCACCAGGACGGCGAACAGGCTCAGACTCAGAAAACCGATCAGCAGCATGCGTCTGTCTTCTCGAATCTGGCTGCTGAGTATCGCTTTGCGCTGGCGCCAGTCGCAGGCGATGGTGACCCAGCGATTTTCCAGCATCTGGCGCCAATCCTCATCGCTCAGCCAGCAGGCGACATGATGTGCGGGCATGTCCAGTGCAGGGAAAAGCTCCTCGCATGTCAGCGGGCCGAGGGATATCTGAAAGCGCTGACCATGGCGCTCGCAGTCCAGCTCGAGGCGCACTTGCGGGCGGCTGTCCTGGAAGTGAATGTCTTCCAGGTCGGGTGTGAAAACTTCATAGGATGTGATTTGCGCCGTGCCTGGACGCAGCAAGGCTCTGCGGATTTTTTTCCAGAGCAGCCGCGCCAGTTTGTAAAAGGCCCAGGCGGCAAAGGCGGATAGCAGCAGGCTGATCAGCCACAGCAGGCCGCCGAGCAGAATGAAGACCACGATCATGCTCAGAGTCCTTTCAGCAGCGTCGGCGCTGCTTCCCAGATGAGGTAGCCCATGATCATCAGCGCCATTGCGGCGAAGGGCGATGCGGCGTTTGGAGACTCGGGAGTGGCATCGGCAGGGTTCGCTTTGGGCACGTAGAGCAGAAAGGTGCCGGCCTGTTCGTTTAGCTCGACATGCTCCTGGTCGAGCACGAGATGCTGCACTTCGTAGGTACGTTGTTCGTACTCATAACGCAGGCGATAGACGTACTTGAGGCTTACCATCGTGGTTTTGCCAACGCTGATACGTGCGTTGACGAGCTTCTGATCGATGATCGCCGCCTTCACGATGTCATGCGGCCGGCCAAGCCTGTAGCAGTCGGACCAGATCGCCTCGCCGAACGCAGCCATGAGCCCGATCCACATGAGCAAAAGCATGGGGGTTATCGCCGCGGTCATGATGACCAGCGGGGCGTCGAAGAAGAAACTGTCCATGTTCGGGTAAGCGTTCCTGTGAAGTGTCCGCGATTCTATACCGGTCGGCTGCTTCCCATCTGGGTGATGCCTCGCACTGGGGCCGCGGCAATTTGTCTTGCCAGGGTGCTCGTCGGGCTGTCCATGAAAATGAGAAGATAGTGCAGTTGAGTCTGCTCACGGATTGCCGAGGATGAAGATGTCGTTTACCCGCAGACAGGTGCTGGCCGGTTTGGTTGGTCTGGGTGTGGCCGGGCTGGGCGCTGGCGGTGTGCGCTACTGGCTGGGGCGCCCGGAAAATATCGCCACCCTCGATTACGAGCTGATCGCCGCGCCGCTGGATCTGGAACTGGTACCGGGGCATGTGACGCCGGCCTGGGGCTATGGTGGCCAGGCACCGGGGTTGGAGCTGCGTTGCCGTCAGGGTGAGCGGCTGCGGGTGCGCTTTATCAACAAGCTGGATGTGCAGAGCACCATTCACTGGCATGGCATCCGCCTGCCGCTGGAGATGGACGGCGTGCCTTATGTTTCCCAGGCGCCGGTGCTGCCGGGTGAATTTTTCGACTACGACTTCATCTGCCATGACGCCGGCAGCTTCTGGTACCACCCGCATACCGCCAGCGCCGAGCAGTTGGGGCGTGGCCTGGTCGGGCCGCTGATCGTCGAGGAGCGCGAGCCGACCGGTTTTCGCCACGAACGCACGCTGAGCCTGAAGACCTGGCATATCGACGAACAGGGCGCCTTCACCGACTTTCTGGTACCGCGCCAGGCAGCGCGCGAAGGCACGCGTGGGCGACTGACCACCATCAACGGCGAACCCAATCCGACCTTGGAACTGCCGGAAGGGCAGGTGGTGCGCCTGCGGCTGATCAACGTCGACAATACCATCACCTACCGTCTCAACCTGCCGGGCGGCGAGGCGCGTATCTATGCACTGGATGGCAATCCAGTGCAGCCGCGCCCGCTGGGCAAGGAGTACTGGCTGGGGCCGGGCATGCGCATCGACCTGGCGCTGAAGGTGCCATCTGCTGGCGAGGAATTGTCGCTACGCAACGGACCGCTGCGCCTGGCCACCTTGAAAGGTGTCGCCAGTAGCGAAGTCGCAGGCGACTGGCCGCCGCCTCTGCCGGCCAACCCCGTCGCCGAACCGGATCTGGCCCGCGCCGAGACGCTGCGTTTCAACTTCGAGTGGGCTGCCGCCCTGGCTTCGCCGGCCGACGAGGCCGCCGGTCGCTACAAGTACTGGCAGATCAACGGCCAGGCCTGGGACATCAATGACAAGACCTGTGCAGATCGCCCGATCGCCACGCTGAAGAAGGATGGCCACTACATCTTCGTGCTGCGCAACATGGCCCAGTATCAGCACCCGATCCATCTGCACGGCATGACCTTCAAGGTGCTGAGTTCGGATCGGCGCAAGATCATTCCGTACTTCACCGATACCTATCTGCTGGGCAAGAACGAGACGGCGCGCATCGCCTTCGTTGCCGATAATCCCGGTGTGTGGATGTTCCACTGCCACGTGATCGACCACATGGAAACGGGGCTGATGGCGGCCATCGAAGTGGTCTGAAGCCGCAGGCTTCAGGCTGCAAGCCACAGGCAGGCGCGAAAAGCTTGACGGGCTCTGATGGAAAGGCACACTGGCGCGCCTGAAGCCTGAAGCCTGAAGCCTGAAGCCTGAAGCCTGAAGCCTGAAGCCTGAAGCCTGAAGCCTGAAGCCTGAAGCCTGAAGCCTGAAGCCTGAACTATGAAAAGACCGCAGATCATCGACCGCTCGCGTGACGAGCACTTCATGCGCCTGGCGCTGGCGCAGGCGCGCCTGGGTGCGGAGCAGGGCGAGGTACCGGTCGGGGCCGTGCTGGTGCAGGACGGCGAGGTGGTGGGCGAGGGCTTCAACTGCCCGATTCTGCGTCATGACCCGAGCGCTCATGCTGAAATGGTGGCGATCCGCGCGGCGGCGCAAAGTGTGCAGAATTATCGGCTGCCCGGTAGTACGCTGTACGTCACCCTGGAACCCTGCAGCATGTGCGCCGGCTTGATCGTGCATGCCCGTATCGCTCGGGTGGTGTTCGCCGCCAGTGAGCCGCGCGCAGGCGTGGCGATCAGCCAGGGGCAGTTCTTCGACCAGGGCTTTCTCAACCACCGCGTGCTGGTGGAGGGTGGGTTGCTGGCCGAGGAGAGCGGGGCGCTGCTAAAAGATTTCTTCAAGGCTCGGCGTGGCTGAGCGTCCAGACAAGGAGCGATCATGAACAAGGGGATGCTGGGCCTGCTCATGCTGTTGGGCTCGCCGCTTGTTGCGGCGCAGCCTGAGGTGTACCTGGTCGCCAGCGTGCAGCTGGGCGGCTCGAACCTGGCGCAGAGCATCTTTCTGCACGAGCCGCAGATCACCACGCTGGAGGAGTGCCAGGAGGCCGTGCGTGTCGGTCAGCGTGATCGCGACTGGCAGCGCTATCACCACATCTTCATGCGTGATCGCTTTCAGGGCTTTACCGGCCATCTGGACTACCGCTGCGTATTTTCCACTCAGCGTTTCAGTGGCTGGAACGACCGTGCGCGCTACAACCATCCCTACCTGATCAGTATCGATGCGCAGTCCAATCTGCAGGTGGAGCGGATATCGAGTCAGGCGCAGTGCGCGACGCGCTTGAAAGGGCTGCCGCCGGCGCGCCAGGCGATCAGTCGCTGTGCGGTGGGGAATCAGAGTTTGCTCTGACTGCTCAGAGCGGCGGGGTTTCTTCTTCGGGTTTGCGCTTGTCGATGCCGGGCAGGTGGATACCGCTCTCGGCCACTTGCGTGCCTTCCAGCTGCGGTTGGGTCACCCAGGTGAGAATGTCGTAGTAGCGGCGGATGTTGCGTACGAAGTGTACCGGTTCGCCGCCGCGGGCATAGCCGTAACGGGTCTTGCTGTACCACTGCTTCTGCGCCAGGCGCGGCAGGATCTTCTGTACGTCGGCCCATTTGTTCGGGTCCAGGCCTTCGGCCTCGGTCAGCTTGCGTGCGTCTTCCAGGTGACCACCGCCAACGTTGTAGGCGGCCAGGGCGAACCAAGTACGATCCGGCTCCTGAATGCCTTCAGGCAGTTGCTGATGAATCTGCACGAAGTAGCGGGCACCGCCGTCGATGCTCTGCTTGGGGTCGAGGCGATTGGAGACACCGACCGACTGGGCGGTGCGTTGAGTGAGCATCATCAGGCCACGCACGCCGGTCTTGGAGGTGGCATTGGGTTGCCACAGCGACTCCTGGTAGCCCATGGCAGCCAACAGGCGCCAGTCCACCTGATTGGCCTGACCGGCCTGGCGGAACATCTTTTCGTAGCGCGGCAGGCGCTGTTGCAGGTGCTGGGCAAAGGTGTAGGCGCCGACATAGCCGAGTACGTCGACATGGCCGTAGTAGCGCTCCTTCAGGCGCTGCAGGGTACCATTGGCTTTGGCGCGCTCAAGAAAGGAGTTGATTTCCTGCAACAGGCTGTCATCTTCGCCAGCGGCCACGGCCCAGCGCATGCTGTTGGTATCGCCTAGGTCGAAGGCTACGCGCACGTTGGGGAAATACACCTGGTTCATCGCCAGCTCGTTGGAGTCGACCAGGGTCAGGTCGATCTGCCCTTCGTCGACCATGCGCAGCAGGTCGACCACTTCCACC
>Ga0114984_1000178_pt1 | contig 25172 bp, 18 predicted proteins | sample Shrwel1BS1Day1_FD_96987 | JGI IMG/M metagenome (GOLD analysis project Ga0114984, IMG submission 96987) | Subsurface microbial communities from deep shales in Ohio, USA - Utica-3 well 1 S-1-Day1 | ecosystem: Environmental > Aquatic > Deep subsurface > Shale gas/oil reservoir > Produced water/Flow...
GCCCCGGTCCGCGGTGACCACCAGGGGGCGCCGGCGCCGGCCCTGGCCGAAATGCACCAGTTGATTGACCAGCCGCTGCTGGTCGTGGGTGGTGGCTACAGTGAAGGCAGTGGCTGGCACCGGCAGTGTCGGCATCCGGGTTCGTCCGGGATCGCGGGCATCGACCCGAATCACGGCGGGTTCGCTGGCAAGAATCGTCGCCATGCGGCGAGCAAACGGGTGGTGCTCGGCGCTGTCTAGGCCGGTACGCCGGTAGTCCGGATCGGCAAACCGGTCCCAGTCGGCCAGGGGCGGCATCAGCCAGAACAGCAGGCCCCCGGACTTGAGGGTGCCGGTGATCGCGGCCAGGCCATCCGGCGGGTTACCCTGCCAGCCGTCCCAGACCACCACCGACAGTTCCCGGCCCAGCCAGTTTCTGGCTTTGGCCGGTGGCACAGATGTGAGGTCTGCCGAGGGATTGTCATCACCGGGGCCGGTCCAAATGCCAGGTATCTGGTGCAGGTGCGGCAGGAGTTGTCGAAGCCAGGCCAGCGCACTGTCCCGGTCGCCTTCGACGAGGACGAGGCGTCGCTCGCCGCGGGCGCCGAGGTGTTCGGCCAATCGACGCCAGGTTTCATGGCCTGGGGCTTTGTCACCGGCGGTTGGGGGCATCAGTTGAGGTCTGCGGCGTGGGTTTTGAGGTCGTTCAGGTCGCATTTTTCGAGGGCGGCCTGGTGTGTGGCCCGGAGTCGCACTCTGGGGGCGCAACCGGCTTCGAAGGCTTCCTGCCAGCGGGCGGCGCAGAGGCACCAGTTGTCGCCGGCTTTGAGGCCGGGGAAGCCGAATTCCGGTCTGGGGGTGCTGAGGTCGTTGCCGCGGCTTTTCGAGAATTGGAGGAAGTCGTTGGTGACGACGGCGCAGACGGCATGAAGCCCCAAGTCATCGGGGCCGACGTTACAGCAGCCGTCGCGGTAGAAGCCGGTTTCGGGGTCGGTGCCGCAGGTTTCCAGTTTTTCGCCCAGTACGTTGATGGACTCCCCTGTATTCATCTTTACCTATCTCCCAGAGTTTCGGAGTTGGCAAGGCATTGGAAGGGCAATCCAAAACCCGCTCCTGGCGGCACATCCCTGTGGCGCTTGAGCTCCGCCATCCATGGCTCCGCACAGTTTTGGATTGCCCTTCCAACACCTTGCTATCGGAGTTGTGAGTTACGGTCACTAAAAACTGAGTTGCCAGCAATTATGCGGGACCGGTATCCGCACTACCAGTTGCCCAGTACAATACCGACCATGTCGACCAACCCCCAAACTCCTGATACATCCAACCTGCCGGATTTTCTGACCGACGAGCAGCGGGCGATTATTACCGCCGGTTACGAGCATTCGGTGATTACCGCTGTGGCCGGTAGTGGCAAGACGTCGACATTGGCCTGGCGGATCCGGTATTTGCTGGAACAGGGGCATGATCCGGACCGGATGCTGGTGTTGATGTTCAACCGCAGTGCCCGGGTGGATTTCGGGCGTAAGCTGCAGGAGGTGTGTCATCAGTCGGGGCTGGCGTTGCCGGAGATTCGGACGTATCACGCCATGGGTCTTCGGCTGTACAAGCGGTTTGTGCGGGAGGGTTACCTGCCCGGGTTTTCGGACAAGATTCTGACCGAGCAGGAGATCAGTTTTCAGGCCTGGCAGCTGACGCGGCGGTTGGCACCGGAGGATCTGGCGGATGAGATCCGGCGCAACAAGAAGGATTTTGTGGAGACGGCGACGGGTTTTATCGATCTGGTGAAGACGACGCTGTCACCGGCGGAGGTGGTGTTCGAGGAGCTGGGCTATTCGGACAAGCACGGGTACCTGATCGATCTGTTCCACAGCTTCGAGCAGTGGCGCAAGTCCCACAGCCGGATCAGTTATGCCGACATGCTTTATGAGCCGGTGATGGCGATTCATCAGAATCCGCCGCTGCAGCGGCTGGTGGGCAACAAGATGGATCTGATTCTGGTGGATGAGTACCAGGATACCAATGAGATCCAACACCTGTTGCTGCGCTATGTGGCCGGAGACCGGGCGCGGGTGACGGTGGTGGGGGATCCGGACCAGACCATCTATGAGTTCCGGGGCGCCAAGCCGGAGTTTATTCTCAAGCGGTTCAGCGATGAGTTCGAGAGTCCGCTGGAGCAGACGCTGAGCTATACCTTCCGCTATGGCCATCGGGTTGCTCTGCTGGCCAATCATCTGATCTGCCACAACACCGGGCGCAAGGATGTGCTGTGCCACTCCCATCCGTCCACGCCGGATACCGCGATTCACCTGCACCGGGTGGAGAGTGACAGCGATCAGGTCCTGCAGATTCTGAAGAGCCAACCCGAAGAGTCCCTGTCGGCAACAGCGATTCTGTTCCGGGTCTGGAGTCAGAGTGTGCCGATCGAGCTGAAGTTGCTGGCCCGGCAGATTCCCTACCGGATCGATGCCGGCAAGGGGGCGCTGTTCAGTCGCGAGGTTCAGGCGATTACCGCACTGCTGATGGTAGTGACCGGGAAGCTGACGCACTTGCCGGATGCGGATCGGCTGGAACTCGCCCGGTTATTGCTGCGGTTTCCCCATGTCGGGCTGAAGGAGCCGGAGCTGGAGAGTCTGGCGCAGTTCCTGGCCGGTTTTGGCGACGCCTGGCATGAGCGGATTCTGGCGATGGATTTTGATGCCCTGGCACCCATGCCGGCCCGCAAATTGCGCAAACTGGGCGAGGTGCTTGCCCAGTTGAGCGGATTCAGCGGGCCGGTGGCAGGGCTGATCAGTGTCTATGCCGAGCACACGGATCTTTATGAGGGCATCCGCAGTTTGGCGCTGACCCATGAAAGTGCCGAGGAGCGGATTGATACCGTGCAGGGTTTCCGGCAATACCTGAGGGGCCTGGATGTGGATGCCGAGGGCGCGTTGACGCATTTGAAAACCCTGAAACAGCAAGCCGGCGAGAACAAGGAAGGGGGTGTGTTGCTGTCCACCATTCACCGGACCAAGGGGCTGGAATGGCCGGTAGTGATCATTCCCGGACTGCAGGAGAAATACCTGCCCTATTCCCCCCGGTCCCACGACGATGCCCGGGCGTTTTTGGAGAGCGAGCGCCGGCTGTTGTACGTGGCCATGACCCGGACGCGGGAGTCCCTGCATCTGATCAGCCGGCCGGTCAGCAAACGACCTCACCTGGACGGTGACCAGGGGCCAAGCCGGTTTGTGGAGGAGTGCTGTTTCGAACTCTCGGAGGAGCTGGGACAGCAGCTGGACTCTGACGGCCGTACCGCTGCACCCATCAGGGTGGAGGCACCGCTTACCCCGGTCAGCCAGCGCTATGCCCAGCGGGAAGGCGTCTCCCTGGAAGGCACCATCCCCGCCACAGATGATCGGCAGGCGCCGGTCTGGCACAGTCAGCGGGTGAGCCATGCCATTTTCGGGGCCGGTATCATCGTCGGTGAGGACGAAAGCTCGTTCGAAGTGCGCTTCGATAACGGCGACACCCTGAACTTCAGCAAGAAAAGCGCCCACCTGTATTTCACCACGTTGGCCTGATCCACCGTCCTGCCCGCGCCGTAACTCCGTACAATTCCGAAGGTAACATTATGTTTCAATTTTTTGTCTTTTTTGGCCTACTGGCCTAATTTTCAGGTAACACCCTGATTTTCTATAAAGCAGTAGCAAGAACGACAACCGAACAGGAGGTTCAGCATGAATATCATGCGTCCGTTAGCTTTTGCCGCCCTCACCGCCAGTCTGGCCACGCCCGCCGTGGCCGAACAGCGCCAGGAAACCATCTATATCAACCCCTTTGCCGGATTCCAGTATTTCGATGACAAGCGGGACCTGAGCGAGACCGGTACCTTTGGTGTGGGGGTGGAATACCGCTTCAGACCCCATTGGGCCATCGAAGCCGTGTATTCCCGGGCCGATGCAGATCGCAAGTATGTTGAAGGATCTTCCGATTTTGATGAGCTGCGTCTCGACGGGCTCTACTATTTCGCCGGCCAGGATGAAGCCTGGAACCCGTATCTTGCCCTGGGTGCTGGCCATGCTGACTTCGGTGAAGATGTATTAACTGTCCCCACCTCTGGCAGCAACCACGAGGAAACCCGGGTGAATGTCGGGGCCGGTGTCCGCTACAACGTCAGCGATAACATTTCCCTGCGCGGCGATCTGCGCGAGTTCCACGGCATTGACGAAAGCACCTTCGACACCATGGTGTCCCTCGGTATCAGCTTTGCCTTCAACCGCACCGTGGGTGAAGCCGCGCCGGCGGACAGCGACAACGACGGCGTACCCGACACCAGCGACCAGTGCCCTGGTACGACTGCGGGCGCAGTTGTGGACAGCACCGGCTGTGAGCCGGATGCGGATATGGACGGCGTCGCCGATGTCCGGGATGACTGCCCGAACACGCTTCGAGGCGCAGAGGTTGACGCCCGCGGCTGTGAGCTGGACAGCGACAACGACGGTGTCGTGGACAGGAAGGACCTGTGCCCGAACACCACCCCTGGCGCAGAGGTGGATGTCAACGGTTGCGAGGGTTTCGTAGAGACCATCGAAACCTTCGAGATCCAGGTGAAGTTCCCGACCAACAGCTCGGTAATCGGCAACGCCTATGACGATGAGATCAGCCGCGTGGCCGATTTTCTCAGGGAGAACCCGGAAACCATCGTTGAGATCGCCGGTCACACTGACAGCATTGGCGAGGCCGACTACAACCAGCTCCTGTCACAGCGTCGTGCTGAAGCCGTCGCGTCTCGTCTGACCGGCCCACTGGGTGTGGATCCGGAGCGCGTGAACGCCATCGGCTATGGGGAGGAAGCGCCCGTTGCCGCCAACGACACCGCCCAAGGCCGTGCGGAAAACCGTCGGGTCGAGGCCCGTATCCAGGTTCGCCGCTAACGCGAAGCTGGAACGAACGAAAGGCGCCTGCGGGCGCCTTTCTTTTTGGCATCGAGAAAACATCAATGGTGATAGCAACATGAATCGCGGCCTGGTACTGACAATCCTGTTGATGGCCTTTTCCGGCGGCGTTCTGGCCGAGGTCTACCGCTGCGAAAGCAACGGCTCGGTGACCTTCTCGGATCAGCCCTGTGGCACTGATGCCCGGGCCATCGAGATCCAGGACAACCGGATCGGTGGCAGCTTCAACCAGAACCTGCCCGAGCCGGTCAGCAGGGACTCCGGGGGCAAGGACAAGAAAATCAAAGAGCCGGACGAGGCCTCCACCTGCCGATTCATCAATTCCACGGATCTGCGGCGGTATCTGGTGCGGGAACAGGTGGTCCGGGGCATGACCCGGGATCACGTCCGGCGGGCTTTTGGCAATCCTCCGGAAGTACACACCAATCCCCGGGAGGTCTGGATCTACCAGACCCGTTACTACGGCGCGCTGTACGAACTGACCTATGTGTACTTCAGGGATGGCTGCGTGGAGAAGGTGGAGTATCGCAAGCCCTGACCGCATCCAGCAGCAGATTGCGCGGGGTCATTGAGCGGTCGCAGAAGGTTCCGAGCCGGACCCGATAACCCTGCTCCACCAGAAAGACGGCATAGTCCAGCACTAGCCAAAGCTCCAGCGGCCGCCGGAACAGATGGCGTAACAGTTCATGGCGCCGGACCTGTCTGAACCGTTGCCGGCCCGCATCCAGCCAGTGGTCCCAGTCCACCCGAGCCGGCAGTGGAAGCTGTTTTTTATCCGCTGCCCAGCGACAGAAAGCCTCAACCCCCTCGTTCACCAGCCTGGGTGGATGGGATGGCACCGGGAGGTATTCGTCACAGCCACGCAGGTGCCTTTGCAGGGCATCAAAGCCCAATCGCCATTGGCTGACCACTGCAGTCTGCGCCCGAACCCGGGCCGGTGCGGTGACGGTTTCCTGGACCGCCAGCCGTAACTCATTCCGGCTCAGTCTGAGCGCTTTCGGGTGTTCGTTCGCCTGCACCGAGAGGGGTTGATAATCGGCGTCGGCGCTCAGGTGATAGCAGCAGGGGGACAGGCTCAGTCGAGGTGCGCCGTCGGCGCTGCCGCGCCGTATCAATTGGCGGTGCAGGTCACCACAGGCATGCAGCGCCACGCCATGGCTGTCTGCTGGCCAGGACATGTCATCTACCATCACGTCCTGGCAATGCAGGGTCACAGCATCCGCAAATTGCCGGGCCAGCCGGTTGCCGTCATCCACCAACGCCGAATCCCATTCAAATCCCTGCACCGGTTCCGGGCATTGCCGTGCCAGGGTTCTCGACAGGTGGCCCTTGCCGCAGCACCAGTCCAGCACCGGACGGTTCAACGGGATCACCGAGGCGGCGAAGGCTCCGGCCTGGGCCCGCTTGCGACCTGGCATGTCGGTGGCAGCCACCTCCGGCAGGGTTGTCTCCGCCAGGGTCGCCGGGGAGGGAGAGAGAACCGGCACCGCTATCCGCTGCTCGTAATCGACCAGGCCGGGAAGCCAGCCACGGATCCGACCTGCAAACTCGATCAGGTGCTGTTCGTAATAGTCGCAGTCCTCATCAGTGAGTGCTTCAAGCCAGGACGACAATTCCGGGCACGCCTGCGCCCAGGCCGGAGCCGGCTCCATGAATGGTGCCGGCCGCCAGAATTCGGCGTAGCCGGCAAGCCAGTCATTCAAAGCCTGCCAGCGGCTATAAAAAGATGTGGTCGGCTCGTGTAAACTCGCGGCCGGAGGAAACGTCATGCAACTGGCCTTTGTACTTGTCGAACCCAAGGTTCCTGAAAACGTCGGAGCGGCTGCCCGTGCCCTGTGTACCATGGGGTTCGGCGAGCTGTGGCTGGTGAATTCCGACCTGCACACCCGCCCGGAAGCCCACTGGCTGGCCCACGGCAGCGATCATATTCTCGATAACGCGCGCATTTTCCCTGATCTGGCGGCGGTGCGAAACTCCGTAGACCTGCTGATGGGCACCTCCGCCAAGCCCCGCCACAACCGCCAAGACTGGCATACGCCGGACCGCCTGCACACGGTGCTGACCGACAAGGGCGAATCGGTGGCCACCGCCGCCCTGGTGTTCGGGCGCGAGGACCGGGGCCTGGCCAACGACGAGCTGGCCCTGTGCGACCTGCTCACCGGCATTCCGATGAAAGTGGCCTATCCGTCCCTGAACCTGGCCCAGTCGGTGATGCTCTATGCCTGGGAGATGTCGGGGCTATCCGTCAGCATTGAGGCGGAGGGCGACAAGCCCGAACCGGCTGAAGCCGGACTCGGTGCCCTGCGGGAACGGCTCGAGCAGCTGTTGCCCAACGTTGACACGCCCCCGGAGGGCAAGCTGTCGCAATGGGTGTTCGAACGCCTGCCACTTCTGTCGGATCGGGATATCGGGTTCGTCCACACCCTGTGCGGCAATATCGAACGAACCCTTCGCAAGAAATAACCTTACTCCTGAAAACGTCCGGGGCGAAACGCGTCCAGATTGACCGGTGGGGTTTCACCGTCAATCACCCGGGCGATCACATCGGCACTGCCGGCGGACAGGGTCCAGCCGAAGGTGCCGTGCCCGGTATTCAGGTACAGGTTCTCCCTCGGGCCCCGGCCAATGATGGCCGGGCCGTCCGGGGTCATGGGCCGGAAGCCGGTCCAGGTCTCTGCCGCGTCCAGGTCAGCACAACCGGGATAGCGGGATTCTACCGATTTTCGAATGGTGGCAATGCGGACTTCCGGAATGTCCCGGTTGAAATCCGCCAGCTCCACAAAACCGGTGGCCCGCAGCCGGTCGCCCAGCCGGGTGGAGACCACCTTGTAGTTGTCGTCGTGGATGGTGCTGACCGGGGCGTGCTCCGGATTTTTCAGGGGCACGGTAATGCTGTAGCCCTTGATCGGGTAGATGGGCAGATCCAGCCCGAGGGGCCGCACCAGCGTCGGTGACCAGCAACCGGCACTGATCACAAAAGCGTCCGCCTTGAGAATCTCCCGCTCTCCATCGGCGTTGCGCAGAGCCACCGCATCCACTCGGTGTTCACCGGCGACCAGGTTATCCACCTCAACGTTGTAGCGGAATTTCACCCCCCTCTCCTCGCAGGCGTTCGCCAGGGCCCGGGAAAACAGGTGGCAGTCGCCGGTGCCGTCGGTGTCGTAGCTGAGCGCCCCGTACAGCGGCCCACCGCCGACCATGCCTGGCTCCACTTCCCGTACCTGTTCCGGTGTGAGCAGTCGCGACGGGATACCAAGCTCGGTCAGCAAGTCATGTACGGCGCGATACCCCTCCAACGCCTCCGGCGTGCTGGCCAGATGGAGCAGCCCCTTGTGGTCACCGTCGAACTCGAGGTCCAGCTCTTGCTCCAGCTTCAGGAAGCGCTCCCGGCTGTGAATGCCCAGGCGCAGCATAGCCCGCCGGTTCAGGCCGAACAGGCCCGGAGACCAGGCATAACGGAGAGTAGCAAACATGAACTTCACCGCTTCCACCGATGGCGGCATCCGCAGCTTCAAAGGTCCGTCCTGTTTGAACAGCCATGGCAACGCCTTGAACACCATCGAGGGGTCCGCCCACGGGTAAACCACCCCGTAGGAGCGCTGGGCAGCGTTGCCCTTGCTGGTCTCGTTACCGGCAATGTCGTGACGCTCGATAACCGTTACCTGATGCCCCCGACGGTTCAATTCCCAGGCTGTGGTCACTCCGACCACACCACCACCGACTACTACAATGTGCATGCACGCCTCCGCGTCCGTTATTTTCAGCTGACCCCGTTCCTGGCCAACAGTTGCCGATATTCCTCGAGTACCGCTTCATCTTCCGCCGGATAGTCCGGCGCCAGTTGCCTGAGCTGTTCCGCCAGCATCGCGGCTACAATCGCCCGGGCCTGGGGCTTCCTGTCCCCGGGAACGACAAACCAGGGCGCTTCCCGGGTATGGGTTGCCGCCATCGCCTGCTCGGCAAAGGCCTCATACTCCGCCCGTCTGGCCCAGCCATCAATATCGGATTTATCGAATTTCCAACGCTTGCGGGGCTTGTCCAGGCGTTTGAGCAGGCGCCGGCGATGCTCGTCTTCGGACAGGTTCTGCCAGACTTTCAGGATCGTCGTGCCCTCCTGTACCAGGTGGCGCTCGAAATTACGGATGGACTGGTAACGGTTGTCCCAGTTGTAGCTGTCCGCAGCATGGACCGGCCAGACCCGCTCGGCAATGACCGCTTCGTGATGACTCCGGTTGAACGCCACCATTTCGCCCAGGCCCGGCAGGAAGGGCGTGACCCGCCAGAGAAAATCATGGCGGACTTCCGCCCCTTGCGGCCGGCTGAACGACCAGGCATGGAAGCCCGCCGGATCAGCGTAGGTGGCCAGGGTCCGGATCAGGCTGTCCTTGCCGCTGGTATCGGGACCGTGAACCACCACCAGCAGTGCCCGCTTGCGATTGGCCCAGAGTCGGCGCTGATATTCACCGATCTCCTCCAGGCTGGCTTCCAGGGCGGGAATCTCCCCGTCATCGTCCAGCAGCGTGGGGTAGTCCCGGAACCGGGGCTTTTCGGGATCAAAACGCCAGGCACTGGCGAACGGCGATACCTCCATAACATCCTTTCCCATAGTCATAGTCCGAAACAGGTTAACAATCGCACAAACTGGTAAACTTGCGGGATCAAGTTCCCAGAATAGCAGCCAGACCCAAGGTTGCGATGGAGTTCAGTCAAAGCAATGAGCAAGAAACGTCGCGAGATTCCGGTTTTCGATCACCCGATCATCGAAACCCACTGCCACCTGGATTACCTCAAGGACCGCCCCCTGGAGGACACCCTGGAGCAGAGCCATCGGGTGAACATTGAACGCGTGATCACCATCGCGGTGTCACCGGAGAACCTGGCCAAAGTCCGGGAACTGAGCCAGGTTGCGCCCTGGGTCTATGGTACCCAGGGAATCCACCCGCACGAGGCGGAAACCTACACCGATGAGGTGGAGCAAGAGATCCGCAGCCATGCCGGTGACGACAAGATCGTGGCGGTGGGTGAGATCGGCCTGGATTATTTCTATGACAACGCCGACCGACAGGTGCAGCGGGACGTTTTCCGCCGCCAGCTGCAGATTGCCTGTGACATCGACCGGCCGGTGGTGATCCACAGTCGAGAAGCGGACGAGGACACCATCACCATCCTCCAGGAGTTCGAGACGACCCTGAAACGCCGCGGGGTCATTCACAGCTTCACCTCGGGCCCGGGGCTGGCCCGCTATGCCCTGGATCAGGGCTGGTGCCTGGGCTTCAACGGCATCACCACTTTCAACAAGGCGGAGAACGTGCGGGACATCGTACGCATGGCGCCCATCGAGCAGATCCTGCTGGAAACCGATGCCCCATTCCTGACGCCGGTGCCCTACCGGGGCCGGGAAAATGCGCCGTTCTATCTGCCCTTCGTGGCCGAGAAGATTTCTGAGGTCAAGGACTTGCCGCTGGATCAGGTTCTGGCGCAGACCTACGCCAACAGCCTCAGGACCTTCTTCCCCGAACGATGACCGCGACCATCTTCCAGATCCTGGGCGGCCTGGCACTGTTCCTGTTAGCCATGGAGATGATGACCGATGGCCTGAAGAACGCTGCCGGGCGCCACCTCCGCCATCTGCTGGGCAGCTGGACCCGGACGCCCCTCCGCGGTCTGGCGGCGGGTTTTCTGATCACGGGTATCGTGCAGTCCTCCGGCGCAGTCACCGTGGCCACCATCGGCTTCGTGAACGCTGGCCTGCTCGGTCTCTCCCAGTCCCTGGGGGTCATCTTCGGCTCGAATATCGGCACCACCATGACCGCCTGGCTGGTGAGCCTGGTGGGCTTCGGTTTCAATATCGAGGCCTTTGCGCTGCCCCTGCTGGCCCTCGGCATGGCGCTCAAACTGGCCACCAGTAACACCCGGAGCGAGGCACTGGGCCAGGCCCTGGCCGGCTTCGCCCTGTTCTTCCTGGGTCTGTCGATCCTGAAAACGTCACTGGAGTCCCTGACCGCGGGAATCGACAGTCAGACCCTGATCGACACGGGTTACGGATTGCCAATGTTCATCCTGATCGGTTTTCTGGCCACGGTGCTGACCCAATCCTCCAGTGCGGCCCTGGCCATTGTCCTGACTGCGGCCGCCGGTGGGCTGATTCCGCTGAACAGCGCCGCTGCTGCGGTAATTGGCGCCAATCTGGGGTCCACCTCTACCGCCGCCATCTCCGCGCTCAAGGCCACTGCCAATGCCCGGCGCCTGGCTATCGGTCACATCCTGTTCAATGCAGCGACCGGCGTCATCGCCCTGCTCATCCTGCCCGTCATGCTCTGGGTTGTGGCCCTGATGGCCCGATGGCTTGAGCTCGACGCCAACGTCGCGGTGTCCCTGGCCCTGTTCCATACCCTGTTCAATGTCCTCGGGGCCCTGCTGATGCTGCCGTTCACGGCCCACTTCGCACGCTTTCTCGGACGGCTGTTCCGGAGCAAGGAGGAGGACAACGCGGAACCGCGGCACCTGGACAATACACTGGTGGCCACGCCGGAACTGGCCGTCGCTGCGGTGGATGAGGAGATGAAGCGCCTGATCGGGTTGCTTCGGGGGCTGCTCAGGGTCTGTCTGGACCGGGAAGACCTTAAGCCGGCGCAGATCCAGCCGAAGGCAGACGCCTGCCGGAGCCTGAACTCGGCTATCGTCGATTATGTCTCGAGAGTCAGGGCGGAAAAGATGCATCCCTCCACCGTGGATGCCCTGACCCTGAGCATCCGCACCTGCCGCTATCTGATGGAGGCTACAGACCTGGCGGGGGAACTGCTCAAACTCAAGGTGGCCAAAGACCAGCCACGTATGGCCCGACTGTCCGACGCACTGGAACGGTACATCGACACACTGAGAACCCTGGTCGCTGCAGATGAGCCCCTGCCAGCCATCGTGGATAATGCTGAAACGATCTACCATCAGCTCAAATCGGAGCTACTGGCCATGATTGTCCGTCGCGACATCGCCACCACAGATGGCGAGCAAATCCTGGATACGCTGAGCTCGGTCCGGCGCCTCGTTGACCAGTGGCACAAGGCCCTCGCATGGCAGCCGGTTTCCAGGCTCCTGAACGGGGATCAGGAAGCGGCGCTGTCAAACCCGCAGTAACGGTTGCGCCCTTGCTTCTTGGCCTGATACATGGCCTGGTCGGCCTGACGCAGTAGCTGGTCGCCATCAAGCTCTTCAGCCTGGGGATAGAGGGTGAAGCCAATACTCGCCGAGACCTGCACCAGGTGACCGGCCACCTGGACCGGCTCCGAGATGGCGTGCAACAGCCGCGCGAGCAGATTCTCCAGCACAGTCGGCTCTGAAATATTAACGATCAGTGCGGCGAATTCGTCGCCCCCGAGGCGGGCCAGGGTGTCTTCCTCCCTCAACTCCGCCCGCATGCGGTTGGCCACCTCCACCAGCAGCTCATCACCCGCCTTGTGGCCAAAGGCGTCGTTGACCGGCTTGAACTGGTCCAGATCGATGTAGACCACCGCCAGCAGATCATCCTGGCGCCGGGCCTGGGCCATGACCTGCTGCATGCGGTCGGTAAACAGAACACGATTCGGCAGATGCGTCAGCGCATCGTAATGCGCCATGGTACGCAGCTCCTTCTCCTGGGCCTTGAGCCGTGTGATGTCCGAGAAGATGCCCATAAAATGACTGATAGCACCCCGTTCATCCCGGACCCCGCTCACCGTCAGCGCCATGTTGAAACGCTCACCGTCCCGGCGTTTATTGGCAAACTCGCCAGACCAGAAACCGTGGGCCCGGGCGCTGGCAAACACGCCAGTGCCCTCTTCCAGAGGCAGGGGTGGCAGCCGACCAATGGCGTCAGCCCGTGCCCGACCGGTAATTTCCACGTAGGCATCGTTAACGTCGATGATGAGGCCATGGAGATCGGTAATGAAAATGGCTTCCCTGGCATGGTCAAATACGCTGGCGGCCATGCGTTGGCGTTGCTCCGCCTCCTTTCGGCCGGTGATGTCGTACCAGGAACAAAGGACATGGGGCTGCGGCTCGTCTGTTTCATGCACTGGCGCCAGAGTCATATCGACCCAGACCTCCGAACCGTCCGAACGCCTGAAGACCCACTCGACCTGGACAACCTCACCGCGGTCCACCCGCTGCAACAGTCTTTGGATTTTTTGCCGCGAAACATCGCCATCAGGCTGGGTTTGGGGCGAGAAAGCGGCAATATCCTTGCCCAGCAGCGACCGGGGCATGGCATACCTCAGCAACTCGAGGGCAGCGCGATTGCTATCCACGAATTCACCGCCTCGAAGCATCAGCATGGGTTGGGGCCAACTGAGGATCAAACGACGGAGCCGGCGCTGCTCAGCGGCCAGCTCCCGCTTCTTGCGGCGCAACCACAACATGGAGCCGGTCAGTAGCAGGACGAGGATAAAGGTAGCCATCAGCCACCCCCAATACTGCCCGACCAGCTCGCCCCAGGTGAGTTTCGGCAGCTCATCGTAGGGCTCGACACGAAGCTCCCGGGCCAGGTATTCAACAGACTGGTAATCGGCGGGCGGGGCAAAGCCGGCGATACCGGCACTCAGCGCCGCTGGATAGTTCTCCTCGATGGCGAACAGGGCCGACGCCACACGGCGTACGATATCGCTGTCCACATGGGGCAAGGCTGCGACCGGCCATTCGGGGTACAGGCGCGTGGACACGGCGTAGGGGAAACCCGTCAGGTTCTGGCGGTTGAGAATCCGGATCCGGTCTGCCAGACGTGGATCATCTGCAATCATTTCTTCCAGGATGCCAGTGCGAACAAATCCCACCTCGGCGTCTCCGGTGAGCACGGACCTGACCACCCGATCATGGCTGCGAACGAGCTTTATCCGGTTATTGTTCAGAACATCGACACCGGCGCCTTTCAGTTCAAGCGCCTGGGTCTGAAAACCACCGAGGAAATGAAGCCCGGGCGAGGCAATGGTCCTGCCTCGCACATCCGACAGATCACTGATGTCGTTTCGCGTCGCCGCCGTGAAAATCACGCCACCAAGACTGGCTGTGGCAACCCCGTCGTGCTTGCGCACCAGGGTCGCCAACTCCCCGGTCAGGCTGCGCTCACTCCGGATCACCAGGAACTGGCTCGGGTTGGTCAGGAAAAAATCCAGCTGGTTGGAGGCCAACGCCGCGCGCATCTGCTCCTGGTCCAGCACCTGCAGTTTCACCGGGATGCCGATCCGGCCTGTCAGGTAATCCGCCAGGGGCTGGTATCGCTCCTTCATGATGAAATCGGGACGATAGGCATAGATGCCGAAACGCACTTCCTGGAAGCCCTGGGCAAGTGTCGTTCCGGTTGCGGACAGGATCAGAGCCGCGAACGCCAGGTACCCGAGAACCCACCGCTTCACGCGGCGCTCCTGGGCAGGAACTGGCTGTCACTGAAGCGCTCCACCTTAAGTGTTCGCGGAACCAGGCCCTCTCGGGCCAGCATTCGGGAAAGGCTGCGGGCGACCTGCTCGACCCGGCCATTTTTCGCCAGGTAGCGACGGTTGGAAGCCAGATCCGGGAACATGACTGAGGCCTGCGCCAACCTCACCTCTCTCGGGGAGATCCCCTGACGGGTTGCAACCCGATAGATCGAATCATACTGGTTGCGAACCAGGTGGCGGAGACCGGAAAAGTGGGCCTCCAGCAGGGCCCTGACAGCCTCCGGAACCCGTTCTGCGAATTTACGGTTCACCACCAGGACATCGAAAATGGTTTCGGGTAATTGGCTGCTATCGAACAGGCGCTCGCCGCCAAGGCCCAGCAGAATAGATGCAGTCGGCTCATAGCAGGCAATGGCATCCACTTCTCCCCGCTTCCAAAGACCGACATGCGTGTCAGCCGGTGCATCGACGATGGTCACCTCATCCCGTTCGATGCTGGCCTGGTCCAGTATATTCAGCAGCAGGGTCCCGGATACTCCGGCCAACTCCACCGCAATCCGCTTGCCCCGCAACTGGTCGAGGCTCTCGATTTCCGACTTTGCCACCAGTACATCCGCCCCGACGGACACATCAGTTACTCCGACCACCAGCAGTTCCGGACCTTCAACGTGCACCCTTATGGCCTCATCCAGAGTCAGCGCGGCACCATCAAGCTGCCCGGATTTGAGCAGTTCCATGGAATCCAGGGCCGAGGATCCCTTCACCAGCTCCACTAAAGCGGGTAGCCAGCCGAACTCTTCCGCAAGGTAAAGCGATTCGTAGCCAATCCAGGGATGGATGCCGAACCGGAGCGGGCTGGACGCGCCACAACCACGGAGCCCCAGGGCAGCAAAGCCGGCTGCCAGAGAAGCTCCCAGAAAATGGCGGCGGTGCATCAGAAACTCCGGACCAAGGCGTTATTTTTCTTCATATTCTTGTAGGTTATTATCTTACTGTCTGCAATCACAACGGTAAAACCCGGATTAACAGCCAGTAAAAGGGGCTAACCCAGGGAAAGGAACACACCCATCAGGACAGGCGAGAAGAACGAGAGCAGAAATCCCGACGCGATGGCCACTGGTACACATACCAGACCACCGCTGCTGCGAATCACCGGCAGGGTGAAATCCATCGCCGTTGCACCGCCATAACCGATCGCCATGGCGGGCCTTGAGGCAATCAGCAGAGGAATGATCGCCAGGGCGATGATCTCCCGGAGCACGTCGTTGAGGAAAGCAACCCCACCCCAGGCAGGGCCGAGAGCATCGCCGACGACAATGCCCGACAGGGAATACCAGCCAAACCCCGATGCCAGGGCCAGCACGTCATGCCAGGGCAGCCCGAGGACGGGAATCAGCAACACGCCGGCCACCAGCGAGCTGACCATCACCGAAAGGGCCATGCCCAACCCCTGCCGGTTCACCAGCAGCTTGTGCAGGGACAGTCCGGCATTGCGCAGTTGCAGACCGATCAGGAACAGTAGAAGCATCAGTGCCCAGGTGGCCACCTGGTCGGTCATGGGCAGGGCCGGCAGCAGGAAATAGCCGGCAATCAGGCCGGCAATCACCGCCACCAGCGGTTTCAGGCCGGCCAGGAAAAGACGCCGGTAACCGGGCCGCCCGTCACTGTCATCCCGCTCCACTTTCATCGGCTGCCAGCGGTGAAACAGCCACAGGCCGGCCATGTTGGCCAAGAACAATACGGCCACCAGGGCGCTGACCTGCACCGCCATGCTGCCTAACTGGGCCGCCAATCCCTCCATCTGGCCGAGCCCCAGGCCCAGTAACGCCAGGATGAAATACACCAGCGTCTCGACGGTGTAATGGATGACCGTCATCAGCCGGCGATTGGCCAGGGGAATGGCAAAACCGAGAAATAGCGGTGCCAGTATCAGCAGGGCTCCGGTGAGCATGGTGTCCTCAGGCTGGAATAACGAGAAAGCGACCCGGGCGGGGCGCCGGAATGTCGGAAAGGATCAGGCTCAGTGCAGCACGTGGCCCGAGCGGTCCTGCACCAGTACCCAGGGCGCCACGACCACGGCCCAGAGCTCGGCATTGCGATCGTACCAGGTCCGGGCTACGTCAGGGGAGACATCTCCCACCTCGCCTTTCTGCATCCATTGCTCAAACTGCGCCTTGTTATCAGCGGTGAGCTCGGCAGCAACCTCCAGCAAATCCAGCTCCGGTGCCACGCGCACGACCTGGCCCCGGGCATAGTAAGTCTGGAGCTCGTGCCAGTTGATGCGGGAGGTTTCGAGGTTGAGTTTGGCCTTGATGTCGTCTCGGGAGGATTCAGCCATGGGACCTTGTCTTCGTTCAACGGGTTGCTGGGAAAGGCGCAGCTTACCTGAAAACGAGGTGTAAAACACGGGGTGAAGGTGGGGTCAGATGAAGGCTTTCATCTGACCCCATTTTCATGCTTCAGGCGTTCTTCAGCATCTCCCGCACCACATAGTGCAGGATACCCCCGTGCTTGAAGTACACCGCCTCGTTCGCGGTATCAATCCGCGACTTGAGTTCGCAACTCTCGGTGGAGCCGTCCTTGTACTTCACGGTCATCTTCAGGGTCTGGCCCGGCTTGATATCGCCGGACAGGCCTTCGATGCTGATGGTTTCCTCACCGGTCAGTTTCAGGCTCTTGCGGTCCACGCCCTCCGGAAACTGCAGGGGCATCACACCCATGCCGATCAGGTTGGAGCGGTGGATCCGCTCGTAGCTTTCCGCCACCACGGCCTTGACGCCGAGCAGGCGGGTACCTTTCGCCGCCCAGTCCCGGCTCGAGCCGGTGCCGTATTCCTTGCCGGCAATGACCACCAGCGGCGTGCCGCTTTCCTGGTACTTCATGGCTGCATCGTAGATGGCCATCTGCTCACCGGAAGGCACGAATTTGGTGAAGCCGCCTTCCACGCCATCGAGCATCTCGTTCCGGATGCGCACGTTGGCGAAGGTGCCGCGCATCATCACCTCGTGGTTACCTCGGCGGGAGCCGTAGGAGTTGAAGTCTTTCGGCTCAACACCATGCTCCTGCAGGTACTTGCCGGCCGGGGTGTCCGGCTTGAAGGACCCGGCCGGTGAGATGTGGTCGGTGGTTACCGAGTCACCCAGCAGGGCGAGGATATTGGCATCCGTGATGTCCTCGATGGGGTCCGGCTGCTCGCCCATACCCTCGAAGAACGGCGGATGCTGTATGTAGGTGGACTTGTCGGACCACTCGTACACTTTGCTCTCGGGCACCTTGATGGACTTCCAGGTCTCGTCGCCCTCGAACACCTCGCCGTATTCCTTGCGGAACATGTCGGTCCTGACCTTTTCCACCGCCTCGGCGATTTCCTTCTGGCTCGGCCACAGATCCTTCAGGTAGACCGGGTTACCGTCCTTGTCGGCACCCAGCGCATCCTTGGTCAGGTCCACCCGGACGTTGCCGGCGAGGGCGTAAGCCACCACCAGCGGGGGCGACGCCAGCCAGTTGGTTTTCACCAGCGGATGTACCCGGCCCTCGAAGTTGCGGTTACCGGAGAGTACCGACGCGACCGTCAGGTCACCATCGGTAATGGCCTTTTCCACTTCCTCAGGCAGCGGACCGGAGTTACCGATACAGGTAGTGCAACCGTAGCCCACCAGGTTGAAGCCCAGCTTGTCCAGATCGTCCTGCAGACCGGCCACCGCCAGATAGTCGGTAACCACCTTGGAACCCGGCGCCAGGGAGGTCTTCACCCAGGGCTTGGTGCTCAAACCCTTCTCCACCGCCTTTTTCGCGATCAGACCGGCGGCCATCATCACGCTGGGGTTGGAGGTGTTGGTGCACGAGGTAATGGCGGCAATCACCACGGCGCCCGGATCCAGCCGGGACTTCTCACCGTTCATGTGCAACGGCTGGCTGGCCGGATGCTCGAAATAGGCGTCCTGTGCGCCCACGGCGGTACCACCACCCTCGGATTCGAGTTTCTCCTCGCGGGAGTCCGCGGGGCCCTCGGCGGTCTCCATCAACAGCTCGAAGGAAGCTTTCATGTTTTTCAGGGCGACCCGATCCTGGGGCCGCTTCGGGCCGGCCAGGCTTGCTTCGACGTCGCCCATGTCCAGTTCCAGAGTATCGGTATAGACCGGCTCATGGCCCGGCTCACGCCACAGGCCCTGGGCCTTGGCGTAGGCTTCCACCAGCTCCAGCTGGTCCTCATCGCGACCGGTCAGGCGCATGTAGGTGAGGGTCTGCTCATCGACCGGGAAGAAACCGCAGGTGGCGCCGTATTCGGGGGCCATGTTGGCGATGGTGGCCCGGTCCGCGACCGGCATGTCTTTCAGGCCGTCGCCATAGAATTCGACGAATTTGCCCACCACGCCCTTCTTGCGCAGCATTTCAGTGACGGTCAGGACCAGGTCGGTGGCAGTGATGCCCTCCCGCAACTTGCCGGTGATCTTGAAGCCGATCACCTCGGGAATCAGCATGGACACCGGCTGACCAAGCATGGCGGCCTCGGCTTCGATACCGCCAACACCCCAGCCCAGGATGCCCAGGCCATTGATCATGGTGGTGTGGGAATCGGTGCCTACCAAGGTGTCCGGATAGGCAATGGTCTTGCCATCCACGTCTTTCTGCCAGACGGTCTTGCCCAGGTATTCCAGGTTCACCTGGTGACAGATACCGGTGCCCGGCGGCACCACCCGGAAATTGTCGAAGGCCTGCTGGCCCCAGCGCAGGAACTCGTAGCGTTCCTGGTTCCGCTCCATTTCGATGGCTACGTTGTCCTTGAATGCAGCGGGCGTGCCATATTCATCCACCATCACCGAGTGGTCGATCACCAGATCGACCGGCGACAGCGGGTTGATCAACGCGGGATCCTTGCCGGCCTTTTTGACCGCCTCGCGCATGGCCGCCAGATCCACCACGCCGGGTACCCCGGTAAAGTCCTGCATCAGGACCCGGGCCGGGCGGTACTGGATCTCAGTATCGGACTTGCGGTCTTTCAGCCACTGCACCATGGCATCGATGTGGGACCGGTCGACGGTGATGCCATCCTCGTTACGCAGCAGATTCTCCATCAACACTTTGAGGGAGAATGGCAGGCGGTTGAGATCGCCGAGGGTTCTGGCTGCCTCGGGCAGGCTGTAGTAATGGAAGGTCTTGCCGCCCGCATCCAGGGCGGAAAGGGTATTCAGGCTGTCTTTTCCAAGATTTTCATTCGACATGCGGTGCCTCCCTTCAAAAGGTTCAGCGATGTGAAGTTACCTTTAACTATTGCAGCTAATGACAGGACTTCAACCGATGGCCGGTGAATGTTCGGGATCATTTCCGTGAATATCAGACCAAGGTCGACACCGAAAGTTGCAGGCACAGAACCGGCTGACCCGCGGCCCGAATCTCAGGTCTGTCGCTGACCATAGAGCTGGGCGTAGATGCCCTCCCGGGCGATCAGTTCCTCGTGCCGCCCCTCCTCGATGATCCGGCCATCCTCGAACACGCAGGCACGGTCCGCCTGTTTCACCGCACTGAGCCGATGGGCGATGATCAGGGTGGTCCGCCGTTCGAGGAAAGCCTCCAGATCCCGGTGCAGCTGATGCTCGGTCTCGGCATCCAGTGCCGACGTGGCCTCATCGAGAATCACCAGCGACGGATCCGACAGCACCATGCGGGCAATGGCCAGGCGCTGGCGCTGCCCGCCGGACAAACGGACACCCTGCCGGCCGATAACGGTATCCAGCTGGTCGGGCATGGCCGCCACCATGGTATCGAGCTGGGCGATACGCAGCGCCTCCCACAGCTCGGAATCCGGCTTGTCCCGGCCGAGGGTAAGGTTCTGCCGGATGGTGTCATTGAACAGGGCCGGATGCTGCAGGACGGTGGCCACATGTTCCCGCAACCTTGGCAGCCCGATCCGCTGCACCGGCACATCGTTGATCAGCACCTCGCCCTGCTGGGGCGTGTACATGCCCAGAATGATCTGCACCAGGGTGGATTTACCGCCGCCGCTGGCGCCGACCACTGCCACTTTCTCACCGGGCTCCAGATGCAGGTTGATGCCCCCCAACACCTGCTCGTCGCCATAACCGAAATGAATGTCCCTCAGGGTCAGGCTTACTGTGTGATGGCCACGGAACGGGTCTTCCAGCGCCGGATAGCGCGGCTCCTCCTTCAGCTCCAGCAAACGGTTGATGCGCCCCAGGGCAGCGTTGGCGGCGAACCAGGCATATTGCATGTTCAGCATTTCCTGGACCGGCGTCAGCATGAACCACAGGTACCCGAAGATCGCGAACATCATGCCGATGCTCAGATCGCTGAGCAGAACGGTGATCATGGCGGCGGCCCGGAACACGTCGACACCAAACTGGAACAGGGCAAAACTGGCCCGAGTGGCGGCATCACTACGCCACTGGAAGCGGATGGCATGATCCCGCACCACCCGCGCCCGGTCGATCAGCAGTCGCAGGTAGTGTTTCTCCCGGTTGGCCGCCCGGAGCTGGTGAATGGCGTCCAGGGTTTCGGTCAGGTCGCCCTGGAACTCCTCGTAGGCACTGTTCTCCCGACGCTTGAGTTCCTTGACTTGCTTGCCGATCAGGATGGTGGCGAAGATGACCAGCGGATTGAACAGCAGAATCAGCAACGCCAGTTGCCAGTGCACCCACAGCAATACCACTGCCGTGCCGATTACCGTCAGGCTGGCCACCAGGAACCGGCTGATGGTGGTCCCCAGGAACTGATCCATGGTATCCAGGTCGGTGATGAAGTGGCTGCTGATGGCCCCGGACCCACGGGTCTCATACTCCGACATGGCCACGCGCTGGAGCCGGCCCAGCAGCCGGGATCGCATGCGGAACACGACATCCTTGGAAACCTTGGAAAACTCCCGCGATTGCAGGACATTGAAGAACAGTGCGGCCGACCGGAGCAGCAACGCTGCCAGCACCATCAACCCGATGTAGACCACAGGCTGCTGCCATGCGCCAGGCAGGATGGCGTCCATGACCGGAAGAACCCGACCCTCTTTCTCCAGCAGAACCTCATCCACCAGTACCGGCAGCAACAGGGGCACCGGCACCGCCATGACCGTTGCCAGGATCGCCAGAAGGTTGGCGCGCGCCAGGCGCGGCTTATGCTTGAGTGCCAGCAAGAAGATGTCGCGCCAGCGGTAGGGCTGATGCCCGCCGGCGGACTCAGCCGACTGTTGCAGGTTGTTTTGTTGCAAGACTCCTCCGGACCCCGAATATCTTCGGTTCAATACGGACGCTTTGGCCCGACAGTCTACTGTTAACCAGGTAGCTGCGCGGCCCTTTCAGTTCTGTCATCATGACCCGCCTGACTCTGACGGACCAGGAACCCGACCTGCTGTGAAACACGACTGCTACTACCACCCCGGTGAACCCGCCAAATGGCACTGCGGCGAATGCCAGATTCACTACTGTAGCCGCTGCATGCCCGATGGCGATACTCGACAGCGCAAGGCGCTCTGCCCGCAATGCAGCAAGGCCATGCGCTACCTCGGGGCCGCCACCGAAGCAGTCCCGTTCTGGAACCGGCTCGGCGCGTTCTTCCGCTATCCGTTCCACAGCGACCCTCTGATCGTAATAGCCATCTGCACCCTGGTGCCGGTGATCGCCCCGGCGAACCTGATCGGCATCCTGATCTGGATTGTGCTCGCACTGGCCCTGTTCAAGTATACGTATGCGGTGATCAATCACACCGCCGAAGGCCACCTGAAACCACCACCGGTGGCTGTCGCCTTTACCGGAAGCGGCTTTGATATCGTGGTTCTGCAACTGCTGGTGTTCGTGGTGATGGGCGGCCTGGTCGGCGCCGCTGCCATGCTGGGCGGGCCGCTCCTGGGCATGCTGGCCATCGCCTTTGTGGTGCTGGCCCTGCCCGCCTCCATCATGGTCCTGGCCATGGAACGTTCGGTGGGAGCGGCCGTGAACCCCATGAACCTGGCACTGCTGATCTCCCGCATCGGGACACCCTATTTCCTGCTCTACGGCTACCTGATCCTGCTCACCCTGGCCTCGGGCGCCGCCCAGGATTTCGCCCTGAACCACTTTCCGCTGTGGTTGTCCCAGCCCCTGGCCGGCTTCCTGAACAGTACCTTCACCCTGATCCTGTTCCACATGCTCGGCTACCTGTTGTTCCAGTACCAGGAAGAGCTGGGTTTCGCCGCTGACGTCCAGGACGGCGAGACCCTCGCCCAGGCCCAGAACCGGGACCGGACCGCCCGCTTTGATGCCGATATCGACATGAACCTCAAGGACGGCCATTACGACCGGGTGCAGTCCATGCTGAAAGAAGCTCTGAAAAGGGATCCGGACAATGCCCTGAGAATCGCCCAGCTGTACAAGTTGCTGATGGCCCGAAGGGATGTCCCGGAGCTGCAACGTTACCACGCCCGGATCCTCAACTGGCTCGCGACTACCAACGACGGCGAGGCCATTGCCGGGCTGGTCACTCTGCTGCAGGAGGCCGAGCCCACGTTCCGGCTCGAGGATCCGAAACTGAGTGTGCGCTGCGCCAGCGCCATGTATCACCAGGGCCGTTTCAAGCCCGCCCTGCGCCTGCTCCAGGATTTCCATAAACGCTTCCCGGACAGCGACCAGCTGGCTCCGGCGTACCTGCTGGTGGCGCAGATCCTGGCCAACGGGCTCAACCAGTGGGAGAAAGCCACTGCCTTCCTGACGTTTATCCAGAAGAAGTGCCCGAATCATCCGCTGCATGGGCAGATCGGGACGTATCTGGCGCAGGCGGAGAAGCGCGAGCCGTTGAAGGGCCCGAAGGCGAGTTTTGCTGTTGCTGAGTGAGGCGTGAAGGTGAAGTTGGGGTCAGATGAAAGCGTTCATCTGACCCCGGGGTTAGCGGGAAGCTGAGGAGGTTGGGCCAAGGGTGGGGTCAGATGAAAGCTTTCATCTGACCCCGGTTTGGAGGCGAACTGGCGAGGTTGGTCTGACGCAGGGGTCTGAAGAACACTTTCTTCTGACCCCGTTTTCACCGCCGGCCAGCCCGCTCAGGCCAGCAACTGCCGATAATGCCGCGCCTTGGGCTCCATCTCCCGCTTCTCGAACTCACTCACCAGCAGGCGACAGGCCTCTGACGTCAGCAGTTCATCCCCGGTGGCCCGCAGCCGCTCGAAGGCCTTTTCCGCAGCCTTGAAATTCTGCTGTTTCAGACTGGTAAACAACACCCGGTTGTGGTCCTCGGCAGCCAACGGCTGGTGGTGCTCACCCTTGCCGAGATATTCCTCCCACACTGCAACCATCTGCTCCGGCTGGCGCCGGCTGAGGGCGTCTTCCATCAGCTCACGGGTGCGGTCGCGGTACTCGGGCAGGTCCGGCCTCAGTTTGGCCAGCTGGTACAGGTGCTCAAGCAGGATAGGCCGGTCCGGGTAATGCTGGCGCAGGGCCTCAAACTGCCGGTGGGCCAGGTCGAACTCCATCCGGCCGAGGCTCGCCATGGCCTGGGCATAGCTGGTGGTAAAGCGGGCGTCCTGTTCACTTTCCTCCGGCTCGAAGAATTCCTCGCGTACCTGCAGCCAGCTGCGCCCAAACAGCCAGACCAAGCCGGCCCCGGCCACCAGACCGCCGGCATGGGCCATGTAGGCGACTCCGGTGGCGCCGGCGAACCAGTAGTCGTAGATCTCCTTGCCCAGCCAGACCGGCAGCATGGCCAGCGCCGGTGCCCGGAAATAATTGAAGTACACCCCGAGGAAAAAGAAAAACCGGATCTTCTGCAAACCGTAGATGGCAACGTACATGCCCATAAGCCCCGAGATCGAACCAGACGCCCCCACCAGCGGAAGCGGGCTGCCTGAGGAAAAAGCCGTGAACACCAGACCGGATATGGCCCCGCACACCAGGTAGGCCACCAGGAACCGTCCGGGGCCCAGCGCCTTCTCCACCGTGAAGCCGAGCAGGAACAGGAACAACAGGTTGCCGATGATATGACCCCAGCCACCATGGAGGAACTGGTAGGTAATCAGGGTGTAGGGTTTGAGATCGGCCGGCACCAGGCCCAGCTGCTGGGCGCTGAGCTGGCTGATGAAGTCCTGTTCGATCCTGGTCCGGTGTTCGAGCCAGTATGCCCGCTCCGCCGGAGCCCAGAGGATGTCGCGGTTCTCCATCAGGTAGTAGAAGAACTCGCGGTCCATCATCAGGCTGATGGCGATCCAGAAGTCGGCGTTCTCCTCCCGCAGTTGCTGGAACTCCTGCAGGTCGTAGACACGCTGTGCCTCACCCCGGAACTGGATCTGCCGTTGCAGGTAATCCTCGTAGACGGGCGCTTCCAGCTCCTGGAGGTCCTGGGAGAGATACTGATCAACCGCCTGCTCGATCTTGCGGCTGTCGCCGCCCTGGTAGAACAGGAAAACCAGCAGGCAGGCGAACATCAGCCCCAGGGTGACCAGGGGCGGGCGTTTCCAGTTAACGGCATTCTCGGCGGGGATAATCAGCATCGGCGGTCACAATTCATCATATTCTGTCCCTGAAAACCTGCTTTTTTACCACAGCCCTGCCCGTATTTCCCGGTGTAATAGGTCCTTAGGCGACGGTTACCGCGGCTTAATCCGAGAAATGTGGACAGCCCCACAGATAGCGGGACCGGTGCGAGACACTGTCACACCGGAGTCATATAAATGACATTAAATCGGTGGCAGCCAGAGGCCGCACCCGCGTCCTATCGACCTTTCGCCAATTGCCGTTATTCCTGCCACCACCAATAGTGAGTGGGAATAACAAGAAAAACCGGATACTGGAAGCAAGGATACTGCACATGACCGTACTCGTTTTGGACAACCCGGAACTGCTGGCCAAAGCGGCGCTGGCATCAGGTTTTACGGCGGCGATGGCCA
>Ga0114984_1000179_pt1 | contig 25076 bp, 22 predicted proteins | sample Shrwel1BS1Day1_FD_96987 | JGI IMG/M metagenome (GOLD analysis project Ga0114984, IMG submission 96987) | Subsurface microbial communities from deep shales in Ohio, USA - Utica-3 well 1 S-1-Day1 | ecosystem: Environmental > Aquatic > Deep subsurface > Shale gas/oil reservoir > Produced water/Flow...
GCGCTGATGGTTGGCGTACCGGCCCGGCAGATCGGCTGGATGAGCGAATTTGGCGAACAGTTGGAGCTGCCGGTAAACGGGGAGGGCGAAGTCGCTTGCCCCCATACCAGCGCCCGCTATGTATTGACCGGCAACATACTGAACAAAGTGGATGCGCAGTAAATGATCGAGTTCATCGACCTGAAAACCCAGCAGGCCCGCATCAAAGACAAGATCGACGCTGGCATTCAGCGCGTCCTCGCCCACGGCCAATACATCCTCGGGCCGGAAGTGGCGGAGCTGGAAGAAAAGCTGGCCGCCTTCGTCGGCGCTAAATATTGCATCACATGCGCCAACGGCACTGATGCTTTGCAGATCGCGCAAATGGCGCTGGGTATCGGCCCTGGCGATGAAGTCATTACACCCGGCTTCACCTATATCGCTACAGCCGAAACCGTAGCCCTGCTGGGCGCCAAGCCGGTGTATGTGGACATCGATCCGCGTACCTACAACCTAGATCCGAAATTACTAGAAGCGGCCATCACACCTTGCACAAAAGCGATCATCCCGGTGTCGCTGTACGGCCAGTGCGCAGATTTTGATGAAATCAACGCCATTGCTGCCAAACACGGAATCCCAGTAATAGAGGATGCGGCTCAAAGCTTCGGTGCTACTTATAAAGGTAAGCGCTCCTGCAACTTGACGACGATCGCCTGCACCAGCTTCTTCCCTAGCAAGCCGCTTGGCTGCTACGGCGACGGCGGTGCAATCTTTACCAACGATGATGAGCTGGCCAAGGTCATGCGGCAGATCGCCCGCCACGGCCAAGACCGCCGTTATCATCATGTTCGGGTTGGAGTGAATAGCCGGTTGGATACGCTACAAGCCGCTATTCTGCTGCCCAAGTTGGAAATATTTGCCGAAGAAGTAGAGCGGCGTCAGCAGGTTGCTGCCGGCTATGATCAATTGCTCAAAGCCGCAGGCATCTACAGCACACCGTTTATCGCCTCACACAACGTCAGCGCTTGGGCGCAATACACCGTGCAGGTGCAAAGCCGTGATGCTGTGCAAGCCAAACTGAACGAGCACGGCGTGCCCACAGCTGTGCATTACCCAATCCCTCTTAACAAGCAGCCCGCTGTAGCGGATAGCAACGCTTGCTTGCCTGTAGGCGATGCAGTAGCTGAAAAGGTAATGAGTCTACCCTTCCATCCGTATATGAGGGCAGATGACATACAAAGAGTAGTTCAGGCTCTCATGTCTTAAGGCCAAGCACGTATGAACTACCGCCCCGACATCCAGGGACTGCGTGCCATCGCCGTGCTGCTGGTCATACTGTTTCACTTCAACCCCGCCTGGTTACCTGGTGGGTTTGTTGGAGTGGATGTGTTTCTGGTGCTCTCCGGTTACCTGATCGTCAGCATCCTGCTGAACAAAAAAAACCAGCCCGGCTACCGCCTCACCAGCACCTTGCGAGACTTCTACCTCAGCCGCCTCAAGCGTATCGCCCCGGCATACTTCGCCATGCTGGTCACGGTCTCACTGCTGGCGGCGGTGTTGTTTCTGCCGGCAGACCTGGCCACCTACAAAGAGGGCTTGAAGCAGGCCGCCTGGTTTAACAGCAACCACTACTTTGCAGGTTTTGGCGACTACTTTGCCCCGGCCAATCACGAGCAGCCGCTCCTGCACACCTGGTCCCTGGCTGTAGAAATACAGTTCTACTTGCTGGCACCACTGCTCGTGCTACTGCTACCCATCAAAGCGCTCAAATGGCTGTTTGCAGCTTTGCTGATTACCCTCACCGCAGTGGCAGAGTATCGTCTGCGTGGGTTGGGTCTCCATCAGGCCACCTACTACAGCCTGTACGCACGGCTACCCGAGTTTTTTGCAGGCGGGTTGCTGGCTCTGTGCATATATACCGCAGCGGTGGGCAGGCCGTGGTTTGCCAGCCTGGGGCTTGTGTTATTACTGGCCTCGGCCGTCCTACAGACCCAGCTAGGACACTTCCCTGGTTTACCCGCACTGCTGCCGGTGGCGGGAGCGCTACTCATCCTGCTGCAGCCGGCACAAGGGCCTACAGGGCAGCTGCTGGCCAGCAAACCCATGGTTTGGCTGGGCCAATTGTCATACTCGCTCTATCTGTGGCACTGGCCAGTGCTGGCACTGCTGCGCTACTACACAGGCGAGCAGGTACTCGATATGCCGTTTAGCCTGCTGTTCATCGCGCTCACTCTGGCGCTGGCCAGTCTCTCGTATTACACGCTCGAAGTGCCCTTGCGTGCCCGTCGCGCCCGCTACAAACAAATACTCGGCTATGGCCTGCTGACAGGCGCCGTTCTGGCCGTTAGCCCCAGCATGGCTGAGATCAACAAAGCACTAACGCCTGCACCGCTTCCCGCCGAATACACTCGCTATGCCGACCCCGCCACGATCTGCCACGGCCAGATCGTGGGCGACTGCCTCAAAGGCGACCTGAGCAGCGACAAAGAAGTACTGGTGCTCGGTGATTCTCACGCCGCCATGCTCAACCTGTTTTTCGATCAACTGGGTAAGGACTTGGGCTTCAAGGCGCGCATCATTACAGCCAGCAGCTGCGTGACCATTCCCGGCTTTGATTACCTGCGTATTGCCGAATGGGCACATGAGCCCTGCCAGACGCAGATAGAGCAAGCACGGCAACACCTAGCCGGCGCCCAGGTGATATTCCTCGCCGCCAGTTGGCACTGGCAATTGGCCTCTCACGACTTCCAGCATGCCTTGAGCGCTTTTTTAGCGGCACAAAGCCAGGCAGGGTCAAAAATCTATCTGCTTGAACAAGAGCCGCTACTGAATAAAAACCCGCTACGCGCGCTGCGTTTCAAGGCTTTGGGGCTGGATCCAAGCATCGGCATAAACCCCGCCTATCAGCAAGCCAATGCCACGTTGCAGCGCCTGGCCGCGAGCCACTCTGGGGGCACCAGTCTCAACTTTGAAGCCAGCGGCGTGTTTGCCCAAGCGCCTTTTGCCGATGGCACCCCCATCTACCTGGACGAACACCACCTGAACGAAGAAGGTGCCAAGCGTTACGCCGCTGCGGCACGCAGCGCATTCGTCAAGATCATGGATTAGCGACGAATGCGCAGACTACTCCCCCAGAGCATTTACGCTCGCAATGTACTTACGCTGATGACCGGCACTACCCTGGCGCAGGCCATCCCGATTGCAATCAGCCCGATCCTCACACGCTTGTACAGCCCTGAGGAGTTTGGTCGTTTTGCGCTCTACATGGCCGTGACTATGATCGCCAGCGTACTGGTCACTGGGCGCTATGAACTGGCCATCCTCCTTCCGCGCCAAGACAGAGACGCACTACACATAGCCACTCTGGCGATTACATTAAGCATGATCATCAGTGCAGTGTTACTGCTGATTGTCCTCTTCTTCGCCCACCCCATTGCCGCACTGCTGGGTGATGCCGCTCTGGCTCCATGGCTGTACTGGGCGCCTGTATCAACCCTGCTGGTGGGCGTGTACCAGAGCCTCAACTACTGGAGCAACCGCAAGGCCCAGTACAAGCGTTTGGCCATCAGCCGGACGGTGCAAAGCGGCAGTGCCGCAATGGCGCAGTTGGGCAGCGGTTACGCAGGCGGCGGCGCTGTGGGTTTGGTGGCTGGGCAAATCACCGGACAGGTGTTGGCCACCAGCGTGATGGCGCGTCTGATCTGGCGCGAAGACCATGTGCTAATACGCGCCTTGCGACCCATACGGAGTCTGATCCTGGCTAAAAGATACATCAACTTTCCCAAGTACCTGATCGTCGCTCATGGCTTCAATACTGCCTCGGGTCAGATGCCGGTGTTATTACTGGGCGCCTTGTTCAGCACTACGGCAGCGGGCTTTTTCACACTGACTCAGCGGGTTATGGCCGCGCCCATGTCCTTGATTGCCAATGCTTTGGGGGATGTCTTTCGCCAAGAAGCCAGCCAAGCCTATATCCAGCAAGGGAATTGCAAAACCATCTATCAAAAGACATTCAAACGGTTGTTTCTGATCTCGGTAGTGCCCTTTACTATTTTTTTCTTTGTTGCCCCCGCGCTATTTGCCTGGGTATTTGGCGAGCAGTGGCGCGTGGCTGGTGAATATGCACAAATCTTGACGCCCATGGCTTTTTTTCAGTTTATAACCAGTCCGTTGAGTTCGATGTATATGATTGCAGAGAAACAAAAAATAGACCTTTTGTGGCAGGTATGTTTGTTGTGTCTTGTGGTTGCCTCTTTTTTAGTTGGTGGAGCCCTATTTAGTGAAGAAATGTCACTTTCAATATTTTCTGCTTCGTATTGTTTGATGTATGGGGTTAATGGTTTCATCTCTTATTTTCTTGCCGTTGGCAGATGGAGGGCAACATGATGATTGCTCCAATAAAATTGAAGCTGGCAAGTTTTTTGTTTTTTTTTAGAAATATCAATGCGGCTCGCCAGATTATTGAGATCAGGCGGCAAGCGTTTGGCGAATTTATATTTCGTGGGTATACGGAGCTAGATGCAGATGCGATAGCGGAAATATATCGCCAACTCAATGGGGGCGCTGTTTTTTCACGGGTACAGCGCAAGCTCTACAGGCATATTGGCAAGCGATGTCTGTTTGTTGTTGAGCAAAAGGATACGCTTGGCTCATCAAAAATCGTCGCCATGAATATGTATTATCTGAACAGGAGAGATGTTAGAGAAAATACAATTCACGAAGGCTTTATTGGTGTTTTGCCAGAGGCGGGTGGGAAAGGAATTGCAACAAAGATGCGGCAAATGGCAGTCGAGCAGTTCAGATCTTCAGGTTTTTCTGGAATATCTACGCGGATATCTTTAGATAACTCTGCCTCTATAATTTCGGCAAAAAAAATAGGTTTTCAACCTGTCGAAGAGTACCAAGAGTCATCAACAGGCAAGCAGCGTTATTATATGATCTGTAAGTTTTGAGGTAATGTTTTGAATTCTGCCGCTGATAAATATCGCTCACTCTGTACCGAGGAGCCTTCCATTCCCCTGTTCAGCCAGGCTTGGTGGCTGGATGCCACGGCGGGGGAGGAGAAGTGGGATGTGGCCCTGGTAGAGAAGGGGGGCGCCATTGTTGCAGCCATGCCCTATGTGCCGCGCAAACGCTATGGCTTGACCCTGCTCGGCCAGCCCGCCCTGACGCAGAACCTTGGCCCTTGGCTGCGCGAGGCAGCCGGCAAACCCGCCACCCAGTTAGCGCAGCAAAAAGACGGTTTGCAAGCATTAATAGCCCAGCTGCCGCCCTTTGACTATTTCACTCAAAACTGGCACTGGCAAATGGGAAACTGGCTGCCGTTCTACTGGGCGGGTTTTCAGCAGACCACGCGCTACACCTACATCCTGCACGCGCTTGGCGATGAGCAGACGCTGTGGCAAGGCTTACAGGAAAATATCCGTCGGGAAATCAAGAAAGCCAACAATCGTTTTAATTTGCGAGTGCGCGACGATCTAACAATTGATGATTTTCTTGTGCTCAATCGCATGACCTTTGCCCGCCAAGATATGGCCTTGCCCTATACCGAGGCATTCGTACACCGTCTCGATCAGGCTTGCGCCACGCGGCAGGCGCGTAAAATTTTCATTGCTGAAGACGAGCAAGGTCGACGCCATGCTGGGGTTTACATCGTGTGGGATAACAACAGCGCCTATTACTTAATGGGCGGTGGTGACCCTGAGTTGCGCAACAGCGGCGCCACCAGCTTGTGCATGTGGGAGGCAATAAAATTTGCCGCCACAGTAACGCAGCGCTTTGACTTTGAAGGCTCGATGATCGAGCCGGTGGAAAAGTTCTTCCGCGCCTTTGGCGCACAACAAATGCCATATTTCACTGTCAGCAAAACTCCATCGCGCATCCTTAAAACCGCCTTGTTCTTGCGCAGCCTGAAAGGGGGGCAGTGATGATTAACAAGCCTTGGAATACCCCCGCCGCCATCGCCTGGTTGCAGATTCTTTTGCAAGAACGCTTTGGACATCTATTCGATGTGGTTCCGCAGTCCAATAGCAGTCGCTTGGCTATCGCACTGCCTAGCGATGCGCGACAGATATCCCTGAAGGTGGATAGTGCAATGTTCGCCCGTAGCGATTCCGACCTTCCTTGTACTGAGTGGAATGCAACCGCCGAAGGGTGGCGTACAGCTCTACCCGGCTGTCTGCCGATGCCTGGTGCTACTTCGCCGGTCGTGCCTCTTATTACTGCAACGGTAAACGGCTGGCATGTAGACTATGACATCCTCGGTCTCACCTACTGGATGCTCAATCGTATTGAAGAAATCGGCCGCACCGATCTGGACAATCACGGCCGTTTTCCAGCCACGGCTTCGCATGCCTACAAACACAATTATTTAGAGCGTCCGGTGGTGGACGAGTGGCTACATGTGTTGGGGCAGGTGATAAGTAAAACCTGGCCGGGTATCGAGCTAAAGCAGCACACGTTCAGCATGAAGGTCAGTCATGACGTCGACACCCCGAGCCGATACGGCTTTGCTAGCGTTAAGGGGTTGCTGCGTGTGATGGGTGGGGACGTGCTCAAGCGCGGCGATCTCAAAAGTGCCATGAAGGCGCCTTGGATAAGACTGAACACTCGCTCGGCGTTACACCCCGATGATCCCTTCAACACATTTGAATGGATCATGGATTTATCGGACAAGCATGGGCTGACCAGTGCCTTCTACTTCATCTGTGGCCGCACCAGTAATATGGATGCCGATTATGAGCCAGAGCACCCCGCCATCCGTACACTGATGCGCCGGATCCATCAGCGGGGGCACGAGATAGGTCTGCATCCAAGCTACAATTCCTATCGACACCCTGAAGCTATCGCCGCCGAGGCCAAGCGTTTGCGCAAGATTGCTACCGAGGAAGGTATTGAACAGGCGCAGTGGGGAGGGCGTATGCACTACCTACGTTGGGAGCAACCCACCACACTTCGCGCATGGGCTGATGCCGGTATGAACTACGACAGTACCCTCGGCTATGCGGATCGACCTGGTTTTAGATGCGGTACCTGTTTTGAGTATTCAGCCTTTGACCCGGTGGCGGGCGAAGTGTTGCAACTCCGTGTGCGACCGCTTGTAGTGATGGAATGTTCAGTGACGGATGTTTGCTATTTAGGATTGGGTAATGGTGAAGCCGCTCTAGCGAAGTTCAGGCACTTGGAGAGTTCTTGCCGGGCCGTGGGCGGGTGCTTTACGGTGCTTTGGCACAACTCTCGATTCCTAGAAAAATTTGATAAAGAGCAATATGAAGCTATCGTTAAGTATAAATAAATCAAGATTGATTTTATTTTTGGGTATGCTTTCTTATGTTCTAAGCATAGGTCTGGGGGCAGAAAAGTATCTACCGTACCAGCTGTACGCCCCGGGTGTTTTTCGTAGTTATTCGCTCGGGGGGTATGAGGTAATTGGGTTGATTGCCGTTGCCGCTTTATGCACATGCTTTTTCCCCACCACCATCGACCTACCATCAGATTGGTTTCTGGCAATATTCAATATTCTCTTGTTGGCGCCTGGGTTGACGCTTGGCATCGCGTCAGATGATCTGGATTACTCGAAAAAGTTAATTGTCTTGCCTACTTTGATAGCTGCGATTGCAGTTTTGTCGATCGCGGGTAAAGTCGGTGCTAGGGGAACGCATGCCTCTAACGAGTCAGCTAGGAGCGGCATTTTTTATTTTGCAATTTTGGGGTGGTTTGTCTTATTTGTTCTTCTGGTTGCAAAGTATCATAGCGTGATGAGGTTTTCAGATGCTGCTTCAATTTATGAACAGAGAGCGTTGACAGCTGATGTAGGAGGGTTGTGGGGTTATATTAATCTTTATTTTGTTTATGTTTTTTGTACGCTGCTTATTGCCTACGGTATGAGTAAGGGGAGTTTGCGGTGCTGTCTGATAGGGAGTGCGGGTTATTTTCTAATGTACTTAATTACTGCCGAGAAATCACAATTAATATTCCCGGTTTTCTTTCTTGCGGTCTTTTGTTTGGCTAATTACGTTGTGACTCCCATGAAGGTTTTTGGGGTTGGGCTGATTATAGTTGCAATAGTAATATTGGGGGTGGTTTATTTAGGGCAGCAAGCTAAGGTGTTTGATTTTGCGGGTTTTTATCTCTTTTCAAGGTTGATTGCAACGCCCGGGCAGTTTGTCTTGGATTATTACGAATTCTTTAGTGTAAGTGGTTATACTTATTTCAGCCAGGTTCGAGGGTTTGATCTTTTTGTCGATGTTCCTTCTGTTTACTCATCTCATCCAAAGTGGCCGCAACTTGGTTGGGTGGTAGGGGATGGGTTGCATGGTATTGAGTCGAATTCAAATGCTAGTTTTATTGCTTCTGATGGTGCTGCGTCTCTCGGTGCAATTGGAATGCTCTTGATGGCCTGCGGTCTTTCTGCTTATTTAATGGTTTTTAATCTGTTGAGTAAGAGCCTTCCTAAAGTGTTCTGGTCGGCGATATTTGCCCAGCAGGCCTTTTTGTTGGTAAGTGTTTCGCTTTTCTCATTGCTTTTGAGTTTTGGGGGGGCGTTTTATTTTCTTTTTTTTGTTTTTTGGGAATTTAGAAGGCAGAGGGCACATTCTCGTGATTGTTTATCTATTGAGCAAGCTAATAAAGAAGGCTAGGCTAGCCTCTATCTTAGACTCGGAAATTGGCCGGGGCTCTAAGGTAGAGGCTGGTTCTAGCTTTGTTAATTCACTGATGATGCGACATTCATTTTGCGGCTATGACTGTTCCATCATAAACGCCGAGATAGGCTCTTTTTGCTCGATTGCCAATAACGTTAAAATTGGCGGCGTGGCGCACCCTATGCACTTTGTGTCGACAAGCCCAGTGTTCCTATCGCACAAGGATAGTGTTGGGGCAAAGTTTGCCCAACATGACTTTTTGCCAGCGGTTAAAACTATTGTTGGGCATGATGTCTGGATTGGTGAAGGGGCTTTTATCAAAGCGGGTATTTGTGTAGGAACTGGTGCTGTAGTAGGGATGGGGGCTGTGGTGACGAGAGATGTACCACCCTATGCAATAGTTGCGGGTAATCCAGCGCAAGTGATCAGAAAAAGATTTTCCGAAGAAATGATTGAGTCGCTACTTTTGACTGAGTGGTGGAGCATGGGGGAAAGTGAGTTACATGTGTTTGGCAGATATATGAATGACCCTGAAGTGTTTATTAGAAAAATTTCTCATAGATGAAAATAATTCACTGCTGCTTGTCCTGCTTTTATATTGATGGCTATAACTATCAGGAAAACATGCTGGTGCGTGAACATGCTCGGGCTGGCCATGAAGTTTTAGTTTTAGCGTCGACAGAAAGTTTCGACGCCCAAGGCAAATTGGTCTACTGCTCTCCGGGGCGTTATCGTGGCAATGATGGTGCCGATGTAGTGCGTTTGCCGTATAGAGGTTTGCTGCCGCACGCGTTAATGAAAAAGATACGTGCTTATCCGGATGTCTATCGATATATACATGACTTCAGTCCAGATGTAATTCTATTTCACGGAGCTTGTGCGTGGGAGTTGTTGACCGTGGTGCGCTATAAGAAAAAGCATCCTTCAGTTAAGCTATATGTGGATAGCCATGAGGATTTTAATAATAGCGCTCGCGATGTCTTTTCAAGAAATCTACTGCACGGTCTTTTTTATCGGCCAATCTTCAGGAGATCAATACCGTTTTTTGAAAAAGCGTTATGTGTTTCAATAGAGAGTATGGATTTCATTCGTGGTTTCTATGGTTGTCCCGAGGATAAGTTGGAGTACTTTCCCTTGGGTGGTGCAATAGTCCAAGATTCAGTATATGAGACCGTCCGTGCTGGTGTCCGTGAAAAATACCATTTAAAAGCGAATGAACTATTGTTTTTCCAGTCGGGGAAGTTTGATCAGAAAAAGAAACTTGTGGAGTCTATTACTGCTTTTCGACATTTGCCCTACGTTGAAAATGTCAAGTATTTCATCGCTGGGGTGTTACAGGACGATGTGAAATCGCAAGTTGAAACGCTACTGGCTGGAGACGAACGTATTACCTATCTTGGTTGGAAGGATGCTGACGAGTTGTTGCGGTTGTTGTGCGCGGCGGACGTGTATGTACAGCCTGGCTCCCAGTCAGCGACGTTGCAAAATAGTATTTGTTGTCGTTGTGCTGTGATTGTTGATGACGTATCAAGTCACTATCCGTTCGTAAAAGGTAATGGTTGGTTGGTGAATAATGACGAACGGCTAGTGGGTGCATTCAATGATGCAGTCCTTGCTTTTCAAAGTGGGAAGATTGAGTTGATGCAGGCAACGTCTCTTGATATCGCACGAGAGTTGCTTGATTATGAGAAAATGGCGCGACGCATAACGAGTTGAATTATGGAAAATTACAGAGTTTGTAAAACCTGCATCATGGATTCCTCCGACCCTCGTATTTCCTTTGATACTGAGGGTATTTGCGAATATTGCAATAATTTCAAAGCTGAAATTTTTCCTAATTGGCATCCCGATGCACGTGGAGAAGCGGAACTTGCAGCTCTTGCTAGGAAGATAAAGAAGCAAGGGGAAGGCAAGGATTTCGATTGTATCATTGGCTTGAGTGGAGGCCTTGATAGTTCCTACGCTGCTTATGTCGCTAAGGAAAAAATGGGGTTGCGCCCGTTGCTGTTTCATGTGGATGCGGGCTGGAATACCGACCAGGCAGTAGGCAATATCGAAAAATTGGTGGATGGCCTTGGTCTGGATCTCTATACCGAGGTAATTAACTGGGAAGAAATGAAGGATTTGCAAGTTGCTTTCCTGCGCTCGCAAATCGCCGATCAGGATATGCCGCAAGATGGTGCATTTTTTTCAGCTTTATATAAGTTTGCGCGCCGGCATAAGATAAAATATGTATTGACAGGTGCTAATTATTCCACCGAGTGCTGTCGTGAGCCTGAAGAGTGGGGTGGGTATCCAGGTATCGACAAGATGTTGTTCACCGATATTCACAAACGGTTTGGCAAGCGCCCGCTGAAGACCTTCCCCCTGGTCGATATCATGACCTACAAGATCCTCTACCAGCGTGTACTGGGGATGGAGATCGTCAAGCCGCTCAACCTGGTGCCTTACGTCAAGAAAGACGCCGAAGCGGAGCTCGAGAAGCGCTTCGGTTGGCAGAAATTCCAGCACAAGCACCACGAATCCCGCTTCACGCGCTTCTACGAAGATTATTGGATGCCGCGCAAATTCGGCTACGAGAAGCGCCGTGCGCATTTCTCCAGCCTGATCATGACCGGGCAGATGACCCGCGACGAAGCGCTGGAACGTATCGCCAAGCCCGAGATGGACGAGCAGTTCCTGAAAACCGAATTCGAGTTCGTGGCCAACAAACTGGGGCTTTCGGTCGCTGAGCTGCAGGCAATTTTCGAAGGCGAGAACAAGACGTATCGGGATTACAAGAACAAGCGCTTTCTAATCGGCATCGGTTCGCGTGTAATGAGCGCCCTCGGATTGGAGAGAAGACTTTTCAGATGATCACCATCATCGATTATGGTCTGGGTAACATTCAGGCCTTCGTAAACGTCTACAAGCGCCTGCATATACCGGTCACGGTAGCGACCAGCGCTGATCAGTTGGCCGGTGCCAGCAAGCTGATCCTGCCGGGCGTGGGCGCCTTCGACCATGCCATGCAGCGCCTGGGTGCGTCTGGAATGCGGCAAACGCTCGATGACATGGTGCTTGGCCAGGGTATTCCCGTGCTGGGCATCTGCGTGGGCATGCAGATGCTCGCCGACTCCAGTGACGAGGGTGTGCTGCCCGGCCTGGGGTGGATTCCAGGAAAGGTGCGCAGTTTCCATTCGGTGCACGAGTCGAGTGAGCTGGCTCTACCCCATATGGGCTGGAACGATGTGCTGCCAACGCCCGGAAGCCCGTTGTTCCGCGGGCAACAGGAAAGCTGGCTGTTCTATTTTCTTCATTCCTACTTCTTCGAGTGCGCTGAGCCTGAGAATATCGCTGCTACTGCCACCTATGGCGCTGGTTTTAGTTGTTCAGTCTCATCGAAGAATGTGCATGGGGTGCAGTTCCACCCTGAGAAGAGCCACCACTGTGGCGTCGCCCTGCTGAAGAACTTCGCGGAACTGTGAAATGTTGAGACCACGCATCATCCCCTGCCTGTTGATTCAAGATAGCGGTCTCGTCAAGACCGTTCGTTTCAAGGATCCTAAATATGTTGGTGATCCGATTAATGCAGTGAAGATTTTCAACGAGAAGGAAGCGGATGAGCTGATCGTCATCGATATCGATGCCACTACCAACGGCCGCGAGCCCGATTACCAGCAGATCGCTCACCTTGCGTCTGAATGCCGGATGCCGCTTTGCTACGGCGGAGGCGTGCGTACAGCCGAACAGGCCAAGCGCATCATCGCGCTGGGCGTCGAAAAGGTTGCCATCAGCTCGGCTGCACTGGCCAATCCCACACTGATCAGTGAAATTGCTGCCGAGATTGGTCGGCAGAGTGTGGTCGTAGTACTCGATCACAAGCAGCGGTTACTGGGCAAGACTCAGGACGTCTGGACACATAACGGCACGCGCAACACCAAACGCGGCGTCGTCGAGGTCGCGTTGGAAATGGAGAAGCTTGGGGCCGGCGAGATAGTTCTTAACTCCATCGATAACGACGGGAAGATGAAAGGCTATGACCTCGCGCTGGCTGCGCACTTGCGCGAGCTGCTGACCGTCCCGCTGACGGTGCTTGGTGGCGGTGGCAGCCTCGATGATATGCACAAGGTGGTCGCTGCCTGCGGTGTTGTTGGCGTCGCGGCAGGCAGTTTTTTCGTGTTCAAAGGCCCTTATCGCGCGGTGTTGATCAGCTATCCCACAGCACAGCAAAAACTCGACTCTATCTATTCAGCCTTGCAGGATGGTCGCTAAGCGACTCTGCACTACGACTCTGGGTTTTTTATGTTCAAAGGAAAAAAGCTACTCATTTCCGGTGGCACCGGCTCTTTCGGCAACGCCGTGCTCAAGCGATTTCTCGATACCGATATCACTGAAATCCGCATTTTCAGCCGTGACGAGAAAAAGCAAGATGACATGCGTAAACGCTACGCCAACTCCAAGCTGAAGTTTTATATTGGTGATGTGCGCGATTACCAGAGCGTGTTGAACGCCACGCGAGGGGTGGACTACATCTTCCATGCCGCGGCGTTGAAGCAGGTCCCGTCCTGCGAGTTCCATCCTATGGAGGCGGTTAAAACCAATGTGCTTGGCACCGAGAACGTTTTGGAGGCTGCAATCCAGAATGAAGTGAATCGGGTGGTTTGCCTTAGTACGGATAAGGCCGTTTACCCGATCAATGCCATGGGTATCTCCAAGGCAATGATGGAAAAGGTCATGGTCGCCAAGTCGCGAAACGTTGATGAGACCAAGACGGTCATTTGCGGCACGCGATACGGAAACGTGATGGCTTCGCGTGGTTCGGTAATCCCTTTGTTTATCGAGCAGATTCGTGCCGGCAAGCCGCTGTCGATCACTGATCCGAATATGACCCGTTTCATGATGACCTTGGCCGATGCGGTCGATCTGGTGCTCTATGCCTTCGAACACGGTAATAACGGCGACCTATTCGTACAGAAAGCGCCGGCTGCAACCGTAGAAACCTTGGCGCTGGCGCTGACCGATCTGGTTGGAAAGCCCGACCATCCAATCCAGGTGATTGGTACTCGCCATGGCGAAAAGCTTTATGAAGCTTTGCTCAGTCGCGAGGAAATGGCTTGCGCTGAGGATATGGGAAAGTACTTCCGCGTACCGCCGGATCTGCGCGACCTCAATTACGCAAAGTTCGTGGAGCAGGGCGAAACAAAAATTTCCTGCACCGAAGACTACAATTCGCACAATACCGAGCGATTGGATGTAGCGGGAATGCAGCAGCTGCTGCTGAAGTTGGACTTCATGCGCGCTATCCAGCGCGGTGAGCACGCAACGCCCGAGGAGTGAAGAATGAAGGTTCTGATTACTGGGGCTAATGGCTTTGTCGGCCAGAATCTCATCGCGCATTTGAGCGAGCGCGCCGACATCGAGGTGCTACGTTATACCCGTGAGGATTCGCTGGAAAATTTGCCTTGCCTGGTTGCTCAGGTGGAATGCATCTTTCATCTCGCCGGCGTCAATCGCCCACAAGACCCGCAGGAATTTCATACCGGCAATACCGATTTGACCCGTACGCTGTGCGAAGCCATCAAATCCTCTGGCCGGCAGATCCCGGTGATTTACACCTCTTCCAGCCAGGCGGAGCTGGATAACCTCTATGGCAGCAGCAAGCGGGGCGCTGAGCAGGCGTTACTGGAGCTGCAGTCCACCCAGGGCTCTCCGGTTCATCTATTTCGCCTGCCTAATGTCTTCGGAAAATGGGCGCGACCAAATTACAACTCGGCAGTGGCGACCTTCTGTCATAACATCGCGCGTGACCTGCCAATCCAGATCAATGATTCCGCCGCGCGTATCAATCTCGTCTACATCGATGATGTGATCAGTCAGTTCGTTGCGATCATGGATGGCAAGTTAGCCGGGAAGCCTTTCGTCGGTGTTGAACCGCAATACTGCATTTCGGTTGGCGAGCTGGCCGAGCAGTTGTATGCCTTCCGTGATAGCCGCAAGTCCATGGTCACCGAGCCTGTAGGTGGCGGTTTGATCAGAGCGTTGTATTCCACTTATCTGAGCTACCTGCCACCCGAGCGCTTCACTTACGAGGTGCCCAGGTATGGTGATCCACGCGGCGTCTTCGTGGAAATGCTCAAAACCAGGGATTCGGGGCAGTTCTCCTTTTTTACGGCTCATCCCGGTATTACTCGTGGTGGGCATTACCATCATTCCAAGACGGAAAAATTCCTGGTCATCAAGGGCAAGGCCTGTTTCCGTTTTCGACATATCCTGACTGGTCAGTTCTACGAACTGTTCACCACCGGAGAGCGGTCGGAAATTGTCGAAACTGTCCCGGGTTGGACGCATGACATCACCAACGTAGGCGAGGACGAGATGATCGTGATGCTGTGGGCTAACGAAATCTTCGATCGTGAACACCCCGATACCTATGCTCGGCCAGTCGGCACCGAAGCCTGAGTACGAACAGGAAACCGCAATGAAGAAGCTGAGAGTCGTAACCGTAGTAGGTACTCGCCCCGAAATCATTCGCCTGTCGAGGGTGATGGCCAAGCTGGATGAATACTGTGACCATGTGCTGGTGCATACCGGCCAGAACTACGATTACGAACTGAACGAGATCTTTTTCCAAGATCTGGGCATTCGCAAGCCGGATCATTTCCTCAATGCTGCCGGTGCCAGCGGTGCGGAAACCATCGGTAATGTGATCATCGCCGTGGACCGCGTGCTTGCTGAAGTACAGCCCGAAGCGCTTCTGGTGCTGGGCGATACGAACAGTTGTATGGCTGTGATCCCGGCCAAGCGCCGCAAGATTCCCACCTTCCATATGGAAGCGGGTAACCGTTGCTTCGACATGCGCGTACCGGAAGAGATCAATCGCCGCATCGTTGATCACACGGCCGATATCAACCTGACCTACAGCACCATTGCCCGCGATTATCTACTGCGCGAAGGGTTGTCCCCGGGCATGGTGATCAAGACTGGCAGCCCGATGTTCGAGGTGCTGAATTATTACCGCGAGGGTATCGAGGCTTCCGATGTGCTGGAACGGCTGGGCCTTGAGGCCGGCAAGTTTTTCGTGGTCAGTGCACACCGTGAAGAGAATGTCGACTCCGAAAAGAACTTCCTCAAGCTGGTTGAGGTGCTGAATACTGTCGCTGCGCACTATTGCTTCCCGGTAATTGTCTCTACCCATCCGCGCACCCAGAAGCGCGTGGATGCGATGGGCGTGCAGTTCCACGCCAATGTTCGCCTGCTCAAGCCGCTGGGCTTCAAGGATTACAACAAGCTGCAACTCACTGCCAAGGCAGTGTTGTCTGATAGCGGCACGATCAACGAAGAGTCTTCAATCCTGAATTTCCCTGCGTTGAATATCCGCGAGGCGCATGAACGCCCGGAAGGCATGGAGGAGGCCGCGGCAATGATGGTCGGTCTTGAGAGGGAACGTGTATTGCAAGGGCTCCAGATTCTCGAAAGCCAGGCCCGTGGTGATGAGCGCACTCTGCGCCTGGTTGGTGACTACAGCATGCCCAACGTGGCGGACAAGGTTGTACGGATCATCCACAGCTACCGCGACTACGTGATGCGTACAGTCTGGAAGAGGTACTAAGTCGCATGACTACCCGCGTTCTGCTGCTGACACAGTGGTTCGATCCCGAACCGACCTTCAAGGGGTTGGTGTTTGCTCGTGAGCTGGTCAGGCAAGGCTTCGAGGTGGAAGTCCTGACCGGCTTTCCGAACTACCCGGGTGGCAAAATCTATCCCGGCTACAAGGTCAGGTTGATACAGCAGGAAGTCATCGATGGGGTGCAGGTGACACGTGTGCCGCTTTATCCCAGTCATGACCAGGGTGCCGTGGGTCGAGTGCTCAACTATGTCAGCTTTGCAACAGCCTCGCTGTTTTACGGACTTTTTGCTGCCAAGCGACCAGATGTGATTTACGCCTATCATCCTCCACTTACCGTAGGTATTGCTGCTGCATTGATTCGCATGTTCCGCCGTGTACCGGTGGTCTACGACATTCAGGATATGTGGCCAGACACCCTGCGGGCGACGGGCATGTTCTCCAACTCAAACGCCTTGAAGGTCGTCTCCAAGGTGTGCGACTGGCTATATCGGCAAGTCGATCAGATTGTGGTGCTGTCGCCCGGTTTCAAGCGCCTACTGATCGAGCGCGGCGTACCGAAAGACAAGATCGAGGTGATTTACAACTGGTGCGCGGAAGGTGCCTTGGGCGCTCCCCGGGGCGTGGTTCCTACCAGCTTCCCCGACCGACAGCAGTTCCGCATCCTGTTCGCCGGCAATATGGGCAAGGCTCAGGCGCTGGATGCCGTTCTGCAGGCCGCACAGTTACTGCAGCAGCAGGCGGCAAACATTACTTTCGTGCTCCTCGGCGGCGGCGTCGAGGTGCAACGTCTGCAGCAACAGGCAGCGGAAAGACAACTGACCAACGTGACCTTCTTGCCGTCGGTGCCCATGGCGGAGGTTGGCAGCTACCTGAATGCAGCCGATGCGCTGCTGGTTCATCTGCGCAAGGATCCGCTGTTCAGCATCACTATTCCGTCTAAGACCCAGGCTTACATGGCGGTTGGTAAGCCGATCCTGATGGCAGTAGATGGGGATGCCGCTGATCTGGTGTGTGACAGCGGCTGTGGACGAGTCGCTGAGTCGGAGAACCCGCAGGCGATTGCCAATGCGGCGCTGGCGCTGTATGACGCTAGCCAGGAAGAACGCCAAGCCATGGCCGAGAACGCTCGCCAGTTCTATCAGAAGCGGCTTTCCCTGCGCGTGGGCGCTGCCCGATTCGGCGAGTTGTTCCTGCAGATGGCCAGCAAACCAAAGGTTCGCTCGCTGCCGGCCGTTAAACGTCTGTTCGACATCCTGGCCTCGGCCTTCGGTTTGTTGCTGCTTTCCCCAGTCATCGGCATCGTCGCCTGGCTGATCCGCCGCAAGCTCGGCTCGCCTGTGCTGTTCCGCCAGGTGCGCCCGGGCCTGCACGGCAAGCCGTTCGAGATGATCAAGTTCCGCACCATGCGAGATGCCGTAGATGCCCACGGTAACCCGCTGCCGGATTCCGAACGAATGACGCCGCTCGGCAACTTCTTGCGTTCCAGCAGTCTGGATGAGTTGCCCGAGTTATGGAATGTGCTTAAGGGCGACATGAGTCTGGTAGGCCCGCGCCCGCTGCTGATGGAGTATCTGCCTCTGTATAGTCCAGAACAATACCGCCGCCATGAAGTGCGGCCCGGTGTCACCGGTTGGGCCCAGGTGAATGGTCGCAATGCATTGAGCTGGGAGGAAAAGTTCAAGCTGGATGTGTGGTATGTGGACAATAATTCCTTTTGGCAGGACCTGAAAATTATTTTTCTCACTGTAAAGAAAGTATTTTTACGCGAAGGGATCAGCGCTGAGGGTGAAGCAACCATGAGCAAATTCGAAGGTTCCGTGGATCACATTAAGAATGGATAAGAATATTTACGCGGTTTTTGGTGCAAGTGGTTTTGGTCGGGAAGTTATGCCACTCGTTCGAGGGTCGGTTGGCGGTAACGAGTTAGTCTTTGTTGATGACAACGTTTCACAGTCTCCGCTAAACGGTCATGAAGTTATGACCTATGATAGGTTTCTTAAGCTGCGTGCAGGAAGAAAATATATTACGATCGCCATCGCAGACGCGGAAATACGCGAAAAACTAACCGAGCGTTGCTTGGGTGACGGGATTGAAGTTTTCGACGTGACCGCTAGTAACGTTGTTTTAATGGATGAAGTTTCTATAGGGAAGGGCGCTATCCTCTGTCCGTTTACAACCATAACTTCAAACGTGAAAATCGGAAAATCTTTTCACGCCAATATTTACAGTTATATAGCCCATGATTGTGTTGTGGGGGATTACGTCACGTTTGCTCCAGGTGTGAAATGTAACGGTAACGTTGTTATAGAAGATTATGCTTATGTTGGAACCGGGGCCATTATCAAGCAGGGTCGGCCGGGCAAGCCTCTGCGTATCGGAAAGGGCGCCGTGGTGGGCATGGGTGCAGTGGTGACGAAAGATGTTGCTGAAGGCGCCGTTGTCGTGGGTAATCCGGCAAAACCATTGGCTCGTAAGCGACTTGGAGGTTAGAGGTGGATGATCGCTCATTGGGCTCTATACCGTTTGAGGATATCCATCCAGGCATGACGGTAAGTTACTCACAGACAATTACGGATGCTGATATAAAGGCCTACGCGGGGTTGTCGGGAGATCACAACCCAGTGCACGTGAGTAGCGAATATGCGGCCTCGTCACGGTTCGGTAAGCGCATCGCTCATGGACTGATGTCTGCGGGTTTTTTCTCGGCATTGTTTGGGATGAAACTGCCAGGGCCGGGCTGTGTTTATGTTTCACAAAGTCTTAATTTTAAACGGCCTGTTTATATCGATGATACCGTGACGGCGACGGTAAAAGTTAACTCGATCGATGCTGCACAGCGCCGAGTATTTTTCGAGACATTATGTACGGTTGGTGGGAAAGTCGTGATCAGCGGTGAGGCTGAAATATATATACCAAAGAGCAAAAAGGATTGATGCTCTGGCTTGGGTTTATGATCCCGGCATAGAGGCGAGACGTGGCCGCTGGGATTGAATTGTATAAGAGAATAAATATTGTGCTAAATACTTCTTTTTCCCCTTGGCCGTCCTTTACTGATGAAGAGGCCGATGCCGTACGCAATGTGATCCTTTCCAACAAAGTCAATTATTGGACTGGGCATGAAGGTCGTGAGTTTGAGAAGGAATTCGCTGCTTGGGCCAGCACCGAGTACGCGATCGCGTTGGCCAATGGCACCGTAGCGCTGGATGTGGCTCTGCTTGCGTTGGGTATCGGCGAGGGCGACGAGGTAGTCGTAACGCCGCGCACTTTTCTCGCTTCGGTCTCCAGCATCGTTAATGCCGGTGCTGTGCCTGTATTCGCAGAAGTGGATCGCGACTCGCAAAACATCACAGCCGAAACCATCCGTGCGGTGCTTACTTCACGTACCAAGGCAGTGATTTGTGTGCATCTGGCAGGCTGGCCATGCGATATGGATCCGATAATGGCCTTGGCGGCAGAGCATGATCTCAAGGTTGTTGAGGATTGTGCACAAGCCCACGGGGCACGTTACAAAGGGCGGCCAGTTGGGTCCATTGGGCATGTCGGTGCCTGGTCGTTCTGTCAGGACAAGATCATAACAACCGGAGGCGAGGGGGGAATGGTTACGACGGATGACCGCTCACTCTGGAAACGCATGTGGTCCATGAAAGATCACGGAAAGAGCTGGGATGCAGTGTATGAACGCCAGCATGCCCCCGGCTTCCGTTGGTTACATGAAAGTTTCGGCACTAATTGGCGAATGATGGAAGTGCAAGCGGTTATAGGGCGTATACAGCTACGACGGATGGGCACTTGGCATGCAAGCCGTTTAGCTAACTGCGAGCGTATTTGGTCTGCTGCCAAGGCTTTAAGGGGGCTGCGCGTGCCGGATATTCCGGGGTCGATTCTTCATGCCGGGTACAAATGTTATGTCTTTGTCGAGCCCGAAGAATTGTCTGAGGGTTGGAGTCGGGATCGAATTCTGAATGAAATATTGGCAAAAGGCGTTCCCTGTTTTTCAGGTTCCTGCTCCGAGGTTTATTTGGAAAAAGCGTTTGACAACACGGGGTGGCGACCTGCGAATCGTCTGGAAATTGCCCGTGAGTTGGGCGAAACCAGCCTGATGTTTTTGGTACATCCGACGCTAACGGGAGCTGAAATCGAAAAGACCTGTGCGGTGATTAAAGAAGTTATAACCGAAGCAACAGCGCGCTCTGACCTTCCCATCAAGTGAGGCAATGGTGTTAAGACTTGCAGAGAAACTGCGTGCTCGTCTGGTACGGCTGCCCCGCCGACAGAAACGTACCATACAGGTATCGACTGATGTGCTACTGGTCTGGCTGGCACTGTGGCTGGCTTTTTTTATTCGTCTTGGGGAGTCCGATTTTGTCGAGCCGCTTGGGGGACATGCCTGGCTGTTCGGCATCGCGCCGCTAATCTCAATCCCTTTCTTCATCCGCTTCGGCATGTACCGAGCAGTGATGCGTTATTTTGGTAATGACGCCCTGATGGCTATCGCGAAGGCAGTTACCCTTTCCGCCCTGTTGCTTGCCTTGGCTGTATATTGGCGCAGCGATGCGCCCAAGCTTATTCCGCGTTCAATGGTGTTCAACTATTGGTGGCTCAGTCTGGTATTGATCGGCGGCTTACGCCTGGTGATGCGCCAGTACTTTATGGGCGACTGGTTTTCGCCGGATTCGCTGACAAAGTTCAAGGGCAGGGAAGCGGGGCTGCCGAAGGTTGCCGTATATGGCGCCGGGGCTGCTGGCAATCAGCTGGTTGCCGCTTTGCGCATGGGGCGTGCCATGCGGCCTGTAGCGTTTATCGATGATGATCCGAACCTGCATAACCGAGTCATTGCCGGGCTGCGTGTGTATTCGGCCAAGCATATCGGGCAACTGGTCGAGGACACGGGAGCAGGCGAGATCCTGCTGGCGATTCCTTCCGCTTCGCGTGGCCGTCGGCGCGAGGTTCTGGAAATGCTCGAGCGTTTTCCGCTGCATGTACGCAGTGTGCCGGGTTTTATGGACCTGGCGAGCGGTAAGGTGCAGGTCGAAGACATCCAGGAAGTAGACATCGCCGACCTGTTAGGGCGCGATGCCGTACCGCCGCAGCAGGCGCTGTTCGAGAAGTGCATCCGCGGCAAGGTGGTGATGGTGACCGGTGCGGGCGGGTCGATCGGTTCGGAGCTGTGCCGTCAGATCCTTTCTAACAAGCCAAAGGCGCTGCTGTTGTTCGAACACAGCGAGTTCAACCTTTACAGCATTCATATGGAATTGGAGCGTTTGATCGAGCGCACGTCATTGCCGATCAAACTGGTGCCGATCCTGGGTTCCATTCGCAATGCTGATCGATTGCTGGATGTGATGCGCACCTGGGAGGTGGAGACGATTTATCACGCCGCGGCTTACAAGCATGTGCCGATGGTTGAGCACAATGTGGCCGAAGGCGTGCTGAACAACGTGATCGGCACATTGAACACGGCACAGGCAGCGGTGCAGGCTGGTGTCAGCAACTTCGTTCTAATTTCTACCGACAAGGCGGTTCGCCCGACTAACGTGATGGGCAGCACCAAGCGTGTGGCTGAGCTGATTCTGCAGGCGTTGAGCCGTGAGCCGGCACCGTGTCTGTTCGGCTCCTCGGGTGTCCATCACGTCAATAAGACGCGCTTCACCATGGTGCGTTTCGGCAACGTACTTGGCTCCTCAGGCTCGGTCATACCGCGCTTCTACGCGCAGATTCGCGCGGGCGGGCCGGTGACGGTGACGCATCCGAAGATCACCCGTTATTTCATGACCATTCCGGAAGCGGCACAGCTGGTGATCCAGGCCGGCTCGATGGGGCAAGGTGGCGATGTGTTTGTGCTGGATATGGGCCAGCCGGTCAAGATCGCCGAGCTCGCTGAAAAGTTGATTCACCTGTCCGGCCTCAGCGTGCGTTCCGAGAAGTGCCCACACGGGGATATCGCCATCGAGTACACCGGCCTGCGCCCCGGCGAGAAGCTGTACGAGGAGCTGCTGATCGGTGACAACGTCAGTGCCACCGAGCACCCGATGATCATGCGGGCCAACGAAGAACATCTCGATTGGGGCGTGCTGAGGGACAGGCTGGCCAAGCTGCTCAAGGCGGTGGAGAACGATGATTACCCGCAGGTTCGGCAGCTGCTTCGTGAGGTGGTGAGCGGGTATGTGCCGGAGGGTGAGATCGTCGACTGGATCTATCAGCAGCGGCGGGTGGAGCCGGAGTAGCTCATGCCTGGCGCCAATCCGCGCGCTGGAGCTTGATAGCTCCGTAGGCCCAGCGGTCTTTTGTTCGAGTGACAGGCCCGCCGTAGAGACGATAGGCGGGCTTGGTATCACTGACTCCGGGACACTCCGAGATCGGTTTACTGAGTGTTTTTACGGATCCATCGCCAGAGGCGGGATCGTCAGCGCCGCGCACCCTCATCCGGCATGCTCAATAGCTGCTTCTCATGGTTCCAGTCGAAGGGCTCGTCGTTCTGTTCGGCTTCGTAGCGGCGCTCCTCGAGTTGCTGGAATACGGCGATTTCCTCGTCCGGCATGAAGTGCAGACAGTCGCCGCCGAAGAACCAGAGCAGGTCGCGCGGGACGAGATGGGCGATCTGCGGGTAGCGATGGAAGACCTGGCAGATCAGGTCCTGGCCCATGTGACGCTCTTCCGGCACGTTTTGCAGGTTCATGATCAGTTCGTCGAAGCGTTCTAGGAACAGCGCGTGGCTTTCTTCCGAAACCTGTTCGGCTTCGCCCATGGCAAGGAGGATGCCGCGCAGATGGGCCAGCAGTGCCAGGTTGTGATCGTGGTATGGATTGGCCATGGTGCACCTGTGTCGTTTCTGAGGGCGCGATTATAGGCGTGCGCGCCGGTGATTTGGGGTGTCTGGTTGACTCGTCTGGCGCCTGAGGGTTCGGTTCCAGCCTATCGAATCAGCATGATGGACCAGCCAGGCGGGGCGCTTCGACGTCTGTCGGGCTCGGCCGACCGTTGGCCGGCCACCGTCGTTTCAATCTGGCGAAGGCGCGTTGGGGATACTGACCAGGCTCAGCAGGTAGCCGTCGAAACAAGCGAACTGGCCTTCGACCAATGCGCCGTTGCGCCAGGTCTGCGAAAGGTCGATAAGCAGGCGCAGGCGCGCGAGCCCCCCAGGTGTGGCCTCCAGCACCTCGGCATCCTGAAAGTAGAAGCGTTGCTTGACCAACGGGTAGAGGGCCTTGAACAGGCTTTCCTTGAGCGAGAAGGTGCGGGTGACCAACTCGGCGCGTTCGTGGTCGCCCAGCGATGCAAACGCCTCCAGTTCGCTGGGCGTGAGAATCTCGCCCGCCAGGCGGTCGGCACGCTCGCACACCAGCATGCGTTCGATATCCAGCCCCAGACCGCACCATTCGCGTTGCCGCGCTACGACGACGCCTGCCCAACCGGCGCCATGGGTGATGGAGCCAACGATGCCGCGCGGCCATCGCGGGGCGCGGTCCTCGCCCACGGTTGGCACATAGGGTGTGCCGGTCAGGCTCTGTAAGGCTTCCCGTGCACAGAGGCGGCCGGCCAGGAACTCTGCCTGTCGCTTGCCAACGCCTCGCGGCGCGGCAATGCCCCAGCGGGTGAAGTCTTCGGGGTCGAGCAAGGCGGAGTCGAACTGCGTGCTCAGTAGGCGAACACCGGGCAATGCCTTGGGCAAGGGCCAATGGTCCTGAGGCGGCGTGCAGCAGTGCGGGTAGGGCGGGCGCTCGATCATGGCCGGTATTCTGCCTGAAGTGCGCTGCGATCGTTCAACGGAACGCGCGCTGCAGCGGCTCATGGAGCCGGCCGGCAGCGGGGCGTGCGGTGACTTGGCAGCAGGTCAAGGTCTCGCTGTCTCGCCGACGCAGATCAATGTCACGCGATCTAATCGGCCATGGTCCTCGCTATGCCCGCGGGCTGCCTGCTAGGGTTGAGCGCATCAACCGAGCGGAGAGCGCGATGTTCGAATCAGCCGAAATTGGTCACGCCATCGACAAGGCCACCTACGATGCCGCAGTGCCGGATCTGCGCGAGGCGCTCCTGCAGGCGCAGTACCGGCTCAAGGCCCAGGCGAAGTTCCCGGTTCTGATCCTGATCAACGGTATCGAAGGGGCGGGCAAGGGCGAGACCATCAAGCTGCTCAACGAGTGGATGGACCCCCGGCTGATTCGGGTCGACAGCTTCGATGTGCCAAGCGACGAAGAGCTGTCGCACCCCCCGGCCTGGCGCTTCTGGCGGCGGCTGCCGCCGAAGGGGCATACCGGCATCTTCTTCGGCAACTGGTACAGCAAAATGCTCGAGGATCGCGTGCATGGCCGCATCAAGGGTGCCGAGCTGAAGCTGGCCACGGCCCGCGCGCAGCGTCTGGAGCGCATGCTCTGCGACGAAGGCATGCTAATCTTCAAGTTCTGGTTCCATCTCTCGAAAGACCAGATGAATGCACGCCTCGACTCGTTGAAGAACGACCCGCTGCACAGCTGGCGCATCAGCCCGCTGGACTGGCAGCAGTCCAAGACCTACGACAAATTCGTGCGCTACGGCGAGCAGATCCTGCGGCTGAGCAGCCGCGATTTCGCGCCCTGGTACGTGATCGAAGGCGCCGACGAGCGTTATCGCAGCCTGACCGTGGGGCGCATCCTGCTGGAAGGTTTGCAGGCTGCGCTGGCGGCCGCGGAACAGCCCGGACAGAGCGTGGCCCAGCCCCATTCGGCGCCGCTGCAGGTGGATCTGGATCACCTGAGCCTGCTGGACAGCCTGGACCTGAGCCAGAAGCTCGACAAGGACAACTACCAGCAGCAACTGGCCGAGGAGCAGGCGCGGCTATCACGGCTGCTGCGCGACCGCAGGCTGCGCAA
>Ga0114984_1000180_pt1 | contig 24984 bp, 23 predicted proteins | sample Shrwel1BS1Day1_FD_96987 | JGI IMG/M metagenome (GOLD analysis project Ga0114984, IMG submission 96987) | Subsurface microbial communities from deep shales in Ohio, USA - Utica-3 well 1 S-1-Day1 | ecosystem: Environmental > Aquatic > Deep subsurface > Shale gas/oil reservoir > Produced water/Flow...
GCGGACGCCTTAAGGCGTCCGCGTTAACGCCGCTCCGGGGTTCATTGGGATAACCAGACCAGAGAGCCTCGGCAATTTCTTGCTTAGCCGCCCCTCAGTTCCGTCCAGCGGTGACTCCGCCGTCTACTGGCAGTATGGTTCCGGTAATCCAAGACGCGTCTTGTGATGCGAGGAAGAGAATTGCCGAAGCTACATCAGCAGGTTGGCCATTGCGTCCTAGCGGGTGGAAAGCGTTGAAGGTTGGCAGCACTTCCTTGATCTGCTCAGCATCCATGAAGGTGCCATACACAGGAGTTTCTACCACAGCCGGAGCTACTGTATTGATGCGGATGTTCGAACTGGCCAACTCGATGGCCAAGTTGCGGGTGAGTGCATGTACGCCGGCATTGGCAGCGGAGTAGGCCGCCGAGGGTGTAGCGCCGATAGCCTGGATAGCCCAGAGCGAACCTGTTTGTACAATGGCACCACCACCACGTTGCTGCATGGCTTTGGCCGCCGCCTGAGCCATGAAGAACTTGCCCTTCAGAATAGTATCAAGGAACCAGTCGTACTCGTCTGGATTTACCTCTAGGAAGGGCTTCGGATTAAAGACACCTGCATTATTGACCAGGATGTCCACGCCACCGAATTCGCTCACAGCCAAGTCGACCAGCGCCTGAGCGGTTGAAGGTTGAGCGATATCACCAGCCAGTGTACGGACATGGCCACCAATGACGTCTATATCAAGGGCTGCTTGCGTCAGTTTGGCGACGTCGCGACCACCAATTACAACCGACGCTCCTGCCTCGACCAGACGCCTTGCAACTTCCTTACCGATACCTGAACCTCCGCCGGTAACGATGGCAACCTTGTTAGAAAAACTTTTCATATTCTGATCTCCTCAGTCCTATTGAACGCAAGAAATAGATAATGCCAAAGGCCTCGAAGGAACCAAAAATATGCTAAATTCGTTATATATGGCTCCAAAGCTGATGTGTATTGTTGATTTGGCAGACACCACCAACAACGCATATGTTTTTGTCTGTTAAGATAGAATTTCTTTCAATGACTACACCCGCTTACCTCAATTCTCTGCGTGCTTTCGAAGCCGCCGCCCGCCACCAAAGCTTTTCTGCCGCCGCAGCCGAGCTGAACGTTACCCCAGCCGCTGTGGGGCAACAGGTACGTAATCTGGAATCGTGGCTCGGTATCCCGCTGTTCTATCGCGCTACTAGCGGCTCGGCACGACTGTTACTGACCGATGCAGCACGAGCCGCTCTGCCCGATATCCGAGAAGGCTTCGAGCGATTGAGCCTAGGGCTGGCAAGATTGAAAGACGCCGGGGGGAATGCGGAGCTAACGGTCACCGTGAGCCCGGCATTCGCCTCGAAATGGTTACTGCCACGTATCGAACGTTTCCAGCAGGCCTATCCGGATCTGGATGTGCTACTCGATACAAATTCGCGGTCGGTGGACTTCCAGGCTGAGCGGATTGATGTCGGAGTACGTTACGGTGCTGGTAATTGGTCTGGCCTTAGCGCTATTCACCTGATGGATGAGGTTATTTTCCCGGTCTGTTCACCCGGCTATCCACTGCTAGATGGAGACCGCCTTCGGCCTGAGGTGGTAGCGCGCTGTATGCTTATCCATGATCTTTCAATGGCCAACTACGCCGACTATCCCACATGGAGAATGTGGCTGGATGCAGCTGGATATGGGCACGTGAAAACCGAGCACGGATTGCGCATCAACAACTCAGCTGCAGTGCTGCAGGCAGCGATAGATGGGCAAGGATTGGCACTGGCACGCAGCGTCATGGTCAAAGACGATCTGGCTGCGGGTCGGTTGATTCGTCCGTTTGCCGACGAAGGCCTGGATTGCCCGCTGACCCAGGCCTATTACGTAGTCTATCGCCCGGAAAGTGGCGAGTTGCCGAAAGTGCAGGCTTTCCGCGACTGGTTGCTCAGTGAAGTAGATAAGGCGTCAGAAACCTAGAGTTGGTGCTGCATCTTTCAACCACAGACGCGCACCGTCCACGCCTGCTTCGGCTTCGAAGGTCATGCCCGATGGCAGCCGCATCCAGCTCAGTGGCTGCAGAAGGAAATCCTCACCTACAAGTGTGCCGTCAAGAACCAGCAGTTCCAGTCCGCGAGGATTGAGTATTTTTATGCGCAAGTTGGATTGCACAGACTGTATCCAGACTTTCTCATGGGGATTTTCGAACAATAGCTGGTCGCCTTGAACATTTATCCTAGTGACGAGCTGTTTGCGATCATCAACATGGAATTGGCGAAGTCGCACGAAGATCATGCATCCCTCACTAGCCCCCGGCGTATGACCACTGCCTGGTGGGTTGCGCACATAGGTGCCAGTGGGATAGCGGCCATTCTCGTCCTCGAACACACCCTCGATGACCAAGAACTCCTCGCCTCCTGAGTGCTGATGCGCGCTGAAGTGGCTACCTGGCACGTAGCACACCAGGCTGGTAGCGCGGGCCTGTTCTCCACCAACTCGATAAAACGGGCGTCGTTTTACTCCAGGGATAGGGCTGGATATCCACTGCAAGCTAGCACCGTGCATGATCGCCGGTAGTAAAAGATCGTCATTCAATCGTTCTGGAGTCATGGCTTGGCCTGTTACTGAGCCCCACCAGGGTAGTCGGGGTTGGATGAGGTGGTGTCCCGCTCCGACACTGGGACGAAGCTTATTCTTCAGTGTTGAATATGTTCTCGGTGAAGGAAACTGGGCGCGATCGAAAAATTCTTCGCCCTCTACAAAGAAAATCTTTGTGGGAAGACCTCGTCCCAGGTGATCGGATTGAGGCAAACTCTTCATCAATGGTTTGGCCAGCGTATTTGCTCTGGTTTAGGCGAAATGCCCTTTTCAAAGCAGGGGCTATTTATTGCGGGAGCAGGGTATGCAAGAGCAAAATTTTAAAAGTCGCGATGCCATTCTCAAACGACTCGCTCGGGTGGAGGGGCAGATACGGGGTATTCAGGCAATGATCCGTCGAGGTGACGAATGCGAGGGTATTGCTCAACAGTTCAGTGCAGCACGTAAGGCCCTAGACAAGGCCTACCAACAGATGCTGGTGTGTTTGGCCGAGGATGCCATTCTCAGCCCTGATCATAGCAACAGTGAAAAACTGGCTCAGGTGCGCGACATCTTTACAAAGTACACCTGAGGCATCTTGCATAGGTCTCTCTCATTTTTTCTGCAGATATAACCAGCGGTGATTCTGCTGAAAAGATGCTTCCTAATGGTGTGATTATCAGGCTTCTTGCTTTGAATGGGCTAAGGTGTTCGCGATAGTGCTGTTGCGTTGTTACCTGGGTGCGGCAATTGGCCTACATACCCCCGGGGGTTTACTGAGCTACACTAGAATCTGTACGAAAAGTCGCAGAACGTAGGTCAGACGATACGAATGGTGGCTCCGTAAAAACGGGTGTGGAACGGATCGGGCTCGCACCAGAGTTTACAATCGGCAGATGAGCATTCCGAACCCATTTTCAATGAAGCATCACCGAGCACAGGCACTTTTCGTACAGAGCCTAGATCGCGTAAGCAAAGGCTGTGCCTAGCTTCGTTACCCCGTCCCTTCCACTTACAGGGCATGCTCAGATGGAATTAGACCCGCTTTTCCTTTCCCGGCTGCAATTTGCATTTGTAGTCTGCTTTCATGCGATTTTTCCCGTATTTACCATCGGCTTGGCCTCTTTTATTGCATTTCTAGAAGGTATGTCCTTCCGTACCGGTGACCCTGCCTGGGAGCGCCTGTCGAAGTTCTGGATACAGGTGTTTGCTGTGGTGTTCGGCATGGGTGTGGTCTCTGGCATCGTCATGGCCTTCCAGTTCGGCACCAACTGGAGCAATTTCTCGTATGCGGCATCGAACTTCCTCGGCCCGGTGCTGAGCTATGAAGTGATTACGGCCTTTTTCCTTGAGGCGGCCTTCCTTGGCGTGCTGCTCTTTGGTCGCGGCAAGGTGCCTCAGGGCATGCATCTGCTGTCTGCCTGCATGGTGGCGTTGGGCACTTTTATTTCGTCGTTCTGGATTCTCTCTGCCAATAGTTGGATGCAGACCCCTGTGGGTACCGAACTGCGTGACGGTATGATCCATGTGCTTTCTTGGTCAGAGGCGCTGTTCAGCCCATCCTTCCCCTATCGCTTCATGCACATGGCCCTGGCTTCCTTCCTGACCGGTGCCTTTGTGGTGGCCGGGGTCAGTGCCTGGTATCTGCTGCGCCAGCGTGAAGTGGATCTGAACCGCAAGGCGCTGTCGGTGAGCTTGTGGCTGATCCTGCTGATTGCCCCGACCCAGGCAGTGGTAGGGGATTACCACGGCCTAAATACCCTAGAACATCAGCCAACCAAGGTGGCGGCGATGGAGGGCAACTGGCAGCGTGGATCCGGCGTGCCGCTGCTGCTGTTCGCCTGGCCTGATCAAGAGGCGCAGACCAACCACTTCGAGATTGCTATCCCCAAGCTGGCCAGCTTTATCCTGACCCACGACTGGGAAGGTGAGCTGCCGGGTATCGCCGAGGTGCCGTACGAAGAACAGCCGCCGGTGTGGATCGTGTTTTGGTCGTTCCGGGTGATGGTCGGTATCGGTCTGCTGATGATCGCCTTCGGCTTGACCGGCTTGGTATTGCGCCGAGGTGGCCGCTACTGGCGAACCCCCTGGTTCCTCAATGGCATGCGCTGGATGAGCATCACGCCTTTCCTGGCAGTGCTGGCCGGTTGGGTGGTGACCGAAGCGGGGAGGGCGCCCTGGTTGATCTATGGGGTGATGACCCATGCCGAGGGCCTGACGCCCTCGCTGACCGGGGGCATGGCGCTGTTTACCCTGATCGGTTACATCCTGGTTTATGCCGTGGTCTTTAGTGCCGGCCTGTATTACCTGATGCGCGTGCTGCAGGACGGTCTGGAAGAAGACCTGAGCGCCGAGGCAACCCATGAGGTGGAGCGGGCATCGCGTCCGCTATCGGCAACCCACGTACGTCTGGAACAGGGGGAGCACTGATATGGTGCCGTTTGATCTTTCCATGATTTGGGCGGTGATCATCGCCTTCGGCATCATCATGTATGTGCTGATGGATGGCTTCGACCTGGGGGTGGGTATTCTGTTTCCCTTCGCCCCGGACGAGCAGGCCCGCGATGTGATGATGAACTCGGTGGCACCTGTCTGGGACGGTAACGAGACCTGGCTGGTGCTCGGCGGCGCCGGGCTGCTAGCGGCCTTTCCGCTGGTTTACTCGGTGCTGCTGCCAGCCATGTATATCGGTGTCTTCCTGCTGCTGGCGGGTCTGATTTTCCGCGGCGTGGCTTTCGAGTTCCGCTTCAAGGCCAATACCTCGCGCTACCTCTGGAACTGGGCCTTTGCTGGTGGCTCGATTGTCGCCTCCTTTGCCCAGGGTGCTGTGGTGGGGGCCTATATTCAGGGCTTCAATACCGAAGGCTTGGTGTACGTGGGTGGCCCCCTGGATTGGCTCACGCCCTTTACGGTACTCACCGGCCTGGGGCTTCTGGCCGGTTATGCGCTGCTAGGTTGTACCTGGCTGATCATGAAGTCTGAAGGCTATATCCAGGACTGGGCCTATAAGTTGGCCCCCAAGCTGCTGACCGCCGTGCTGATAGTGTTTGTTGCCATCAGCGTCTGGACTCCCTGGGTCGATCCGTCCGCCTACGCCCGCTGGTTCTCGTCCATCGGTCTGATCTGGATATTCCCGCTGCTGGCCGGTTTGTGTGCGCTGCAGATTTTCCGCAGCCTGCGCAAGCGTCGTGAGGCCATGCCCTTTATGGCGACCATGGGGTTGTTTGTCTTCACTTATCTGGGCCTGTTGGTAACCAAGTGGCCCTATATCATCCCGCCCAACCACACCATCTGGGATGCAGCCTCGGCGCCGGAATCGCAGCTGTTCCTGCTGCTGGGCCTTTTGTTTGTTATCCCCATCGTGCTGACCTATACCGCCTGGACCTACTGGGTATTCCGCGGCAAGGTGCGGGCGGGTGAAGGCTATCACTGACCGCGCGCGTAAACAGCGCAGCCGTCGCTGGCTGGCCCGCCACCAGCGAGCGGTACGCCCCCTACTGCTGGGGGCCGTAGCGGCGGGCCTGCTGGGAGCACTGGCGATTATCCTGCAGATGGGCCTGATGGCCGCTCTGGTGCACGCTCTGTTGATGAAGGCCGCCGCGCCGGCCAGCCTCTGGCCGATGATGTTTGGGCTGGTACTGGCGGTGTTGTTGCGGGTGCTGGCCCAGGCCGTGCAGGAGCGCCTGGGCCAGTATGCCAGTGCCCGTGTGCGGCAGCGGGTACGCGCTGAGCTCAGTGCCCTTTGGGCCAGGCTCGGGCCGGTGCGCCTGGCAGCTCAGCCCAGTGCCAGCCTGAGTAACCAGTGGGTCGAGCAGGTGGACGCCCTGGATGGTTTTTATGCCCGCTACCTGCCGCAGCAATGGCTGGCCCTGCTGGTGCCTTTGTGCCTGTTGGCCGTGGTGTTCTGGCTCGACTGGCTGGCGGCCTTATTTCTCCTGTTCGCCGCGCCGCTGATTCCATTGTTTATGGCTCTGGTGGGGATGAGTGCGGAGCGCATCAGCCAGCGTCATGTACTTCAGGCTGGGCGTCTGGCCGGACAGTTTCTCGACCGGGTACGTAACCTCACCAGCCTGCAGCTGTTCGGTCAGGTCGGACGCTCGATTGCCAGTGTCGAGCAGGCTACCCAGCGTTATCGAGCCATCACCATGGAGACGCTGCGGGTGGCGTTCCTGTCCTCGGCGGTGCTGGAGTTCTTTGCCTCGGTGGCCATTGCCTTGGTGGCCATGTATATCGGTTTCGGTCTGCTTGGCTATATCAGCTATGGCCCTTCGCCTGCGCTAAGCCTGTTCAGTGGCCTGTTTATCCTGCTGCTGGCCCCCGAGTTCTTTCAGCCGCTGCGCAGCCTAGCCCAGCATTACCACGACCGCGCAGCGGCCCTGGCGGCGGCCGATACCCTGGCCGAACTGGAAGGACTGGAGGCGCCCGCCACTAAGCTGCCGGCTGAGCTACGGACCGGTGACTGCGTGGGTATTCATGTGCAGGGGCTGAGTCTTGGCTATGTCGGGCGTGGCTCTATTCTGCGCGGGCTTGATCTGCATGTGGCGGCGGGGGAGGTGATTGCCCTGGTCGGCCCCTCGGGCTCGGGCAAGTCGAGCCTGCTGCATTGCCTGGCCGGCTTTGTGCAGCCGGATGCCGGCACTATCAGCATCTTTGGCCATACCCCCGGTGCGCAGCCGCTGGCCTGGATGGGGCAGCGGCCGTTTTTGATCAAGGGCAGCTGGGCCGAAAATTTGCGCCTGACCGCTCCGGATGCGCAGCCAGCCGCCATGCATCAGGCACTGGCCGCGGTTGGCTTGGTTGAGCTGCTGACGGCTCAACCCAGTGGTCTGGACAGCCCGCTGGGTGAGGGTGGGCGTGGGCTTTCCGGAGGCCAGGCCCAGCGCCTGGCCCTGGCCCGGGTGTGGTTGAGCGATTCGCCGCTGCTGTTGCTCGACGAGCCCACCGCCAGCCTCGATGAACAGAGCGAAGCGGAAGTGGTCGAGGCCCTGCAGGGCCTGGCCGCCGCCGGTCGCACCCTGATCATGGCCACTCATCACCCGGCTCTGATAGGCATGGCCGATCGGGTGCTGCGCCTGAGCAACGGGAGCCTGACCGATGCGTGAGTTATGGCCCTGGCTGCAGCATATGCGCCAATGGCGTGGCCGGCTGCTGGTGGGCGCGCTGCTGATGTTGCTGACTGTGCTCAGCGCCATTGGTTTGCTGGCTCTGTCGGGCTGGTTTATCACTGCAACTGGGGTCACCGCATTGCTCTGGGCTGCAGGGGAGAAGGTGCTGTTCGATATCTATGTGCCGGGTGGCGGTATCCGCTTTTTTGCCCTGTCGCGCACCCTAGCTCGCTACTGCGAACGGGTGTTCAACCACAACACGGTACTTGGCTTGCTGGCGGATCTGCGCGTGCGTCACTTCAGCGCCCTGGCGCAGCTGGATGGTGCCACCCTGGGGCAGCTGCGGGCCGCCCAGTGGCTTAATCGCCTAACCGCCGATATCGATGCCCTGGACACCCTCTACCTGCGCCTACTGGCACCTCCGGCCGTGGCGCTGTTAGCGATTGGGCTGGTCTGCGCCTTGCTGGCGCTGGCGCACCCTGGGCTAGCGTTGACCCTGCTGCTACTCCTGCTGTCGCTGTTACTGCTGGTGACGGTTGGTATGGCCGTGGCCGGATTGCGCCTGAGTGCCAGGCGTGTCGAGCAGCTTGATGGCTTACGCGTGAAGTGCATCGAGCAGTTACAGGGGCTAGCTGAACTGTCGGCCGCCGCGAGCCTGGGGCTGCATCGGCAAGCCCTGCTGGAACGAAGCCAGCAACTGCTGGATGAACAGCTGACCTTGCAGGGGCGTGTGTTACTGGCCCAGTCATTGGTGCTGTTCGGTGTGCTGGGGGCGAGTCTGCTGGGTCTGTTTGCCGGGGTTTTTGCTTATCAGGAGGGGCTGCTCAGCGGGCCGTTTGTGGTGCTGATTGCCCTGGCATTGATGGCCCTTAACGAAGCTTTTGCGTCGTTGCCGGCGGCGTTTGGCCAATGGGGGGGCACCTGTGCAGCGGCGGCCCGCCTTAACCAGCAGGTGGCCCTGGCCGGACGCCTGCACAGCCCAGATAAACCGGATCCCATTCCTGAGAAAATCAGCCTAAGCTGGCAGGCGGTTGAAGTCGATCATGCCGGCATTGCCCAGCTCGATCTGCACCTGTCCGCCGGTGAGCGCCTTGCTGTAGTCGGGCCTTCAGGCTGCGGCAAATCTACCCTGGCGGCGCTGGCCGCGCGTCTGATTGACCCGGATTCCGGCCAGGTCAGCGTGGCGGGTATCCCCTTGCCCCGGTTCGATCTGGACGCCTGGCGTAGCCAGGTGGCCTACCTGACTCAGGAAACCGAGCTGTTGCATGGCAGCATCGCCGATAACCTGCTGCTGGGTAACCCAAATGCCAGTGATGAACAACTTTGGCAGGTTCTACAGATGGTTGCCCTGGCCGATACGGTGGAAGGCTTTGCCGCTGGCCTGAATACCTGGGTCGGGGAGAGCGGTAGGCAGTTGTCCGGTGGCGAAGGACGACGCCTTGCCCTGGCTAGGGTGCTGCTTCGCACTGTGCCTGTGGTGATCCTTGACGAGCCCTTTTCTGGCCTCGATCAGGTCACCCGCGAGCGCATCAAACCAGGCCTCGATACCTGGCTGCAGGGGCGCACGGTGTTGCTGCTCGGTCATAGTGCCGACGCATTGCCTACGGCTGATCGACTGCTGCGCTGGCATCAACTGGAGAGCAGGCATGTGTTGCTCTAATTATGGAGAAGATGTTTACGCTCGATCTAGGTGGTGGCTCATACAAGAACTTCGGACATTATGTCGCGGCTGCGTTACTGGGCACGGGGCAGCATAAAGTCTAGGATGAGCAATATACCCACGGGGGTATTGTGTGGTTAGTTACAGCAACTGGTCTGACTGACGCCACCGCATCTTTTTCTGATCAAGGAGAAACACATGAAAAAATTACTAACAGCTATTGCCTTGTCTGGTCTCACCACCATGGCCATGGCCGAAACCCAAGCGGTAACAGTCATAGTCAGTGACGCAAGCAATATGACCCAGGGTATGGCCATGGTACTGGCCAACCAGATGCAGGCGCAGGGGGCTCAGGTGGATATTCTGCTTTGCGACCAGGCGGGTGCTCTGGCGCTCAAGGAGGCAGGAGGTGAAGCCCTGAAACCCAATGATGTGACTCCGGCGCAACTGCTAAATGCCGCCATGCAAAAAGGTGCCACTGCGTCGGTCTGTGCGCTCTATTTGCCCAACACCGGTTATACCCAGGCGCAACTCAAGGAGGGTGTCTCAGTCGCCAAGCCTGACGCCATGGCAAGCGCCATGCTTGAAAAGCAGCGCAAGGTATTCAGCTTTTAACCAAGCTTGAGCACTTCAGCAGCCGGCTCAACCTGAAAGTAGTCGCCCTTAACCCTTATTTAGGCTAAGGGCGTCCATTTTTACTATTCCAGAAGGCTACGCAGCATCCATGCTGTTTTCTCATGAACTTCAATTCGCTGGGTGAGTAGATCAGCAGTCGGCTGATCATCTGCAGCATCGACCAGAGGGAACATCTTGCGTGCGGTTCGTGCGGCTGCCTCGTGCGCTGTGACTAAGTGCCGAACCATATCGTTAGACTTCGGTACTCCCTCAACTTCAGCAATGGACGCGAGTTGGATAAACGCTTTGTAGGTTCCCGGTGCGGGATGCCCGAGTGCACGGATGCGTTCCGCAATCATGTCCAGAGCATTCCATTGCTCGGTATATTGCGTCATAAACATCTGATGCAACCCGTTGAATTGTGGTCCGGTTACATTCCAGTGAAAGTTATGGGTCATCAAATACAAGGTGTAACTGTCAGCCAGCAGCCCAGATAGGCCGTGAGCAATTTTCTTACGGTCATCGGCACTAATGCCGATATTTATGGGCATTGATTCATTGGTTTCTGTAGTCATTCTTTTTTCCTAGTAAATGTGAGTTGAGTCAGCACAAAAATACACTTGCCCGTAGCAAGGTCGGCAGAGTGATGGTGGGGGGCGGCTATCAGGTCTTTGAGAATCGCACCAAGTTTAAAATTTCTTAATGACTAAGTTTCCTACCCGGTTTCAGGCGAGCTAACAACTCTCCGTGAAAAGAAAACCTGAGACTTACTATCACTTTGATAGGCCGGACGACCTGAGAAGACGGCCCGGCAGTAGGTCTATTTCTTGATCGGGCAGGTCTTGATGCCAAGTAGAGTGTAAGCCGGGCACCACCCGAGTAGGCCGGTGGCCAATGGCAGGACACCGATCCAAGCCCATACTGGGCCGCCAAAGAATGTCCATACGATCAGCGCGATACCAACCACGATTCGAGCAATCTTGTCGATGCCGCCAACGTTTGATTTCATGATGTATTCCCTCTGTGTGTGATGGTTATTTTGGTGCCGACGTTATGGGCGGTACATCTTTTCCGGGTTCATCTTCGGACTCCACGGCAGGCCGGAGTTTTGCCAGCCGTTCTGCAAACGAAAGCCTGCATGTGCGCCTTCCTTAATTGCCGAGCCCTGAAATCCATTGATTACATAACGAGCATTGGGAAAACCGTTCTCACGGAGAAAAGCCGCACTTGGTTCGCCCCGTTCGCTGCCGGAGCGACACATGGTGATGATCTCGGCATTCTCATCGAGGCCTCGTTTTTTCAACTCGGCACGGATTTCGGTAATGAAGTTTGGGTTTTGCGCGATTTTGTAAGTGCCACGCTGTTCGTCCCAGGCGCTGCGGTCAACCAGAAGGTAGGGAACATTGATATGCACGGCGTCGGTGAAGCCGACGAACATGATCTCAACTGGGTCGCGGACGTCGACGAACAGAACTTTGGCGTCAGCCTGCTGGACTCGAGCATGTACCTCATGGGCGGTGACGCCAATATCAGCGGCCTGCGCAGTAAGAGCGAGCAAGCTCAATGCAGTAGATAGCAACAATCGTTTCATTTATTTCTTCCTCTCAGTCAAAGGTCGGCAGGCTAGGTGTAGTCAAGTCCTTGCCGGCAGCGAACCAAGCATCAAAACCACCCTCGATTGATTGCACCTGTAGGTAGCCCATATCGTGCAAGGAACAAGCAGCCAAGGCTGCCCGGCCACTCGTTTTGCAGTACAGCACAATCTTCATGTCACGAGCTGATAGCTTCGGATCGTTGCTCAGTTTGAATTCCAGTAAGCCGCGCGGAATGTTTATCGCGCCAGGTATGTGTCCTGCGTGGAACTCGTCAGCCTCTCGTACGTCTAGCAGAACGTCTGCTTCGTGGATTGCGGCGTCAGCGGCATCAATGTTGATTTCGTGGATGCGGGCCTTGGCTTCGGTGACCAAGTCATGCGCACTTTTCATGGGGTTTTCCTTGTGAACTGAACGGTTGAATCTGCTCTGTATGAGCCTTGCCCAAGTGTCTCAAAAGCGATCTGTGGGGCTAGGGCTTTTAGGGCCTGGAACTGGCTGATAAATACCTGGCCGCCAAACTGCTCGAGAAAACTGGAGCGGCGCAATTGATCCATCACCGGGCCCTTGACCTCTGATAGGTGCAACTGCACACCTGCCGTATGCAAGCGTTCGACTATGGCTTCCAGCGACTCCAAGGCACTAGCGTCGATCAGGTTGACCCCGGAGCACATCAGCACCAGATGGCGAACCTGGGGGCGGCTTGCGATCAGTTCGCCAATACGGTCTTCCAGGTAGCGGGCGTTGGGGAAGTACAGGCTCTCGTCGACCCGCAGCGACAGCACGCTGGGAGACTCGATGACGGCGAAGCGTTCGACATTGCGAAAATGCTCACTACCCGGTACCTGGCCGACCACTGCCATATGGGGCTGGCTGGTGCGCCAGAGAAATAGCAGCAGCGAGAGCGCCACACCTATCAGGATGCCGGCTTCCACGCCAATTAGCAGCACGCCGAGCAGGGTGGCCAGTTGCGCAGTGCCGTCCTGGCGCGAGTAGCGCCAGGTGCGGCGCAGCGAGCTCAGGTCGACCAGGCTAAGCACCGCGACGATGATAGTGGCGGCCAGTACGGCCTGGGGCAGGTTGTGCAGCAGCGGGGTCAGGAGCATTACGCTCAGGGCTATGCCGGCGGCGGTGAAGACCCCGGCCATGGGCGTCTGTGCGCCGGCATCATGGTTGACCACTGAACGGGCAAAGCCGCCAGTAACCGGGAAGCCGCCGCTGAAGGCAGCGCCGAGGTTGGCTGCGCCGAGGCCGAGCAGCTCATTGTCCGGCTCGATGCGCTGGCGGCGTTTGGCGGCCAGAGTCTGGCCAACCGAGACCGATTCGACAAAGCCCACGAGGCTTATCAGTACCGCTGCCGGCAGCAGTTGCAAGGCCAGGTTCAGGTCGAGTGTGGGCAGGGTCAGGCCGGGCAGGCCCTGGGGAATGGCGCCGACCACCCTGACTCCAAGCTGGTCCAGCTGCAGTAAGGTGACGGCGACTATGGCCGCCACTATTGCCAGCACCGGCCCGGCCTTGGCCAGGTTGCCAGCGCTCTGTGCCGATAGCCCTAGGCGCTGCAGCAGCGCCTTCAGCCGGGCCCTTGACCACCACAGCCAGGCCAGGCTGAGCAGGCCGATCAGCAGGGTGGGCCAATGGCTTTTCGGCAGGTTCTGCCAGAGCTGCGGCAGGATTTGCGGCAGGCTTTCCCCGGAGGCCGATACCCCCAGTAGATGCTTGAGCTGGCCTACGGCAATCAGAATGCCCGAGGCACTGATAAAGCCGGAAACCACCGGATGGCTGAGGAAGTTGGCGAGAAAGCCTAGGCGCAATACCGCCATCAGTGCGAGCAGCAAGCCGGACATCAGGGCCAGCAACATGGCCGCGCCGATATACTCGGCACTGCCAGCAGGAAATAGCGGGGCCAGTGATGCTGCGGTCATCAGCGAGACTACGGCCACGGGTCCGACCGCCAGGGTGCGGCTGGAGCCGAACAGGGCATAGGCCAGCAGTGGCACTATGCTGGCATACAGGCCCGTTACCGGCGGCAGCCCGGCAAGCATGGCGTAGGCCAGGCTCTGGGGAATCAGCATCAATGTCACGATCAGTGCCGCCAGACCGTCCTGGGCGGCGCTGCTGCGGTCGTAACTTTGGCTCCAGTCGAGGCATGGCAGCCAGCGGCTTAGTTTCATTGGCCGGCGTCCTTCTCGAAGTTGCAGGCCGCTGTGGCTTCCACCGGCATGGGTTCATGGGGTAGGTGCTTGGGTTCTGCCAGCCACTCGCGGCCACGCAACATCATGTCGAAGTAGATACTCGGCATCATCTTCACCTTCAGCTCCCAGGCCAGGCGACGCGGCACAGCGGGATCAAGTGGGAAGGTGGGCAAAAGCGTGCCGCCGTAGCCGAATTCGGCCAGTACCACCTTGCCGCGCTCAACAGTGAGCGGGCAGGAGCCATACCCATCATAGAGGGCACGTGGCCCTTTGCCGGTCAGCACGGCGATCACGTTCTCGGCCACCACCGGGGCCTGTTTGCGAACTGCCGCTGCCGTTTTCGCATTGGGTGCGGCGCACACATCGCCCAGGCTGAAGATGTTGCCGTAGCGCGGGTGGCGCAGGGTTTCATGGTCGGCCTCAACCCAGCCGTCGACATTGGCCAGAGGGCTTTGGCGTATAAAGTCCGGTGCATGCTGAGATGGCACGGCATGCAGAAAGTCGAAGTCTTTTTCGATGATCTGGCTGTTGCCGGCCGCATTGACTTGTTTGAACCAGGCTTTTTGTGCAGGGCCATCCACTGCCGTAAGGGTGGTGTTGAAATTGAGACGGGCGTTGTAGCGCTCGACATATTTCATGAGCGGCGGCACGAAGGTCGGTACGCCGAATAGCACGGCGCCGGCCGAGGAGAACTCCACCTCGATATCCTTCAGCACGCCTTCTTTGCGCCACCAGTCGCAGGACAGGTACAGCGCTTTTTGCGGTGCACCGGCGCACTTAATCGGCATCGGTGGTTGGGTGAACAGGGCGAGACCGCGGCGCAGGTTCTGCACCAGTTGCCAAGTATAGGGGGCAAGTTCGAACTGGTAGTTGGAGGTGACGCCGTTCTTGCCTAGGGTCGCCTTGAGGCCCTCGACCGCATCCCAGTCCAGGCTCAAGCCTGGGCATACCACCAGGGCGCGGTACCCAATGCGGTTGCCATCTTCAAGCACGATGCATTGCTTCTCGGGCTCAAAGCCAGCCACAGCTGCTCGAATCCATTGCGCTCCATTGGGGATGCAACGAGCCATTGCGCGTTCTGTGCGGGCGCGTTCAAAAATACCAGCCCCCACCAACGTCCAACCAGGCTGGTAGTAATGCTGGTCGCGGGGTTCAACCACGGCAATGCGCAGCTCTGGCGATCGGCGCAACAAGCTGGCGGTGACCGCACAACCTGCCGCACCGCCGCCCACCACTACGACGTCGTAGCGTTGGGTGGCTGATGCGCTGCTCTGCGGCTGGCTGACGGGCGCTTGCTGCCAACGCTGTTCAAGGCGTGGGGCCAAGCCGCTGAGGTCGTAGCCATTGCCCCGCGCAGTATTGAGTAGTACCAGCGGGTCAAGATGATGTGCCTCGCTCAACGCCCACAGGCTTGTGGAACGGGTGCCGGTGCGACAGAAGGCCAGAACCGGGCCACGAACCTGGTTGAGCAGCGCGGTAAACGCGGCGATGTTTTCATCGCTGATCTGCCCGGAAAGCACCGGCAAGTAATGGTACTGCAGCCCACTGGCCAAGGCTGCCGCTTGCATCTCGGCGGAGCTGGGCTGGTTTTCCCCTTCAGCGTCAGGACGGTTGTTGATTACGCATCGAAAGCCGGCAGCGGCCAGGGTGCCCATGTCCGCTGGCTGCAATTGCGCGGCTACGGCGATAAATGGGCTCAGGTGCTTTAGGGTATCCATGGGCAGTTCCTCAGAGCACGTCGAGGGGGATTTTCAGGTAACGGGTCCCGTTGTCCTCGGCGGGAGGCAATTGGCCGGCGCGCATGTTCACTTGCACTGACGGAAGAATCAGGGTCGGCATGCCCAGGGTGGCATCACGGGCGCTGCGCATGGCAACAAAGTCAGCCTCGCTGATGCCTTCATGCACATGCACGTTCAGCTCGCGTTGTTCAGCAACGCTGGTTTGGTAGCGGAAGTCATCACGCCCCGGTGCCTTGTAGTCGTGGCACATAAACAGGCGCGTTGTGTCGGGCAGGGTAAACAGCTTGCGAATCGACTGAAACAACGTGCGCGCATCACCCCCGGGGAAATCGCAACGTGCGGTGCCGTAGTCGGGCATGAACAGGGTATCGCCGACAAAGCCGGCATCACCGATCAAGTAGGTCATGCACGCCGGGGTATGGCCCGGGGTATGGATGACGCGGGCCTCAATACTGCCCAGATTGAAGGTATCTCCATCCTTGAACAGGTGATCGAACTGACGGCCGTCGGTAGCAAATTCGGCGTCGGCGTTGAACAGCTTGCCAAAGGTGTCTTGAACTATGGTGATGTTTTCGCCGATGGCCAGCGTCCCGCCCAGTTCGCGTTTCAGGTAGGGAGCAGCGGAGAGGTGGTCAGCGTGTACATGGGTTTCCAACAGCCAGTCCACCTGCAGTTGCTGCTCGCGCACATAGGCAATCAGGCGATCCGCGCTCTTGTAGGAAGTACGCCCCGCGGCGGGATCGTAGTCGAGTACCGAGTCGATGATGGCGCAGTGCTTGCTCGCCAGGTCGGTCACGACGTAGCTGTAGGTGTAAGTTGCTGGGTCGAAAAAAGCTTCTACATGAGGCTGCATGATTACACTCCGGAGCTATACCCGTGGGGGTATTCATTTAAGCTAGAGCGTAACTGTTATTTGGTTCTATGCTTAGAATAAAAAAGAATATAAAGAAGTGATGATCTTGCGACTCGCAATAAATATCTGTAACTGATTGATATGTAATGACTTATCTGGCTGCTAGGCGAAAGTCGCGGGAGGCGTGATGGCTGATTTATGGATGTTTGTCGGGGCGCTGGTGGTTGTCTATCTGGTACCGGGCCCAGATATGGTGCTGATGTTGCAGACTGCGGCTACCCAAGGGCGTGCTCATGCCATGGCTGTTGCCGCTGGCCTGGGATTGGCCAGAGGCGCGCATGTGCTGATAGCTGCGTTGGGGCTGGGGGCGTTGCTCAAGTCTTCGCCCGAGATCTTCGAGGTGCTGCGCCTTATGGGCGCCGCCTATCTGGTCTGGCTGGCTATCAGGATCTTTCGGGCGCCGTCACTGATAGCAGCATGCCCTGTAGGAAACAGCCGCAGTGATGTGCAACTCTGGCGCGCTTCATTGTGTAAGGGATTGATCACCAACATAAGCAACCCCAAGGCACTACTGTTCTGCTCGGTTCTATTACCGCAGTTCATTCGCCCGGAGGAGAGCGCAGTCGCCGGGCAATTTGCCCTTCTCGGTATCGTGCTGGTATTCACGGGGCTGTGCTTCGATTTGCTATACGCCTCTGCAGGCGCCGCGCTCAGCCGCTGGCTGGCACAGCGACCACTGGCCCAAACCCTCCAGCGCTGGCTGTTTGCGTCCATTCTGATTGGCTTCGGTGTACGAATGGCTCTGGCGGGACGGGCCTAGGGGGCTGTGCGAGAGCAGACACACCTACTGCGGAAACCCGGAGTTTTAATTATTCCGCTCATTTTTGTTGATTTGAGCGACTATTCGCGAGGCAGCACCGCTGCAAAAGAGCGTAAAACCGCCACAATCGGCCTTCCCTCGCGATGATCCCTACTCTGGCACAGCATTCCAGAAGCCATGCTTTCTCGCCTGCAGTATTTCCTCAAATGACGCCGCCAGTAGGCGAAGTAATAAAAAAACCTACAGCGCTTATAGAAAGTATGAATACCCTGGGGAGTACCTATGCGCTCGTTTTCAGCTATGGTTAGTGGCGATCATGAACAGTTGGCCAAGCGCCAACTGTGAACCCGATCAGCTTGCGGCGTACGTTGCGTGCTGGTTTACACAAAGCCTGGGAGTATGAGATGGATCCGAAAAGTCAGAAATCTGCAGGTCAATGTCCTGTGATGCACGGAGGCAATACATCTGTTGGTAAGTCGAACATGGAGTGGTGGCCGAACGCCCTGAATTTAGAAATCCTGCACCAACATGACACTAAGACCAATCCGCTGGGGCAAGGCTTCGATTATCGAGAAGCCGTCAAAACACTAGACGTGGCGGCTCTAAAGCGTGATCTCACCGCACTGATGACGGACAGCCAGGACTGGTGGCCGGCTGATTGGGGGCACTATGGCGGTTTGATGATTCGAATGGCTTGGCATGCGGCAGGTTCTTATCGGATTGCGGATGGGCGCGGTGGTGCCGGCACCGGTAACCAGCGTTTTGCTCCACTGAACTCTTGGCCGGACAATGCCAATCTGGACAAGGCGCGTCGGCTACTTTGGCCTATCAAGAAAAAGTACGGCAACAAGATCAGTTGGGCTGATTTGATCGTGCTGGCTGGCAACGTGGCTTATGAGTCCATGGGCCTGAAGACCTTCGGTTTTGCTTTTGGTCGTGAGGATATTTGGCATCCCGAGCAGGACACTTACTGGGGCTCAGAAAAGGAATGGCTTGCCCCCACTGGTAGTGAAGGTAGCCGCTACTCTGGCGAGCGTGACCTAGATAATCCATTGGCTGCAGTCATGATGGGACTTATCTATGTCAACCCTGAGGGTGTTGATGGCAAACCTGATCCACTTAAGACCGCCCATGATGTCCGTGTTACCTTTGCTCGCATGGCAATGAACGATGAAGAAACCGTTGCGCTTACTGCAGGTGGGCACACTGTAGGTAAATGCCATGGTAACGGTAATGCCAAGAATCTTGGTCCTGAACCGGAAGCCGCAGATGTTGAAGAGCAAGGCCTTGGTTGGAACAACCATGTTACCCGGGGCATTGGCCGCGATACGGTGACCAGCGGTATTGAAGGTGCTTGGACCACCCATCCTACTCAGTGGGATAACGGTTATTTCTATCTGCTGCTCAACTATGACTGGGAGCTAAAGAAGAGCCCCGCTGGAGCATGGCAATGGGAGCCCATTAATATCAAAGAAGAAGATAAGCCGGTAGACGTGGAGGATCCAACGATCCGCTACAACCCAATCATGACTGATGCCGATATGGCCATGAAAATGGATCCTGAATACCGCAAGATTTCCGAGCGGTTCTACAAGGATCCTGCGTACTTTTCGGATGTTTTTGCTCGTGCCTGGTTTAAGTTGACTCACCGAGATATGGGCCCGAAAAGTCGGTATATCGGACCGGAGGCGCCACAAGAAGATCTGATCTGGCAAGATCCAGTTCCTGCTGGTCGGCGTGATTATGACGTTGCTCTAGTAAAATCAAAGATTGCAGCCAGTGGTTTGAGTATCAGTGAAATGGTCAGCACCGCCTGGGACAGCGCGCGAACCTTCCGGGGCTCTGATAAGCGTGGCGGTGCAAACGGTGCACGCATTCGCCTGACTCCGCAAAAGGATTGGGAAGGCAACGAGCCTGAGCGTCTCGCTAAGGTGCTTACCGTGCTGGAGGGCATCGCTGCACAAACGGGGGCTAGCGTTGCTGATGTAATAGTGCTGGCGGGTAATGTGGGGATTGAGCATGCTGCCAAGGCGGCTGGTTTTGCGATTAGCGTACCGTTCACGCCGGGCCGTGGTGATGCCAGCCAGGCGATGACTGATGTCGAATCCTTTGAGGTGCTGGAGCCGGTTGCCGATGGATATCGCAACTGGATGAAGAAAGACTATACGGTGAGTGCGGAAGAGTTGATGCTTGATCGTACCCAACTACTAGGTCTGACTGCGCCTGAAATGACCGTGCTAGTTGGTGGCATGCGTATGCTGGGTACTAACCATGGTGGAACCAAGCATGGAGTATTTACTGACCGCGAAGGCCAGCTGACCAATGACTTTTTCGTCAACCTGACCGATATGGCAAACGTGTGGAAACCGGCAGGTCGCAATTTGTACGAGATCCGTGATCGCAAAACAGGTGCGTTGAAATGGACAGCAACGCGTGCAGACTTGGTGTTCGGTTCCAATTCGATTCTGCGTGCCTATGCTGAGGTCTATGCTCAGGATGATAACCACGAAAAGTTTATCAGTGATTTCGTTGCTGCATGGGCGAAAGTTATGAATGCTGATCGCTTTGACTTGAATTGATTCCATAGTCTTATTCAGAAAGCAATTCAGGCAGGCAGCCATTCATATGGCTGCCTATTTTTTTGACCGCAAAGTGTGTGGCCTATTTAACTGGCAGTAAATAGGCGAAGTGGTTGGATAAGATGGTCATTGTGAAACTAGTGTGTCTTCTGGGTTTATTTTAATAAGCATACTGGTATTGGCCTCGTAACGTATGCTACGCGCATCTACTTCATCGATATGATGCCTACTGCGAATGACCCACGACCCAGCTGCAGGCAATTGCAGGTTGGCGACACCATTGGCGTCGGTATGCGCCACCAGGCGATCCTGCTGTGGTGCCATGGCAGCCACTCGGGCATTGGCCAATGGCTGGCCATCGAACAGCACTATCACGCGCAGGGTATCGCCTGAGCTCAGGTGTGCAGGGTTATCCAGCGGGGCCAGTTCCAGTCGATCACCCGCGCGCATGGTGTAGGCCTCTCCCGAACCTTGCGGGTTGATCAGCGCCTTGGCGAAGGCTTCTATACGCAGCGTCTTGGCCGGGTCTTTGGTCTGTTGACCTTTCTCAATGGCGCGATAGCGCGGGGCGCTACGTGCGACGGCGATGGCACTGCTGGCCGGCGCCGGGATCTCGCCGATGAGGGCTTTGGCTGTTTCGTCGGCGTGTAAGGTGATGTCTTGTTGTCCTTCTGCGCTAAGTAAGCGCAGGCTGACATCGCCGCTACTGAGTAGGCGTTCGCCCTGGAAGAGTTTCTCCGTCATCAGCACCGCTATCGATAGCTGATCGTCCGTTTGCTCGGGCTTGACCAGAAAGGTGTGTGCTTGGGCAGCGAGGGGGGCCAGCAAAAGGCTGGCGAGTAAAAAGATACGCATTGGGAAACTCCATCAGATGAGGTGTAGGAAAAGGGCGAGCGGCGGGGCACCAATGCTCAGCGCCGGGACCAGGTTGGGTCGATAACTGAGCAGCGTTATCTGGGCAAAGGCAGCAAGGCTCAGCACCGATGCCCACAGCGCCAGTCCTATCGAGGTGCCGAGCGCGAAGATCGCGGGTACAGCAGCACTAGCCAAAAGCAGCCAGCCAAGCAGGCGCAGCAGTTGGCGCCTGAGGGGAGCAGGTTTATGTCCGTATACCTGCTCATGATGACGATCGACTCCAAGACACAGCGAGCCGAAACCGCTGAAGCACAAGGCAAGGCAAAGCACGATCATGCTGCGGCCTCCTGAGTTACTTTGCGCGTCAGGCGCAGTTTGCTCGGCATGGCTTGGTGACGGGCGATATGCCAGGTCGCCAGGGCTAGCAGGGCAGCACTGGCCAGCAGGGCCAGATCCATACCGGCAAGTAACCAGTGGCCCTGGCTCACTGTCGTTATCAGGCTGCTGCTTGGTTGGAGCAGAGCAAAGAAGGGCAGGCCACCGAACAGCAATGCGGCAAAGCTGGTCTGCTCGAGCCAGGCACGCTTGTGCGAGCGCAGCAGGGGATGCAGCAGGCAAAGGGCCCATGCGATGAAGAAGCACCGAATCTCCCAGTCGGCCCGTTGCTCCAGCCCTGCTGGCAAAAGGCGGTTGGCCCAGAAGTAGGCGGCGATAGCCACTGGCAGGCCGGCAATGCAGCCTACGTTGAGCATTTCGACCAGGCGATGACCGAACGGGGTACCGCTCAGCTTCTTGCGCTCAGGCAGGCGTTTTACCACCCATAGCACCAGCCCGGTGGCTATCATGGCCGTACCCAGCAGGCCGCTGAGAAAGAACATCCAGCGCAGCGGTGGCCCCGCGAAGCGGATCAGGTGCAAGCTGGTAAATACGTTGTAGACAGCGCTTGCTGCTGGCGTTGGTGTCGCCTTGGGGGCGTTCATGGCTGCACCAGTCACGCCGTTGAAGCGCAAACGCTCGCCATTGCCGCGTTCGAGCAGGCTGTCGCCACCGCGCTGTCGCAGTTCGACCACGGCTCGCTCGGTATTGGGGGCGGAGATCGAGAGGCTGGCGATACCCTGCGGCCAGCGCTGTTGAGCATGGGCAAGAAGGGGAGCGAGATCGGTCATCTGCGCCGGTTTGACTGGTTGTCGCGGCGCATCGATTGGGGCTCCCCGACCACCGCCTCCGCGACCACCGGCTTCGCTGAAGAACGCCTGACGATCACCCTGGTACGCGCTTTCGACGCCCCAGGGCATGAGCATGAACATCAGCAGCAGTAAGCCGCTGTAGGTGATCATGAAATGAAAGGGCAGGGCGAGCACCGCGGTTACGTTGTGAGCATCTAACCAGGAGCGTTGTCCCTTGGCTGGTCGGAATGTGAAGAAGTCCTTGAAGATCTTTTTGTGGGTGATCACGCCGCTGACGATGGCGACCAGCATCAGCATGGTCGCGATACCGACTATCCAGCGCGCCACCTCGCGAGGCATGGCGTAGAGCTCGAAGTGAAAGCGGTAGAGGAAGCTACCACCGCGTGTTTCGCGCACCTGCACAGGTTCGCCGCTGCTCGTATCCAGCGTCAGGCGCTGCCCGCCGCCCTTGCCGATGCGTTCGCCCGGCTCGAACCACTGGATCTGCAATGCCGCATTGCGTGGTCCGGGCAGGCTTACGTTCCATTGCGCGGCATCAGGCGCGTGCTTCTCCAACTGCGCCAATGCAAGTCTGGCGCTGTCGTCCCTTGGGCCAGCGGTGTGCAGCTCAGGCTTCATCCAGTAACTGATCTCTTCCTGAAAGAAGCTCAGCGTTCCGGTGAGGAATATGGCGTAGAGCAGCCAGCCAAGCAGCAGGCCGGTCCAGGTGTGCAGCCAGGCATTCGCCTGGCGGAAGGCCAATGGCTTCATACGTTGGCGCTCCGCATCAGCAGATGTGCGGCAGGGATGGCACACAGCAGCGTCGCCACGCACCAGGCACGTCGCACACTTTTGGCGCTGAAGGCCCATATCGCCAAGGCGCAGTACAGCGCGAAGGACAGCTGCGTGGCGGCGAGCACCGCCTGCGGTTTTGGCAGGGGCAGTGCCAGGGCCAGACTGGCGCAGCACAGAGCGGCAAAGCCGTAGCCCCCCAGGACTGCGAGCAGTGTTCGGGCTGCAATCGTCAGACGATAGCGGAAGGCGTTCTCAGACGAATGAGTACGTGCCATTAGCAGCCCCACCGACTGATTGTGAGGCCTTGGGAAGCGAAATACGTTTGTATATTTATGATAATGCTAATCATAATGATTTAGTCCTAAGATGCTCTCACTATCCCAGCCTTTGCTGACCGAAGGCTGACAAGCGCACGGTGCATGTCATGAAATTGCTTGTCGTTGAAGACCATCCGGCGTTGGGTGAACTGTTACAGCGCCACCTGCAGCGCACCGGCTTTGTGGTCGATATCGCAGAGCGCGGGCGGCAGGCTCAGGCGATGCTGGAGCTGAGCCGCTATGACGCGATGATTCTTGACCTCGGCCTGCCCGACATGGATGGCCTGTCGCTCCTGGCTGCACGTTCTGCGACCCGCAACAACGATCTGCCCTGCATCATCCTCACGGCCAACGATGCGCTTGAAAGGCGCGTTGCCGGGCTTGATGCGGGAGCCGATGACTTCCTGCTCAAGCCGTTCGAGATGGCTGAGTTACAGGCGCGCTTGCGCGCTGTTCTTCGACGCCCTGGATCGCGCCGCGAGCGCCGCCTGCAACTGGGAAATCTCAGCCTGTGCCAGGACAGTCGAGACGTCTGCGTGGGGACATGCCCTTTGCTGTTGTCCAAACGTGAACTGGCCCTGCTTGAGGAGTTATTGCGTAATGTGCCGCGCGTGGTGATCAAGGACCACCTCGAGGAGCGCCTGTATGCGCTCAGCGAGGCCGTCACACCCAATGCCATCGAGGCGTTGGTTTCACGCTTGCGGCGCAAGCTGGCGGATGCCGGTGCCGACAGCGGCATCGAGACCCTGCGTGGGCTGGGCTATCGCCTGACTCTTAACGCAGGGTGACTGCTCAGAAGCTCAGCGCGACGCCCAGATTCAAACGACGTCCGTCCAGGGTCTTGCCGTATTCCTCGCTGGAAATTTCCTTGTCGAAGACGTTGTACAGACCGGCATAGACGTTCATGTGCTTGCTGACCCGGTACAGCCCGCCGAGATCGACCAGGGTATAGGCTGGGCGTCGCTCCAGGTCTTCGTCCGAAACGGTCTCGCTCTTGTAGCGGGCCTTTGTCCAGAAGTTCAGGGCATCGGTGGCACGCCAGTCCAGGCCAACGTTGAACATGTGCTTGGGCAGGTTGTTGAAGGGTTTGCCGACGTCCTCTGGCGAGGCTTCGGACTCCGTGATCTCGCTGTCGGAGAAGGTGTAGTTGGTGCGCAGGTCCACTGAGGCGCTCAATGGCACGTTGAAGAATGCTTCTATGCCGCGCAATTCGGCCTGATCCTGGTTCACGTACTGGTTGATGGTCTGCCGCGGCGCGATGCCGTTGACGGTGCAGCTCGGGTTGTTGGCCGGGCTGGTGCACCACAATTTTTTACCGATCTTGTCCTCGAACTCGGTGAAGAACACGGTGACGCCGGACTGGATACCGTTGTCCGCATCCCACATCAAAGCCATCTCGTAGTTGATACTGCTTTCCGGCTTGAGATCCGAGTTGCCCATGTCATAAGAGCGGCCACGGCCGGCATTCTCGACAATGCTGGAGTCGGCCTGCTTCAATGAAGGCGCCTTGTAGCCACCGCTGACTCCGCCCTTGAGCACCCACTCGTCACTCAGGCGGTACACGCCATAGAGGCGAGGAATGATTTCTTCGCCGTAGTGTTCGTTCTCATCGAAACGCAGACCAGCTGTTACCGAGAATGCGTCGGTCAGTGCGTACTCATCTTCAACGAACAGGGCGCGCTGCCAACGCTCCAGTGTCATATCGGCACCGTAAAAGCGGCCCTGGTCATGATCGATGGTTTCCCATTTGTACTCACCGCCCAGGGTGATGGTGTGGCGTTCTAGCGGGATGAAGGTCTTGCTGTTGATCAGGTCGTCGCTGTACTCGGATTCCGAGCTGCCGTTCTCGATCTGTTCGCGAGCCTGGGTCGCGAACGTGGTGGTGCGGAAGCCGTTGCCCCAGTTCAGATCATGGGTGATGCCGTAGTGGGTCCGGTCATTGTTCATCTCACCAGGGGCACCACTGATCTCGGTCTTGAGGTTGTCGCTCTTGGCACGACCGGCTTCCAGCTGGAAGCTGTGCATGTCGTTCAGGACGAAATCGAGTTTGGCGGTATTGTTCTCGCTGGTCTTCTCGGGGTAACCACCGACAATGTCGTCCTCGTCGCGCTTGTAGCGCGAGCCA
>Ga0114984_1000182_pt1 | contig 24865 bp, 33 predicted proteins | sample Shrwel1BS1Day1_FD_96987 | JGI IMG/M metagenome (GOLD analysis project Ga0114984, IMG submission 96987) | Subsurface microbial communities from deep shales in Ohio, USA - Utica-3 well 1 S-1-Day1 | ecosystem: Environmental > Aquatic > Deep subsurface > Shale gas/oil reservoir > Produced water/Flow...
TAGTGTTATTGATTGGGTGGTTATTATGAAAGTAAAATTAAGAGGTTGCGGTGCTGAGTTAAACTTATTGTTCGGATGTGACGCTGAGTTCTTCTTAGCTGACGCTGATGGCAATGTTATACCAGCATCTAAGGTAATACCGGGAAAGAAGTTCGACCCTCATGTATTGGATAACGGTGTATGCCATCCTGATGGTTTATCCTTAGAGGTAGGTTGCCCACCAGCAGAGACACCGGAGGGTATGCTAACTAACCTGTTCGCTGTGCTTCAGGAAGTCAAGGAGAAGTTCCTCGATCCAGCTGGTGTTCATATCATCCAAGCCATGCAGGTTGATTCTTCTTTAGTCAAAGGCACAGACAAAGAAGACTTAGAGTTCGGTTGTGGCTCTGAGTACGATGTGTACAGCAGTAATATGTTCAAGGATTCTGATCGAGATACATCCCAGAAGATGCGGTACTCTGGATTCCATATCCACATCGGGTACACATCAGGTCAATACGATAACTTCTGGACGTACACAGATGCTGGCAGGTTAGTTCGAGTACTTGATTCTTTGGTAGACAAGTACCAGCTAGGTACAACTCCCGGCAGAGAAAAGCAGTACGGCGGTCGTGGAGCTTTCCGTGTCAAGCCGTACGGCATTGAGTATCGATGTATGGACTGCTCAGTTATCACTAAACCAAGTAAGTTCAGTGCCCTAGTTTCTTTCCTTAACGAAATCCCAAGTGCAATGGAGAAACTTTTATGATACCTTTGATGAACTGTTCTCCATCTGACCTAGGCTCTTACTACAACGGATGTACTGTATTCGACTCTGACAAGAAACCTTGGCTGGTCAGGGAATGCGGTTCGAATAGCATCCACTGCCAAGATGATAAGGGTACAAGTAAAGCGTTCAGCCGGACTGACTTGTTCGTTCACTATCTGCCACCGTTCTTCACACGTAATGGTGACATCATCGGAGTTGAGGTATCTCGTTCGTACAAGAGAGCGCCAACGTACGACCTGTCTGTGTATCCTGAAATTGCGAGTATTCTCGACGGTTCCTTCAAGAGTACGTTCGATGGTAAGGTAGGACGCATAGGTAGGATGTTCTTCTGTGAACCTGACCGACGTATTGACTGCGCAGTCAAGTACTTCACAGACTTGTGCGGGTTCTTCAAGGAAGGTATCTTATATATCACAGACGACTTCTTAGCTGAACGGTTACAACAAATATTATCAGAAGAGGGTTCTTCATATGTGGTACGAACAGTATAGTGGCAGGTCTGTTCAGAACTTAGGTTTACTGTACGGACTGGAGTTAGAGATAGAGGGTTCAGGTATCGAAGGTGCATCCTCTGAACTATCCAGTAGTAACTGGATCGTAGAACGAGATGGCTCTTTACGTAATGGTTTAGAGTTCAAGAGTCGTGGCCCTAAGACGTACGAAGAAACTGTTGGTATGATTAAGGAGTACAGTAACTTCCTAGATAAGTGCAAGGCAAGGGCTACACCACGAACATCAGTACACATCCATGTGAACACCCAGCACATGACAGCTGAGCAGATGAAGTCTATGGTGTGGTTATCTGTAGCTATGGAGCCAGTTATCTTACGATTTTGTTCTAACCTTCGAAACCATAACGGGTACTGTATCCCTGTGTACAACAGCACGAACCTAGTTCAGTACTGGCGTAACGTGTTCAAGTTCCTTGATAAAGGTTTAACAACGTCAGAACTAACAGGGTTGTCACGTTATAAGTACGCCGCTACTGGTGCGTACCGACTACTTGACCTAGGCACAATCGAGTACCGTATGTTTCCCGGTTGTACTGACCACACTAAGTTGTACTGGTACATAGATATACTTCGCTCTATCTATGAAGTTGCTATGTCTACCCCTGTGTCTACGTTACGTGACAAGAAATTATCCGAGGGCTTACTATCTCTTATTACTAATGTAATTCTTGAGAACCGTAAGTCCGTAACATTAAAAGAGTTAGAAAGTTTACTTGAACGAGGTGTCCAAATGGCTAATGATATCGCAAGAACTCCGTTGACACGGCAACAACTAGTTGCCAAGCACTCCGAATTATTCCCTTCTAAGTACAAACCTGTTACTAGTTCGTCCTTAGTAGATCTTTATAAGTCTACTAACTTGAAGAAATCTCTGGCTGAGTACGACCCAGAAGAAATAGGTACTATCCTTAAAGGCAATATCACTGAAGTGTTCCAAGCTTTGCGTACCCAGTACCCTAACGAACCTGCGGGCATCGCTGTATTCATTCGTGAGTTAGTAACATTAGGAGCGCTGAAGGCATGATTAATGTAATCTCATGGAACAACGGAGAGTCAGCCAAGGCTATTAGTTCTCTGGTCAGTAATGGTAAGTTACTTCGTAAGAACAATGCACCTGTGCCACGTAATAGCCAAGGTATCATTAACTTTGGCTGCTCTGAGATCACTCGTGATACCAGAGATGTGCTGGTATTGAATAGGCCAGAAGCTGTAGCTATTGCTTGCTCTAAGCTCAGGACATTCGAGACTATAGCAGCTCAGCTTCCATCATCTGTACCTTGGTTCACAACAGATAGTGACCAAGCTGTACTGAAAGCTATCATAGAAGATACACCTATTGTATGTCGTACCATTGACCGTGGTCATGGCGGTGCTGGTATAGTTGTCAAGACACCAGAAGAAATACAGGCTGATGGTAACTTACCACGAGCCGCAGTGTACGTTAAAGCTATCAAGAAGCGTCGTGAGTACCGAGTACACTGTGCATTACAGAATGGTTACATCTTCAGGATCTTAGATATCCAGCGTAAGGTTCGGAGAGCTGGTGTTCAGGATGGAGGTGTTAACGGTGCAGATCGCCCGTTCATCTGGAACCATGATAATGATTTCGTATTCCAACGGGAAGGTGTGAACCATGACTCTGTTCCGGGCGGTGTTATTACTGTAGCTAATCGCGCTATAATCTCCCTGGGTCTTGACTTCGCAGCTATTGATATCGTAGTAGAGCAACGGACAGGTAACTGTTACGTACTGGAGGTGAACACATCACCGGGTATGGAAGGTACTACCTTAGAACGGTATCAGCTGTTCTTTAACCACCGATTTAATGGTACGCCTTTTGTTCGTTGGTCTGGTGACAGCACAGAGGAGCAAGATGATGGGTCTGAAGATTAATCCAGAGATACAGGTACAGTACTCATCAGTGCTAGAGGCTCAAGTAGTTCTTGATATAGCTACTAAACTAATGGGCTATGAACTAGATGTTCGCATCCGTAGCCACTTCAGGGAGCCAACTATATCAGCTCACTGTAACTCAAGAAGTACACGAATAAGACTTCGGGATGGTGATATCAGGTTAGTACATCAACCGGACTACCGAGGAATCAAGCTTAACTTCCAGCAGTTCATTGAGTACGCTGCTAAACAATAGGAGATACTTTATTGAGTAAAGTCTGCGTAGAGAAATTACCACATAAGTGCGGGTCTAAGCGTGGCCTGCAAGTGTTCCAACAAGAGGATGGTACGTACGACGCTTTTGTAGAGGAATGTCGTTCGTTATTCTATTTACATAGGGGGTACCTATATCACAAAGTAACTCGTGGTAAGACTGTAAAAGAAGGTACACCTGTTATTAATCCCGATGTGAACCTGAAAGGTTATAAACAGGTTCGAGTATATGGTAGGCCTGAGAGATATCACCGTGTTGTGTGGGCTGTAGCTTATGGAGAAGTCCCTGATGTTATTGACCACATAGATGGGGACATTCACAACAACTGCCTATCTAACTTAAGGTCTGTTACATCCGAGATTAATCAAAGGAATCAGAAACTGTCTTGTTTGAATATCTCAGGAAGAACCGGTGTACACAGGAATAAAAGGACTGGCAAGTACGAGGCTTACATAGGAATTGGTAAAGGGAAGCGTAAGCATCTCGGTCACTTCAGCTCTTTTGAAGAAGCATTCCATGCACGTAGAGAAGCTGAATCTGACTTGCTGTATAATATTTGGAGGAACTGATGGGAGTTTGCGTTGAAAAGATAGCCCATAAGTGTGGCAGCAAGAGGGGGCTTCAAGTCTTTCAGGAAGACGATGGCTCCTATACTGGTTTCTGTTTCAGCTGTGGTACGTACGAACCAGACCCTTACGGGGAGTCAGGCTCATCACCTCCGGTTAAGAAGCTCAGGGTTAAGACTCCAGAGGAAGTACAAGCTGAGCTTCAGGAGATACAAGAGTATCCTATCCTAGCTCGTGAGGAACGCTGTATATCTCTCAAGGTTATGCAGCACTTCGGTGTCCGAACCAGTATGTCTGAGTACCAAGCGAACACACCTGTTGCTTGCTGGTATCCGTACTACGCAGGCGATAAGCTATCAGCCTTTAAGTGCAAGACGTTCGACAAGATCATGTTCAGCAAAGGCGACATGCGGAACGCTGATATGTTCGGCTGGCACAAGGTGTACGGTGCTAACAAGTACAAGCTGTTCATTACTGAGGGTGAGGACGATGCTATGGCGTTGTTCAGAGTCCTTGTCAAGTCTTGGAAGTACGACTCGTACCCTGCCGTAGTGTCACTTAAGAACGGTAGTAAGTCAGCTGGCTCCTGTATCAGCAAGCACCTTCAGGACATAGAACGTATGTTCAAAGAAGTAGTCCTGTGCTTCGACAATGACGCTCCGGGACGAGCAGCAGTGTCAGCTGTAGCTAAGGTGCTGCCCGGTGTTAAAGTTGCTACACTACCACTCAAAGATGCTAATGATATGCTCATGGCAGGACGTGAGAAAGAGCTGTTCCAAGCTGTGATGTACGAAGCAGCACCGAAGGTGTCAGGTTCCACTTATAATTCAGGTGAGATCTGGCACCTCGCTGATGAAGTAGTGGAGCAAGGTCTCGATTGGCCTTGGCCTAGTATGACTGAGGTAACAAGGGGTGCTAGGTTTGGTGAGGTTAGCTACTTCGGTGCTGGTGTTAAGATGGGTAAGTCTGTCTTAGTGGATGAGATAGCAGCGCACTTCATTACTAGGTACGATATAGCTCCGTTCCTTGTCAAGCCAGAAGAACCTATGTCTGGGACACTCAGGCGACTAGCTGGCAAGGCCATAGGAAAGGTGTTCTGGGATCCTAAGATACCGTACACCAAGGAGGAATTCCAAGAGGGCAAGGACTTAATAGGTAACAGGGCGTACATCTATGACTGCTATCAAGGTACAGACTGGGAGCAGGTCAAGCGAGAGATACGTGTGTACTCTAGCTTCGAGTCCAAGGGTTTAGTTATCCTTGATCCGTTGACTTGCTTCACTGTGGGTATGTCAATGGGTGAGCAGAACGAGAAGCTAGTATCCATAGCCTCAGAGTTCGCAGCTTTAGCTAAGGAGCTGAACTTCATAGGTGTTATCTTCTGTCACCTGAATAGACCTGACTCTGGCGCTCCCCATGAACGTGGGGGCAAGGTGTTGTCTGTACAGTTCGCTGGATCTCGTGCCATGATGAGGTTCTGTCATTCACTCTGGGGTTTAGAAGGGAATAAAGATCCTGACTTACCAGAGGAGGAACGTAATACTAGGTTCCTTGTACTGCTGGAGGACAGGAACTTCGGTGAGTCTATCCGTATACCTATGTTCTATAACAAACAGACTGGTAAGTTAACTGAGTTAACGCCAAGAGTAGGAGGTGATTGATGGATCTAGCAACTCACACCTTACTCGCTAGGATCGAGGAGCTAGAAGCTCAGGTGTCTTATCTATTACGTGACTCGGATGATATAGCTAGTATGCTGAACAGAAGAGTTAGTATAGAGAACCACCTAGCTTTAGCTTACCAAGGTAAGCTAAGGCTACCAACTAAGGAAGACTGTAAGGTCTTAGCTTTACGTCTAGGCACTCCACGTAAGTACTGGAATGATTACCTAGTTAACTACAAGTTCACTGATGAGGAGTTACACTAATGAAAGGTGCAATACATCAACCTTATTACGTTGAGAAAGTTAAAGCCACAGCTGAGGCTATCTTCATATCTATGATGACAACCTCAGATCGTAACTTAAATGACTACGAGATATCTCAGTTAGGTATCAAAGCTACTAAACATGCTATGGCGTTCCATAAATCCTTTGGAGAGGTGATGTGTGGACGAGCTTAATTATATGAAGCAGCTAGTACGTGAGTACTTAGATCTAGTTAACACAAACTACGAAGACCACTCAGAGATGTTAAAAGCTTATGGCCGTGTTGACGAGATAGAAAAAGAACTTAAGGAGTTAAGTGGCTATGAAGATTAGTATTAACGAAACAAAAACAAAGACAGTATTCGGACAGTTAGATGTAGGTGATGTGTTCCTGTACAAGAGTTCTCTGTGGTTGAAGACTCCTTTTAATAGTCCGTCAGCATTCGCTGTTGGGTCTAAGTTTACAACGCAAGTGCCTGATCACCAAGAAGTACAGAAGGTTATCTCAATCCAAGCAGAGGTTTAGTATGAAAGTATATATTGTGGTAAGCACCGATGCTGGCGGTATTTTCTACGGAGTGTATGCCTCAAGATCTCAAGCAGAGGATGACTTAGCCAAAGTAGGGTTCGAAGCAGGCCTCTTCGAAATACTGGAGGAAGAGATCTGATGCTATCCGAAGCTGACTTCAACCATCTGTACAAAACAGGGTACGCTAGAGCTTGTTCAATCTTCCGTAAGCAAGGGCTTGAACCTGACCAGTGTGACGATTGCGCCCAAGATATGTACGAGAGAATGTGGCGTTACCGACACCAGTGTACCGAGACGTACACCCCACTGAACTTCTGGTACTTGAACCTTCGTCATGCTATAGTTAATATAGTGCCAGCCTATAAGCGTGATGGTACATACATCTTGACGAACTCAGATGCGCTTGAGTTCTTACAGGATCATTACCCTGACCCTGATGACCCTGAGCTACAGCTTATACTTGAGTCTTTCCTTGAGACCCTACCTCAAGAGTTAGCTCAGGATATCCTAGCTAAGTACAACTCAGTGACCCAACAGGACGCTTACCAACTTTTAGATTCTTTAGGTTTAAGACCTTCTGGAAAAGAGTCGAAAGCTTATATGATGAGGATCAAGAGGTTAAAAGAAGATCCAGATGTGAAGAGGATGATAGATGAATTCATTGGGAGATGAGGCTAACGCTCTTATAGCTAGGTATCGTATGGAGGTTTAATGATGTGGGTATTTGACCTTGAATGCGACAACCTACTAGATAGAGTCACTACTGTTCACTGCGGTGTCTTTCAAAATGTGAAAACAGGGGAGGTCAAAGAGTTTCGCCCACACCAAATAAAAGACATGCTATCATTTATGGACAAATGTCCAATACTTATTGGGCACAACTCTATAGGGTACGACTTTCCTGTTCTTCATAAACTTTATAAATATGAATATACCGGAAAAAAATTAGACACTGTTATCATGTCTCGTCTACTGTTCCCTAATAGACAGCTACCTAAGCAACTGGTGATAGACTACCAAGCTAAGAGAGCTGAGGGGTACACGGTAAGGATGCCGGGGACGCACTCCGTTGCATCATGGGGTTACACCTTAGGGCAGGGTAAGGTGGACTACGATGCTTGGGATAGCTTCGATGAGGAGATGATGATACGCTGTGTCACTGACGTACAGATACAGTGTATGATCTTCAAGCATCTAAGGGAACGCACCAAGCAACTAAACTGGCCTACTGAATCTCTTGAGGTTACATTCAAGTGCTTCGAGATACTCAGTAAGATGGAGCAGTACGGTTGGCTGATTGACCAGCATTTGTTACACCGTTCTATGTCTTTACTTACACATTGGATTAACAGGATAGACAGGATAGTTCATCCGTTACTTCCGAACATCGTAGAGGTGCAAGAGTCTAAGTCCAGTGGTATGTACAACTGGGTACGTAAGCCGTTCTTAGCGTCAGGTAAGTACGCCGCTATCACACTCAGGACTTTCCCTGAGCTAGATGGTGTAGATTCTAAGGATGGTTTAGTACAAGGCCCATTCAGTAGGGTATCTTTCAGACGGGTTAACTTAGACTCACGGAACGAAGCTGTCGATTACCTATTAAGCATAGGGTGGCAGCCTAAAGAGTTTAACTATAAGACAGATGACAACGGACGAGTAATCAAGGATCACCAAGGAAACCCTATACCAACATCGCCGAAGATGAATTACAAAGATCCATTCGACGGGGTGCAAGGGTTAGTAGGTCAGCTTATAGTTAAGCGTGTACAGTGCAGGCAGCGTAGGTCTACACTGGAAGGGTACGCTGATAACATCAGGGAAGATGGCAGAATATCCCAGCGTATCACAGGCATCGCTACCACTGGACGACTGACGCACTCAGGTATAGTTAATGTGCCCGGTGCTAGGTCGTTCTTTGGTAAGCGTATGCGTTCATTGTTCATAGCTAAGGCAGGGTACAAGATAGTAGGTACTGACTCTGTATCCTGCCAAGATAGGATGCTAGCAGCTAGGGCTAATGACCAAGCTTTCACTGACATGCTGCTTAATGGTGACAAGTCTAAGGGAACAGACGGTCACAGCATGAACATGAAAGCTATTAACAAAGCGCTTGAGAAATACAAGATCCAGATATCAAGGGACGATGCCAAGAACCACGGTTACGGGTAAACAAATCTGCCCCTTCAAGCAGTAATGCTTGTCGAATAACTATGTGAATTCAGTGGAACCTTAGCCAAATTTCCAATAGTGTTACTACTTCGGAGCATATAGCTCTTATATAGTACAACTGGGAATTGAAAGGTAATACTGAGCGAAGCTATGGGATACGAAAAAAGAAATTGTACAGATTGCGGTAAAGAGTACACACCTTGGCAGTACAACCAAGTAAGGTGTGGGGATTGTGTGGTTAAGAAAGGCAGTAGGTACAAAGGAGAACCTCCTCTTACTGAGTGTCCAACTTGTGGCACTATGTTTAGAAGAACATCTCCAAGGAAGAAGTACTGCAAACCTGAGTGCGGTGGTACACAGCGATTCGGATATATAGAATCTGCTTATGGACTTACCCCTAGACAGTACATAGATATGGTGTCGGAACACCAGAACAGATGTGCTATTTGCGGAAACAAGCCAGAAGAAATTAGTACACTACCATCGAACCACAAACATCTCTGTATTGATCACGACCATGCAACAGGAAAGGTAAGAGGGCTTCTCTGCCATCACTGTAACACAGGTTTAGGTCAGTTCAAAGATAATCTAATCTCTTTACAGAACGCAATTAAGTATCTCACAGAACGTGCAGAGACTATCTCGAAAGAGAGTACACCTGATACGGATTCAGGTGGAAGCGCATAGCACCCTACATGGGTGGTGATATAGTCCGATACCCGCAGAAATGTGGGAGGCAAGGATGCCGTAACGATATGGGAAGTTCGGAGCTTCTAATAAGAAACTAGGTTCTATGGTAGGCATGGGTGCTGACGTTGGCGAGCTTATAGCTAATGCTTTAGCTGAGGTATCCCAAGCTCAGGCTAAGTTAGTACAAGATCTTGTAGCTCAATGGCGTTCAACAGCTCAAGTTAAGATGGGTCAGTTCGGTAGACCTGAGTTCTATAACGGGTACATTACTGGACTAGATGGCAGACCTATCTTCATAGAGCACGAGCATACAGTCTTAGTGTTCATGCTGCAATCAGATGAAGCTATTATGATGCAACTGGCTAAGGTACTACTGTATGATAGGCTTATAAGTCTAGGCTGGAAGTGGGGAGAGCACTTTGCTTTCGTCGCTAACATACATGATGAATTTCAATGTGAAGTCAGAGAAGACCTAGCAGAGCAGTACTCAAAGATAGCAGCAAGAGCTATCGTTAAAGCATCGGAGCAGTTAGGTTGCTCTGTTCTAGCGGAGGGTGACTCCTCTATTGGTGATAACTGGTACGAGACGCACTAATGAAACGTATAAAAACACAGTTCTTTTACAGGAGCTTTAATGGTATAAATGAAGCATTAGATAAACATGCTGAAGTTCAAACCCGCTTAATCGAGAGCATTAATGATCCCACAACATCTGAACAAACGAAAGAAAGGTACAGGTACATGCTTTCTAAATTACTAGAAAGCAAAGTTGAAGTATCGTCACTGATTGGTAAGGAGTAAGTATGTTCGTAGAAGTAAAAGGTAAAGACAAACAAGGTAATGATATCACGAAGCAAGTAAACTTATTGAACGCTTCTATTATCCATGACATTAACCCAGACGACCCTGATAACAAGGGTAAATACAATTCAGTTATCTACATGCAGAATGGGTACGCTGCTTACAGTATGTGCTCAGCAGCTCAGTTAGTCCAAGCTGTACAAGGTAACGTAGTCCCAGAGCAAGCTATCATTCAACAAGGTGCTGCAAATGAATCCAATCAATAAAGTGTTATCATGTCTAGGGATAGCTCACATCATTGTGGCAACCATTCACCTTATTTTTGGTGATATCCAGTGGGCTACTTTTTCAACAACGGCAGCTAGTCTGCTTTTCATTCTATCACAACAACAAGAAGGTGAATAACACATGAAAGGGTATACCATTCTTTATGCAATGCTCACATATTTTTTTGCAATACTTGCAGGTTTTAATGCAGGAGCTTCACTAGCACTGTACGCCAGTGACGACCCTTTCTGGGCATCTGCAATGATGTGCACAGCTAGTGTAGTTGCGGCTGTATTCTTTTTCAAACAAACTAACAAAGGACAATAACACATGCCATTGAACGTGAACTCAGCAAAGAAATCATCAGCTCCTAAGAAAGCTGGCCCTGTCCCATTAGATGGTGTGCAGTTAGGTGTGTTAGTACAAGTAGTAGACCTAGGTGTTCAACCCGGTGGTGAGTACCAAGGTGAGAAGAAGCCTGACTGCCAGCAGATCCGGTTAACGTACGAACTACCTAACGATGTGCATGACTTCGACGGTGAAGAGAAGCCTCTGTTAATCTCTGAGACTTTTAACTTCTCATCACATGAGCTAAGCACCTGTATCAAGCGTATCAACAGCATTGATCCCGGCCTTAAGATCTCAGGTGGTGACTTCGGTAAGCTAGTTGGTACACCTGTTATGATTCAGATTGTACACCGAGCAGGTAAGGGCAAGCACGATGGTCGTGTATTCGCTAACGTAGCTTCGGTATCTCCACTGATGCGTGGTATGACAGGCCCAGACGATACTTATAACCCTAAGTACTCGTACTCACCTGACGAACATGATGAAGAAGTCTGGGAAAAGATACCAGAGTTCCTACAGACTATCATCAACAACCGTTTAGACAAGCGTACAAGCTCTCCAGCAGCTTCTAAGTCAGCACCTAAGCCCACCCCACAGGCTGCACCTCAAGAACCAGCAGAGAGCGATACAGGCGCTTCTGGTGATGATTGGTAATGCTACCTAAACCCACAAAGATATGTTACGACCTCGATCTTTGGAGTTACGACATAGCTTTTGCAGCTCAACCGAGGGGTGGCGAACTGCTACCCTTTAGTTACTGCATTAACTTGATTGACACTCGGTTCAAAGAGATCAGTGACAAGCTAGGTATCAAGGAGTTCTACGGATACCTTACAGGTAAAGGGAACTTCAGAGAGCAGTTAGCTGTATCTGATGTGTACAAAGGTAATAGGTCTCAGCCTAAGCCAGAGTACTACCAGTACGTACGTGATTACTTAATCAACCAGTACGGTGCTGTTGTGGTTGATAACATGGAAGCGGACGATGCTATCGCTATCGACATGACTAAAGACCAAGGGATTGTATGCTGTTCGAGAGACAAAGATCTACGTCAGGTTCAGGGCTGGCACTACGGGTACCGTGTAGGAAAGCAACCGGAGTTCCCACTTACTTATGTGGACTTTATCGGAGAACTGAGCATCTCCGACAAGAGTTCAAAGCTTGTGGGAACTGGGCTAAAGTTCTTCTTCAGTCAGGTCCTGACAGGAGATACAACGGATAATTACAAAGGTGCTAAGGGTAAAGGTGGTAAGTTCGCTTATAACTTACTGAATGAGCTGACTGATCCCGATGAGATGTACTTAAGTACTCTGTTAGTATTCCAAGATCTGTACGGAGAAGCTGAAGGTACACTTAAGTTCAAGGAGCAGTGCCAGATGGCTTGGATGGTACGTCACCTTAACCCCGATGGTTCACCTGTAATTATTTCTGGAGACAGAGGATTTTATTATGACAAGAATGACTAATGAACAGTTCTCCCGACAGTGGGAGATAGCTAGACGTATCTGTAACTACAAGATACACAACTTACTAAAACCTACTATAGCTGGTGGTGCAGCTATAGATACGTACTTAAAGCGTGAGTGCAAAGACTTCGATGTGTACTTCCCTGAGTGTTTGCTAGAGCACTTCGATGTCAGTAATTTCTGTACAGCTATCGGTTTATCTGTAACATCAGAGGTGGATAGCGGAGTAGAGGTCATTAACACATCCAAAGAGTACGGTGAATGTACATTACGGTATATCATTAAGGGTGTGTTGTTAGATGCCCCTGTACATATTGAGATCATCACATGGAAACCTGTGAATGATAGCACTTGGCTACAAGATACTGATTCGATTAAATCATTCATAGCTAACAGCTACACACCTGATGATCTAGGCTCTCAGATTATAAGTACGTTCTCAGTTAACACAAGTATGTCGTACTTCTTAGGTACGTATGATGACAAGCTAGTTCTTCAGGTTCCTAAGGGATTAATTGGCTTTACGAGTCCATTACGCAGAGTAGAAGTGTACGACTTAACATCTACATTGATGGACAAATCGCTGGTGAAATACGATCAGTACTGTGATTCTCGTCCTTTCTTTTTTGATGATGAGGAGAAAGCAATGAGGTCTAAATCAATGGTCTGGAACTCAACTAAACAATCATTCACTAAGCTAGGTGATTCTTTATTACGTATAGCTTCATTTCCTTATGATTACAAGGAGGGTTCACTTGAGCAAGAAGAACCAGCACCTTTCGACCGCAGAGATCCGCCAGTTAGTACTGACATCACAACATGGAATCTGTCCGGTGTGCGAGAGAGAAATACTACCGGAGCAAGCGTGCCTAGACCACGACCACTCGACTGGGTTGATACGGTGCGTGCTCCACAGGAACTGCAACCAGCTAGAGTCGAAGCTCCGCAGCTTGCTGAAGAGATTTGGAGCACAGCTTTCACCTCAACAACTGTTACAGAACCTAGAGGCCGTATGGATGGATTCGTCGCACCTCCCCATGATCCATCCAGACCACCTCACTGGGTTTAAGAAGCAGGCTAAAGCCATCCGTAAGCGCCTCAGATCAATTAAAACAGAGGTAGCTAGGAAAAGGTACAGGGCTGAGATACAACGCCTTACAGACGAGCACAGAGCGTTTATGGAGGAAGGCTCTATGACTAAAGATGAACTGGAGAAGTACCTTGAAGACAGAAATAAAGACAGACAAGCCACTTAATATTATCTACATTCCAGATATGCAGCAGAAGCCGGGAGTTGATCCTAGCTTCTTGCGCGCAGTTGGTAACTACATAGTTGCTAAGAAGCCTGATATCATTGTGAATGCTGGTGACTTCTGGGATATGCCTAGCTTATCTTCGTACGATAAAGGTAAGAAAGCATCACATGGCAGGACTGTACTAGCAGATATAGAAGCTGGGCACAGGGCTATGGAGATAATGCTTGAACCTCTGTACGAATTACAAACTAGACAAGCACAGAACAAGAAGAAGGTGTACCAACCTAGGATGCTGTACTTAATGGGGAACCATGAAGAACGTATCCTTCGACATATCGAATCTAATCCTGAGCTAGATGGTTTCTTATCTCTTGATGACTTAAGGTTAGAGTCGTACGGATGGGAAGTTATACCGTTCCTTGACACAGCTAGCATCAATGGTGTCTTGTTCTCGCACTTCTTCTATAACCCCATGACTGGCAGGCCTTTTAGTGGGAGTATAGAGAACCGATTGAATAAGATCAAGTGCTCATTCGTACAAGGTCATGTTCAAGGGTTACAGATAGGAACTACGTTCAGACCAGATGGCTCTCAACTGTGGGGTATCGTAGCTGGTTCAGGTTACGAACACGAAGAGGGGTACATAGGGCCACAAGCTAACGACCATTGGCGTGGTATCCTGCACTTCTATAACGTACTAGACGGTGACATGGGGCACAAGACTATAGCTTTGAAATGGCTTAAGGAGAACTATTTATGATTTCCCATCCTAAAGGGGAGATGTGCTTATCTTGTACTAAACTTAAGGAGAACTGCTCGCACCTAGAGTTCTCCAAGATGTACGTGATAGAGAGGTACGATATGGATGGATTACTATTCGCTGAAGTAGCGTGTAACAAAAGGATACCGGTTAAGAATGTCAAGTAAAAAGAACAAAGCTACAGTAAAAGATGATAACCTGTACACATTCACAGCTAGAGGTTGCGAGTGTGAAGTGTTTTACGACATAGGTTACTATGATATGGTCTGTGTAAGAAATAAATCAGACAGAAACTTTAACAGTCCTTTATCTTTCCACTTCAACACCAGAGAACAAGCAGACTCTTTTGCAGAGTTGCTGAAGGTGAGTTCATAATGTCCGTTAGCCAACAGTACAGAGAGGTGATCTCGAACACCTTAAAGAAATTCGAGGAGCTAGGTGGAGCTAAGTACTCCACTGATGCTGTTGAGTTACTTATGATGATAGCTGCTCATGAGTCTCTGATGGGTAAGTTCTTGTGTCAGGTGAACGGGCCAGCTCTTGGTCTGTACCAGATGGAACCTTTCACACATGATGACTTGTACAGGACGTACATCAGCAAGAACAAGGCTATTGACTTCGCTGTTAGTAAGTTCGTACCTAGTCAACACTCTTTAACAGACAAGGGTACTCACGCTGAGTTACTGGCGACTGATATACGGTACGCTACTGTCATGGCTCGTGTGTTCTTCATGCGGTTCAAGGAACCTATCCCTTCCGATGACTTAGGTAAAGCCGAGTACGCTAAGAAGTACTGGAATACTTATGCACCTAATGCAAAAGCAACAGTTAATGATTACTTCAAAGCTTATAGGAGTTTAGTATGAACGATACAGACTTAATTAATGACTTACTAGCAGAAGCATCGTACTCTTTCGAAGACTTAGATATCCCTGATGTAGATATCGAGTACCAAGAAGATGATGGTAATTCTAGCTGTGAGAGTGGAGCTTGCTCGATATGACATTCAAAGATCATACTAAGGTTAAACTGTTCTGGGGTGCGTACATAACTTTCTGGCTTTTATTAATTTGGATGTCCGCCCAATGATACAGAACATAGGCAAGCTGAGCACACAGCATATCAAAGCTTTAATAGACATGCGTAATGATGAGTACACAAGAGTTCATAACGAACTTTACCAACTACGTAAAGACTTAGATCAATTACACCAAGAATTACAACTAAGACTAGACTCTTGTAAGACAGCCTCTAAGTTCCAACAGCACTTAATTAATCAGGAAGCTACATGCAACTAAATGACTACCAGAAGAAAGCAGAAGAGTTCCATCAATTCAAATCAATCATGTACCCGTACTTTGCCTTACCCGAAGAGGTGGGTGAGTTCCTTGGTAAGATGGCTAAGCTGCACCGAGGTGACTTCACACCAGACGATGCGTTCATCAAAGCCTTACGTAAAGAGCTAGGTGACGTTCTGTGGTGCGTTGCTGCACTAGCTAGTATCAATGGGTGGACTCTTGAGCAAGTGGCTGAGGAGAACGTACAGAAGCTTACAGACCGTAAGGAACGTAACGTAATCAAAGGAGAAGGTGACGAGAGATGATGGACTCACATTACTCAGATTTATTTAACGCATCAGTACAAGAGCCAGCCCCTAAAGGTAAAGGTACGGTTATAGTAGACTTAGTTGCTAATGACTTAAGAGTACGAGCAGAGGCGGGTAAGAAGAAGTACGGTACGTACCTAATGACGGATAATGGAAGGTCAGCTTTGATAGACGCTTATCAAGAAGCCCTCGATTTGTGTATGTATCTAAGGCAACGCATAGAAGAGGAAAGAAAGTGACGTAAAAATGTTACTAACCTTAGCTCCAGCTGTGTTTAATAGTGTTATCACTATGATGAGCGACAGATAGTCGGGAGCGAATCATCCAGTCACTTCTTATTTATCTTCTATTTAAAAGATAATAAAGAAATAAAAAAGAAAATGAGGGTTAGCTGCGCGGCCCTCCAACTACTAGAAACAAAGAAGGGGGCTGTTTAGCCCCTTTTCTTTTACTCTTCTGTCTGTAAGTTAGTTAAACCTAAAGACAGCTTAACAGCAGCTTCTAAAGCTGGCCCTACATCCTCTGCTCTAGCGTTCATAACCCTAGCGTACGACATAGCGTAATCGTTCAACACTCTTGACAGATCAGCGGCTCTCTTCTGAGCATCAGCTGATAAAGGTAACTGACCTTGACGAGCACCAGATAGAACTGGCACTCTGAAAGCTGGATTACCTACGAACTGACTAGATGTATCCTGAAATCCCGCCTTGTAATCTACCTTGAACCTACCACCCTCGAATCTAATATCTAAATTCTTAGTGTAGTTCTGATCATGCAACTGTAAAGCAGGAGCTATCTTCTCTCTCATCAGCGTTCTTGCTGACTCAATCCAGATATCACTAGGATCTACACCCTCAGCAGCAGCAGCTGTCTGCACAGCATCAGATAGCTGAGGAGGATGTACAACCTTAGCTAGCCCTGATAACATACTAGGTAAAGCGTACGCTGAGTTCGCTACACCTCGCACCTTAGCAGGCGCAGAGATACCCTCAAGCATGTTATTAACTAGAGTTGAGCCAGCATCAGCCACTACCTGTGGACTAGGTGACGTACCTAAGTCACGGATAGTATCTCCTAACATCGCGTAGTTCTGCTTAACAGTTTCTGGCTTCAGTCCGTAAGTACTAGCAGCTCTAGCTAAACCATCTGCTGTCTGTCTAGCCACTGCATCTCGGACTGTCTGAGTACTCGTACCGCCTGAGTAGTACTTAAGAACCTCGTTCATAGAGTTCAACGGAACCTTAAGAGCGTTGTTAATAAGCATAGCTCTTGATACAGAGTTATTACCGGGGTCAGCTGTGAAAGATAATGCTTTGTCCACAGACAACCTAGATAGTTCAGTCTCACTTAGCTTTAGAGGGATAGTTCCATCAAGTATCTGAATGACTGTATCTATATTAGAGTTAATACGGTTAAGTTGATCAGCACCTATGTCAGATAAGTTACCGCCTGCTTGATTCAACTGAGAAGCTAGCTGATTCTGTAAGCTAGTCTGTTGTAGCTTCAAGTTAGTTATTAGGTCTGAGGTTAACTGCATCCGACTATTAGGGTTCTTCTGTACAGCAGTACTGTACCCCATCAGTGCAGCCCGTAAGCCACTCTCTGTGTCAGCAGAGAACTTCTGGTACACACTGTTAGATACGATTAACCGTTCTCTATCCGCTAGGTTCAACTTAGAAGTCTTGAGAGCAACTTCCTGCTGCTCTCTGGCAATTAAAGAAGCTTGGCCTGCATCCATCTGACCTAAGATAAGTAACTGGTTCTGGTCTAACTCCTCTGGGTTGTACCCCTGAGCAGCAGCTAGTTCAGCACCTTTAGACCTGTAAGACTCAAGCTGTTTAATCTGACCAGCCTCTACATCCCGCCTGTTCTTCTCATCTTCAGCTAAGAAAGACCCACCTAGTTGCTCCTTGAACACCCCGTAGTACGCCTGTCGAGTAGTCTCAGACATACCAGTCTGGGATTCAAGAACTACAGAGTTCAAGTACCGTTTAGCAGCAGCCCTATCCTCTGTGTTCTCTATCTCCGTGAATCTCTTTAGCTGTTCAACAGCCAGCTGAGAACCCTGTGTCTTCAGGTCTTCATCAATAGCAGACTGGCTCGGCCCTTTCGGGGCACGAACCAATCTTAAGGCATCTGATAAGAACCCTGCAACCTGCTGCCCCGTGGTGTCAACCACAGGACGCTGGATACTAGGAGCTGATAGGTTCTGAACCTGTAATGGATTACTGAAATCCGCCATACTATTCCTCTTCTTTCCTTTCTAAGAACTCTAACAGCATGTCTGCATGAGGTGCATGTGCTGGGTTCAGTGCTTTGTACTGTCTGATTCTAGCCTTAGCATCCTCAGAACTAAGATTAGAGAACAGTTTCTCAGCATGTTGGGTTAACAATCCATCAGGTGTGAACGCTAGCTGACGCATAAAGGTTTCCTTAGCTATACTGGCAGTGTTCGGAGAATCAGATAGAGTTAAGTCTATCATCCGAGTTCCCTCTAGCACAGCCTGAACCAGTACGTCACCTGATATCTGGTCTCTTGAGTACTCACCTAGGAAGTCGATAGCTATACGGTTAGCTGCCTTAGCAACTAGCTGAGCTTCCTCCTCTACACCGTACACCTTATTCAAGTCAGCGTACCGAGCCTGAACAGACTCTGGTGGTATACTGAACATGATAGGTATCCAAGATAAGTCAGCTACATCAGCGATAGGTTTACCGTTAGAGTCCACGTACACACCCCACTTAGCAGCGAAGTACGCTTTCTCGGCATCACGGAAACCAGCCAGAGACTTAGTACCTATAGACTTCATCAGCTTTAGCGCATCCTCGGAGGTCATCTCCTCAGATGTACTATAAGCCTGACCTAAGTTGTACAAGTTCCTAGCTGTATCCCAAAGAGCAACACTAGGGCCACCTAAGACTAACCCACCATCATTAGTGAACATCATCTCTAAGGTAGAACGCATAGCGCCAATAGGTGAGATACGTGAAGCTACATCGAACTTCTCTCCGAACACATCCTCAACACCCTTACCTACTAAACCATCCATGTACAAAGAGATTAACTCTTTAGGTACACCTTGGTCTTCGAAGTACTGAGTAGTCTTCAGACCTTGCTCATCAGTCAAAGCGTAAGTACCTATACCGAACAACCCTGACATACCCATAACTGTCATAAAGGATTGACCCCATGAGTCAGCGTACGGGTTCGTACCATCAGCAGATAACTTAACTCTGTTACCCGTTAGCAGTCTAGTAGACGGGTCGGCCACAAGCTGCAAAGACATACGATGTACATGCTGAATGAACTGTAACTGTAACGACAAGAAGTTCTGTTGGTAGTTGAACTGGTCAGCACGGTTCTGGTTAAAGGTTAACCGACGAGCAAGCGCAGTCGTTTCCTCAGTACCTCTACGGGATAGTTGATAGTCTAAACCTTTCTTGCTGATGATCTCAGAAGCTGCATGGTTCCATGCGAACAAGTTAGAGAAGTCAATAGCAGTACGCTGAGGGATAAGCAACAACTTACCAGCTCTTGCTACAGCTTCAACCGGGTTAACAGCGTTCTTAAAGAACGTCTTAGATAGCACGTTATGACGACCAGCCTCTATCTTACCACCTTCCGCCAGAGCACTGTAGATATCGTTACCCATGTTAGTGCTGAACATACCAGACTCTTTCATGTTCTTGATGTACTTCTGGTACTTCTCTCCAGTCATGCCTGAACCGAACGTTTTAGCTAGTAAGTCATAGCTATGCCTACCATCGAACGCTAGAGCAGTCAAGGTATTTAACGAACGAGGCACTGTCCGTGATACGAACCTAGCTGGGTTCTGTGTACCTAAGTACAGTATCTGAGAACTGTTAGCCATGATCTGGTACAGAGGACGAGAGGCTATGAACATAGCTGTAGTTAACTCTTTAGTCTTCTGGAAAGCTACATCACCACCTCTTGAAGCAGCACGTAAAGCACCACCAGAGAACGTAGAACCTCCAGCGCGTAAGCTCTCAGCCCAAGAGTCAACGTGGTTCAGGAACATAGTAATATCCTTACCCATCACTGACCGTTCGACTGTAGATATATAGTCGTGGAATCTTTTGGCTTCATCTACTAAACCATTAGTCTTAGCGGCATCCTTCCACTTAGGAGAGAACTCCTTGAAGTCAGGGAAGAAGCCTTCGTACCCATCCATGAACTTACCGTACGTCTGACTGAATCTCTCCTTAAGCATGTCAATAGCTTCAACACCTAAGTACCTACGAGCTTCATGCACACCTTTATTCAGAGCTTCCTCTGGATCTAACACATGAGCTAAACCCTCTGGGCCTAGTAACCTCTCACCACGTTTACGAGCATGAGCAGGTAAGCCAGTAGTACTGCCAGTGATATCTAAACCTACTTCCAGCTCACCTTCAACAGTCAGCTTGGTGCTGTACTTAGCTTCAATAGCTAGGATATCAGCTTCAGTAGCTGCGCCACCTAGTTCATCTATCTCTTGAGCTATCATTGCAGCCCTAGCTTCGTCAGCTTGAACATTGTTAGCGTAGATACCAACAGCTTTAGAGTACTGGTCATCAACACCGTTAACCTGACGAGATACAGTAGCCTCTACCTTGAATGAAGTACCGCCTTTATGACCGTACCCAAGGAAAGCTAGTGCATCTTCACCTTTGTAGTTCACATCTATGTGACCCTTACGGATATTCATAGGTGTATTAGTTAAAGGTTTAATGTCAGTAGTGTTAACGATAGCGTAAGTCACAGCTTTACCATCTGTGAACTCAGCATTCCTACTGAGAGCTACAACCATCTTGTTAGTATCTTTATAGATACCATCTAACAGGTCATCTGTCAAAGGAACGTACGAGCCCGTAGTAACGTCATACAACTCTTTACCCCACACAGTAGTAGTATCCCCTAGGGGTGCCTGTGTTGGCTTCACTGAGCTGATTACAGGACGTTCTACGATAGGTTTAGCATGTAGATTCCCACCTAAATCCTTCAGGATACCATCTCTAGTGTACACAGACTTGAACCCCCGAGAGTTAAGCTTGTTGTACGTAGCCACTTGACGTACATGAGCCATAGAATCGTAGAAATCCCTAGCTCCTGTGTACGCTTTCCAAGTTCTGTTAGAGATATTAGTACCTAGAACAGACTCAGCATGCCCTTTACTAGAGAACACTACCTCTTCTGAGTCACCTAACTCCAGCATCCGTGACCAATCGGCTTTATCCTTACCGTCGTTCATCCGTAAGACAGGGTTCAACATCCCTCTTTGGATAGTCGCCAATCTATTAGCCTTATCTGTGTAGTTAGATACCGTATCAAACAGGTCTCTCTCTACCCTCATAGCAAAGTTAATAAGCCCGTTAGAGATAGCGTTACTAGGTAAGAATACCTGAGAGTCGAACGGGTTAACGAACGCTGTGTTAGGGCGTATCTTAACATCTGAACGTACAAAGAACTCTAGCTCACCTGTGAAGTCAGGGCTAACATCAGCTACTTGCATTAGCTCTGACTGTATACCACGAGGTTTAGCTAGTATCTCGTAAGATTCACCGAACAAGAACTTAGCTGCGTTGTCTGCTTCGCCGATGGTACTGTATCCACCATCCTTAGATGCACCGAATACAGAACGAATAAGTAAACCACCTGACTCCTCACCTAAGATCTCCGAACCAGATGGGTGCAGAGTACCGCGGGAGTTCTTAGCTACCATCTGAGAGTACTTATCAGGAACCTGAGCTAACTCCCCTTCACGAAGTAAAGTTAAACCAGAGTGATCTGATAACTCTCTGTTGAACTGTTCATACCGTACAGATCTATTCACCCTCTCAGAGTTCGTAGGAACGTCTGTAAGCATGTTAGGATGCACACCAATAGGTGAGCTAGGGTCAGGTACTAATCTCTCAACCAGCTGCTCTGGAGTAACTCCTAGGGCCTGCACTGCTTTAGGGTTCGCTTGGATAGCTTTAGCTAACAGAACAGAAGCTTGCTCAGGGTTCGTCTCCTTCATCGTATCTAAGAGAGAACCAGTCCCTGTCTGCAAGTTCACATCAGCTCTTGGGTCACGAGTCATCGCCCTTGAAGCTATAGCTGAATCTTCGATAGCTGAGTTAATAACTCTGTTGATCTCTGCTATAGTATCAGGAGACCAAGAAGCGTTCATGCTAGCTCTACCTAGTAATTTAATACTAGCCATCTTAGCTAACGCTGGTAGTTTCTTAACTACCCCAGCAACCACAGTTACATCTAAAGTATCGAACGCATCAGCGATGTTACCTAGAGTTACCTGACCTGAGTTCGCCTTACGTAGCTCATCCTTAATAACATCGAACAGTTCGTTAGACCACACAGGGTTAACTTCAGGAGCTACTTCGTCTAGTGAACTGACAACAGTCTGTAGTTCCTCTAGTCGTAGGTACAGATCATCTAGTGTTACGTTAGGGTCAGTCAAGTACTGAATAATCTTATCTGCGTGCGCTGATTTAAAAGCGTACTGGTCTAGTGATACCGACTCACCAAATGATTCTTGTAAGATACCTAACAGTTTACCTTGGTCGTACCGACCTGCAACAGACTGAGCTGGGTTCAACAGAGCTGTGAACCAATCGCTTACCGTTGAACGCTCTAGATCAGAGTCAGACTTCCGAGACAGCATATCGTCGATAGCTCTACGGTACATAACCTCACCAGCTACATGCTGGAAGTCTCCCAAGTACTGACGTTGTTCAGGAGTTAAATTCGAAGACACCTCAGCTACTAACTGAGATACCTTCTCCATTGTTTGGACATCAGTACTCTGCTCTTGAACTAATGCCTGAGCTTCCAGCCCAGCCTGTGGGTCAGCTTGTACACCAGTTAAAGCTTCTAGGTTCTGCCATAGTGCAGCATTAATAGAACCTACTTCCTTTCTAGTTCTCTCGTCTAAGAAAGAACTTAACAAAGGTGAGGCACCAGTTGATACTAAGTCAGCTGCTACCTCTTGCATTACACCCTGAACATCCTCACCATCACCAGCCATAGACATACTAACTAGAGTACCTATCTCAGAAGCTTTGTGTTCTGCTTTAGGTTTAACACTAGGTTGTACGAACTGCTCAAAGAAAGTATAGTCTTGCTCTTGTGTCTCGGTGAAAAAAGAAGTACCAACCAAAGGTGAAGCTTGTGGCTGTGCTGGTACTTCTGCGGGAACTTGTGTCTTTAGAATCTCTGGAGTTATCTCAGTGTTCAAGCTGCCAGAGTCCTGTATCTCTTTATCAGCTAACTCTTTATCTGTCACAGGAGTAGAGGCAGCTATGAGAGTCTCCTCTGGGATACCCATAGCAGTACCTTGCTCTAGCAGTTCTTGATCAGTAGCCATTCTTTATTCCTTGCTAAGCTGAACCAGAACCGCCAGCTGGGATTCCACCAGCTGCGCTGGCGCCCATTAATGCTAGGCTTGATACAGCAGAGTACGTACCAGCTTGTGATTGGTATCTAGCTGCTCTGCGATTGAACTGGTTAATAACGCCAACACCTGTCTCAGTCTGTTGACTGAACGCTAGGTTACTTGCTGCTGTTGTTTGTATACTAGCTAGCTGCCCAGACAATCCAGAGGAGTCAGCTGTGCCAGATGATACCCCTTGTTGCAGAGCAGAAGCCCTAGCTATCTGTGCTTGTCTTAGTTGTTGTAATCTGTCTCTCTGAGCACTTCGTCCTTCTATTTTTTGCTGAACTCTACCAGCCCTCTCTGTAGCTTTCCTAGCTTTGTTCTGAGAGTACACCGAAGCACCAGTAGCTACGGCTGCGACAGCAACCGCTGCGATAACACCTGTCATATTTCTTTCTCCTGAAGTAAGTCTTGCTCGTTAGGTACAGACATTAGCTCTAGTAAACCTTCATGGGATTTAGCATCAGTCTTATGTACCGACACCCACACAGTATCGTCATGAGCGTACCCAGCACGCTTACGGCCCGGTACGCCGACGAATAAGTTGTACCCAGTGTACCTCTGTAGGCCTTTATCAGTTACCACTGAGATATCGCCTGAGATCATTATATCAACGTACGGATCTTTCCATACACGAGAAATAAGAGCTGTACCTTTTGGTATGATAATCTCTCTTGTGTATAAACCAGAAGCTACGAACTCTAGTGTAGGTATCTCTACCTGCTCTTCTTGTAACATTTTATCCTGAAGAGCTAGGATACCTTCTTTATCATTTATGTATTTAACTATGGTATCCATTACATCCTTCCTTTAGCTGTGTACTGTACACTGAAGCCTAACATCTCAACAGCATCTGACCCTACAGCATCGAACCTGAACTGGACAGCCTTACCTTTACCACGTAATTTATCTTTGAACTGGACAACTGTATCCCCAGTATCAAAAGAAGATACGCCGTCATTAGCTGGTGCCCACCCCCTTGGTACAGGGTTGTATATCTGCCTCGAAGCTTCTTTAGCGGATGTCCTGAAGTCCCACTGCACAGACATGTTACATGAACTAGGTCTGTCAAAGAAGTACTCACCAACACCTGTGGTAACTGTTGTCTCAGTTTTCCTGAAGAACACGTTAACCAAAGGAGCACCTTTGTTCCGTGTGTAGTTCCCTAATGTTTCATAGTTCGTGACTAAGTACGAGCTGTATTCTTCAGTCCCGTAGTCTCTATAATCTGATACTGACTCTTGATCATTAACAGCTAAGTACCAACTGGTAGAAGGGTCGCCACCTGCGTTACCTACACGGACTACGAAGTAAGATCTCTGATCAACTGTTGAGTACACTATAGAGTCGGGTACTCTTGAAGAGCTAGATGTACTTAACTGCCAAGGATACCACCCACCTACCTCAAGATTCAGAACTAAGATCTCTCCAGTGAATCTCTTGTGGCAGTAGATAGACTTATCTTTCTCGTTGTAATGCAGGAGCAGGTTCTCATTAGAGAACGACTTCCACTTAGTTCTAATTGTAGAATCAGTTAAGGAAGTTACTCTTGGGTTCCCGAAGTCATCAGTACTAATAGAGAACATAGAGTCTGAA
>Ga0114984_1000184_pt1 | contig 24841 bp, 30 predicted proteins | sample Shrwel1BS1Day1_FD_96987 | JGI IMG/M metagenome (GOLD analysis project Ga0114984, IMG submission 96987) | Subsurface microbial communities from deep shales in Ohio, USA - Utica-3 well 1 S-1-Day1 | ecosystem: Environmental > Aquatic > Deep subsurface > Shale gas/oil reservoir > Produced water/Flow...
TAGTGTTATTGATTGGGTGGTTATTATGAAAGTAAAATTAAGAGGTTGCGGTGCTGAGTTAAACTTATTGTTCGGATGTGACGCTGAGTTCTTCTTAGCTGACGCTGATGGCAATGTTATACCTGCATCTAAGGTTATCCCAGGCAAGAAGTACAAGCCGCATACATTAGATAACGGTGTGTGCCACCCTGATGGTCTATCCTTAGAGGTAGGTTGTCCACCAGCAGATACCCCAGAGGGTATGCTAACTAACCTGTTCGCTGTACTTCAGGAAGTCAAGGAGAAGTTCCTCGATCCAGCTGGTGTACATATCATACCTGCTATGCAGGTTGACTCTTCCTTAGTCAAAGGTACAGACAAAGAAGACTTAGAGTTCGGCTGTGGTTCTGAGTACGATGTATACAGTAGTAATATGTTCAAGGATTCTGATCGAGATACATCCCAGAAGATGCGGTACTCTGGCTTTCATATCCACATAGGGTACACATCAGGTCAAGACGATAACTTCTGGACGTACACAGATGCTGGCAGATTAGTTCGAGTACTTGACTCTTTGGTAGATAAGTACCAGTTAGGTACAACATCTGGCAGAGCAAAGCAGTACGGCGGTCGTGGAGCTTTCCGTGTCAAGCCGTACGGTATTGAGTACCGCTGTATGGACTGCTCAGTTATCACTAAACCAAGTAAGTTCAGTGCTCTGGTTTCTTTCCTTAACGAAATCCCAAGTGCAATGGAGAAACTTTTATGATCCCTCTGATGAACTGTTCCGCATCTGATTTAGGTTCGTACTATAACGGATGCACTGTATTCGACTCTGATAAGAAACCTTGGCTGGTCAGGGAATGCGGTTCGAATAGTATCCACTGCCAAGATGAGAAGGGTACAAGTAAAGCGTTCAGCAGGACTGACCTGTTCGTTCACTACCTGCCACCGTTCTTCACACGCAATGGTGACATCATCGGTGTCGAGGTATCTCGTTCGTACAAGAGAGCACCAACGTACGACCTGTCTGTGTATCCTGAACTTTCGAGTATCCTTGATGGTTCCTTCAAGAGTACGTTCGATGGAAAGGTAGGGCGTATAGGTCGTATGTTCTTCTGTGAACCTGACCGACGTATTGAGTGCGCAGTCAAGTACTTCACAGACTTATGTGGGTTCTTCAAGGAAGGTATCTTCTACATCACAGACGACTTTTTAGCTGAACGGTTACAACAATTACTATCAGAAGAGGGTTCTTCATATGTGGTACGAACAGTATAGTGGAAGGTCTGTTACGAACTTAGGTCTGCTGTACGGACTGGAGTTAGAGATAGAGGGTTCAGGTATCGAAGGTGCATCCTCTGAACTATCTCGTAGTAACTGGATCGTAGAACGAGATGGTTCGTTACGTAATGGCTTAGAGTTCAAGAGTCGTGGTCCTAAGACATATGAAGAAACTGTTGGTATGATCAAAGAGTACAGTAACTTCTTGGACAAGTGCAAGGCAAGAGCTACTCCTCGAACATCTGTTCACATCCATGTGAACACACAGCACATGACAGCCGAGCAGATGAAGTCTATGGTGTGGTTGTCTGTAGCTATGGAGCCAGTTATCTTGAGGTTCTGTTCTAATCTTCGGAACCATAACGGGTACTGTATTCCAGTGTACAACAGCACTAACTTAGTTCAGTACTGGCGTAACGTGTTCAAGTTCCTTGACAAGGGTTTAACAACGTCAGAGCTTACAGGGTTGTCACGTTACAAGTACGCCGCGACTGGTGCGTACCGACTACTTGACCTAGGTACAATCGAGTACCGTATGTTCCCCGGTTGTACTGACCACACTAAGTTGTACTGGTACATAGATATACTTCGCTCTATCTATGAAGTTGCTATGTCTACTCCTGTGTCTACGTTACGTGACAAGAAGTTATCCGAGGGCTTACTATCTCTAATTACTAACGTGATCCTAGAGAACCGTAAGTCCGTAACATTAAAAGAGTTAGAAAGTTTACTTGAAAGAGGTGTCCAAATGGCTAATGATATCGCAAGAACCCCGATGACACGGCAACAATTGATTGCCAAGCACTCAGAATTATTCCCATCTAAGTACAAACCTGTTACTAGTTCGTCCTTAGTAGATCTTTATAAGTCTACTAACTTGAAGAAATCCCTGTCTGAGTACGACCCAGAAGAGTTAGGCACTATCCTTAAGGGTCACATCACTGATGTGTTCCAGTCTTTACGTACCCAGTACCCTAATGAACCTGCGAACATCGCTGTGTTCATTCGTGAGTTAGTAACATTAGGAGCGCTGAAGGTATGATTAATGTAATCTCATGGAACAACGGAGAGTCAGCCAAGGCTATTAGTTCTCTGGTCAGTAATGGTAAGTTACTCCGTAAGAACACAGCACCTGTACCACGTAACAGCCAAGGTGTTATTAACTTCGGTTGCTCTGAAATCACTCGTGATACAAGAGATGTACTGGTACTTAACCGTCCAGAAGCTGTAGCTATTGCTTGCTCTAAGCTCAGGACATTCGAGACTATAGCTGCTAGGTATCCATCAGCTGTTCCTTGGTTCACAACTGACAGTGACCAAGCTGTACTGAAAGCTATCATAGAAGACACACCTATCGTGTGTCGGACTATTGATCGTGGACATGGCGGTGCTGGTATTATTGTCAAGACACCCGAAGAAATACAGGCTGACGGTAACTTACCAAGAGCTGCTGTGTACGTGAAAGCTATTAAGAAGCGTAGGGAGTACAGAGTACACTGTTCTATTACGAATGATCGGGGCTTCCGTGTGATAGATGTACAGCGTAAGGTTCGACGTGCTGATGTTCAAGATGGGGGTGTTAACGGTTCAGATCGTCCGTTCATTTGGAACCATGATAACGATTTCGTATTCCAACGGGAAGGTGTGAACAGTGGAACTGTACCTACGGATGTTCTAAGGGGGGCTTGCCGTGCTATCAATGCTCTTGGGCTTGACTTCGCTGCTATTGATATCGTAGTTGAACAACGTACAGGTAACTGTTATGTACTAGAGGTGAACACATCTCCGGGTATGGAGGGTACGACATTAGAACGGTATCAGATGTTCTTTAACCACCGCTTTAATGGTACACCTTTTGTTCGTTGGGATGGTGATAGTACTGAGGAGCAAGATGATGGGTCTGAAGATTAATCCAGAGATACAGATACAGTACTCATCGGTGCTTGAGGTTCAGGTAGTTCTTGATATAGCTACTAAACTGATGGGTTATTTACTAGATAGGGATTTCCGTTCTCATTTCATGGAGCCAACTATATCAGCTCACTGTAACTCAAGAAGCGTACGAATAAGACTTCGAGACGGTGATATCCAGTTAGTACATCAACCGGATTACCGAGGAATCAAGCTTAACTTCCAGCAGTTCATTGAATACGCTGCTAAACAATAGGAGATACTTTATTGAGTAAAGTCTGCGTAGAGAAACTACCACATAAGTGCGGGTCTAAGCGTGGCCTGCAAGTATTCCAGCAAGAGGATGGTACGTTCAACGCTTTTTGTTTCAGCTGTGGTACGTACGAACCAGATCCTTACGGTGAGTCAGGTTCATCACCACCAGTTAAGAAGCTCAGGGTTAAGACTCCAGAGGAAGTACAAGCTGAGCTTCAAGAGATACAAGAGTACCCTATCTTAGCTCGCGAGGAACGCTGTATATCCCTTAAGGTTATGCAGCACTTCGGTGTCAGAACCAGTATGTCTGAGTACCAAGCGAACACACCTGTTGCTTGTTGGTATCCGTACTATACAGGTGACAAGCTGTCAGCCTTTAAGTGTAAGACGTTCGACAAGATTATGTTCAGCAAAGGGGACATGCGTTCAGCTGATATGTTCGGATGGCACAAGGTGTACGGTGCTAATAAGTACAAGCTGTTCATTACTGAGGGTGAGGACGATGCTATGGCGTTATTCAGAGTCCTTGTTAAGAACTGGAAGTACGACTCGTACCCTGCTGTAGTCTCGCTTAAGAACGGCAGTAAGTCAGCTGGTTCGTGTATCAGCAAGCACCTTCAGGACATAGAACGTATGTTCAAAGAGGTGGTACTGTGCTTCGACAATGACGCTCCGGGACGAGCAGCTGTGTCAGCTGTAGCTAAGGTACTGCCCGGTGTTAAGGTAGCTACACTCCCACTCAAGGACGCTAATGACATGCTCATGGCAGGTCGTGAGAAGGAGTTGTTCCAAGCTGTGATGTACGAAGCAGCACCGAAGGTGTCAGGTTCTACTTATAACTCAGGTGAGATATGGCACCTAGCTGACGAGGTAGTGGAGCAGGGTCTTGACTGGCCTTGGCCTAGTATGACTGAGGTGACACGAGGTGCTCGCTTCGGTGAGGTTAGTTACTTCGGTGCTGGTGTCAAGATGGGTTGAGTAAAGCCCATGTAAAACTGTGTGAATTCAGGGGAACTCCAGAACGGACAATCCTGAGCGAAGCTCTCAATCTGCTCTTACATAAGGAGTGGATATGTACATATACAAAGCTGTTAAAGATTATCCGAACTATCTTGTTCGAGATGATGGTGTTATTATTGGTGCTCGTGGTAAACCTCTGAAGTATGATTACAATCGTACAGGTTATGCTCGCGTGTCTCTCTGTAGAGATGGTGAGATTAAACGTAAGTTTGTGCATAGGATTGTAGCAGAAAGTTTTCTACCTGACCCAGAAAAACCTGACGCGATAGTTAATCACCTAGACGGTGACAAGCTAAACAACAACTACATTAATCTTGAGTGGACAACACACAAGAAAAACTTACAACACGCCCTAGACACAGGGTTACGTTGTATGAAAAATAGTGTAGCAATGTCTGACGAGCAACGTGAGGAAGTGGAGTGGATGTTATCAACTGGTATGTATTCCTATCAGATGATTGCTAACACATGCCGAGTTACTTACAATGCCGTTGCGTTACTAAACCGCAGATTGAGAGAACGTGCAACGACTATCCCGAAAGGGAGTACATCACAAGCTAATGGTGATGGAAGCGCACAGCCCTCAGAAGTGAGGTGATGATATAGTCTGGTCTGCATGGGAACATGCAGCAGTTCATAAGAGAACGGGGTAGGTGTTGCGAACCTACCTGAACAATACGAAATCTGTCTTAGTTGACGAGATAGCTGCTCACTTTATAACTAAGTACGACATAGCTCCGTTCCTTGTTAAGCCAGAAGAGCCTATGTCTGGTACACTCAGGCGATTAGCTGGTAAGGCTATAGGCAAAGTATTCTGGGATCCTAAGATACCGTACACCAAGGAAGAGTTCCAAGAGGGTAAGGACTTAATAGGTAACAGGGCGTACATCTATGACTGCTACCAAGGTACAGACTGGGAGCAGGTCAAGCGAGAGATACGTGTGTACTCTAGCTTCGAGTCTAAGGGTCTGGTTATCCTTGACCCGTTAACATGCTTTACTGTAGGTATGTCAATGGGTGAACAGAACGAGAAGCTTGTGTCTATAGCTTCAGAGTTCGCAGCTTTAGCTAAGGAGCTTAACTTCATTGGTGTTATCTTCTGTCACCTGAATAGACCGGACTCTGGCGCTCCCCATGAACGTGGTGGTAAGGTACTGTCGGTACAGTTCGCTGGATCTCGTGCCATGATGAGGTTCTGTCATTCACTCTGGGGGTTAGAAGGGAATAAAGACCCTGACTTACCAGAGGAGGAACGTAATACTAGGTTCCTTGTACTACTTGAGGATAGGAACTTCGGGGAGTCTATCCGTATCCCTATGTTCTATAACAAACAGACTGGTAAGTTAACTGAGTTAACACCAAGGGTTGGAGGTGATTGATGGATCTAGCAAATCACACCTTACTAGCAAGGATTGAGGAGCTAGAAGCTCAGGTGTCTTATCTGTTACGTGACTCGGATGATACAGGTAGTGTGTTGAACAGAAGAGTTAGTATAGAGAACCACCTAGCTTTATGCTATCAAGGTAAGCTAAGGCTACCATCCAAGGAAGATTGTAAGGTCTTAGCTTTACGTCTAGGTACTCCACGTAAGTACTGGAACGATTACCTAGTTAACTACAAGTTCACTGATGAGGAGCTACATTGATGGATGAATTAGAGTATATGAAGCAGTTAGTACGTGAGTACTTAGATCTTAATAATCCAGAAGGTCTTCAAGAAATGAGTTACCCTGAATATGAAACTGCGTACCTTCGTATGAATGAAATCGAAGAAGAACTAAAAGAGTTAAGTGGTTATGAAGATTAGTATTAAAGAAACAAAAGCAAAGACAGTATTCGGACAGCTAGATGTAGGTGATGTGTTCTTATACAAAAGTTCGCTGTGGTTGAAGACTCCTTTTAATACTCCGTCAGCATTCGCTGTTGGGTCTAAGTTCACAACGCAAGTACCTGATCACCAAGAAGTACAGAAGGTTATCTCAATCCAAGCAGAGGTGTAGTATGAAAGTTTATGTAGTTGTCTACAGCGATGATGATGGGAATCGGTACTACGTACGAGTGTTCAAGAATAAACGAGAAGCTGACGATATGATTGAAGCTCTCGATCGTTTACCTAATAGTTACTTCGTACTGGAGGAAGAGATCTGATGCTATCTGAAGCTGACTTTAACCACTTGTACAAAACAGGGTACGCTAGAGCTTGCAGTATCTTCCGTAAGCAAGGGCTTGAACCTGACCAGTGTGACGACTGTGCCCAAGACATGTACGAGAGAATGTGGCGTTACCGTCACCAGTGCACTGAGACTTACACACCGCTTAACTTCTGGTACTTGAACTTACGCCATGCTATAGTGAACATAGTACCAGCTTACAAGCGTGAAGGTACGTACATCTTAACGAACTCTGATGCACTGGAGTTCTTACAAGATCATTACCCTGACCCTGATGACCCTGAGTTACAGCTTATGCTTGAGTCTTTCCTTGAGACTTTACCTACGGAGTTATCTCAAGACATACTAGCTAAGTACAACTCAGTTACACAGCAGGACGCTTACGAATTACTTGACTCTCTTGGCTTACGGCCTGCTGGCAAGGAGTCTAAAGCTTACATGATGCGTATCAAACGGTTAAAGGAAGACCCTGATGTTCTTCGTATGATACAGGAATTCACTGGGAGGTAAGTATGTTTGGTTACTCTGTAGATATAAGTTCTTATTGTACTCACTCACACCACTCTGAAGAAGAGTATGGAGATTGGAGTTCGTCATACGACAACACATTCCTAAAGGTCGCGAAGACGGATATCCACCCAGATGTAGTCTCTGTACTGGACATTGGGAGTGGAGAGAACTGCTTTGTTGTATGGGCTGAATGGGGTAGCGGAGACTCCTTTGGACATGCAGACTCTAGTAATGTGGAAGCGCTTGCTATATTCACAAATGAGGGTGTAGCTCAAGAGTTTGTGAGGATATTGGATGAAGGAAGTGAGTACACTCACGAGTTTAGTACATCAGATGGTCAGCATCATAGGGTGCATAAGGGCTGGGTTGGGCACTTTGAAACACTTGATGGTATTCACATAGAGAGTTGTGTTATGAATAAGGAGTAAACTATGATCGTCTTTGACTTAGAGACAGATGGTTTACTCGATACCGTCAGCACTGTATGGTGCGGTGTGTTCCAGAACCTGAAGACTAACGAAGTCAAAGAGTTCAGGCCACACCAGATACAAGAGATGCTTGAGTACATGGATACCTGCCCTGTACTCATAGGGCATAACGTACTGAACTTTGACTTCCCTGTACTAGAAAAGCTGTACGGCTACGAGTACAAAGGGAAGAAGATCGACACTGTTATCATGTCCCGTCTACTATTCCCTAACAGACAGTTACCTAAACAACTGGTGATAGACTACCAAGCTAAGAGGGCTGAGGGGTACAGTGTAAGGATGCCGGGGCCGCACTCTGTTGCATCTTGGGGTTACACCTTGGGACAGGGCAAGGTAGACTACGATGCTTGGGACAGCTTCGATGAAGGTATGATGGTACGATGTATCACTGACGTACAGATACAGTGTATGATATTCAAGCATCTTAGGGAACGAACCAAGCAACTGAACTGGCCTACTGAATCTCTTGAAGTTACGTTCAAGTGCTTCGAGATACTAAGTAAAATGGAGCAGTACGGTTGGCTGATTGACCAGCCTTTGTTACACCGCAGTATGTCTTTACTTACACACTGGATTAACAGGATAGACAGGATAGTTCATCCGTTACTTCCGAACATCGTAGAGGTACAAGAGTCTAAGTCCAGTGGCATGTACAACTGGGTACGTAAACCTTTCTTAGCATCAGGTAAGTACGCTGCTATCACACTCAGAACTTTCCCTGAGCTAGATGGTGTAGATTCTAAGGATGGTTTAGTACAAGGCCCGTTCAGCAGGGTATCCTTCAGACGTGTTAACTTAGACTCACGGAATGAAGCTGTCGATTACCTATTAAGCATAGGGTGGCAGCCTAAAGAGTTTAACTATAAGACAGATGACAACGGACGAGTAATCAAGGATCACCAAGGAAACCCAATCACCACATCACCGAAGATGAATTACAAGGATCCATTTAACGGCGTGGAAGGGTTGGTAGGTCAGCTTATAGTTAAGCGTGTACAGTGCAGGCAGCGTAGGTCTACACTGGAAGGGTACGCTGATAACATCAGGGCAGATGGCAGAATATCCCAGCGTATCACAGGTATCGCTACCACTGGACGATTAACGCACTCAGGCATAGTAAATGTACCCGGTGCTAGATCGTTCTTTGGTAAGCGTATGCGTTCATTGTTCATAGCTAAGCCCGGCTACAAGATCGTAGGTACTGATGCTGTGTCTTGTCAGGACAGATGTTTAGCGGCTAGGGCTAACAGCCAAGAGTTCACAGACATGCTACTTAATGGCGACAAGTCTAAGGGAACAGATGGCCACAGTCTTAACCGTGACGCTATCAACAAGAAGTTCGCTGCTGCTAAGTTAGAGTACAAGGTAGATAGGGATATAGGTAAGAACTTAAATTATGCAGCCAAGTTCGGTGCGTCTGATAAGAAGCTTGCCACCACTGCTAACGTACCTGACAAGTACGGTGCCTTAATACGGGAGGCTTTAGAAGAAGTATCTCAAGCTCAGACTATCTTAGTTGAGAATCTAACTAAAGAATGGAGAGCTACTGCTCAAGTCAAGCAAGGTCAGTTCGGAAGACCAGAGTTCTATAATGGATTTATTCGTGGCTTGGATGGACGACCCATCTTTATTGAGCACGAACATACTATCCTTGTGTTCATGCTTCAGTCAGACGAAGCGATATGCATGCAGTACGCTAAGGTGTTGCTGTATGATAGGCTTGTAAGTCTAGGTTGGAAGTGGGGAGAGCACTTCGCCTTTGTAGCTAATGTGCATGACGAGTACAGCGCAGAAGTTCGGGAAGATCTAGCAGAGCAGTACGCTACACTAGCTGCTAAAGCTATTGAGGTAGCATCTAAGAGGTTGAGGATGTCTGTACTACAACAGGGAGAATCAGCTATTGGTAACAACTGGTACGATGTTCACTAACATGAAAGGAAGAACTAATGTTCGTAGAAGTAAAAGGTAAAGATAAACAAGGCAATGATATCACGAAGCAAGTAAACTTATTGAACGCTTCTATCATCCATGACATTAACCCAGACGACCCTGATAACAAGGGTAAGTTCAACTCAGTTATCTATATGCAGAACGGGTACGCTGCTTACAGCATGTGCTCAGCAGCTCAGCTAGTGCAAGCTGTACAAGGTAACGTAGTCCCAGAGCAAGCTATCATTCAACAACAGAACGAGGTGCAATAATGTTATCCTTAGAAACAAAAAAGAAATTCATAAAAGGCCTTAACGTAGCTGGTACAATTGCTGGTCTTATCTCACTACTAATTGCTTGCTTTGGTTACAATAGTTCTGAGCCGCAAGCTACATTCTATTTAGTACTGGGTCTGTACCTTTCCACAGTAAAACTTGAATTAACAGAAGGTAAATAACACATGCCATTGAACGTGAACTCAGCAAAGAAATCATCAGCTCCTAAGAAAGCTGGCCCTGTCCCATTGGATGGTGTCCAGTTAGGTGTCTTAGTCCAAGTAGTAGACCTAGGTGTACAGCCCGGTGGTGAGTACCAAGGTGAGAAGAAGCCTGACTGCCAGCAGATCCGGTTAACGTACGAACTACCTAACGATGTACATGACTTCGACGGTGAAGAGAAGCCTCTGTTAATCTCTGAGACTTTTAACTTCTCATCTCATGAGCTAAGCACCTGTATCAAGCGTATCAACAGCATTGATCCCGGCCTTAAGATCTCAGGTGGGGACTTCGGTAAGTTAGTAGGTACACCTGTGATGATTCAGATTACACACCGAGCAGGTAAAGGCAAGCACGACGGTCGTGTATTCGCTAACGTAGCCTCTGTCTCCCCACTGATGCGTGGGATGACAGGCCCAGACGATACTTATAATCCTAAGTACTCGTACTCACCTGATGAGCACGATGAAGAAGTCTGGGAAAAGATACCAGAGTTCCTACAGACTATCATCAATAACCGTTTAGACAAACGGACAAGCTCTCCAGCAGCTTCTAAGCCTGCACCTAAGCCTACCCCACAGGCTGTACCTCAAGAGCCAGCAGAGAGCGATACAGGCGCTTCTGGTGATGATTGGTAATGCTGCCTAAACCTACTAAGATATGCTATGACCTAGATCTTTGGAGTTACGACATAGCCTTTGCAGCTCAACCAAAGGGTGGCGAACTGCTACCCTTTAGTTACTGCATTAGCTTGGTTGACACTCGATTTAAGGAGATCAGTGACAAGCTAGGTATCAAAGAGTTCTATGGATACCTGACAGGTAAAGGGAACTTCAGAGAACAGTTAGCTGTGTCTGATGTGTACAAAGGTAACAGGTCACAACCTAAGCCAGAGTACTACCAGTACGTACGGGATTACTTAATTAATCAGTACGGTGCTGTTGTAGTTAACGGTATCGAAGCTGATGATGCTATAGCTATCGACATGACTAAAGACCAAGGGGTTGTATGCTGTTCGAGAGACAAAGATCTACGTCAGGTACAGGGATGGCACTACGGATACAGTGTAGGAAAGCAACCGGAGTTCCCACTTACGTATGTGGACTTCATCGGAGAACTGAGCATCTCCGAAAAGAGTTCAAAGCTTGTGGGAACTGGTCTAAAGTTCTTCTTCAGTCAAGTACTGACAGGAGATACAACGGATAACTACAAGGGTGCTAAGGGTAAAGGTGGTAAGTTCGCTTATAATCTATTGAATGAACTGACTGACCCTGATGAGATGTACTTAAGTACTCTGTTAGTGTTCCAAGATCTGTACGGAGAAGTTGAAGGTACACTTAAGTTCAAGGAGCAGTGCCAGATGGCTTGGATGGTACGTCACCTGAACCCTGACGGTTCACCTGTAATTATTTCTGGAGACAGAGGATTTTATTATGACAAGAATGACGAGTGAACAATTCTCCCGACAGTGGGAGATAGCTAGACGTATCTGTAACTACAAGATACACAACTTACTTAAACCTACGATAGCTGGTGGTGCAGCTATTGACACGTATCTCAAGAGGGAGTGCAAAGACTTCGATGTGTACTTCCCTGAGTGTTTGCTAGAGCACTTCGATGTCAGTAATTTCTGTACAGCTATAGGTTTATCTGCAACATCAGAGGTGGATAGTGGAGCAGAGGTCATCAACACATCCAAAGAGTACGGTGAATGTACTCTACGTTATATCATCAAGGATGAGTTACTAGGTGCTCCTGTGCACATTGAAATCATCACGTGGAAACCTGCTACTGATAGCACTTGGCTACAAGATATAGATTCGATTAAATCATTCATAGCTAACAGTTACACACCTGATGATTTAGGTACTCAGATTATAAGTACGTTCTCAGTTAACACAAGCATGTCGTACTTCTTAGGTACGTACGATGGCAAGTTAGTGCTTCAGGTTCCTAATGGTTTGATTGGCTTTACGAGTCCACTACGTAGAGTAGAAGTGTACGACTTAACATCTGCATTGATGGACAAATCATTGGTTAAGTACGACCAGTACTGTGGGTCTCGTCCTTTCTTTTTTGATGATGAGGAGAAAGCAATGAGGTCTAAATCAATGATCAGAGACTCAACCAAACAATCATTCACTAAGCTTGGTGATTCTTTATTACGTATAGCTTCATTCCCTTACGATTACAAGGAGGGTTCACTTGAGCAAGAAGAACCAGCACCTTTCGACCGCAGAGATCCGTCAGTTAGTACTGACATCACAACGTGGAATCTGTCCGGTGTGCGAGAGGGAAATACTACCGGAGCAAGCGTGCCTAGACCACGACCACTCGACTGGGTTGATACGGTGCGTGCTCCACAGGAACTGCAACCAGCTAGAGTCGAAGCTCCGCAGCCTACTCAAGAGATTTGGAGCACAGCTTTCTCCGCAACAACTTCTGCACAACCTAGAGGTCGTATGGACGGATTCGTCGCACCTCCCCATGATCCATCCAGACCACCTCACTGGGTATAAGAAACAGGCTAAAGCTCTCCGTAAGCGTCTCAGATCAATTAAGACAGAGGCAGCAAGGGGTAGGTAAAGGGAAGAGATACAACGCCTTACAGACGAGCACAGAGCGTTTATGGAGGCAGGCTCTATGACTAAAGATGAACTGGAGAAGTACCTTGAAGACAGAAATAAAGACAGACAAGCCACTTAACATTGTGTATATTCCAGATATGCAACAGAAACCGGGAGTAGATCCTAGCTTCTTGCGTGCAGTTGGTAACTACATAGTTGCTAAGAAGCCTGACATCATCGTGAATGCTGGAGATTTCTGGGATATGCCTAGCTTATCTTCGTACGATAAAGGTAAGAAAGCATCCCATGGTAGGACTGTGTTAGCTGATATCGAAGCTGGCAAGCAAGCTATGCAGATTATGCTTGACCCTCTGTACGAACTGCAGACTAGGCAGGCACAGAACAAGAAGAAGGTGTACCAACCTAGGATGCTGTACTTAATGGGTAACCATGAGGAACGTATCCTTCGACATATAGAATCTAACCCTGAGCTAGATGGTTTCTTATCTCTTGATGACTTACAGTTAGAGTCGTACGGTTGGGAAGTAGTACCATTCCTTGACACAGCTAGTATTAACGGTGTCTTGTTCTCGCACTTCTTCTATAACCCAATGACTGGCAGACCTTTCAGTGGTAGTATAGAGAACCGATTGAACAAGATCAAGTGCTCATTCGTACAAGGTCATGTTCAAGGGTTACAGATAGGCACTACGTTCCGACCAGATGGCTCTCAACTGTGGGGTATCGTAGCTGGTTCAGGTTACGAACACGAGGAAGGGTACATAGGGCCGCAAGCTAATGACCACTGGCGTGGTATCTTGCACTTCTATAATGTCCTAGATGGAGATATGGGACACAAGACTATCGCCTTGAAGTGGCTACGTGACAATTATTTATGATTAAGAATATAATCTCTTACAAAGAAGTTTCGGAACTTTTTGATCACAACTGTGAGACAGGGGAGGTTACTTGGGCAGTTTCCAAAGGAGCTGCTAAGAAAGGGAGCCCAGCTGGTTGTCTGTCTAACGGGTATTTGTTAGTTAGATATAATGGCAAATTAGTTAGACTACACCGTGTAATTATGTCGCTTATTCTTAGAAGAGATATTCTTCAAGACGAAGTTGTAGACCATGTGAATGGTGATAAACTAGACAACTCCCGCGGTAATCTAAGGGTTGGAAGTTCTTCTCAAAATAATCAGAATCAACGGGTTCGAAAGAATAACACATCTGGGTACAAGGGCGTTTCGTGGTGCTCTCCTAGAGATACTTGGGTTGTTCACATTAGAGAGTTTGGTAAATCTATCTACGTTGGAGCTTCCAGGGATTTAAAAGAAGCTGCAAGAATGTATGATGCTGAAGCAACCCGAAGGTTTGGGGACTGGGCGTTGACTAACTCAGATCTAAATAAGGAGAATTATTTATGATACACCATCCTAAAGGCGAGATGTGCTTATCTTGTACTAAGCTCAAGGAGAACTGCTCGCACCTAGAGTTCTCCAAGATGCATGTGATAGAAAGGTATGATATGGATGGATTACTATTCGCTGAAGTAGCGTGTAACAAAAGGATACCTGTTAAGAATGTCCGTTAGTCAACAGTACAGAGAGGTGATCTCGAACACCCTAAAGAAATTCGAGGAGTTAGGTGGAGCTAAGTACTCCACCGATGCTGTTGAGTTACTCATGATGATAGCTGCACATGAATCTTTGATGGGTAAGTACTTATGTCAGGTTAATGGGCCAGCTCTTGGTCTGTACCAGATGGAACCTTTTACACATGACGATCTATACAGGACGTACATCAGTAAGAACAAAGCTATTGACTTCGCTGTTAGTAAGTTCGTACCAAGTCAGCACTCATTAACTGATAAGAGCACACACGCTGAGTTACTAGCTACTGATATACGGTACGCTACCGTTATGGCTCGTGTGTTCTTTATGAGGTTCAAGGAGCCCATCCCTTCTGACGACCTAGGTAAAGCTGAGTACGCTAAGAAATACTGGAACACAGAGCAAGGTAAGGCTACAGTTAATGACTATTACAAAGCTTATAGGAGTTTAGTATGAGCGAGAATAAAGATTTAGACAATCTTCAAGACTACATACTCAGGACGAACCAGCTACTAGAAAATATACTAGAGTGGGCTGACTTTCGAGAGAACTCAATAGAATTCATAAATAGGTTCGATACTAGTGTAGTTAAAGATTCAATAGAACATCTCGCATCTATGAAACCATTGGTAGATCTGGCTGAGATACAATCTCAGGCCATCCACGATTTTGCTGACTACCTTATAAAAATTAAAAGATACGATAGAAACGATGCCAGCACATTCAGGATAAGGATGTATGCTGATAGGGTGCTGAGGAGAGCTAACAAATGCAAGACCTAGATTTAATTAATGACTTACTATCGGAAGCATCGTACTCTTTCGATGACTTAGATATCCCTGATGTAGATATCGAGTACCAAGAAGACGATGGTAATTCTGACTGCGGCAGTGGGGCTTGCGCTATATGACGTTCAAAGATCACACTAAAGTTAAACTGTTCTGGGGTGCGTACATAGCTTTCTGGCTGTTATTAATTTGGCTGGCAGCTCGATGATCCAGAACATAGACAAGCTGAGCACACAGCACGTTAAAGCTCTAATAGATATGCGTAATGATGAGTACTCTCGTGTTCATAGCGAACTGTACCAACTACGTAGGGACTTAGATCAGTTGCACCAAGAGTTACAACTGAGACTTGACTCTTGCAAGACAGCCTCTAAATTCCAACAGCACTTAATTAATCAGGAAGCTACATGCAACTAAATGACTACCAGAAGAAAGCAGAAGAGTTCCACCAATTCAAATCAATCATGTACCCGTACTTTTCCTTACCTGAAGAGGTGGGTGAGTTCCTTGGTAAGATGGCTAAGCTTCACCGAGGTGACTTCCAACCAGATGACGAGTTCATCAAAGCCTTGCGTAAAGAGCTAGGTGACGTTCTGTGGTGCGTTGCTGCCCTAGCTAGTATCAATGGGTGGACACTTGAGCAAGTGGCTACAGAGAACGTACAGAAGCTTACAGACCGTAAGGAACGTAACGTAATCAAAGGAGCTGGTGACGAACGATGAGTGTTCAACAAGATATGACAAAGTGTGATGGTAAAGCTGATGCAGGAAAAGTTAGGTCTAGCCTACTGCACGCACAGTTCGGGGAACACCTAGAAGGTGTGGCTGGTGTTCTGACATTCGGAGCTAATAAGTACCCTAAACCTCCCTTGGATAACAGCTGGAGGGATGTACCTAACGGACAACAGAGGTACTTAGATGCTTTGTACCGACACTTGACCGCCAGGTTTAGTAGGGGTGAGAAGAACGACGCAGAGAGTGGATACGATCATGTGTACCATGTGATGTGTAACTTACTATTTCTCCTTGAACTAGAGTAAAATGTTACTAAGTGATGCTGTCTGTGTCTGTTATAGTGTAACGGTACGAGCGGTAGCGAGTACCCTACTGATATAAACTAAGTAATAAAGAAGGGAGCTGATGAGGCTCCCTTTTCTTTTATCTACTCTTCTGTCTGTAAGTTAGTTAAACCAAGAGACAGTCTAACAGCAGCTTCTAAAGCTGGCCCTACATCCTCTGCTCTAGCGTTCATTACTCTAGCGTACGACATAGTGTAATCGTTCAACACTCTTGACAGATCAGCTGCTCTCTTCTGAGCATCAGCTGACAGAGGTAACTGACCTTGACGAGCACCAGATAGAACTGGCACTCTTAAAGCTGGATTACCTACGAACTGTCTCGATGTATCCTGAAACCCTGCCTTGTAATCTACCTTAAACCTACCACCCTCGAATCTAATATCTAAATTCTTAGTGTAGTTCGGATCATGTAGCTGTAGTGAAGGAGCTATCTTCTCTCTCATCAGCGTTCTTGCTGACTCAATCCAGATATCACTAGGCTCTACACCTTCAGCAGCAGCAGCTGTCTGCACAGCCTCAGATAACTGAGGCGGGTGTACCGTCTTAGCTAGTCCTGATAACATACTAGGTAAAGCGTACGCTGAGTTCGCTACACCTCTGACCTTAGCAGGTGCAGAGATACCCTCAAGCATGTTATTAACTAGAGTTGTACCAGCATCAGCTACAACCTGTGGACTAGGTGATGTACCTAAGTCACGGATAGTATCTCCTAACATCACGTAGTTCTGCTTAACAGCTTCTGGCTTCAAGCTGTACGTACTAGCAGCTCTAGCTAAACCATCAGCTGTCTGCCTAGCTACTGTATCTCGGACTGTCTGAGTACTCGTGCCACCTGAGTAGTACTTAAGAACCTCGTTCATAGAGTTCAAAGGAACCTTCAGGGCGTTGTTAATAAGCATAGCTCTTGATACAGAGTTATTACCGGGGTCAGCAGTGAAAGATAAAGCTGAGTCCACAGATAGTCTAGATAGTTCAGTCTCACTTAACTTCAGTGGGATAGTTCCATCAAGTATCTGAATGACTGTATCTATGTTAGAGTTAATTCTATTAAGCTGATCAGCCCCTATATCAGATAAATTACCACCTGCTTGATTCAACTGAGAAGCTAACTGATTCTGTAAGCTAGTCTGTTGTAGCTTCAAGTTAGTTACTAGGTCTGAAGTTAATTGCATCCTACTGTTAGGGTTCTTCTGTACAGCAGTACTGTACCCCATTAGTGCAGCCCGTAAGCCACTCTCAGTGTCAGCAGAGAACTTCTGGTACACACTGTTAGATACGATTAACCTTTCTCTATCAGCTAGGTTCAGCTTAGAAGTCTTGAGAGCAACTTCCTGCTGCTCTCTAGTTATCATAGCTGCTTGGCCTGCATCCATCTGACCTAAGATAAGTAACTGATTCTGGTCTAGCTCCTCTGGGTTGTAGCCCTGAGCAGCAGCTAGTTCAGCACCTTTAGTCCGGTAAGACTCAAGCTGTTTAATCTGACCAGCCTCTACCTCCCGCCTGTTCTTCTCATCCTCTGCTAAGAAAGACCCACCTAACTGTTCCTTGAGCACACCGTAGTACGCCTGTCGAGTAGTCTCTGACTGGCCAACCTGTGTTTCAAGAACAACAGAGTTCAAGAACCTCTTTGCCGCGGGCCTACCCTCTGTCTCCTCTATTTCCTTGAATCTCTTTAACTGCTCAACAGCCAGTTGCGCCCCTTGTGTCTTCAGATCCTCATCTATAGCTGACTGGCTCGGCCCCTTAGGGGCACGAACCAAGCTTAAAGCGTCTGATAAGAACCCTGCAACCTGCTGCCCCGTGGTATCAACCACAGGACGCTGGATACTAGGAGCTGATAGGTTCTGAACCTGTAATGGATTACTGAAATCCGCCATACTATTCCTCTTGTTTTCTTTCTAAGAACTCTATTAGCATGTTAGCTAGCGCAGCATCTTCTGGGTGCAAGGCTGCGTACCTACGTAACTCAGCTAATGACTGCTTAGATTCTAATGTTGTAAATAACTTATCAGCATGGCTCACGAGTAAACCGTCTGGTGTGAAAGCCAGTCTCTGTGAGAATGCTTGTTTAGCAGCCTCCGCAGATTTAGGTGATCTCCCTAAAGTCAAGTCTATCACCCTGTTACCTTCAGCTATAGCTTTAGCCAGAATACCACCGTTTATCTGGTCCTTAGGGTAATCATCTAACATACCTATAGCCACGTTGTTCGCTAACTTAACGGCAGTGTTAACCTTATCCTCTTGGGCGTAGACTTTATCCAACTGACGGTAGTAGTCCTGAACAGCTGTAGGGGGTATACTAAACAGTATAGGTATCCAAGATAAGTCACTTACGTTAGCTATCTGTTTACCGTTACTGTCTTGGTACTGACCCCACTGGTAAGCAACCCAAGCCTTCTCCACATCTGATAAACCAGATAAAGACTTAGTACCTACCTCCTTCATTAGACGAAGTGCTGACTCAGACGTCTCATCTGACGTAGTTACGAAAGACTTAACTACAGCGGATATGTCCTTGAATGTTGTCCACAATGCCTGCGAGGGACCTCCTATAATGAAACCACCGTCGTTGGTGAACATCATCTCGAACATACTCTTAACAGCTCCTATAGGAGTTATCCTAGATGTCAAGTCGAAACTCTCACCGAACACACCCTCTACACCCTTGGCGGCTAGGCCGTCCATAAATAGGGTTACTAGTTCTGGGTTCATACCTTGATCCTCAGCCCAAGAACTAGCACTAACTTTCTGATCGTCTGTAAGAGCGTAAGTACCTAAACCAAACATCCCAGATATACCAGCCAGTGTTATGAATGATTGCCTCCATGAGTCTGCGTAAGGGTTAGCCCCATCAACAGATACCTTTAAGTCAGGGGACTTACCACCAGTTACTGCCTTCAGAGCTGGACTAGCAACACGAAGTGTAGGGTCAATCAAAAGATCTAATGACATACGATGTACGTGTTGGAAGAACTGGAGTTGTGCAGACAAGAAGTTCTGTTGGTAATCGAACTGGTCAGCACGGTTCTGGTTGAAGGTTAGTCTAGTAGCTAAGGATGATATCTCTTCCTTACCTCTCCTACCTACAGCGTAGTCCACACCCTTAGCCTTGATTACATCAGCTGCCGCTTGGTTCCATGCGAACAGGTTAGCCAAGTCCTGTGCCATCCTTTGAGGAACCATAGCTACCCTACCGGCTGATAAAGCAAAATTAACCGGATTGAGTTTCTTATAAAAACTCGCAGATAAAGGGTTGTGGCGACCAGCTTCTATCTTTGCACTCTCAGAAAGTGTGGCAAGGATATCGTTGCCAAAGTTCGTACTGAACATACCTGACTCTTTCATGTTCTTCATGTACAGATTGAACTTATCAGGTGTCATCCCTTTCCCGTACAACTTAGCAAGCATAGACGGAGGAAACTTATCTCCGAACCCTAGACTAATAGAAGATGCTATCGTACTTCTTAAGGTATCCTTAACGAAACTTACTGGACTCCTTGTGAACAACCACATAATACTAGAGCTGTTACCTAAGATCTGGTAGAAAAACCGAGAAGCTATAAACTTAACGGTGTTCAAAGCCTTGATTGTTTCAAATGCAGCATCAGCAGCTTTAGATGTTGACTTCAGAGCGCTTCCTAATCTGTCTGAACCCTTAACACGCAAACTATTACCCCAACTATCAAGGTGATTAAGCAGCATTGTAACATCTTTTCCAGATAAAGATCTCTCCATATTAGATATGAATCTATGGAATCTCTGAGCATCATCCACTACGCCATTCGCCTTAGCGGTGTCAGACCACTTAGCTGAGTATCCTCCGAAATCAGGGGAGAAGCCCTCGTACCCATCCATGAACTTACCGTACGTCTGACTGAATCTCTCTTTCAGCATGTCAATAGCTTCAACACCTAAGTGCCTACGAGCTTCATGTACGCCTTTGTTCAGAGCTTCCTCTGGATCTAAGACATGAGCTAAACCCTCTGGGCCTAGTAGTCTTTCACCACGCTTCCTAGCATGAGCAGGTAAGCCTGTAGTACTGCCAGTAATATCTAACCCTACCTCTAACTCACCTTCGACTGTGAGCTTACTGGTGTACTTAGCTTCGATAGCTAGGATATCAGCTTCAGTAGCTGCACCGCCTAGTTCATCTATCTCTTGTGCTACCATAGCAGCCCTAGCCTCATCAGCTTGCGCTTTGTTAGCATAAATACCAACAGCTTTACTATACGTATCATCAACACCGTTGACCTGACGAGATACTGTAGCTTCTACCTTAAACGAAGTGCCGCCTTTATGACCGTAACCAAGGAAAGCTAAAGCATCTTCACCTTTGTAGTTCACATCTATGTGCCCCTTACGGATATTCATAGGTGTATTAGTCAAAGGTTTAATGTCAGTGGTGTTAACGATAGCGTAAGTCACAGCTTTGCCATCAGTGAACTCAGCATACCTGCTTAAACCGACAACCATCTTGTTAGTATCATTATAGATACTGTCTAGCAGGTCATCTGTCAGTGGAACGTACGAGCCTGTAGTGACGTCGTACAGCTCTTTACCCCACACAGTAGTAGTATCCCCTAGGGGTGCCTGTGTTGGCTTCGTAGAGGACAGTGTAGGACGTTCTACGATAGGTTTAGCTTGTACTTGTCCGCTTAAATCCTGCAGGATGCCGTCTCTAGTATACACAGACTTGAACCCACGAACATTCAACTTGTTGTACGTAGCCACTTGACGTACCTGAGCCATAGAATCGTAGAAATCCCTAGCTCCTGTGTACGCTTTCCAAGTTCTGTTCGAGATATTAGTCCCCAGCACAGTCTCAGCTTGCCCTTTAGAAGCGAACACTATCTCCTCTGCGTCTCCATGCGCTAGCATGCGAAACCAATCTGCTTTGTCTTTACCAGAGTTCATACGAAGTATCGGAGAAAGCATGTTTCTTTGTAAGCCAGCTAGTCTAGTTGACTTCATAAAGTAACTATTCACTGTATCAAAGATATCCGTCTCTAACCTTCTTGAGAAAGACAGGAGCGAATCAGACAACATGTTACTAGGGAACAAAATTTCAGAGTTAAAGTCGTTAACGAACGCTGTGTTAGGTCGAACCTTAGCTTCTGAACGTACAAAGAATTCTAACTCACCAGTGAAGTCAGGGCTAACATCTTGAACCTGCATTAACTCTGACTGGATGCCACGAGGTTTAGCTAGTATCTCGTACGATTCGCCGAACAAGAACTTAGCTGCGTTGTCTGCTTCACCGATTGTACTGTAACCCCCATCCTTAGATGCACCGAATACAGAACGAATAAGCAAACCACCTGACTCTTCACCTAAGATCTCAGAAGCTGATGGGTGCAGAGTACCACGAGAGTTCTTAGCTACCATCTTGGAGTACTTATCAGGTACTTCAGCTAACTCACCTTCACGAAGTAAAGTTAAAGCAGAGTGGTCTAATAACTCTCTCTGGAACTGTTCGTACTTAACAGACCTATTCACCCTCTCAGAGTTCGTAGGAACGTCTGTAAGCATGTTAGGGTGTACACCAATAGGTGAGCTAGGGTCTGGTACTAATCTCTCAACCAGCTGCTCTGGAGTAACTCCTAGAGCCTGTACTGCTTTAGGGTTCGCTTGGATAGCTTTAGCTAACAGAACAGAAGCCTGCTCAGGGTTAGTCTCTTTCATGGTATCTAAGAGAGAACCAGTACCTGTCTGAACATTTACATCTGGAGTAACTTCTCTAACCATAGCTCTTGATGCTACAGCTGAGTCTTCGATAGCTGAGTTAATAACTCGGTTGATCTCTGCGATAGTACTAGGAGACCACGAAGCATTCATACTAGCTCTACCTAGTATCTTTAAGCTAGCCATCTTAGCTAACGCTGGCAACTTCTTAACTACACCTGCTATGATAGTAGCATCTAAAGTATCGAATGCATCAGCTATATTACCAAGGGTAATCTGACCTGAGTTCGCTTTACGTAACTCATCCTTGATAACATCGAACAGTTCGTTAGACCAGACAGGGTTAACTTCAGGAGCAACCTCGTCAAGAGAACTAACTACGGATTGTAGCTCCTCAAGACGTAAGTACAACTCATCAACAGTTAAGTTCGGGTCAGTTAAGTACTGAACTATCTTGTCAGCATGGGCTGACTTGAATACGTACTGGTCAAGTCCTACAGACTCACCGAAGGATTCCTGTAAGATACCTAACAACTTACCTTGGTCGTACCGGCCTGCCACAGACTGAGCTGGGTTCAATAGAGCAGTGAACCAGTCACTAACAGATGAACGCTCTAAGTCAGAGTCAGACTTCCGAGACAGCATATCGTCGATAGCTCTACGGTACATAACCTCACCAGCTACATGCTGGAAGTCACCGAAGTACTGACGCTGTTCTGGTGTTAAGTTAGAAGATACCTCTGCTACCAGCTGAGATACCTTTTCTAACGTCTTAACATCTATACTCTGTTCTTGAACTAAAGCTTGAGCATCTAGCCCAGCCTGTGGGTCAGCTTGTACACCAGTTAAAGCTTCAAGGTTCTGCCACAGAGCAGCATTAATAGAACCTACTTCTTTTCTAGTTCTCTCATCTAAGAAAGAACTTAACAAAGGAGAGGCACCAGTTGATACTAAGTCAGCTGCTACCTCTTGCATCACACCTTGAACATCCTCACCATCGCCAGCCATAGACATACTAACAAGAGTACCGAGCTCAGAAGCTTTGTGTTCTGACTTCGGTTTAGTACTAGGTTGTGCGAACTGATCAAAGAAAGTGTAGTCTTGCTCTTGACCTTCTGAGAAAAAAGAAGTACCAACCAAAGGAGCAGGCTGAGTCTGTGCTGGTACTTCTGCGGTAACTTGAGGAGTAACCTCAACCTCTGGGGCTAAGGTCTCCTGATTGATTTGAGATGACCTACGAATCTCTTCGAGAACACTTGCCTTAGTCCCTTCGAGTAAACCCATCTCATTAACGGTACGAACTAAATCGTCTTCTGTTACTTTTCCTGTAGCTAGGTCTTCTCTTAGTTGACCAACTGCGTTCTCGATAGCCATTTGTATTCCTTAACCTGTTGGAGCTTTAGGGGCCTGTAATCCACCAGCTGCGCCTGCAACTGATAAAGCTAATCCACCTACAGCTGAGTACGTACCAGCTTGTGATTGGTATCTCGCTGCTCTGCGATTGAACTGATTAATAACACCCACGCCAGTCTCAGTCTGTTGACTGAACGCTAGGTTCCCAGCTGCTGTAGCTTGTATGCCAGATAGTTGACCAGATAATCCAGATGAGTCTGCTGTACCAGATGTAATAGCACCTTGCGTAGCTGTGGCCCTAGCAATCTGTGCCTGTCTTAATTGTTCAAGCCTCTCGCGCTGCATTGACCGAGCCTCTATCTTACCTTGAACTTGGTTAGCTCGCTCTTGAGCACGCCTAGCTTTGTTACCTTGGACGATACCTCCAACGGTAGCAACAGCAGATACGCCCACAGCAACAGCAGCTGTAACTGCGAAACTCATAGAACCTCCAGTAATCTTTTATCGTTGTAATCTGTAGTCACTAAAGCATCTACCGTCTTCTGTACATCATCTTCAATAGAAGGATGGAACGTAGTCCATGTGGTATCCTCAAGAGCGTACACAGCTCTCTTAGCACCAGCAGGAGAGATGAACGTAACAGGGGCTACGAATTCATCAGCGCCGAACTCGGTGACTACACGAACCCTGCCCTCGGTTATCACGTTAATGCACTCATGTAAGTGTATCTTACCTACGACACATACACCCTCTGGTATAAAGATCTCTCTCCCGTACACACCATTAGCGAAGTAATGCCACACGGGTAACTCCACTTGGTACTCTTCAGGCGTGGTCTGTAAAGCATCCTGTAGGTCAAGGATGCCAGCCTTACGGCCAGCCCTCGTATCCGGTAAGTTATTATCTACTGTAGCTGGTATCATTACATTCTTCCTTTAGCTGTGTACTGTACACTAAAACCTAACATCTCAACAGCATCTGACCCTACAGCATCGAACCTGAACTGTACAGCCTTACCTTTACCACGTAATTTGTCTTTGAACTGGACAACTGTATCCCCAGTATCAAAAGAAGATACGCCGTCATTAGCTGGTGCCCACCCTCTTGGTACAGGGTTGTATATCTGCCTTGAAGCTTCTTTAGCAGATGTCCTGAAATCCCACTGCACAGACATGTTACATGAACTAGGCCTGTCAAAGAAGTACTCACCGACACCTGTAGTAACTGTTGTCTCAGTCTTCCTGAAGAACACGTTAACTAAAGGAGCACCTTTGTTCCGTGTGTAGTTACCTAGCGTTTCGTAGTTCGTAACTAAGTACGAGCTGTATTCTTCAGCCCCGTAGTCTCTATAATCTGATACTGACTCTTGATCATTAACAGCTAAGTACCAACTGGTAGAAGGGTCGCCACCTGCGTTACCTACACGGACTACGTAGTAAGATCTCTGATCAACTGTTGAGTACACTATAGAGTCAGGTACTCTGGAAGAACTAGCTGTACTTAACTGCCAAGGATACCACCCACCCATCTCAAGATTCAGAACTAAGATCTCTCCAGTGAATCTCTTGTGGCAGTAGATAGACTTATCTTTCTCGTTATAATGCAGGAGCAGGTTCTCATTAGAGAACGACTTCCACTTAGTTCTAATTGTAGAATCAGTTAAGGAAGTTACTCTTGGGTTCCCGAAGTCATCAGTACTAATAGAGAACATAGAGTCTGAA
>Ga0114984_1000185_pt1 | contig 24828 bp, 19 predicted proteins | sample Shrwel1BS1Day1_FD_96987 | JGI IMG/M metagenome (GOLD analysis project Ga0114984, IMG submission 96987) | Subsurface microbial communities from deep shales in Ohio, USA - Utica-3 well 1 S-1-Day1 | ecosystem: Environmental > Aquatic > Deep subsurface > Shale gas/oil reservoir > Produced water/Flow...
TCGACCCCCCCTTCGGTGGACGCCATGAACACGATGCGGCGGCTGGAACGGTCGACGACGGCACCCAGATAGAGCTCATTGGCGATATCGGTGCAGGTCTCCACCAGAATTTTGCTCACCGGCGCCCAGCCCTATCAGGGGCGCGAGCTGGCGTTCCAGCTGGGTCTGCAGGGTGACCAGATCAAGCAGTTCGTCAATATCTTTCTCGGTCTGGCGAAGATGTTCGAAGAGAAAGATCTGGCGCTGCTCGAAATCAACCCGCTGGTCATCACCGACCAGGGCAACCTGCACTGTCTGGATGCCAAGGTTGTGATCGATGGCAACGCGGTTTACCGCCACAAGGATCTGCAGGCGATGCACGATCCCTCCCAGGAGGATGAGCGTGAAGCCCGTGCTGCCGAGTGGGATCTGAACTACGTGGCGCTCAACGGTACCATCGGCTGCATGGTCAATGGGGCGGGGCTGGCCATGGGCACCATGGATATCATCTCCCTGCATGGCGGTTTTCCGGCCAACTTCCTCGACGTTGGGGGGGGCGCCACCAAAGAGCGCGTGACCGAGGCGTTCAAGATCATTCTCGAAGACAAGAACGTCAAGGCGGTGCTGGTCAATATCTTCGGCGGTATCGTGCGCTGTGACCTGATCGCCGACGGCATCATCAGTGCAGTCAAAGAAGTGGGCGTCAACGTGCCGGTGGTGGTGCGTCTGGAAGGCAACAACGCTGAGCTGGGTGCGCAGAAACTGGCCGAATCCGGCCTGGACATCATTGCAGCAACCAGCCTGACCGACGCTGCTCAGCAGGCGGTCAAAGCAGCGGAGGGTAAATAATCATGGCCATTTTGATCAACAAAGATACCAAAGTGATCTGCCAGGGCTTCACCGGTGGCCAGGGTACTTTCCACTCTGAGCAAGCGATCGCCTATGGCACCAAAATGGTTGGCGGCGTGACTCCCGGCAAGGGTGGCAGCGAGCACCTGGGGTTGCCGGTGTTCAATACCGTCAAGGAAGCGGTTGCCGCAACCGGTGCCGAGGCGTCTGTGATCTATGTGCCGGCTCCTTTCTGCAAGGACTCGATCCTGGAAGCCGCCAACGGTGGCATCAAACTGATCGTCTGTATCACTGAGCATATTCCGGTGCTGGACATGCTGCAGTGCAAGGTCAAGTGTGATGAGCTGGGCGTGCGCCTGATCGGCCCGAACTGTCCCGGTGTGATCACGCCGGGGCAGTGCAAGATCGGCATCATGCCGGGCCATATCCACCTGCCGGGCAAGGTGGGGATCGTATCCCGTTCCGGTACGCTGACCTATGAAGCGGTCAAGCAGACCACGGATGCCGGCTTCGGCCAGTCCACCTGTGTCGGTATCGGTGGCGATCCCATCCCAGGCTCCAACTTCATCGACATTCTGGAGCTGTTCCAGAACGATCCGCAGACCGAGGCGATCGTCATGATCGGTGAGATCGGCGGCTCCGCCGAGGAGGAAGCCGCGGCCTGGATCAAGGAGCATGTAACCAAACCGGTCGTCTCCTACATCGCCGGCGTGACGGCCCCTCCCGGCAAGCGGATGGGCCATGCCGGTGCGATCATTTCCGGTGGCAAGGGGACCGCGGAGGAGAAATTCGCCGCTCTGCAGGATGCGGGGGTGAAAACGGTGCGCTCCCTGGCCGACATCGGCAAGGCGCTCTCCGAGGTCACCGGTTGGGCGATGAAATAATCCTTCTGGGTTGTGTAAAAAAGGCAGCTTCGGCTGCCTTTTTTGTTTGGTGTACCCGGAAAATCGTTCAGTTGCCCACTGCGGCAGAGGTGAAACAGGCCAAGTTTGTATCCCGCACCCTCGAGAGATGCGCTTATGCGCCTGGCATTGGCGGACCTGTTCAAGGCGCATTGGACAGACCAATACACGATGAGTGGATCAACGCGCTGTTGAGGGCAAAGAAACATTCTTCGGAGAGCTTGTTGCGGGCGAGGTAGCTTATGGATCGGCACCTGCGCGATGCAAAAGTGTACGGCTACGCTGGACACGGTTGGCAACAGGAATAGGCCGTAAGCCGCGTGGTTACAAGGTGTTTGGTTAGGGGTGAGATAGGGTGGGAAGGGATACTGGTCGGAGTGGAGGGATTCGAACCCCCGACCCTCTGGTCCCAAACCAGATGCGCTACCAAGCTGCGCTACACTCCGTTTTCGGTGGCTCCTCGAGCTGGACTCGAACCAGCGACCAATAGATTAACAGTCTACTGCTCTACCAACTGAGCTATCGAGGAAAACCGAGAGACAGATCAGGCAGTTGGCTCCTCGAGCTGGACTCGAACCAGCGACCAATAGATTAACAGTCTACTGCTCTACCAACTGAGCTATCGAGGAACACCTGAACTGTGGAGGCGTATAGTAGTGAGGGGGCCCTGTAGCGTCAACCCCCATGGTTGAATTATTACTCCCCGTCGCATCGAGGGGATGATCCATACAGGTTGCTGTGTGAGCGGGCGGGTTCCATTGTACCGGATTTGCCGGGCAAAACGGCTGGCGCGTGCTGCAACTCCCCTTATCTCCCCACCGGTTTTTCGCTACCATAGCCGGTTACCGAAACTGGCTCTCGACTGGATGGATCAGTGCTGTTCAACAAGCTTCCCGGCGACATTTTTCTCCCCCTCTCGGGGCAGAACCGACAGGTGTATCAATCGGTGCTGCTGGAGTTGGCGGATCTTTTCTTCGACGAGGATCTGATCGATCCCTTCATCCCGCGGGATCTGGTGCGCTCCTGTATCGAGAACGCCGTGGTGCGTCTGGGGGTGCGCCGCTGGGAGAGCGAGGCCGACGAGGAGGCGATGGCGGAGCCGCCGCGCTCCACGGCCGAGTACACCAACCGCATCTATCGGCGGCTGGTACAGACCGGCTGGCTGGAGGAGGAGCAGAAGGTGTACCGCACCCATGTGCTGCTTTCGCCCTCGGTCAGTTATCTGCTGCGCGCGCTGACCAGCATCGCCCGGCTGGAAAAGCGCAACTACGGCGGGGCGGTGCTGAATGTGCTCAGCTCGCTGGAGGCGGCGATCAGTGACCCCGTGGGGCGGGGGATCACTCTGGCAGAAGCGGCCCAGACGGCGGCGGATTTCAGTGCCCATTTGACCGACATGATGCTGGGGCTGCGGGAGTTGAAGCTGAACCTGTCGGCCTGCAACAATCCGCAGGAGATCGTGCGCGGTTTCTTCGACCGGTTTGTGGAACAGATCCTGGTATCGGACTACAAGACGCTGAAAACGCGCAACAACCCGTTCCGCTTCCGCCGCCAGATTCTCTCCATGGTGCGCAATCTGCAGTTCGATCCCCTCACGCTGCAGCAGCTGGCCGAGCACTACCAGCTGCAGCTGGAGCTGCCATACGAGCTGGCGCAGGCGCAGGTGCATCAGCATATCAACCGCATTATCCGTATCTTCGAGTCGGTGGATCAGCGTTTGGCGGCGATCGACGAGTTCCGCTACCAGTTGGAGAAGCGGGTCGCGGATACGGTGCGCTACATGGACAAGACCACGCCGGGGATGGCGGCTCGGCTGTCGCGCCTGATCGCGGCGCTGGCCAAACTGCCGGAAGAGCGTATTGCGCCGCTCACCACACTGGATGAGGTGGGCTTCATCTCTCCCGCCAGTGTGCGCGCGCCGCTGCGGCGCCGGGTGGCGGCGCAACCGCGGATCATCACCCAGAAAGCGATCGATCCCGCCGTGCTGGAGCGGCGTCGCCTGTTCAAGGAGTGGAAAGAGCGGCGCGAGGTCGATGTGGATCGGATCGAGACCTATCTGGAGAGCCAGTTTGCCGGCCGCGACCGGTTGCGAGCCAGCGATTTTCATATCGGTACCATCGAGGAGTACATCTGCTTCAGTTATGTGCGCCACCTCAACTCGCTGGGCAAGAAGGCGCAGCGGATGCGACAGCGCTATCGAATTCAATTTGAGGACGACTACGTCAACGTCTCCGGAATGGTGGAGTGTCGAGGCTTTGTTATCCACAGGAACCGCTAATGCTTGCTGATCTACAGAAAATCGTCTCCCGTAATGAACAGCATCAGGCCGATGATTTCATTCGTGCCGCCAACCTGCTGCTGAGTAGCCAGTTTCTCTACGCGGAGCGGCCGCTGCACCGCGACAGTTACTTTCTGATCGCCAACAACAGGGAGTACTTTCGCAACCTGTTCGCGGCGATCGGCTGGAGCCTGATCTACCAGCCCGACGAAGCCTACCTGGGCATTTTGCCCCAGGGGGAGGAGCGGGTGCTGCGGTTGAAGCTGGACGAGTCGCTGCTGCTGCTCTGCCTGCGCCAGCAGTATGAGCAGAAACTGGAACGGTTCGAGGTGGAGGGGGGCAAGGCTTTCACCAGCAGCGACGAGCTGCTGCGCCTGTTCAGCAATCTCACCGGCAAGGAGATCCCCAACGAGACCCGCCTCAAGGAGATCATCTCCCTGTTTACCCGCCATGGCCTGATCGAGCGCGGCAAGCAGGAGGAGAGCGAGCCGAAAAACATTCCGCTGAAGATCAACCCGACCATCCGTCAGGTGGTGGTGGAGGATTACATCGGCCAGCTGGAGGCGCTGTGCGACAGCGAGATCCGGGACCGGCTGCCAGCCGAAAACGGGCCCGCGGCCGAACCGCTCGCGGCGCCGGCCCCTGAAGGTGAGGAGAAACCGGCATGAAGCAGCTCAACCGGGTCGTGTTGGTCAACTGGTACGTGTTGGGGGCGGTCGAGATTCCGATCAAGGGCAATGTGGCGATCGTCGGCCCCAACGGCTCGGGCAAATCCTCTCTGCTGGATGCGATCCAGACGGTCCTGATGGGGGGGCACAAGCGCCACCTGAGCTTCAACGCCTCCGCCGGTGACAAGAGCGAGCGCTCGCTGCGCACCTACTGCCTGGGCTTCATGGATGACAACGGCAAGAAAGCCACCACCCGTGAGGACTCGCTCACCTACATGGCGCTGAGCTTCTTCGATACTGAAACCGCCAAAGAGAGCTGTATCGGCATCGCCATCAGCGCATCCACCGCCAGCGCCGAGGAGGAGGTGTTGGGCCGGTTTATTTTGCCGGAGTTTTCCGTGTCGCTGGATCACTTCTCGGTCCGGGAGGCGGGGGGGCGTATGCCCCGCCCCTGGGAGGAGGTGCGCGCGAGCCTGCTGCAGCAGTGCCCGGAGATGGTTCTGGAAAAGCGGGCCAACCGCTTCATCCGCGAGCTGGTGGCCGAGCTGAGCCATGACCCGAAGATGCCGAATGATGCGGACAAGTTCGTCAAAAACTTCAAGAACGCGCTGAAGTTTGTACCGATCGACAGCCCGACCCGGTTTATCCGCGAGTTCGTGCTGGAGGAGAATATCGTCCATGTCGGTGCCTTTCGCAAATCGCTGGATGAATACCGGGCGATGGAGCGCAAGACCCTCGAGGTGTCCAACCGGATCGCCGAGCTGGAGAAGGCCCAGGAGCTGTGCAACGGCATCGAGCGCAACGTGAAAAACGCGCTCGAGTATGAGTGGGTGGTACATGAAAGCCGGTTCGAGCAGGCGGATCTGCGCCGGGAGGATGCCGCCGAGCGGCTGGAGCAGTACGCCGAAGAGGAGGCAACACTGCAGCAGGCGCTGGAGGAGAACAGCGCCCGCCTCAATCAGGCGATGCAGGCGCTGGCCGACGCCCGCGCGGAACGCAACAGCAGTGACTCGGCCCACAAAATCAACGCGCTGGAGTCCACCATCGAGGCCCGCCGGCGGGAGCAGAGCGGGGTCGAGGAGCGGATCCAGCAGGCCTACCATCTGCTGCGCACCAGCGTGGGCTTCGTCCAGTATGATCAGCTGCTGCCGGATGATTTCAAGGCGCTGCTGCAGCGCGCGGTCGCGCTGTGGCGCTCCGGCGAGCAGACCCAGGCCGATGGCTGGCCCGCCGAGCCGGTCGCTGTGGACAAGGTGATCGACGCGCTCGAGGCGCAGCTGGAGGGGGTGCGTCAGGTGATCTCGCGCCGCTACGAGGAGTCGGTGATCCGCCTCAACGAGCTGCGCAGCCTGATCCAGAATCAGAAGAGCGCGGTGGAGCAGCTGCAGCAGGGGCGGGCGCCGATCCGTCACAACAGCCGCGAATTGATGGCGCTGTTGAGCGAGCATGGCATCGACTCCACGCCGATCTGCGAGCTGGCCGATATCAATGACGACAAGTGGCGGATCGCCATCGAGTCATTCCTGGGGGCGCGCCGGGAAGCGCTGGTGGTCGCGCCGGATCGGGTCAAGCAGGCGATCACTCTCTACCGCCGCAAGGGGCGCCACCTCAAGGGGTGCCGGATCATCAACACCACCAAATCCGGCGACTGGCTGCACCGCTACAAGCCGGGCTCACTGGCGCAGTTCATCGACACCGACAACGAACATGCCCGCGCCTACCTCAACCGCGCCCTGGGCGGTGTGATGGCGGTGGAAACCGAAGCCGAACTGCTGCGCCAGGAGCGGGCGCTGACCTACGACTGCATGTTGCAGACCGAGGGCTCGACCACCGCCATCAACGAGTTGAGCCCGATCATGGGCATTCGGCGGCGACAGGATCAGCTGGCGCTGCAGGGGCGGCAGGTGGATGAGCTGATCGCTGAATTCACCACCCTGGGGAAACGCCACGAGGCGCTGGAAAAGCTGCGGGATGGGCTGATCAACATGGGCTCGGCGCTGGCCCAGCGCAGCGAGAGCGTATTCGCGCTGGTGAACCAGCGCGAGCAGCTCAAGAGCGAAATCGAGGGCTACCAGCAGGCGGTGGTGGAGCTGCGCAACCACGACGATAGCGGCATCCAGCAGCGCATCGCCGCGCTGGCCGAGCAGCAAAAGCAGGTTGAGGCCGACCAGAAGGCGCTGATGGAGAAGCTGCAGAAGGTGCGCACCGGCATGATCAAGGACAACGCGACCCTCGAGGTGCTGGAGCAGGAGCTGGCCGAGCACGCCCAGGCGCGAGGGCGCTGCGAGCAGCAGCCCCGCTTCGATGCCCAGGCGGCGCAGGAGAAGCGGGACTATCTGGATGAAAGCTGCGGCGGTGAGCTGGAGCGGGTCATCTTCGAGGCCGCCAAAAAGGCGCAATCCGAGTTGGCGCTGCAGACGAAAAAGAAAAACGCGGTGCGCGACGCGGTGGCCCAGTACAAGGCCCGCTACCACGGCGGCGGCATGAGCCATCAGCAGCTGGACAACATCAGCGCCGACTCCAGCCACGAGGAGCTGGAGCGCTATGTCAACCAGACGGTGCAGGCGCTGCGCGACTCCGAGCTGGCCGAGTACAGCAAAAAGGCGGAGCGGGCCCGGCTGGAGGCGGAAACCGCTTTCCGTTCCGACTTCGTGGCCCACCTGAACGATCAGATCGACAAGATCAAGGAGCTGATCCGTGAGCTGAACAGCCACCTGAAAAACCGCCCCTTCCACCAGGAGATGTACAGCTTCGAGATGATGCCCAACCCGGAGCTGAAGGATATCCTGGAGCTGGTGGAAGCCTACACCCGGCTGGATCAGGCCAATGTGGGCACCCTGTTCGATCTGCAGCATCAGGGGGACAACAGCCACCGCGAGGCGCTCAACAAGATCCATGCCGTGCTGCGTGATGAGGGGGAAAGCAGCCTGCTGCAGGACTACCGCAACTTCTACAACTTCGAGCTGGTGGTGAAGGATCTGCAGGGGAATCGCAAGACCACCCTGACGCAGCGGATCAAGACCGGCTCCGGTGGGGAGCATCAGGTACCGTTCTATGTGGCCATGGCGGCCGCGCTGGGGGCGACCTACCGCCTCAAGGAGGGGAGCGATGGCCGTCCGGTGGGCGGCATGAGCCTGTCCGTGTTCGACGAAGCGTTCAACAAGCTCGACTCCGAGAACACGCTCACCTCCCTGGGGTTTATGTCCGACCTGGGGCTACAGACGATCATCGCGGCACCGGATGAAAAGTATTCCCTGCTCTCCTCCTGCATGGATACCATCATCAACGTCTGCCGTGACGGCCGCATCGTCGATCTGGATGTGGAGTTTCCCACCCAACAGGGCAAGGCGCTGCTCGCCTCGGATCACCCCCACACGCTGATGGCGGCGCAGGCCGGCACAACGGAAGCGGCGGTGACGCCCTGAGCCGGTCAGCCGGGCGGGGCGGCCAGCAGCCCCTGCCGCGCCGATTCCGGCGTGGGTTTGTCCAGGGCGGGAATCAGGCTGGCCACCGTTCGTCCCTGACGGCTCAGCAGCAGGCGGGGGCCGGCGGGGCGGGCCTGCCACTGCTCGGCGTGGTCGAGCAGATCCAGCAGCACGGCGGTGGCGCTCAGGCTGGCCCCCGCCGGCTCCCCGCGCCAGTCACGGAACTGCTCGTTGGCCAGCAGACAGCTCAGTGCGTGGCCGCTCCAGTGTTGCGGCAGGGTTTTCAGGGGCGCCAGCAGGCGGCTGCTGTTGGGGCTGTGCAGGTGCGGATCGCGCGGGAAGGAGCGGCGCACGCTGAGCTCCGAGCCCAGCCCGAGCAGCCCGTTGTCGCGGGCGTTGCCGGCAAAATCCAGCGAGGAGATCCCCTGGATCAACCGGGTCAGGCTCCAGTTACAGCCTTTGATCAGCCGCCAGGCGGGTTCCATGGAGCGGCGCGAGCCGAGGGTGTAGCGCAGCTCCGGCTCGGTTTCGAACAGGGTCAGTTGCAGGAAATGGGTCTGGAAATCGACCAGACAGCTCGGTCGGTCGATCAGGCAATAGGGGCGTTCGCGCCGACAAAACGCCAGCCACGCCTCCCGACTTTCCAGCTGGGGCAATACGCGAATGTTCATGGTCACCTATAGTCACATCAGAGCGCGAGTATAAAACAAACCGGCCCGCCCTGACGATGCAGGCCGCGCTGCCGGGACAGAAGCTGAAGAGGTTGATATGATCAAACCGATAATCCGACTCCTGCTGGCGAGCGTGGTGCTGTTGGCGTTGTCCGGCTGTTACAGCTGGAAGGATGAGCGCCATTTCAGCAACGCCTGCTACGCCAACGGCGGCACGCCGGAGTTCAACCGCACCCGGTGGGGGATCACCTACGGCATGAAGTGCCGGCTGGATGAGAGATAACGACAACCGCGAGTGCAGCGTGGAGCGCCATGGGCTTTCGATTTCGCAATACCATTCGGCTGGCGCCGGGTATCCGGCTCAACCTTGGCAAACGGGGGGTCAGCCTCTCCGCCGGGGTGCGCGGCGCCACCGTCACGCTGGGTAAAAATGGCCTCTGGGGCAATGTGGGCGCGCCCGGCACGGGGCTCTCCTACCGCACTCGGCTGTCCGGTTCCCCCGGTCACCAGCGGCGGGTGCAGCAGGAGCAACAGCGGCAACACCGCCTGTCATCCGCCCAGGGGGCGGCGCCCGCCATCGCTTTCCAACCCGTACTGGACGAGAAGGGGCGGGTGACGCTGCTGGATCAGGCTGGCCGGCCGTTGAGCGCGGCCCAGCGCCGGCGGGTCTGGTCGGAGCACGGCGAGCAGGTGACGAGCTGGCTTCAGGCCGAAATGGACCGGATCAACGGCGATCTGCCCCTGCTGCTGGAGATCCATCACGATATCGTGCCGCCCGGCAGCGCCATGCCGGAGTATCAGCCCGAGCCCTTCGATTGCCCCGCGCCCACCGCGCCTGAGCCCGAGCGCCGGCCGCCGCGCCCGCCAGAGCCTGAGCTGAAGATCCACTTCTGGGACCGGCTGATCCCCGGCCGGTGCCAGCGCCTGAGTCAGCAACATGAGCAGGCGCTGGCGCGCTGGCGCTCCGAGCTGGCGGCGTGGCAGCAGCGCTGCGCCCGGATCGACCAGGCCCGAGCGTCGCGATTGCGCCAGTATGAGCGGCAGCTGGCCGAGTGGAACCGGGACTGGGAGGCGCATCGGCAGCGGCAGAAGGTGCTGGCCCAGCGCTTTGCCGAGCGGCTGGCGAGCGATGAATCACTGCTGAGCGACATTCTGGCCGCCGAGCTCGATGATCTGGATTGGCCCCGCGAAACCCTGGTGGATTTCGAGATCGACCTGGCCCGGCAGAGCGTCTATCTGGATGTGGACCTGCCGGAGATCGAAGCGATCCCGGCGCGCACCGCCAGGTTTGGCGCCCGCAACCGCCGCCTGCTGATCAAAGAGAAATCCGAGCGTCAGCGCCGCGAGGAGTATGCCCGCCATATCCACGGCATCGTTTTGCGCCTGGCCGCGGTGGTGCTGGCGCTGTTCCCGGTGATCGAGCGGGTGGTGGTGTCGGGCTACTCACAGCGGCTGGATGCCGCCACCGGGCACCGCAACGATGACTACCTGCTCTCGGTGGCGATAGACAGCACCCGCTTTACCGAGCTGAACTTCGCTCAGCCGGAGCGGATAGACCCGATCGCCGCGCTGGAACGGTTCGATCTGCGGCGCGAGATGAGCAAAACCGGCATTTTTCACCCCGTGCAGCCGATGGCGCCGGAGTGACGCGGGCGACGGGGTCGTGCCCCGTCAGCCCGGCTTATGGCTCGGCTCGATCTGCTCCAGGCGCAGGTTGGCCGGCGGAGCACTGCCATCCTTCTCCTGGCCGAAGTAGAGGGTGGTGTGGGGGAAGGGGATCTCGATACCGGCGTTGTCGAAATGGATCTTGACCAGCCGGTTGTAGGCCCGCCCCACCTGGAACTGATCACCCGGTGTGGTTTTGATGCGGATACGGATGTTGACGGAGCTGTCAGCCAGGGCGGTCACCCCGGAAATTTCGATCGGCTCCAGCACCTTGCTTTTGAGCCCTTCATCGGCCACCAGCTCATCGAACGCATGGCGCAGATGGATGATCGCTTCATCGATGCTCTCCCGATAGGCGATGCCATAGACGCCCACATGGTAGCCGAACTCGCGCATGTAGTTGGAGACGGTATCCACGCTGGAAAAGGGGATCAGGTGGTAGGTGCCGCTCAGGTCACGGATCCCCACCGAGCGGATGCTCAGCCGTTCGGCGGTGCCGGTGATCCCCCCCACGGTGACCACATCGCCCACATTCATCGCGTTCTCGAGCTGGATGAACACCCCGGTGATGATGTCCTGAACCAGTTTCTGCGAGCCGAAGCCGATCGCCAACCCCAGCACCCCGGCACCAGCGATCAAGGGCCCGATATCGATGCCGATTTCAGACAACACCACCATCCCCGTCATGGTGATCAGGGTGATCGCCGCCGCGTTGCGAAACAGTGTCAGTAGTGTCTTGATCCGCGCGGTGGGCTCGCCATCGCCGGTCGCGGGGTTGAGCTTATGCTCGATCGCGCTGGCGAGGCCGACCCAGGCCACGAAGGCCACGGTGAGGATGATGGCGAGGGCGATCACCTTGCTCACCAGCAGGTGACCGGTGGCCGAGGCAAACCAGCCGCTGATGTTGAATACGCCCCAGCTGCTGAGGACCAGCATGGCAACCAAAATAAACAGCAGTGCCCGCAGGAAATAGAGCGCACTGGGCAGGTAGCTGTTGATGCGAGCCTCCAGCAGCGGCAGTTTGCGCTTGAGCTCCGCGGACAGGGTCAGGCGATGGCCCAGAATCTGGCCCAGAAAGGTGGACAGCAGCAGCCCCGCCACGATGGCGCCAATACTCTTGGCCGTGGCCAGCAGGGCGAAGGGGAGCGCATCCTGTGGTCGCGTGAAGGTCAGCACCAGTACCAGCGAAAAGTAACCGATCGCCAGCAGATGCCAGCTACGAGAGAGCAGCTTCAACAGGATCTGGGTGGTACCAGTCGCAGTATTGTTGGCGCGCTGCTCGATCGCCAGCCGCAGATGGTTGCGGCGATTCAGCACCACGATGGTGGCATGGCCATAGGCCAACAACATGATCAGGGTTGCTAACGCCTCGCCCAATGTTGTCGACAGATAGAGGTTGATCAGCGGCACCACCGTCATCAGGCCGTAGCCCACCAGAGTGATCAGCCGGCCGAGCCTGCGGTTCCAGAAGCGGGCCTCAGCCGCGTCGATGTCGAGCAGGCGCAGCCCCGGATATTCGGATTGGAGCAACATGCGGATAGCCACCTTGAGCGCCTCGATGATCAGAAAGGCGTTCAAAAACAGGGAGGCCCGCGTGCTCAGCTCACCGCCATCACCGATCAGGAAGGTACCGATCAGGCCGCCGCCGAGATAGGCCAGTGCGACCAGCAGAAGATCCAGCGCGGTGGCCAGCGCCACACAGAACAGCAACCGCAACACGGGGGTGGGCCGTGTGCCCGCGCCACTGTAACGACTCAACAGGGCGAACAGGGGGCGGGCAAGGCGTCTTGCCAGCAAGAAAACGACCAGAGTGGCGAGTATCACCACGCCCAGATTGAGGGCCGCCTCGGTGAAGGCGGCGGAGTCGAAACCGGAATCGGGGGCGGTCAGTTTGCCTGACAGCAGGTCGCCGGTGGCGGCGGCCAGATTGGTGATCTGCCCTCCCATGTCAGAGGCGATGCCGCTGGTCAGCTGTGCCAGTCGATGTGGCAGCGACAGGGCCGCCTCCGCCTCGGCATCGAGCGCCACGACCTCCGCGGCGGCGAGACTCTCGACCGGTTTTGGCTCCGATGCGGCCGCGGCCAAGGCCGCTGAGGTGGAGACAAGTGTGAGGGCAAGCAACAGAAATCGCAGCGCGGGGATCAATGGAGAACCTCCTCTGAATACTCGATGGCTGAGCAGATTAGCACAACGGCGACAGGGGGTGTAGCCGGCGATTTTTTTTGCCCCCGTCAGCGAGCGGGGAGCGCAAGACGGGTTACATTCGTCGCGGCGGTGAATATACTCGCACCACAGCCAACCACAACCGAGAGAGCCAGCCGTGTTTGCACAAACCGTCACCCCCGCCTTTTACGATACCGATGGTCTTGGTCATATCAACAACACCCGTGTGCCGCAATGGTTCGAAGGGGCGCGTAATGATCTGTTTCGCATCTTTACCCCCGATCTGGATATGAAAAAGTGGGAGTTGATCATCGCGCGGATCGAGGTGGATTTTGTGGGCGAGCTGTTTTACGGCCGTGACGTGGAGATCCGCACCTGGGTTTGCAAGATCGGCAACAGCTCCTTCACCGTTTACCAGGAAGCCTGGCAGGATGACAAGGTCGGCGCCAGGGGCAAGGCGTTCATGGTACGTTACGACTTTGCCCACGGCCGCGCCCAGTTGCTGACCGAAGAGCAGAAAGCGACGCTGCAGATCCATTTCAAAGCGGTTGACTGAGCCCGCGGGCCGAGCGCTGTCATAAGGAGTGATCATGTCCTCATCGGAACTGTTGCGCGCCTCCTCCGGCTTCAAATGGTTGCTGGGCATCGCCGCCCTGATGGTCATACTCGGCGCGCTGAAGCAGGCCGAGGCGATCGTCATCCCGATCCTGCTGGCGGTGTTCGTCGCCATCATCTGCGCGCCGCCGCTGGCCTGGATGACCTCCCATCGGGTGCCCCCCTGGCTGGCCATCGTGCTGCTGGTGGCGGGGCTGGTGGTGTTCGGTTCCGTGTTGATGCTGTTTGTCGGCTCGGCCATCGACACCTTCACCGCCCGGCTGCCCACCTATCAGGCGCGATTGCAGGATGAAACGGTCAAACTGGTGCCCTATTTCGAGCGCTTTGGCCTGCCGGTGACCCGTGACCAGATGCTGAACCACTTCAACCCGGCCGCCCTGATGCGGCTGGCCGGCAACGCCCTGACCAATCTGGGCAGCCTGCTGACCAATCTGCTGCTGATCATATTTATCGTGATCTTCCTGCTGCTGGAGGCCACCCTGCTGAAGGACAAACTGCACAAGGCGCTGCCCAACGCGGAAAACTCTCTCGATCAGGCCGGCAGCTTCATGCGTCAGGTGAACACCTATCTGGTGATCAAAACCACCATCAGTCTGTTTACCGGCTTGCTGGTCGGTATCTGGCTATGGATTCTGGGGGTGGACTTCGCCCCGCTGTGGGGGCTGATCGCCGCGCTGATGAACTTCATCCCCAATGTGGGCTCGATCCTGGCCGCCGTTCCCGCCGTGCTGCTGGCCGTGGTCCAGCTGGGGGTGCCTGACGCGGTGCTGGTGGCCGCCGGTTATATCGCCGTCAATCTGCTGATGGGGAATGTGCTGGAGCCACGCTTCATGGGCAACGGGCTGGGGCTGTCGCCGCTGGTGGTGTTCCTCTCCCTGATGATCTGGGGGTGGTTGTTTGGTCCGGCGGGGATGTTTCTCTCCATCCCACTGACGATGATCGCCAAGATAGCTCTGGAGCAGAACCCCTCCACCCGCTGGGTGGCGATCATGCTGGGTAATTGAAGTAAACGATCACCGGCCGGAAGGGGATCTGGCGTGGTCGATGAGCGTGGCCCGGACGGGCCGCCTGCAACATGGCCCCATGAAGGAGTACAGATGAAACTGTTTCGCCCGGTGTTGTATGTATGTGGAATGCTGGCTTTCATCATGGCGGGGCTGCTGCTGGCCCCCGCGATTTTTGCCCTGCTCACCGACGACGCGGAGGCCAGCACCTTTTTTCTCTCCTCCGGTCTGGCCGCCGTGGCGGGGCTGCTGCTGATGCTGCCGGGGCTGGGCCACCGCTTCACGCTGACGGCGCGCCAGCTCTATCTGTTGACCAGCCTGAGCTGGCTTTCGCTCTCCTTTTATGGCGCTCTGCCGCTGATGCTGAGCCACCATCCTCTGCCCCTTGCCGATGCGGTGTTTGAGGCGGTCTCGGGGATCACCACCACCGGCTCGACCGTCATGTCGGAGCTTGCCTCCCTGCCGCACTCCATCCTGCTGTGGCGCTCCATGTTGCAGTGGGTCGGAGGGCTTGGTGTGATCGGCATGGCGGTGTCGATTTTGCCCTTTTTGCAGGTGGGCGGGATGCGTCTGTTCCAGACCGAATCCTCCGACTGGTCGGAGAAGTCACTGCCCCGCTTCCATGAGATGGCCCGTGCGCTGCTGCTGGTCTACCTGGGGATAACTCTGGCCTGCGCGCTCGCCTATCTGGCCGCCGGCATGACGTTGTTCGATGCGATCAACCATGCCATGACCACCGTCTCCACCGGCGGCTACGCCACCGACGACAGCTCCATGGGGCGTTTCAGCGATACCATTTTATGGATTGCGGTGGTGTTCATGCTGATCGGCGGGATGCCGTTCATGCTCTACATCCGCTTTTTGAGTCAGCGCAAACTGGAGGTGTTGAAGGATCAGCAGGCGCTGGGGTTTCTGCTGGTGGTGGCAGGGCTGGTGGCCGTTCTGAGTGTGCAGCAGCTGCTCACCTCCGAGCGGGAACCGTTTGCGATTCTGACCCACGCCGCTTTCAATATCGTCTCGGTGATCACCACCACCGGCTACGCCTCGACCGACTACACTCTGTGGGGCTATTTCAGTATTGCCTTTTTCTTTCTGGTGACGTTCATCGGCGGCTGTTCCGGCTCGACCAGCGGCGGGATGAAGATTTTTCGATTTCAGCTCTCTTGGCTGTTTATGCGCGATCAGATGAATAAACTGGTCCATCCGCGCGGGATCTTTTCCATCCGCTACAACGGCAAGACGGTATCGGACGATATCATGGTGTCGGCGGTGGCGTTCTCTTTTCTGTTTTTCCTGGTGCTGGCATTCACCACCCTGGCCCTGGCCGCCACCGGGTTGGATTTCGTAACCGCCCTCAGTGGTGCCGCGACGGCACTGACCAACGTGGGCCCCGGTCTGGGGGAGATGATCGGCCCGGCGGGCAACTTTGCGGCGGTACCGGAGAGTGGCAAGTGGATTCTCGGCTTTGCCATGATACTGGGGCGGCTCGAGCTGTTGACCGTAATGGTGTTGCTGACCCCGGTGTTCTGGCGCGGCTAGAGGCCAGCCCGGCGCGATTTTCTTTTTACTGAATCTCGACCGTGTTCCAGCGCCCGCCTCCTTCCGTCACCATCGGCCAGGGGGAGGTGGGTGTTATCCATAGTTGTTGCGCTGATGAGATGAGAGGTGGAGATGCTGCTTCCTGTGCTGGCCATTTTGGGCGGTTTTGTGTTGTTGGTCTGGAGTGCCGATCGCTTCGTCGAGGGGGCGGCGGCAACGGCGAGACATGCCGGAATGCCCTCGCTGCTGATCGGGATGGTGATCGTGGGGTTTGGCACTTCAGCCCCGGAAATGGTGGTTTCGGCATTCGCCGCGCTGGATGACAACCCGGATCTGGCGCTGGGTAACGCCCTGGGTTCCAATATCGTCAACAGCGGGCTGATTCTGGGGGTGACGGCACTGGTCGTGCCCATTGCGGTGCATTCCAAAATTGTGCGCAACGAGCTGCCGCTGCTGTTTGTCATCGGTCTGGCGCTGGGGGCGCTGCTCTGGGATGGAAGCCTGGGACGGGGGGAGTCCCTGCTGCTGCTGGCGGGCTTTTTTGCTCTGATCGGCTGGAGCATCCACAGCGCGCTGCGTGGGCGTGGCGATCCCTTGGAGCAGGAAACCGAGCAGGAGTTGGTGGCCCATGCGATGTCGCTGGGAAGAGCCCTGTTCTGGCTGGCGCTGGGGCTTGCGCTATTGCTGGCCAGCTCACGCATTCTGGTGTGGGGGTCCGTGGCCATCGCCCAGGCGCTGGGGGTGAGCGATCTGGTGATCGGCTTGACCATCGTTGCGCTGGGAACCTCCCTACCCGAGTTGGCCGCATCGGTGATGGCGGCCAAAAAGGGGGAGCATGATATCGCCATCGGTAACGTGGTCGGCTCCAACATGTTCAACCTGCTGGCGGTGGTGGGGATCGCCGGCACCATCGCGCCGATGGCCACGGTGGCGCCCGATGTGATCAGCCGGGACTGGCCGGTGATGATGGCGATGACCGTGGCGCTGTTTATCATGGCGAGGGGGAACGGTAGAATTGGCCGCCTCGAGGGTACGGGACTGTTATTGGCCTATGCGGGTTACAACGCCTGGCTCCTTGTCACCGTGTTGTAACCGACTCCATAGCGGCGGGTGTTGTTTCGTTGAAGAAATTGGTGGCCTTCGCACTCCTGTTTTTGCTGCTCAGCGCAGCTGTACCCTTCGCCATCCAGCGTGAACTGGGCGGACAGTGGCCGCCGCTGGATGGGCGCTTGCTCTCTCCCGTTGCGCTCATCTCTTGTCTGGCACTGCTGCTGGTCTATTTCAGCGCCGACGGATTGCGGCTCTACTACCTGCTCCGGGCTCAGGGGCAGCGGCTCCCGGCCCGGCAGATGGCCCGTCTGGTCTTTATCAACATCCTCTTCTCCAACCTCACCCCGATGGCCACCGGCGGCGGTTTTGCCCAGATCGGCTACCTGCGTACCCAAGGGGTGCATCTGGGGGCGGCGACCGCCGCGACCACGCTGCGCACGTTGCTGGCCAGTCTGATGATCTTCCTGCCGACCCCCTTTCTGCTCGGGTGCATGCGCTCCCTGCAGGAAAACCCGATGCTGGCTGGCTGGTCAGGCTATCTTGCCGTTTTTGCCGGGTTCTATGCCGGATTTTTCCTCCTGACGCTCACCCGGCCGCGCTGGCTGATGGCGATCGGAACGGCCGTGTTGCGATGGTTGCGGGCCGGCGGGGTGATCGGGGAGGAGCGGCTGCGCCACTGGCGTTTCGCCCTCTATCGGGAGTTGCTCCGTTTTGCTGCGGCACTGGGGGCCTCCTTCGAGGGGCCCCGGCGGGATCTGGCGTTGTCGCTGCTGTTTACGCTGCTGTTTCTGCTGAGCCTGTTCTCCTTTCCCGCTCTGCTGTTTTGGTTACTGGGCTACTCGGTCGACTATCTGTCAGTGGTTGGCCTGATGGTGGTGACCACCTTTGCGATGTATTTTGCACCCACGCCCGGTGCCGCCGGCATGGCCGAGGGGGTGTTCGCGCTGCTGTTTGCGGGGGTGGCGCCGGCGGCCGATCTACTGCTGGTGTTGATCGCCTGGCGCGTCCTGACCATCTATCTGGGGATGTTGATCGGTGTGCCGGTCACCCTGCGGCTGTTACTTAAGCGGGGACAAAAAGCATGAGGCGGGTGGTTCGCAGCCGATGGTTTTTCACGCTCAATGTGGTGCTGGTGGTGGTACTGGTGACCTACCAGCTCTATCTCAATTTTTTCGAGCAGGATTTTACCGCGGTACATGCCGAGCAGGTCGAGCGGATAGAGGCGGTGCTGGCGGAGCGTGAGCGCTACCGTTTTGCCGTGGTGGGCAATATCAATAATTCGGTGGGCATTTTCGAGCGCAAGATCATCCCCATGCTCAACCGCAGCGGTGTCGATTTCGTGATCTCGGCCGGCAACGCGGTCAACAGCGGCGGTGAGGACAAGTATCGCGCCCTGCATCGCACGCTGGGTAATCTGCAGATCCCCTATCTGCTCACCTTCGGCGAGAATGAGCACAGCCGGCTGGGGTCATTCCGTTTCTACGATCACTACGGGCCCTACCTGTTCTCCTTCGCGGCCGGTGGCACCCGGTTCATTTTTCTCGACAGCACAGGCAAGACCGATTATCAGTGGCAGTCGCGCTGGCTGGAAGAGGAGTTGGCCGGCCGGGGGGAAGCACATCGGTTCGTGTTCAGCGCCCATCCACTCAAAGAGGTGAAACGGGAGGGGCTGCTCAAGCTGGACGATGACTATCTGCTGCCCGATGGCGTCCGTGCCCGGCTCGCCTCGCTCATCGAGGCGGGGGGGGTGGACGCGGTGTTCTCGGCGGGATTGCCCCTCTATTCGGAGCAGTCGCAGGGCGATACGCGCTATGTCGTCACCGGCGGCGCGGGCGGGTTGGTGCTCAACAGTGAGCGCAGCTATCACCACTATGTGGAGGTAGCGGTGGAGGGCGAGCAGGTGATGATCACACCGATCCGGCTCGATATCGGGCAGGACCCCCTGTGGCGCACCCTGGAGAGTGGCTGGTTCTTCCTGCACTCGCTCTTTTACGTCGGCTATCTCAATTTTATCCTGCTGCTGAGCCTGTTGATCGCCTTCACCCGCTGGGTGCATGCGCGGGTGTTTGCCGAGCGCGATTACTACCCGGAGTTCGACATCGATCCTCTGGCCCACCAGCAACGGCGGTTGAGGGTGGCGATGTTCACCAATAACTATCTGCCGTTCATCGGTGGGGTACCCATCTCCATCGAGCGGCTGTGCCGGGTACTGAAACGGCACGGCCACACACTGCTGGTGGTCGCGCCGCGCTACCGAAAAGAGAGTGAGGCGGATGGCGATGAGCTGCGCGTGGGCAGCGTGCAACTGCCCAGTTGCGGCAAGGCATTTCGTCTGGCCAATATCGTTTCGCCCCGGCTCTACCGCAGGGTGGTGGCGTTCCGGCCCGATATCATTCATGCCCATCATCCCTTCTGGCTTGGTGGTGTTGGCCTGTGGCTGGGGCGGCTGTTACGGGTTCCGGTGGTTTACACCTACCACACCCGGCTGGAGCATTACGCGCACTATGTCCCGCTGCCCGGCCCCCTGTTCCGCAATCTGATCTCCCACGCCCTGGTGAAGCGGTTTGCCAACGGCTGTGATGCGGTGGTCGTTCCCACGCAGGCGGCAGAGGAGTACCTGCGCATCATCGGTGTGAAACGCCCGATCTTCGTACTGCCCACCGGCATCGAATATGAGCGTTTCCAGGCGGTACCCGAACAAGCGGTGACCGCTCTGCGCCAGCGCCTGGGTATTGGCGACAAAAAAGTGTTGATCACCATCTCGCGGCTGAGCAGGGAAAAGAACATCGACTTTCTGTTGGAGGCCGTGAGTGAACTGGTGTCACGCAACCCGGCTCCCTTCACCCTGTTGATCATCGGTGACGGTGAGGAGCGCCAGCGGCTGCACACGCGGATCGAACAGCTCGGTCTCGGCGGCCATGTTCAACTGCTGGGCGCGGTCCCCCCCGCGGAGATACCGCTCTATTGCCGGCTGGGGGATCTGTTCGTGTTTGCTTCCCGCTCGGAAACCCAAGGGATGGTGGTTCTGGAGGCGATGGCGGCGGGGTTGCCGGCGGTGGTGGTGCGGGCCAGCGGCATCGACGACATGGTGCACGATGGCGAGAATGGCTTCAAAACACTGCCCATCCGGTCCCGCTGGGTGAGCTGTGTGGAGCGGTTACTGGCGGATGATCCCTTGCGCCGGCGGTTGGGCGAGAACGCCAGAGCGTTTGCCAGCGGTTACGATCTCGACCCCTTCGGCTGCCAGATGGAACATATCTATGGCCATGTGCTGGCCGTGCGGGAGAAGGAGAAAGCGGGACGGGCCCCGGATGGTTGAGCCCGCTCGGGCCCCGTGTAGCCCCCGCTGGCCCGCCCGCTCGACTCAGCGGGTGGCCAGAATATCGTGGCAGCGCCTGGTCGAGGTGCAAACGAAGTCACTGAAACCGTGCGCGCGCAGGGTCGCCTGCAACAGCTGCGGCTGGCTCCAACGGGGGTTGACCTCGTAAAAAACGGCCCGTGTCCGGTTCAGTACGCCGGCGGCGGCCAGCGCCTCGAACACCACCCCCTCATGGCCCTCCACATCCACTTTGATGATCAGATCGGTTGTTGCGGGCAGGCAGGATGCCAGCAGGTCGGGCCCGATGGTGGTAATGGTTTCAGTGACCCGAAACCAGCGCGGCAGTTTACGCAGTGACGCCGCACCGCTATGCCAGGGCTTCTTCAGGATATGGGTGCTGCCTGATTCGAGAGAAATGGCCGCCTGCACGGGGTGAACCCTGTCGGCTACCTTGTTGATCGCGATATTGCTCTTTAGCAGTGAAAAGGTATGGGCGACCGGCTCGAAGGCGACGGCCTGCAGGCAGTTGATGTTCTGACCGGCGAGGATGGAGTAGAGCCCCTGGTTTGCGCCGATGTCGACAAAGGCAAAGGGGCGGTACTGGTGGCGGAGATAGTCCACCAGCAGTCTATCGTAAGACCCCTGGCTGCAGAAGTGAAAGGTAACGTCCAGCCAGTTTTTGCGTAACAGAACGCCATACTCGGAGCGCACAAAGCCGGTGGGTGGCCGGGTGCCGTGGGCGAGTGCGCCAGCCGAGCGGCGATCTGGAGCAAAGTCTGATAACCCCAACGATTCAGGCATAAACAGTCCCCCTTGCTGACCCCGCCAGCGTAGCGTGGAACTGTTACAAGCTGAATAATCGGGGCGGTTAGCCGATCAGCGCTTCGGCCAGCCGCTGGTAGCTGCGCAACCGGTGTTGATAGTCGTGGGTTACGGTTACGATGCCGACCTCGTCGGTCTGATAGCGGCCGGCCACCCGGGTGATCTCCTCGGCACACTGATCGGCGCTACCCAACACCATGGAGTTGAGCACGGCGTCATAAAAGGCGCGATCCGACGGAGACAGCTGCTGTTTCAGTGTCGTTATCTCCGCCGGGTTTTTGACCACCTCCCGGGCGCCGTGGCGAAACGCCATCACCTTCCAGTACACCGCCGGCCCGGCCAGATACTCCGCCTCTGCGCGGTCGTCGGCACAGAGGGCGGCCACGGCGATGCTGGCCTGGGGTTCACCCGCGTGGCCAGCTTCCCGCCACGCCTGTTTGTATGCGCTGATGACGCTGGGGGGGGCAGGCTCCGGGCTGATGAACAGCGCCAGACACATCTTCATGCCGACCTGACCGGCCAACCCGGCGCTGCCGCCGCTGGAGCCCAGCATCCAGGTTTCCGGGATGGCGGGCTCGCCGGGCATCACCTGCAGATTGCGATAGGGGTGGTCCTCCGGCAGCGTGCGGTGCAGCAGATTCTGCAACAGCCAGGCCTGCTCGGCGTAGTTTTCCAACCCCGGCTGGGCGGGGTAGGCCAGCGCATGGGATGCCAGCGCATCGCCGCCCGGGGCGCGACCGATCCCCAGGTCGATACGGCCAGGGAAGAGCGTCTCCAACATGCTGAACTGCTCGGCCACCTTGTAGGGGCTGTAGTGGGTCAGCATGACACCCCCGCTGCCGACGCGGATCTGCTCGGTGGCCCCGGCGATGCGGCCAATCAGGATCTCCGGGCAGGGGCCGGCGAAGTTGATGCTGTTGTGGTGCTCGGCCAGCCAGTAGCGGTGATAGCCCAGCCGGTCACAGGCACGGGCCAATTCGATCGACAAGCTCACGGGGGAGACGCCAGCGGGCAGGCCCTGTACGGGGGATTGGTCGACAACGGTCAATGCTAGGCTCATGGAGGGTCCTGAAGTTAGGGGCCGGGAGCTGTAGCGGGCTCCAGCGCTCGTTGTATTTCAACTCGTTAGCGGGCTTGGCAGCACGCTGCCAGGCTGACATAGTGACGGCCTGAGTCCCGAATCATGGTTGGAGCAAGCCGAGGCGGAGTGTGTGGCATCACCGACCCGGCGGCAAAAATAGCCTCACAACCGCTCAATATAGGCGCCCAGAGATATTTATCTACCCGCGAGACGGGAAGGTGTGATTTCGTTTTTGAGAGTTACCCAATGAACTATCAGGATCTGTACTACTTCATCAAGGTGGTCGAAAAGGGCAGTCTGGTGGCAGCCGCGCGCTATCTGGATATTCCCACCTCCACGCTCTCCCGCCGGCTGCAGGCGTTCGAGCAGGACCTGGGCTACAAACTGGTCCACCGCAGCTCAAAGAAGTTTGGCCTGACCGAGTCTGGCCAGCGGTTCTACAACAGCCTCTCGAACGTGGTCAGCGAGCTGGAGCGGCGCAGCGAAGATGTGAACAGCGAACTCTCCTCCATGTCGGGCGATATCAAGATCACCGCGCCGCTGTCCGTGGGGCACCACTACGTGAAAACGTGGGTGTTCGAGTTCATGGAGATCAATCCCCGCATCAGTGTGGAGATGTTCCTTAGTAACGAGAACGTGGATCTGGTCAAGAACAGCATCGATATCGCCTTCCGGCTGGGCAAGGTAACCCTGAACGATTGGGTGATGCGGCCCCTGTTCAGCACCGAGATGGTGGTGGTGGCGACACCGGAACTGCTGCGCCGCTACCCGACGCCACAGCGGCCGGAAGAGTTGCGCCAGCTGCCGCTGGTGGTACTGAAACGGTCCCCCTTCTGGCGTTTTCACGCCCCGGAGGGCCACGCCATCACCTTCACCCCCCATGCGCACCTGCGCACCGATGAGGTCGGATTCGCGGTTGATGCCCTGAAAAAAAACCTGGGCGCGTGCTGTCTGCCCCGCTACGTGGTGGCGGCGGAGCTGGAGCGGGGGGAGCTGATACAGCTGCTGCCGCAGTGGCCCATGGAGGGACGCACCATGCACATGCTCTACCCGCATCGGGACAGCCTGCCGGTGAAAACCCGCGCCTTCATCGAGTTTGTCATGGACAAGGTGGAGCGGAGGAAAATAGAAGGCCCCGAGCGGTGATTTTCCTTTTCGCTCCATGGCGCAACCGGGCGGGGGAAAAGGAGCGGGAGTTGGGTATAGGCCATCGCCCCCGGTTCAGCTCACAGCATACTGGTTATTCCGATTGGACCTGTTAGAAGCCCAAAAACGGATATGCCAATTACCAAGCGTTTATGTTCTTCAAGGAACTTGAACACCGATTCCAAAAAAGCCTTTTCTGAGAGCATAAGAAAAGAGGTAATAATAAACAGGTTGGTCAGCGAAAGAGCCCACCAGCGGAAGTGGTCGATCCCCAACGGATACAAAACCAATGGTGAGAAGCACGAGGCCAATAGCAAGGCTGTTTTAAGGTCAAAATAAGGTTTATTGGATTTTGCAAACCGATACAGCAAATAAAAAAATGGAGCCATGAAGAAAATAAATGCGGCGTAGTCGTCCATTTTCTTCCAGGTGAATCCTTCGGTTAGCGATAGAGTGATATTTTCTTGCAGAGAGGTGTTGTGGATCACTGCCAACGAGTTCTCATGGACCCTCCCGCCATACTCTGACCTTAGCCGATCCAGGTGCAGGTCAAGCGGAAGGTGGGTATACGAGCCATGGGTGGATACCAGATAGGTAACAACCAGAACCACGGCAAAGGAAGCCAGCTTGATGGGTAATCGCTTGAGTGCCGGGCTCCCATGGAACCAAAACAGAAAAACCATCGGCGCAACAATAACAAAGGCTGCCTCATGGATAAACGTAGCCACCAAAAGAAGCAGGGTGAGCAAGATGGGCAGGAAAAATTCTGACCGCATCGAAAGCTTATGAATCAAAACCAAAGCCGCAATAGCTATACAATAGATTGCAATATCAAACCGGCCCACATCTATGGCAAAATGTTGTATCGTCGCCGGGGAGGTTATGGCCAAGAGAGCAAATAAAAAAGCACCCGCTCTTTCCCGGTTGTTGGCCCAATGAGACGAAAAAAGGTAGCACAGCAGGGCGGCAAGCAGAGTGAAAACCGCATAAGAAAAATAGGTGACGGCTTTGTATGTGGTTTTATCCAACACCCAGGAGAAAACCTGGCCAACCAACCCCCGCTTGACAAATCCGTCCGCATAGTCGAACAGATAGTGGGTATAGATCCAGTCGCTAACATAACTGTTGCCGTGAAGAAAAAAACCGGGGCTGGATCTGAACCAGGCGATAAGCGCCAAAACCGTGGCGGTCACTACCACCGCCCTCGAGCTTGCCCCTCTGGCAACCCGTTCACTATCAAGTTGAAACATCACCTCATCCTTTTTGCGTAGCGCACAAAGCGGCCCCGTTTTATAACAAATCCCTCATCGGCCAGATCGAGCATGGGATGATCTCCCGGGGTATCTCCGTAGGCGTAACATCTGCGGGTATCCAGATTTTGAAAGGTTTTTTTGATTCGATCGGCTTTTGCTACGCCATGGCAGTTATTGCCTTCCAGCCCTCCCGTAACCCTGTGATCGGGGCATTGAGCCAAAGCAGTAGCCAGCACGCGCTCGAAACCTTCCTTCTTCGCCCAGTGGGTCAAATAAACTTCCAACGACGCACTCACCAGCACACACTGATGCCCCTGCGCCTGATGCCAGCGCAGCCGCTCCATTCCTTCGGGGCGCAGCAGGGTTGGAATCACCTCTTCACTAAACCGCTTGCCCAACTCA